>Ga0213837_1000608_pt1 | contig 32121 bp, 27 predicted proteins | sample SWPATP12_FD_160572 | JGI IMG/M metagenome (GOLD analysis project Ga0213837, IMG submission 160572) | Coastal seawater microbial communities from Marineland, Florida, United States - SWPA TP1 #2 | ecosystem: Environmental > Aquatic > Marine > Coastal | place: USA: Florida | collected 2016-08-06
CTGGCCCTGCACGACCGGGTTGAAGACGCGGAAGTAGGGCGCCGCATCCGTGCCCGTCCCCGCCGTCCACTGCCAGCCGTGGCTGTTCGAGGCGAGGTCGCCGTCGGCGAGCTGCTCCTGGAAGAACCGGGCGCCGTGCACCCACCAGACGTGCAGGTCCTTCGTGAGGAAGCTCGCCGTCACCATGCGCACCCGGTTGTGCATCCACCCCTGCGATCGCAGCTGCCGCATGCCCGCGTCGACGAACGGGAAGCCCGTGCGGCCCTCGCACCACGCCTCGAAGCCCTCCCCCGGCTCGTCGTAGGCCATGCCGCGCAGCTGGTCCCCGAAGTCGCGCCACGCCGATCGCGGGTGGTGCCACAGCACATCCGCGTAGAACTCGCGCCAGGCGATCTCGGCCTGGAACCGCTTGAGCGAGCGCTGCGCGGCCTTGCTCCGCCTCGGCGCGATGCGGTCGAGGTCGGCGAGCAGCGTGCGCGGATGCACGGTGCCGAGCTTCAGCGCGATCGAGAGCCGCGAGGTGCCGTCGAGGTCGGGGCGGTCGCGATGCTCGTCGTAGTCGTCGATGGGCCCGTCGAGGAAGGCGGCCCAGCGCTCGAGGGCCGTGTCCTCCGCCGCCCACGAGAGCTCCGCCTCGGTCTCGGGCACCGCGGGCAGCGGCTCGCCCTCGATCCCCCGCAGCCATCGCACGGCGTCCGGGAGCTCGGCGGGCGCGCGCCAGCCGTGCGCGAGCCACGCGCGCGAGAAGGGCGTGAAGACGCGGAAGGGCGAGCCGTCGGCCTTCCGCACCCGGCCAGGTGAGACGGCGTAGGGTGTGCCCGTCGCGACGAGCGGCACGTCGAGCGCCTGCTCCACGCGGGCATCGCGCCGGCGACCGCCGGGCGTCGACTCGCCCGAGATGTGCACGGCATCCGCCCCCGCCTCGTCGACGAGCTCGCGCAGCACCTGCTCGGGTGCGCCCTCGCGCACGACGAGCGCACCCTCGGTGGCCGTGCTCAGGGCGGCGAGCGCGGTGCGCAGCGCCGCGGCGCGCGCGGTGCCCGCGCCGACGAACGCCGGGTCGACGATGAAGACGGGCAGCACCTCGCCGGCCGTGGCGGCCGCCACGAGCGCGGGATGGTCGCGCACCCGCAGGTCGCGACGGAACCACACGATCTGGGCACCCATGCGGGCAGGCTACTGCCGCCCGCCGGATGCCCGATGTGCGCTCAGCGCAGCGGCTCGGCGAGGTTCGCCGGCGGCTTCCCCTGCTCGACGCTCGAGGGGTCGCTCGGCGTCAGCTCGCCGTCATCCGTCTCGCGCTCCGCACGCAGGCGCTCGTCCTCCGCCGACGCGGTGCCCGCCACCCGGTCGCCGTCGCCGGACTGCACCTCCTGCTGCCCCTGCGGCTCGTCCGCCTCTCCTGCCGGCCACTCGGCCGCGCCCAGGCTGTCGGCCGACGCCGGGATCGCGTCGTCCGGGAGCACGGCGCCCGCACCTTCCGGCACGCGTGCCTGGTCGGTCTCGTCAGACATGTCCACTCCGATCCTCGCGCGGCGCCCGCGGCACCGCTGGCGCACAGCACTCTCGTCCCCCGACCTGGAACCGTCCTGGACGCCTGCCAGGATGGATCCGTGCAGACGCTCCACGACGCGGACCGCCGCGGCTTCGCATCCGACAACTACTCCGGCGTGCACCCCGAGGTGCTCGCCGCGATCGCCGCCGCGAACGGCGGCCACCAGACCGCCTACGGCGCCGACGAGTACACCGCGCACCTGCAGCAGGTCGTGCGGCTCCACTTCGGCGAGCAGGCCGAGGCGTTCCCGGTCTTCAACGGCACGGGCGCGAACGTGCTCGCGCTGCAGTCGCTGCTCCCCCGCTGGGGCGCCGTCGTGGCCGCGAAGACCGCGCACATCAACGTCGACGAGGGCGGCGCACCCGAGCGCGTCGGCGGCATGAAGCTGCTCACCGTGCCGACGCCCGACGGCAAGCTGACGCCCGAGCTCATCGACCTCGAGGCGTGGGGCTACGGCGACGAGCACCGCGCGCAGCCGCTCGCCGTGTCGATCACGCAGTCGACCGAGCTCGGCACGCTCTACACCGCCGACGAGATCCGCGCGATCGCCGACCACGCGCACGCCAAGGGCATGCTGCTGCACGTCGACGGCGCGCGCATCGCCAACGCGGCGGTCGCGCTCGACCAGCCGCTGCGGGCGTTCACGACGGATGCCGGGGTCGACATCCTCTCGCTCGGCGGCACGAAGAACGGGGCGATGGGCGCCGAGGCGGTCGTCGTGCTGTCCGAGCGCGCGGGCCACGGGCTCGTCTACCTGCGGAAGCTCAACATGCAGCTCGCATCGAAGATGCGCTTCATCTCGGCGCAGCTCGTCGCGCTCTTCGAGGGCGAGCTGTGGCGCGAGAACGCGGTGCACGCGAACGCGATGGCGGCCAGGCTGCGCGCCGCGGTCGAGCAGCTGCCGGGCGTCTCGTTCGCCTACCCGACGCAGTCGAACGGCGTGTTCGCGCGGCTGCCGGAGGGCGTCGCCGACGCGGTGCGCGAGGCGTTCTTCTTCTACGACTGGGATGCCGCCGCCGGCGAGGTGCGCTGGATGTGCACCTGGGACACGACCGAGGCCGACGTGGATGCGCTCGCGGAGGCCGTGCGGGAGGCCGTCGGCGGGGAGCCGGTCGAGGCGGCGACGCCCGAGGAGCCCCTGCCCGCCGCGCCGTTCCCGCCCACGAGCTGAGGCGGTCGAGGGCCAGACACCATCGGGGCCCCGGCGGTACTCCGCCGAGGCCCCGTGGCCGTGCTGTCCTGTTCGATCAGGAGCCGGACTGCGCCTCGCCCTGCACGCGGTCCTTCGCCTGCTGCGCCTCGCCCTGCACGCGGTCCTTCGCCTGCTGCGCGTCGTCCTTGACCTGGCCGGCGGCCCCCTGCGCCTCGTCCTTGACGGTGGCCGTGGCGTCCTGCGCCGTCTCCTTGACCGACTGCGCGGCGTCCTGCGCGGGCTGCTTCAGGTGCTCGCCCGCCTCCTTCGCGACGTCCTTCGCCTCCTCCATGAGGGGCTGGGCGCTCTCCTTGACCTTGGCGGCGGCCTGCTTCTCGGGCTCGCTCGCCGGGATCAGCGACGCGATGAGCGCGCCGACGCCGAAGGCGATGAGGCCGACGGCGAGCGGGTTGCCCTTCGCCTTGCGGGCGACGGTCTGCGCGGCGTCCTGCGCACCCTCGCCGACGCGGCCGACGGCGCCCTGCACGTTGCCGACGGCCCCGTGCACGCTGTCGCCGACCCGGTCGCCCACGCGGCCGACGGCTCCGGAGTCAGCGGGGTGGTCGCTGCCGAACAGGCGCTCCTTGACGTCACCGATCGCGGCCTTGGCTCGCGTCGCCTGACGGTCGACCATGCTGCTGGGCGAGACCTTCTCGGCGAGCGCGTCCACGTCGCCGCTGACCTCGTTGCGGGTGCGGTCGATCCGCGCGCGGATCTCCTCGGGTGTCTCAGTCATCGGTTCTCCTCCTTGGTGTGCAGTGCATCGGGGATGTGCTTGACGGAGTCGACCGTCTCGGGCATCGGCTCCACCTGCTTGAGCGCCTTGCGGCCCTGCAGGAAGAGCACGAGGGCGACCACGGCCCAGATGATGGCGACGATCAGCGCGCCCCATCCGAGGTGGTCGAGCAGGTCGCCGAGGACGAACATCAACGTCAGCGACAGGAACAGGACCACGAGGTGACCGGCGTAGCCGGCGCCTCCCAGCATCCCCGCACCCTTGCCGGCGCGCTTCGCCTGCTCGATGCCCTCCGCCTTCGCGAGCGCGATCTCATCGCGCATGAGAGCGGAGACGTCCTGCATGAGGTCGCCGACGATGTCGCCGATCGACTGCTGCGCCGCTCGGCGCTCGGCCTCGTTCGTGGCGGCCGCGACGACCGGGTCCTCGTGGGCGGCATGCGCGCCGGGCGCGCCGTACTCGGAGCTGCTCACAGCCCGCGCTCCTCCGTGGGACGGGTCCCGTAGATGGCGTCGTCCGCGGCGGTGCCGGTCAGGGGCTCGTCGACCCATGCGGCGGTGTCGACCGCGGAGTGGCGCGGCGCGGTGACGTCGCCGGTCGTGCCGGTGTAGTCGGAGCCCGTGGCGTAGTCCGAGCCGGTGCCGTAGGCGGCGCCGGTGCCGTAGGCGGCGCCGGTCGTGGTGGTGCCGTACGTCGGGCCAGTCGTGCCGGCCGCGGCGGCCCGCTCGTCCTTGGCGCCCGCGATGAGGCCGCTCGTGAGGCGGCCGACCAGCAGGCCCGCGACGCCCGAGATGGCGATGAACGTCACCGGGTGGCGGCGCGCGTAGCGCTTGAGCTCCTCGAGGAGGTCCGCGGGCTCGCGCTCGCTGATCCAGCTCGCGGCCGACTCCACGCGGCTGCCGACCTCGCCGATGAGCTGCGAGGCGATGCCGTCGGTGCCGCCGCTGCCCGAGGACAGCGAGCTGAGGTCGCTGGCGATGGTGCGCAGGCCCTCGGCGGCGCGGTGCTGCTGCGTCGAGGCCTGGCTGCGCGCCTCCTGGAGCGTCGTGTCGAGCAGCTGGCGAGCCTGCTGCTTCGCCTCGGTGGCGACGTTGCGCGCCTCGTCCTTCGCGGTGCCTGCGACGCGGCCTGCGGCGTCCTTCGCGGACTCGCCCACGTTCGCGGCCTCCTCCTTGGCGGCGTCCTTCACGTCCTTTGCGGAGTCCTTGGCGGTGTCCTTCACGCCCGAGGTCTGCCCGCTGCCTGTCGACGGCGTGGTCGTGATCGGCGGCACGGTGGTGCCCGTCGCGGGCGTCGCCGCTACCGGCACGGTCGGGCTGTCGAAGACCGCCTCAGCCTCGGGCGGGAGCCCAGCGGGCCGACGGAGCGGGTCATTGGGCTGGTATGCGTCGGTCATGAGTCATCCAATCCTGTTGACGCGGGAGGTTGTCCCCCTGCTCCTATGGACTCTGTACCCCATTCCTGAACGTTCCATCCGTGCTGGCCGGAAGACGTCTGCGGCCTGTGGCACGCTTCCGGCATGGCATCCACGGGGACGCAGGGCGGCACGGCAGACAGGCCCGCGAGGTTCTTCCGCGACGCGGAGGAGTTCCGCGCATGGCTCGAGGCCAACCACGAGACGGCCACCGAGCTGTGGATGGGGCTCAACGCGAAGCACGTCGAACCCCGCGGCCTGACGTGGGCGGAGGCGGTGCCCGAGGCGCTCTGCTTCGGCTGGATCGACTCCCTCTCGCAGCGCATCGACGACGATGCTCGCCGCCAGCGCTGGACGCCGCGGAAGGCGACCTCGAACTGGTCGGCCGTCAACGTGGCGCACGTCGAGCGGCTCACGGCGGAGGGGCGGATGCGCCCGGCCGGGATCGCGGCGTTCGAGGCCCGGCGCGACGACCGCACCGCGATCTACGCCTACGAGACGCAGGTGGATGCGCTGCCGCCCGAGCTGCAGGCGCACCTCGACGCGTCGCCCGCGGCGCAGGCGTTCCTGGCCGCCGCGACCGCGACCTACCGGCGCGGCGCGATCGCCTGGGTGCTCGGGGCGAAGCGCGCGCAGACGCGCGAGCAGCGGGCGCGGCAGCTGGCCGACGACGCCGCCGCGGGCAGGCTCATCCCACCGCAGCGCTACGGCGAGACCCCCAAGTGGGTCGAGCGCGCGGCGGCTGCGGCGCGCGCCGCCGGCTGAGCGCGCCCCGTCGCGGCGGCGGCGGCCGCTACCGCTACCGCTCGAGATAGCGGGCGAGGTTCGCGAGCGACGAGCCGAGGCCCACCTCGTGGTCGGCCTGCGCGATGCCGGCCGGGACATCCGTCGCCGAGACCGTCACGCGGGTGCCGGCATGCACCGGCTCGAGCCGCCACGTCATGCGCATGTCGCCGCGGAAGCGCTCCTCGTCGGTCTCGAACGCCACCCGCTGCACGACCAGCCGCCCGGGGACGAGCTCGACGAAGGTGACGACCGACGCATCGGTGTCGTCGGTCGTCTTCGTGTCGTCGGGATGCTCGAAGCGCAGCACGGCGCGGAAGCCGCCACCCTCGCGGGCATCCATGTCCTCGATCGTGCCGGTCGTGCCCTCGGGCGGCAGCCAAACCGCGAGCGCGGCCGGGTCGAGCAGCGCCTCGTAGACGCGCTCGGGCGCGACCGCGATCACGGTGCCCGCGCGGTCGATGCGCGTCCCGGCCTCAGAGGCGTCCGACGCGGCGACGCGACCGCTCGCGATCGCGCGCACGGCGGCCGCGAGCCCGAGCGCGAGGTCGTCGAACGTCAGCGCGGATGCGGTGGGCGCCGCGGCCGCGTCGGTCTCGCGCCCGACGCCCGCGGTGCCGCTCGAGCGCACCGCCGGCACGTGGACGAAGCCGCCGGGCACGTCGAGGCCCGCGGCGAGGTAGGCGACGTGGTTGCAGAGGAAGCGGCCGGCATCGGCGCTCGGATGCGCGGGCAGGCCGACCGCGAGGATCGCGCCGGCGAGCGCGTCGGCGTCGAAGCCGGATGCGCGCCGCGGCGGGCCGTCCGGATCGATCGGCGTGCCCTGCGGCTGGTCGCCGGCGTTGTCGGGGATGCGGGCGTCGTCCTCGTTGACGCCCCAGCGCTCCGGCGTGATCGCCGCGCGACCTCCGGCCTCCCCGACCGTGAGCACGGCGTCCGGTCGGTGCTCGGCGACGAGCGACGCGAGCACCTCCCCCGCTGCCGCGAAGGCGACCGGCAGCGTGCCGGTGACGAGCTCGACGCCCGGCTGCGGATCGGTCGACCAGGCCTGCTCGAGCCTGCGCACCGCCTCGAGGCTCGCGTTCTCGGCGTCGCCGCCGAAGGGCTCGAATCCGGTCACGAGGATGCGCATGCGACCCAGTCTGCCCCGCGTCTCGATCCGGGACACCCGCATCGCCCCGGGTGCTACTCCTCGAACTCGATCGCGATCGGCATGTGGTCCGAGAGCGCAGGCCGCGCGAGGCGGACCTGCCGCGATCGCGGCAGGTCATCGGCGCTCAGGATGTGGTCGATCTGCACGAGCGGCCGCTGCTGCGGGAAGGTCGCGCCGCGCGCCAGGAGGTCGGCCTGCGCGACTCGGCGCGCGACCGCGGGCGGGAGGTTGAGGTCGCCCATCAGCACCCTCGGCCCCGGCAGCTGGCGCAGCCATCGCATCGTCCGCCGCAGCTGCCGCACGTTCACGCCCTGCAGGAACGACAGGTGCGTGCAGGCCACCGTCCAATCGCCGAGGGGTGTGCGGATCGTGGCCGCGACGACCGCGCGCGGCTCGTCGCGCAGCCAGAGGACGCTGCGCGTCTCGGGCATCAGCACGGGCGCGCGGAAGCGCTCCGAGGACTCGAGCCGGAGCACGTGCCAGCGGAGCACCGGGTACCTCGAGACGAGCGCGATGCCGTAGCCGTCGGCGACCGCGTCGAGGTCTGCGGCCTCCGCGGCGCGCCATTCGCGCGCCGGGTCGCCGATGATGGCGGGCACGAACCGGGCGACGGCGCTGCCCGTCGCCTCGGCGGCGATCTCGGCGAGGTCGAGCAGCCCGGAGCGCGCCTGCCCGCGATCGACCTCCTGCAGCGCGAGCACATCGGCGTCGATCGCCGCGATCGCTCGCGCGAAGCGATCCCCATCGACCGCGGCGTCGGCGCTCGTCCGGCCGTGCAGGACGTTCCACGAGGCGAGTCGCATGCTTGCATCCTGCCTGCGGAGGCCTCTCGACACCGGATGCCGCGCGGCACGGCAGGATGAGACCGTGACGATCGCAGGCCTCGACGTGGGCGGGACGAAGATCGCGGGGGTCGTCCTCCGCGCTCGCGGCGGTGACCGTGGCAGCGGTCCGGCGTGGACCGAGGACGACGTGCTGGCGCGCACCCACCGGGCCCACCGCATCCACGGGCCCGAGGCGCTGCTCGACGCGCTCGAGGCGGCGGTGCGCGCGCTCGACGAGCTGCTCGCCGAGGAGGGCCACGCGCCGATCGAGGCGGTCGGCCTCGCCATCGCGGCGTGGCTGACGCGCGACCGCGAGGTCGTCACCTGGGCGGCGCACCTCGCGGTGCGTGACTTCGCCCTCCGCGCGGCGCTCGCCGACCGGCTCGGCGTGCCGGTGACGATCGACAACGACGCGAACGGCTACCTGGTCGGCGAGGCGGCGATGGGCGCGGCGGCGGATGCGTCGTCGTCGATCCTCATCGCGCTCGGCACCGGCGTCGGCGGCGCATTCGTCGTCGACGGCCGGCCGCTCATCGGCGCGCACGGCCTCGGCGGCGAGCTCGGCCACGTGACGGTCGACGAGCAGGGACCGGTGTGCTCGTGCACGGCCCGCGGCTGCATCGAGGCCTACGCGGGCGGCAACGCCCTCGCCCGTGACGCGGCCGCGGTGCCGGCGGCGGTCGCGCTCGCGCCGGGCGGCCGGGCGACCGCCGTGCACCTCGAGCGCGCGGCGCGCGCCGGTGATGCGACCGCGCTCGCCGTGCTCGAGCGGGCGGGATGGGCGGTGGCCGCGGGCCTGCGCCGCCTGCTGCCGGCCTTCGATCCCGAGGTGGTCGTGCTCGGCGGCCGCGTGATGCTCGAGTGCGCCGACCTGCTGCTGCCGGTCATCGAGCGGGAGCTCGCCGCCCACGCGCCGCTGCAGGGCGTGCCGCAGCCGCGTCGGCTCGAGCTCGCCCGCCTCGGCGGCCACGCCGCAGCGATCGGCGCGGCGGTGCTCGCCGCGCGCTGACCGCCGGCGTTCCGCCGCAGCGCGGGCCACGCCCGCCGCTCAGGCCTCCGTGCGGTCCGCTCGCCCATCGATGCCACCGCCCAGCTCGAAGCGGTAGCCGCTGCCGTCGGCGGTGACGATGTGCACGGGCTCCCTCGGCTCGGGCTCGAGCTTCTTGCGCAGCTGCGCGATGTAGAAGCGGAGGTTGCTGGACGTGCGCGAGTAGTACGGCCCCCACATCGCGTCGAGCAGCGACTCGCGGGAGACCGCCCTGCCCTGCTGCTCGACGAGGAGCTCGAGCAGCCGCCACTCGGTCGGCGTCAGGCGGATCGCCCGCTCGCCCTGCATGGCGCGGCGCGCGGCGAAGTCGACGGAGATGCCGGCGAAGGCGATCATGCCGAGGCTGGGCTCGTCGGGGATGCGCCGGCTGAGCGCACGGAGCCGTGCCAGCAGCTCGTCGATCGCGAACGGCTTGGTGATGTAGTCGTCGGCGCCCACGTCGAGCGCCTCGACCTTGTCGGCCGAGCCCGTGCGTCCAGAGACGACGAGGATCGGCGTCGTCGACCAGCCGCGGATGGCCTGGATCACCTCGACGCCGTCGAGCCCGGGCATGCCGAGGTCGAGCATGATGAGGTCCGGCCGGGCGTCGACCGCGAGCGACACCGCCGAGGTGCCGTCGGGGGCGGCGATCACCTCGTAGCCCTTGGCGGTGAGCGTGATGCGGAGGGCGCGCAGCAGCTGCGGGTCGTCGTCGGCGATGAGGATCTTCATGCTGGCTCCTGGGCGGCGTCGGCCGCGTGCAGGGTGACGACCATGGTGAGGCCGCCTCCGGGTGTGTCTTCCGCCTCGAGCGTGCCACCCATGCCCTCGACGAAGCCGCGCGACAGGGCGAGCCCGAGGCCGAGCCCGGTGGTGTTGTCGGTGTCGCCGAGCCGCTGGAAGGGCACGAACACCTCGTCGCGTCGATCTGCCGGGATGCCGGGTCCGTGATCGACGATGCGCACCTCGACGCGCCCGGCGAAGGCGCTCGTGGCGATGCGGACGCGGGCGTCCGGCGGCGAGTGGCGGCGAGCGTTCGCGAGCACGTTCACGAGCACGCGCTGCAGCAGCACGGGGTCGGCGAGCACGTCGGTCGACGCCGCTGCGTCCATCGCGTCGAGGTCGAGGTCGACCTCCGCAGCCGACAGCTCCAACTCCTCCACAGCGGCCAGCACGACGGCGGCGGGGTCGACACGGGTGGACGAGATCGCCAGCACTCCGGCCTGGAGCCGCGAGACGTCGAGCAGATCGGTGAGGAGGGCCGTGAGGGCCTCCAACGACTCCTCGGCTGTCGCGAGCAGCTCGTCACGATCCTCGTCCGCGAGCATGTCGCCAGTGGCCCGCAGCCCGCTGACCGCGGCGACCGCGGCCGCGAGCGGCCGTCGCAGGTCGTGGCTGACGGCCGCGAGCAGGGCGGTGCGGACCTTGTCGTTGGCGGCGAGCGGCGCGACCTCGCTCGCCGTCTCGGCGAGGTCGTCGCGCTCGAGGGCGGCCTCGAGCTGCGCGACGATCACGCCCAGCAGCCGACGCTCGTTCGCGGCGAGCTCGCGGCCGTGCAGCTGGAGCGTCGCCTGGTCGCCGACCGGGATCGATGCGGGCTCCCGCGTCGACGCACCCGACCGGAGGGCGACCGTGCCGCCGTCGACGAGGGCGACGCTCTCGAGCCCGAACGCCTCACGGGCGCGCTCGACGAGCGCCTGCAGCGCGTCGTCGCCGCGCAGCACGCTGCCGGCGACCATCGCGAGCAGCTCCGCCTCCGCCGCTGCCCGTCGGGCGGCTCGGGTCTGGCGAGCAGCCCTGTCGACGACGATGCTGACGAGCACGGCGATGATGACGTACAGCGCGATGGTCGCCGCATGCACCGGCTCGTCGATCGAGATCGTGTAGATCGGGTCCGTGAACAGGAAGTTCAGCGTCAGACCGCTCATGACCGCGGCGAACACCGCAGGCCACAGACCACCGACGAGCGCGACGATCACGACGAGCAGCTGGAAGGCGAGCACGTCGGTGGTGAGCAGGTCCTGCTCCTCCTCCCGGGCGCCGGCGAGCAGCCACGCCAGCAGCGGCCCGGCGGTGAGCGCGAGCGCGAAGCCCGCGACCCGACGACCTGTGGAGAGCGCGCTGCCGAGCTGCGGCAGTCGGAGCTTGCCCCCGGCTGCCGCGTGGTTGACGACGTGCACGTCGATGCGTCCGGCGGCGCGGATCACGCTCTGCCCGATGCCGGGGCCGGTGAGCGCCGACTGCAGCCGACCGCGGCGGGACACACCGATCACCAGCTGCGTCGCGTTCACGGCCTTCGCGAAGTCGACCAGCGCTGCCGGGATGTCGTCGCCGACGACCTGGTGGAAGGTGCCGCCCAGCTCCTCGACGAGCGCGCGCTGCCGGGCGAGCGCCTCGGGATCACCACGGCGGAGACCGTCCTGTGTCGTGACGTGCACCGCGAGGAGCTCGCCGCCGGACGAACGGGTGGCGATGCGCGCGCCGCGCCGCAGCAGCGTCTCGCCCTCGACCCCACCGGTGAGCGTCACGACGACGCGCTCGCGCGCCTCCCACGACGCGTCGATGCCCTGCTCGGCTCGGTACCTCTGCAGCGCCTGGTCCACCTCGTCGGCGAGCCACAGGAGCGCCAGCTCGCGGAGCGCGGTGAGGTTGCCGAGGCGGAAGTAGTTCGACAGGGCCGCGTCGATGCGCTCGGCCGGGTAGACGCTGCCGCCCGCGAGCCGATCGCGCAGCGCCTGCGGCGAGAGGTCCACGACCTCGACCGTGTCGGCCTCGCGCAGCACGTGGTCGGGGATGGTCTCGCGCTGCGCGATGCCGGTGATCCGCTGGACCACGTCGTGGAGCGACTCGATGTGCTGGATGTTGACGGTCGAGATCACGTCGATGCCGGCGTCGAGCAGCACGTGCACGTCCTGCCAGCGCTTCTCGTTGCGGCTCCCGGGCGCGTTCGTGTGCGCGAGCTCGTCGACGAGCGCGAGCTCCGGCGCCCTGCGGAGCACGGCGTCGAGGTCCATCTCGTCGAGGCGCATGCCTCGGTGCGTGACGTCGGCGCGCGGCACGACCTCGAGGTCCGCGATCATGGCCGCGGTCGCGGCGCGCCCGTGCGTCTCGACGATCGCCACGACCACATCGCGCCCCTCGGCATGCAGCCGCCTGCCCTCCTCGAGCATCGTGTAGGTCTTGCCGACGCCGGGGGCGGCGCCGAGCAGCACACGCAGCCGCCCCCGTGCCACGTCAGCCCGCCAGGCCGTCGAGCGCGACGTTCAGCTCGAGCACGTCCACCACGGGCGCGCCGCCGATGCCGGCGACGGGGGTGGTGGTGTGCGCGGCGACGAGCGCCCGCAGCACCGCCGGGTCGAGTCCGCGCTCGACGGCGACGCGCTCCACCTGGATGGCGGCGTACGCGGGCGAGATGTGCGGGTCGAGGCCGGAGGCGGAGGCGGTCACCGCGTCAGCGGGCACATCCTCCTCGGCGACGCCGTTGCGCTCCGCCACCTCTGCGCGGCGCTCCTCGACAGCGGCGATGAGCTCCGGGCTCTCCGGGCCGAGGTTCGAGCCGGAGGAGAGCCCGCCGTCGTACCCGTCGCCCGCCGCGGACGGCCGGGGCTGGAAGTACGCCGGCAGCGGCTCGCCGTCGGCACCGGTGAAGGGCTGGCCGATCAAGGACGACCCGATCACTCGCCCCTCATCGTCGCGGAGGAGGGAGCCGTTCGCCTGGGCGGGGAGGGCCAGCTGGCCGATGCCGGTGATCACGAGCGTGTAGAGCACGCCGGTGGTGATGGTCAGGACCGCGACGGCGCGCACCGACACCCACAGGGTGCGGGCAGTGGTTCTGGTGCTGGACATGGGTGCCTCTCAGAAGCCGGGGATGAGGCGCACGACGAGGTCGAGGAGCCAGATGCCGATGAAGGGGGCGACGAGACCGCCGAGCCCGTAGACCAGGAGGTTGCGGCCCAGCAGCTGGGACGCCGCGACCGGCCGGTAGCGCACACCCTTGAGGGCGAGCGGGATGAGCGCCACGATCACCAGCGCGTTGAAGATGACGGCTGACAGTACCGCGGACGCGGGCGAGTGCAGCCCCATGACGTTGAGCACGCCGAGCCCCGGGAACACGCCCATGAACATCGCCGGGATGATGGCGAAGTACTTCGCGACGTCGTTGGCGATCGAGAACGTCGTCAGCGCGCCGCGGGTGATGAGCAGCTGCTTGCCGATGCGCACGATGTCGATGAGCTTCGTGGGATCCGAGTCGAGGTCGACCATGTTGCCCGCCTCCTTCGCCGCCGACGTGCCTGAGTGCATCGCGACGCCCACGTCCGCCTGCGCGAGCGCGGGGGCGTCGTTCGTGCCGTCGCCCGTCATGGCCACGAGGCTGCCGCCCTCCTGCTGCTTCCGGATGAGCGCGAGCTTCTGCTCGGGCGTCGCCTCGGCGAGGTAGTCGTCGACGCCTGCCTCCTTCGCGATCGCCGCAGCGGTGAGCGGGTTGTCGCCCGTGATCATCACGGTGCGGATGCCCATGGCGCGCAGCTCCGCGAAGCGCGCGGTCAGGCCGTCCTTGACGACGTCCTTGAGGTGCACGACACCCAGCGCGCGAGCCGGCGCGCCCGGGGCCGCGATAGCGACGACGAGCGGCGTGCCGCCGGACGACGCGATCGCGTCGGTCGCGGCGCCGAGCGCCTGGGCGTCCGTGTCGGAGAGGGGCGCCCCCTCCGCCGCGAGCCACGCGCGCACCGCCGAGCCGGCACCCTTCCGGATGCGGGTGCCGTCGGGCTGATCGAGGCCAGACATGCGCGTCTCCGCGGTGAACGGGACGACGTCGCCCGGCGTGCGATCGTCGAGCGTCATGCCGTCGGAGCGCGCCAGCTCGACGATCGACTGGCCCTCCGGCGTCGGGTCGGCGAGCGACGAGAGCGCCGCCGCACGCAGCAGGACCTCGCGGGCGACGCCCTCGAGCGGCACCACGTCCGTCGCGCGACGGTTGCCGTAGGTGATCGTGCCCGTCTTGTCGAGCAGCAGCGTCGTGACGTCGCCGGCCGCCTCGACGGCGCGGCCCGACATCGCCAGGACGCCGCGCTGCACGAGCCGGTCCATCCCGGCGATGCCGATGGCGCTCAGCAACGCGCCGATCGTCGTGGGGATGAGGCACACGAGGAGCGCGATCAGCACGGCGAGGGACACGGGGCTCGCGGCGTACGACGCGATCGGGTTGAGCGTGAGCGCCACGAGCACGAAGACGATCGACAGCGACGCGAGCAGGATGTCGAGCGCGATCTCGTTCGGCGTCTTCTGCCTCGCGGCGCCCTCGACGAGCGCGATCATCCGGTCCACGAACGTCTCGCCCGGCTTCGACGTGATGCGCACGACGATGCGGTCCGAGAGCACGCGCGTGCCGCCGGTGACGGCGCTGCGGTCACCGCCCGACTCGCGGATGACGGGCGCGGACTCGCCCGTGATGGCCGACTCGTCGACCGAGGCGACGCCCCACACGACGTCGCCGTCCCCGGGGATCAGCTCGCCCGCCGTGACGACGACGTGGTCGCCCAGCCGCAGGTCGCTCGAGGCGACCGCGGCCGTGCGCGCGCGCTCGGCGGGCGCGTCGGCGTCGGCGTCGTAGGCGTGCACCCGCTGCGCGGTCGTGCTGGTCCTGGTGGCGCGCAGCGAGTCGGCCTGCGCCTTGCCCCGCCCCTCCGCGATCGCCTCCGCGAGGTTCGCGAAGAGCACCGTCAGCCAGAGCCACACGGCGATGATGGCGGTGAAGGCCACCGGCACCTGCGTGCCGCCGGACGTGCCGGGGCCGCCCGCGAAGGGCTCGATGACGGCGATCGCCGTGGTGAGGACGGCCCCCGCCCAGACGATGAGCATGACGGGGTTGTGCCACAGGTGCCGGGGCGACAGTCGTCGGACGGCGCCCGGGACGGCCTGCCGGACCTGCTCCCAACCGATGCCCGAGCGCTTCGTCTCGGGGGGTGCTGCGGGCGCCTCGGGCGCCTGGATGACGGCGGTCATGCGACCAGCCCTTCTGCGAGCGGACCGAGCGCGAGTACCGGGAAGTAGGTGAGCGCGGTCACGAGGATGATGACGCCGGCGGTGAGCCCGACGAACAGCGGCTTGTGCGTCGGCAGGGTGCCGGCGGTCGCCGGCACGTGGTCCTGCTTCGCCAGGGAGCCGGCGAGCGCGAGCACGAGGATGATCGGGAGGAAGCGGCCCAGCAGCATCGCGACGCCGAGCGCGGCGTTGAACCAGTCGGTGTTCGCGGTGAGCCCTGCGAATGCCGAGCCGTTGTTGTTCGCGGCCGACGTGAACGCGTACAGCACCTCGGTCAGCCCGTGGACGCCGGGGTTCCAGATCGACGTGCCCTCGACGTCGGCGCGCACCGCGGGGATCGCGAACGACAGCGCGGTGCCGATGAGCACGAGCGCCGGTGTGATGAGGATGGACAGGCTTGCGAGCTTGATCTGGGTGGTGCTGATCTTCTTGCCGAGGTACTCGGGCGTGCGACCCACGAGCAGACCGGCGATGAAGACCGCGATGATCGAGAGCACGAGGATGCCGTAGAGGCCGGTGCCGACGCCGCCCGGCGCGACCTCGCCGAGCATCATCGCGAGGAGCGGCATCATGCCGCCGAGCGCGGTCCACGAGTCGTGCATCGAGTTCACGGCACCCGTCGACGTGCCGGTCGACACGATGCCGAACAGGACGGATCCGGGGATGCCGAACCGGGCCTCCTTGCCCTCCATCGCGGCACCGGCGAGGCCGGGGGCCGTCCCGGCGCCGGCGAGCTCGAACGCCATCGCGGCCGCCCACAGCGCCAGGAACAGGACGCCCATGACGGCGAGGATCGCGTAGCCCTGCTTGCGGTCCCCGACCATGGTGCCGAGCATGCGCGGCATGGCCGACGGGATGAGCAGCATCAGCAGGATCTGCAGGATGTTGGTCCAGGCGGCGGGGTTCTCGAACGGGTGGGCGGCGTTCGCGTTGAAGAAGCCGCCGCCGTTCGTCCCGAGCAGCCGGATGGACTCCTGCGACGCCACCGGGCCGCCGGGCAGCACCTGCGCGGCGCCCGTGAGCGTCTGGATGTCCTGGAAGCCGTTGAAGTTCTGGATGACGCCCCCGACGAGCAGCACGAGCGCGCCCAGGATCGAGATCGGCAGCAGCACGCGGACGGTGCCGCGGACGAGGTCGACCCAGAAGTTGCCGATCGTGCCCGAGCGGCGGTGGGCGAGACCGCGCACGAGCGCCACCGCGACGGCCATGCCGACGGCTGCAGAGACGAAGTTCTGCACCACGAGCCCCGCGAGCTGCACCGTGTAGCCGAGGGTCGACTCGGGGAGGTACGACTGCCAGTTCGTGTTGGCGGTGAAGGATGCCGCCGTGCTCATCGACAGCAGCTCTGGCACCGCCGGCAGGCCGAGCGAGTACGGCAGCACGGGCTGCAGCCGCTGCAGCGCGTACACCGCGAGCATGCCGACGAGGGAGAACCCGAGGATGGCGCGCGCGTAGGCCTGCCACGTCTGCTCGGACTCCGGGTCGACGCCGATCACGCGGTAGATCCCGCGCTCGATGCGCAGGTCCCGCGTCGACGTGTAGGTGTGCGCGAGGTAGTCGCCGAGCGGGCGGTGCACGACCGCGAGGGCGGCGACGACGACGAGGAGGGACGAGGCCCCCGAGAGCCACCCCATCAGAACCGCTCGGGACGCACAAGCGCGGTCGCGAGCAGCACGATCGCGCCGATCGCTGCGACGGCGGCGATGACTTCGAAGATCATCACAGGCGCTCCACCGCCTTGACGACGAGCCCCAGGAGGGCGAACAGGGCGAGCGCGCTCGCCACGACGATCACGTCGAGCATGTGGATCAGCTTCTTCACTCGGGAGCACGACCGGGGAAGGTCGCGGCCGCCCCGCGGGGCGACGATCCGATCCAACGCCTCCGGAGGGCGGCGGGACCCCCGTTCTCACGGCTTCCTCACGCGGAGGCGTCCACGCTCACGGCCTTCGCGCGCTTCAGGCACGAAGAGGCCCCTCCCGGCGAGCGGGAGGGGCCTCTTCGTGCCTCAGGTGAGGGGGTGCCGGGCGTCAGCCCTGCGCGCGACGCGAGCCGCGGCGCTGCTGGCCGCCCTCGCTGCCGCCGGACTGCAGCGAGCCGCCGCCGGTCGACGACCACGCGACGGACGAGCCGCCACGGGCTGCGCCGCCCTGGCCGCCACGGCCGCCACGGGCCGGCTGGCCCGAGCGGGCGCCGCCCTGGCCACCGCGGCCGCCTGCTGCCGCGGGCTGCTTGACGTCGGGGCGACCCGAGCGGTCCTTGCGGGGACGCTCGGCACGAGCCGCGCCGCCACCGGCGCCGTGCGCGCTGGAACCTGCGACACCCTCGCGGGGTCCGCGACGGCCGCGACCGCCGGCCGAGCGGCCGCCGCCCTGCTGCTGCTGGATCTCGTTGCCCGAGCCGGGGCCGCCGGGGACCGGCGCCACGTGCGGCGCGTACGGTCCGACGAGCTCGTCCACCGCATCCGACGACGCGATGACCATCTGCGGCTTCGCGCCGATGCCGGCCTTGCGCAGCAGCGACATGGTGTCGCCGCGCTGCGAGGGCATCATCACCGTCACGACGTCGCCCGCCGAGCCGGCACGAGCCGTGCGGCCCGAGCGGTGCAGGTAGGCCTTGTGCTCCATGGGCGGGTCGACGTGGACGACGAGCTCGACGTTGTCGACGTGCACGCCGCGAGCGGCGACATCCGTCGCCACGAGCACGCGCACGATGCCCTCGGAGAACTGCGCGAGGTTGCGGTCGCGGGCGTTCTGCGACAGGTTGCCGTGCAGGTCGACGGCCGGGATGCCGGATGCCGTGAGGTGCTTCGCGAGCTTCTTCGCCTGGTGCTTCGTGCGGGTGAAGAGGATGCGACGGCCCTCGCCCGAGGCGAGGCGGCGCACGAGCAGGTTCTTGTCGTCGGCGCCGACCTCGAAGACGTGGTGCGTCATCGCGGCGACGGGCGAGTTCGCCTCGTCGACGGAGTGCATGACCTCGTTCGTGAGGAAGCGCTTCACGAGCTTGTCCACGCCGTTGTCGAGCGTCGCCGAGAACAGCAGGCGCTGGCCCGAGCTGGGCGTCTTGTCGAGGATCTTCGTGACGACCGGCAGGAAGCCGAGGTCGGCCATGTGGTCGGCCTCGTCGATGACGGTCATCTCGATGGCCGAGAGGCTCGCGACGCCCTGATTCATGAGGTCCTCGAGGCGACCGGGGCAGGCGACGACGATGTCGACGCCGTTGCGGAGCGCGGTCTCCTGCGGGCGCTGCGAGACGCCGCCGAAGATGGTGGTGACGGTGAGGCCCGCGGCCTTGGCGAGCGGCGCGATCTCCGCGGCGATCTGGGTCGCGAGCTCGCGCGTCGGTGCGAGCACGAGGCCGAGCGGCAGGCCCTTGCGGCGACCCCCGCCGGCGAGCTCGCCGGAGAGGCGGGCGACGAGCGGGATCGAGAACGCGAGCGTCTTGCCCGAGCCGGTCTTGCCGCGGCCGAGCACGTCGCGGCCCGCGAGGGTGTCGGGCAGCGTGTCGGCCTGGATCGGGAACGGCGTCTCGCGGTCCATGCCCTTGAGGGCGGTGACGAGCTTGGCCGGGACGCCCAGCTCGGCGAAGGTCAGTGTGGTGTCAGTCAATGCGTTGCTCTTTCGTTGAGCGTGCGCGTGCACCCTCGCCCCAGGCGCGGCAGGACCGTGCGGGACGAGCAGTGGGTGCATCGACGCAGTTCGGCGAGCGCGACGGTGGTCGCGATCGTTCGCCGTGGAAGTTCGTCGACGCCCGGCTGGACCGGGCGGAGAGAGGAGCGTTCTACGACGCTGGGAAGTGGTTCCCGCTGGCGAGCCGGCTTCGACGCCCTGCTCGCACAGTGCACCCAGTCTAGCAGGGGAGTCTGACATCGCGCCAGACCGCCCGAATCGGGCGTCGACATCCCCCTGCCGCCGCCGGCTCGACGGACGTAGGCTGGCTCACCTGAACGCGCCCGGGGAGGTGCTGTGCTGCGACGCGACGCCATCGGCTTGGGGCTGCTCGTGCCCGGCTTCATCGCCGCCTACGCGGCGTTCGTGCTGCTCGGCACCCGTGTCTTCCCCACCGCCACGATCGCGAGGGACAACGGCATGGAGCATGCCGCAGTCTACTTCCTCGGCGTCGAGGGCGACTCGCCCGCGGTGCTGGGGCTCGTGCTCGGCTGGATCGCGCTCGGCGTCGTCGGCGCTGCCCTCGTCGCCGCCGGCCAGCGGCTCATCGCCACGGCCTCGAGCGACGGGCCGCCGCTGCGCCCCGTCGACGAGCCATCCGTCTGGCACCGCTTCGACGTGTAGCCGTCGACGCGCGATGCACGCCCGCCTGGACGCGGCGCTCACGTGCGGTCGCTACTGTCCCCCACATGCCCAACCCTCTGAAGGACGATGGCCTCCTGATCCTCACCCGCGGCTACGACGCCGGCGCGGAGATCTGGAAGCGCGTGCGCGCCGGCGCCCGCGCGGCGCCGATGCGAGTGCTCGGCGACGACGCGATCTTCGTCCGCGGCAAGGAGGGCGTGCGCCTCTTCTACGACGACGAGAGCGTGCGCCGGCACGGCGCGATGCCCAGCTTCATCCAGGAGTCGCTCTTCGGGCACGGCTCGGTGCACACGCTCGACGCCGCGGAGCACCGGCACCGCAAGGAGACGTTCCTCGGCCTCGCCTACGACGACGCGCAGGTCACCCGGCTCGAGCCGTTCCTGGAGCAGGAGTGGCGGCGCGAGCTCGACGATTGGCAGGCGGGCGGCGAGCGCACGGCCTACGACGCCGCGGTGGGCGCGATCGGCCGGGCGATGCAGGCGTGGGCGGGGCTGCCGGGCACGGCGGATGCGCGCACGCGATGGGCACGCCGGCAGGCGCAGATCGTCGACGGCTTCGGCTCGCCCTACTCCCCCGAGTACCTGCTCACCATGCTGAACCGCGTCTGGTCGGACCGGCACGCGCGCGAGCTGATCGAGGCCGTGCGGGCCGGCACGCTCGAGGCGACGGCCGGCACCGCGCTCCACGCCTGGGCCTGGCACCGCGATCGAGACGGCGAGCTGCTCGACGCGCGCCTCGCGGGCATCGAGCTGCAGAACTCCTTCCGCCCCGCGATCGCCGTCGCGCGCTTCGTGGCGTTCGCCGCGAAGGCGCTGCACGAGCACCCCGACTGGCGGGCGCGGATCGCCGCCGAGACGGCGGAGCGCGGCCGCCTCACCGACGGACCGCTCGCGACCGCGTTCGCGCACGAGCTGCGCCGCACCGTGCCGTTCGTGCCGATGCTGCCCGCCGAGGCGATCCGCGACATCGAGCTCGACGGCCAACGCGTCGACGCGGGCGGCAAGGTCTTCCTCGACGTGCTCGGCACCGACCTCGACGACGCGAGCTGGTCGACCGCCTCGACGTTCGACCCAGAGCGCTTCGTCGGCGTCGACGACTTCGAGTCGATCGAGGCCTTCGTGCCGCAGGGCGGTGGCCGCCCGAACACCGGACACCGCTGCCCGGGCGAGAAGGTGACGCTCTCGACGCTCACGAGCGCGATCGCCGCCCTCAGCGACCCGCGCGTCGCGATCTCGGGCGAAGGCCTCGATGTCAGCCGGCGACGCATGCCGACGAAGCCGGCCTCCGGCGGGCGCGTGCGCAGCGCATCCGCCGAGCGCCCCGCGACGAGCGGGAAGTGCCCGTTCCACTGATTGGTACCGATAACGATCCGGCACGATTGCGCACCACGGGCCGCTCGCGCGCTATGGTGCGGTGACATCCCACGAGGAGGTCACCATGGCTGGGAAGCCCAGCGAGACCGGCATCCTGCGCACCGCGCCCGAGGCCGCGGCGCTCCCCGTGGAACGCACGCTCGACAGCTCGCGCCGGCCGGAGCCGACACCGGCTGACCGGCGCCGCAGGCTCGTGGGCATCGTCATGCTCGCCGCCGGCCTCGTGCTGGCGATCGGCGCGATGATCGCGCTCGGCACGCGCGTCGGCCCCACCGCCGAGGCGGTGCGCGGCACGGAGCTGGACGCCGTCGCGACCTTCTTCCTCGGCACGGACGGCTCCGCCCTGCAGCTCGTGCTCGCGATCGTGCTGCTCGTGCTCATCCCCGTCGGCATCGTCCTCGCCGTGCTCGGCTATCGCCGGGTCACCGACGACGGCCCGGCGCTCGCCGCGGTGCACATCTCGAACGCCCCGAACGGTGTCATCAACCGGGTGCGGGGCACGGGCGGGCTCTAGCCGGCGCACACCACCGGGCGCGGGCCGCGCGGCGCTCGCCGCCGTCAGCCGCGGTCGCGGCGACGGAAGAGCGCGCCCGACAGGGTGTCGGCCTCGAGCCCCTCGAGCGTGCGGCCGCGCGTCTCGGGCACCTGCGTCGCGATGAAGACCAGCGCCACGGCGCCCACGGCGGCGAACAGGAAGAAGGTGCCGGTGATGCCGACCGCGTCGATGAGCGACGGGAAGGTCAGCGCGAGCGCGCCGTTCGCGGTCCAGTGCGCGAAGACGGCCACGCCGATGCCGAGTCCCCGCATGCGCAGCGGGAAGATCTCCGACAGGTAGACCCAGGTCGCGACGTTGAGGAACGTCTGCATCGAGCCGACGAAGGCCACGACGAGGGCCAGGATCACGAACGGCCGCAGCGGGTCGCCGGGCTCGAGCACCGTCGAGGCGACGCCGATGAGCACGTGGCAGGCGGTCGTGAGCGAGAAGCCGATGAGCAGCGTCCTGCGGCGGTCGAGCCGGTCCATCATCCACAGCGCGACGACGCCGCCGACCACGGCGATGATGCCGGGGGCAACGTTGGCGACGAGCGCGGCCGACTCCGAGAATCCCGACTCCACGAGCACTGTCTGGCCGTAGTACATGATCGAGTTGATGCCGGTGAGCTGCTGGGCGACCCCCACACCGATGCCGACGAGCAGGATCCGCGTGAGCCAGCGGTCGGCGAGCACCGTCCGCAGCCCGGTCCAGCCGCGCGACTCCCGCTCGACCGAGCGCTCGACGGCCGCGAGCTCGGCGATCGCCCGCTCGGGCGCGCGCACGCTCCGCAGCACCGCGAGGGCGCGCTCGTGCCGGCCGTGCTCCGCGAGCCAGCGGGGCGATTCGGGCATGCGCAGCATGCCGACGAAGAGCGCGATGGCGGGCAGCGCGCAGACGGCGAACATGACCCGCCACACGCCGTCGAGGTGGCCGAGCGCGCTGCCGATCACGGCGCTGACGAGGAAGGCGGCGAGCTGCCCGGTCACGATCGCGAGCTCGTTGCGGCCGGAGATCGAGCCGCGGATCTCGAAGGGCGCGAGCTCGGCGAGGTAGACCGGCACGACGGTCGAGGCGCCGCCGACCGCGAGCCCGAGCAGGATGCGGCCGACGACCAGCACCGCGAGGCCCGGTGCCGCGACGATGACGACGGTGCCGACGAAGAACAGCACGGCGAGCGCGACGAGCGTCGAGCGGCGGCCGAACCGGTCGGATGCGCGGCCGCCCACGAGCGCGCCGAGCCCGGCGGCGAAGACGAGCGAGCTCGTGACGATGCCCTCGGCGAGCGCGTCGAGGCCGAGCTCCGCGCTCATCGGGCGCAGCGCGCCGTTGATGACGCCGGTGTCGTAGCCGAACAGCAGGCCGCCGAAGCACGCGACGATCGAGATGACGCCGAGGCGGCGCCGGTGCGGGCCCGGCGTCAGCGGCGGCAGGGCGGGCTCGGCCCCGACGGGCGGCGCGACAGCCACGATCGATCCTCCGGTCCCGTGCGGGTTCGCACCCGATCGATCATGCCGTGCCGCCGATGCCCCGTCGGCACCCGCCCGGCGGACGCCCGCTACAGGTCGTCGATGGGCTCGCCCTCGACGACGTCGCTCACGTCGGACCCGGCGTCGAACGACCACTGCGCCGGCTGGGGCGCTCCCTGCGGACCGACCCAGAGGCCCGAGCCGCCGGGCTGCACGTCGACCACGACGGTGTCGCCGTCGCGCACCTCGCCCGCGAGCAGCGCTCGCGCCAGTCGGTCGTCGATCTCGCGCTGCATGAGCCTGCGCAGCGGCCGCGCGCCGTACATCGGGTCGTAGCCGCGCTCCCCCAGCCACTGCCTGGCCGCCTCGGTCACCTCGACGACGAGGCGGCGCTCGCGCAGCCGCCGGTCGAGCCCGAGCACCTGGATGTCGACGATCGAGCCCAGCTCCTCCATCGAGAGCGAGTCGAAGATGACGATGTCGTCGAGGCGGTTGACGAACTCCGGCTTGAACGCGGCGCGCACCGCGCCCATCACCTCGTCGCGCGCCGTCTCGGGCGCGACCGTCGGGTCGGTGAGGTACGCAGAGCCGAGGTTGGAGGTGAGGATGAGGATGGTGTTGCGGAAGTCGACCGTGCGGCCCTGGCCATCGGTGAGCCTGCCGTCGTCGAGGACCTGCAGGAGCAGGTCGAAGACCTCCGGGTGGGCCTTCTCGACCTCGTCCATGAGGATCACGGAGTACGGGCGACGCCGCACGGCCTCGGTGAGCTGGCCGCCCTGCTCGTACCCGATGTACCCGGGAGGGGCCCCGACGAGGCGCGCGACCGAGTGCTTCTCGCCGTACTCCGACATGTCGATGCGCACGAGCGCCTTCTCGTCGTCGAACAGCAGCTCGGCGAGCGCCTTCGCGAGCTCGGTCTTGCCCACGCCGGTCGGCCCGAGGAAGAGGAACGAGCCGGTGGGCTTGTCGGGGTCGGAGACGCCCGCGCGGGTGCGGCGCACCGCATCCGCCACCGCGGTGACGGCCTCGCGCTGGCCGACCACGCGGTGCGCGAGCTCGCCCTCGAGCGCGAGCAGCTTCTCGGTCTCGCCCTGCAGCAGCCGCCCGACGGGGATGCCCGTCCAGGCCGCGACGACCGCGGCGATGTCGTCGGCCGTCACCTGGTCGCCCACCATGCGTGCGCCCGCCTCGGCGGCACTGGCCTCGGCCTGCTTCAGCTGCGTCTCGATCTGCGGGATCTCGCCGTAGAGCAGGCGCGAGGCGCGCTCGAGGTCGCCCTCGCGCTGGGCGCGCTCGGCCCGGCTGCGCAGCTCGTCGAGCTGCTCGCGCAGCCCGCCGATGCGGTTGAGGCTCGCGCGCTCGGTCTGCCACCGCGCGTCGAGCTCCGACAGCTCGGCGCGCAGCCCGGCGAGCGTCTGCTCGAGCGCGGCGAGCCGCTCCTTCGACGCGTCGTCGCGCTCGCGCTTGAGGGCGAGCCGCTCGATCTCCATCCGGTCGACGGTGCGGCGCAGCTGGTCGATCTCGGTGGGGGCCGAGTCGATCTCCATGCGCAGCCGGCTCGCCGCCTCATCGATGAGGTCGATCGCCTTGTCGGGCAGCTGCCGGGCGGTGATGTAGCGGTTCGAGAGGGATGCCGCGGCGACGAGCGCGCTGTCGGCGATCGTCACCTTGTGGTGCGCCTCGTAGCGCTCCTTCAGGCCGCGCAGGATCGCGACGGTGTCCTCGACGCTCGGCTCGCCGACGTACACCTGCTGGAAGCGGCGCTCCATGGCCGCGTCCTTCTCGATGAACTCGCGGTACTCGTCGAGCGTCGTCGCGCCGATGAGGCGCAGCTCGCCGCGGGCGAGCATGGGCTTGAGCATGTTGCTCGCGCCCTGGCTGCCCTCGGCCGCGCCGGCGCCCATGATGATGTGCAGCTCGTCGATGAACGTGACGATGCGGCCCTCGGCCTTCGCGATCTCGGCGAGCACGTTCTTCATGCGCTCCTCGAAGTCGCCGCGGTACTTGCTGCCCGCGATCATGGCGTTGACGTCGAGCGAGACGAGCGACTTCCCCTTGAGGCTCTCGGGCACGTCGCCCGCGACGATGCGCTGCGCGAGGCCCTCGACGACGGCGGTCTTGCCCACGCCGGGCTCGCCGATGAGCACGGGGTTGTTCTTCGTGCGGCGCGACAGGACCTGGCTGATGCGGCGGATCTCGGCGTCGCGGCCGATCACCGGGTCGAGCCTGCCCGCTCGCGCGATCGCCGTCAGGTCGGTGCCGAACTGCTCGAGCGCCGACCGCTGGTCATCCTGACCGGGCATCATGCCGCCCATCCGTGCCATCGAATCCCCCATCCGATCAAACTTGAGTGCTGTCGGCTCAAGTTTACTCCGGATGCTGAGCGTTGGCTAGACGGCGGACGCCGCGGCGCTTGCCGCCGAGCTCGGCCGCAGCGCCATGAGCCACTCCGGGTGCGCGGGCTCGCCGAACCCGTGGCGCCGGTAGAGCGCGTGCGCGTCGTGGGTGGCGAGCATGACGCGGCTGAGCCCCATGGGCTCGAGCGCCTCGAGCACCGCCCGGACGAGCGCCGAGCCCACGCCTCGCCCGCGCGCGGACGGCGCGACGTAGACGTCGCAGAGCCAGGCGAACGTCGCGCGGTCGGTCACGACGCGCGCGTAGCCCACGAGCTCGTCGCCGTCGTCGGACTGCTCGAGCGCTCCGAAGCTCAGCGAGCCGCGGGCCGCGGCCTCGACCGTCGCGCGGGATCGCCCGAGCGCCCAGTAGGCGTCGGTCGAGAGCCAGCGGTGCACGACGTCGAGGTCGATGCGGGCGAGGTCGTCGGTGACGGTGATCGAGCCCATGCGCGAAGGCTAGCCGTGGTAGACACGCCGCATGGCATCGGGGGCCGCGTCCGGGGGCGACGAGCGCACGCCGCGCCGCCGCCTCGGCGGGCTCCTGCTCGCGGTCGCGAGCGCGCTCGTCGGCATCGCCGCGGCTGCCACGATCCCGCAACCGCCCTGGGGCGTCGCGGCCGCGATCCTGCTCGCGCTCGCGTCGGTCGGCGTCGCGGTCGGCCTGTCGCTGCATGCTCGCGAGCCCGCAGGGGCGCCCGACGCCTGGAGCGCGTGGCGCGCCCGCCGGGGCGCTCTCGTCTACGGCGCCTTCCTGCTGGCCGCGAGCGCCACGACCGCCGTCGGCATGCTCGTGCTCGAGCCGATCGCCGCCCTGGAGCCCAGCCGCTCGTGGACCGTGATCGTGCTCTTCGGTATCTGCGGCGCATGGCTCATCGCGGTGGGCACGGCCTCGGTGCCCAGCCCGGTCGCGTCGAGCGACCGGCCCGCCGGGGACCCGTCGGTGGATGCGCGCGGGTGGATCCGCCTGGGATCTCGGCGGGCTCCGACGGACGTGCGGCGCGACTGGGTGTCGGCCATCCCCTTCCAGCTGTTCCAGGTGCCCGTGCTCGTCGGGCTGCTCGTGCCGGTGCTGGTGGACCTCGGCCCGTGGGCGGTGGCGAGCGCCGTCGCGATCGCCGTGGCGGCCGTCACCGTCGCCGCCGTCGTGCTCCGACGTCGCAGCGAGCCGCCGTGGATCGCGCCCGACGGCAGCCGACTGCGCCATGGCTCGCGCGAGGTCGCCGCCTCCGAGCTCGTCACGGCGGTCCTGTCGTCCGCGCCGCTCGTGCCGGACGCGACGGAGCGGAGCCTCATGCTGACGCTGGCGGCGCGCCGCGGGTTCCGAGCGACCGTGCACCTGCGCCGACGCGGGCGGCTGGTGCTCGGCGAGGCCGAGACGGCGGTGCTGCTCGACCTGGTGGCGGCATCCGCGATCGAGCTCCCGCACGATCAGCACGACGCGACGGGCAGGTTCTCGAAGTCGTTCTACCCGGATCACCTGACGAGGGCCGAGGCGGAGGCGGTCGTCGCCGATCCGCCCGGCGACGGCGAGCCGCTGCCGATCCGCTCGTGGTGAGACGCTGGCGGCTACGATCGCGATGACCGGGCGACCGCCTGCTCGATCGCGGACCGCGAGCGTCAGGAGCGCGCATGACGACCAGCCCGACCACCGCCTCGCCGATCCGCCGCGTCGTGCTCGTCGGCCGCGCGATCATCGCCGTCGCGATCCTCGCGGCGGTGATCGGCCAGCTCATCACCTCGGTCGGCTTCTGGACCGCCCGCGGTGACGAATCCATCCCGCTCGACCTGCTGAACTTCTTCTCCTTCTTCACGATCGAGTCGAACCTGCTCGCCATGGTCGTGCTCGCGCTGCTGGTCGCGGCCCAGCTCGGCCGACCCAGGATCGGGCGCCGCTTCGACGTGCTGCTGCTGTGCGCGACGACGTACATGGTCGTGACCGGCATCGTCTACAACACGCTGCTGCGCGGCATCGAGCTGCCGCAGGGCGCGACCCTCGGCTGGTCGAACGAGGTGCTGCACCTCATCGCGCCGCTGTGGATGCTCATCGACTGGCTCCTCACCGCCGGCAAGCGCGAGGTGCGCTTCGCCGACCTGCGCATCGTCGCGATCTACCCCGTCGTGTGGCTCGTCTACACGCTGCTGCGCGGACCCGTAACCCTCGACCAGGCCAGCGGCCGGCCGTGGTGGTACCCGTACCCGTTCCTCGATCCGGCGACGCACGCGAACGGCTACGCCGGCGTGGCGGTGATGTGCCTCATCGTGGCCGCGACGGTGCTGCTGGGCGCGGCCGCACTCGTCGCGTACGCGCGGTGGCGCCGCCGATCGCTGGCGCCGCGCGAGGCGCACGCCGCGCGCGCGTAGCGACCGCCGCTCCGAGGCGCCTCTCCGATGACTCAGGACTGGGTCAGGAGATCGTCAAGTGCGCCCGCTCGCCCCCGAGCCGGACGACCCTAGGGATCCACGGCCCGCTCCCACCGCTGTCGACGGTCCGGGAGGTCGATGATGCACCTGATCCACCCAGCAGACGAGCGCGTGCGCCCGACGCCGCTGGCCGATCGCGTCGCCTCCCTGCGTCGCCTGTCCGGGCGCCGGTGGTTCAGGGTCGCGGCCCTCGCCGGTCTCGTGGTCGCGCTCGAGGTGCTGGTGCTCGAGGGCTGGATCCGGGGAGCCCGCGTGCCCCCGTGGGACTTCCTCGGCGCGTACGCGCAGGAGGCGTACTGGTGGTGGGCGCACGGCGGCTTCTTCGACCCCGTCTCGTGGATCCCGGCGGTGCGAGGCGGCTACCCCGCGTCGCTGAGCCTGCAGAACAGCGCCTGGTACCTCCCGTACGGGGCCGTCGCCGCCGTCGTGCCGCTGACGCCGTGGGCCCTCGCCTTCCTCTCGGCCGTCCACGTCGCGTTCGGCAGCGTCGGCGCCTACCTGCTCGTCCGCCGCCACGGCGTCTCGTTCCTCGCCGGCCTCGTCGCCGCGGCCGGATGGTTCTTCGCCGTCGGCGCCTTCAGCAATGCCGAGCATCCCGACATCGCCCGCGGCTACGCGTGGCTGCCGTGGGTGCTGCTCGTCGCCTCGACGCGGTGGCCGTGGCGGCGCTGGTGGTCGATCCCGGTCGCGACGCTCGTGCTGTGGCAGGCGGCGTCCGGCGTGTATCCGGGGATGCTCGTCGCCTACGCGTGCATCGGCGTCGTCTGGGTGGTGCTGCAGCAGCTGCAGAGCCGCGCTCGGCTCACCGACCTCCTGCTGCCGCTCGGGATCGCGATGGTCGCCGCCCTGCTCCTCAGCATGGTGCGCCTGCTGCCCTACGTGCTGGGCAACGACCTCACCGGCGTGCGGGAGCCCGACGCGTCCGAGTGGTCGTGGTCGATGCTCCTCTCGCTGCAGTTCGGCTACGACTACGGCTTCTACCCGAACGACATCTCGATGCGCTCGTTCTTCATCCCCGCCGCGGTGCTGCTCGCCGCCCTCTTCGCGCGCCCCGGGTCACCGCTCACGCGGCTCGGGCTCGGCATCCTCATCCCTGCCGCGCTGCTGGGTCTGCCGCTGTTCCCGTGGTTCGACGCGCTGCAGCAGCTCCCCGGGCTGTCGCTCAGCCGCTTCACCATGAGCGACTTCAAGGTCTTCATGCTCTTCGGCGTGCTGCTGCTCGCGGCCTCCGCGGTCGACGGCTTCGTGCGGCACCGCACCCCGCTCCCCTGGCAGCGGGCGCGCGTGGCCGTGGCCGTTGCCGTCGTCGTGCTGCTCGTCGTCGGCGGGCTGCTCGCGCGCATCGACCTGCGCGACTACGCCCTCACGCTCGCGGTGCTCGTCGCGTCGGCGGCGCTCGTGCTCGCCGTGAGCAGCGGCCGGCGCGACCTCGCGGCGCTGCTGATCGTCGGCGTCGTCGCTTCCGGCGGGCTGTGGGCCTACTCGAACCGCGAGCCCTGGCGGACCGACCGCGTGGACGCCGAGGTCGGCCGGTTCGACGGCCCCGTGGCGGAGCTCGTCGCCGACGCCGAACCGCTCGCCCGCGACCGGCGACCGGGACGCACGCCGCTGCCCGCGGACGCCGGCCTCGACGACATCCAGAGCAGCGAGTGGAACGTGGCCTACTACACCGGCGAGGCGGCGCTCGGCGGGTACCTCAACCTCAAGGGCAACACCTACTTCGAGACGCTGCGGGCCGCGATCAGCGAGGGCGATCGGGCGGAGCAGCTGCTCGCCTTCCTCTCCCACCCCGGCACCGCGATCACCGCAGCCGCCTTCGACGAGGGGTGCGCGGACGAGGCGTGCGGAGGCGTGCGGGTCACGCCGGTGGCCTACGAGCCCGAGCGGCTCGAGTACGACCTGCAGACGACCTCGGCCGGTGCGGTCGTGCTCAACGAGCCGTTCTACCGCGGATGGCAGGCATCCGTCTGCGCCGACGACGCGTGCGTGACCGGGGCGCCGACCGCGACCGACGGCCTCGTCACGATCGACGTGCCCGAGGGCGCGTCGCTCGTCACCCTGACCTACGCCACCCCCGGGCTCGGCGTGGGCTGGCTGCTGTTCTGGGCAGGAGCGCTCATCGCGGCGCTCGCACCCGTGACCCGGTGGTTCTCGCGCCGGCGCCTCGCCGACGCGGACGGTCGAGGAGAGAACGATGCCTGACGCGGTGCGCTTCAACGACCTCCGCCGCGGGCTGCAGAGCACCGCTCCAGGGGTGCGCGACGCCATCGAGGAGGTGCTCGCCTCTGGATGGTTCGTGCTCGGCCCGCAGCACGACGCCTTCGAGCGCGAGCTCGCCGCGTCGCTCGGCATCGCGGCCGCGGCGGGTGTCGGGAACGGCACCGACGCCCTGCAGCTCGCGCTGCAGGCGGTCGGCGCGCGGCCGGGGACCGCGGTCGTCACCGTCGCGAACGCCGGCGGCTACACATCGACCGCCACCCGGGCGATCGGCGCGACCCCCTGGTACGCGGATGTCGACCCGGCGACGCTGCAGGCCACCCCGGCGACGGTGGAGGCGGCGCTCCGGAGCGCGCCGATGCCGGTGAGCGCGATCGTCGTCACCCACCTGTTCGGGCAGATGGCCGACGCCGGGGGCATCGTCGAGATCGCCGGCGGCGTGCCCGTGGTCGAGGACTGCGCGCAGGCGATGGGCGCCCGCCACGACGGCCGGGCCGCGGGCACCTTCGGCACCGTCGCCACGACGAGCTTCTACCCGACGAAGAACCTCGGCGCGGTCGGGGACGGCGGCGCGGTCTTCAGCGACGACGTCGAGCTCGTCGCGCGCATCCGCCAGCTGCGGCAGTACGGATGGTCGTCGAAGTACCGCTCGTCGGCGGCCGGGGGCCGGAACTCCCGCCTCGACGAGCTGCAGGCCGCGGTCCTGCGGCGCCTGCTGCCCGCGCTCGACGCCGACGTCGCCCGTCGCCGCGAGATCCACGGCCGCTACGAGGCGGCGGCGACCGGGCGCATCCGCATGGTCAACCGCGCGACGCCGTCCTACGCGGGCCACCTCGCGGTCGTCGTCGTCGACGACCGGCAGCGCGTGACCGCGATCCTCGACGACCACGGCATCGGGCACGACATCCACTACCCGATCCCCGACCATCACCAGCCGATCGCCGAGCCGGACGCCCCGCCGCTGCCCGTCACCGAGTGGGCGAGCGAGCACATCATCAGCGTCCCCCTCTACGCCGGGCTCACCGACGACGAGCAGGCGCGCGTCGTCGCCGCGCTCCACGAGATGTCGTGACGCCATGGCCCCGCGGTACTCCATCGTCATCCCCGTCTACAAGAACGAGGAGACGATCCCGAGCCTCTTCGCGCGGCTCCGCGACCTCTCGAGCCGCTGGCACGACCTCGAGGTCGTGCTCGTGGTGGACGGCTCGCCGGATCGCTCGGCCGACGTCATCCGCGCCGAGCTCACCGACGCCCCCTTCTCGGTGCAGCTCGTCGAGCACTCCAGGAACTTCGGGTCGTTCGAGGCGATCCGCTCGGGGCTCGCGGTCGTCAAGGGCGACTACGTCGGCGTCATGGCGGCCGACCTGCAGGAGCCGACGTCGCTCGTCGAGGAGTTCTTCACCATCCTCGAGGCCGGCGACTGGGACGTCGCGGTGGGCACGAGGCAGTCGCGCGACGACCCGGGCTCGTCGAAGCTGCTCTCCGGCACCTACTGGTCGCTCTACCGCCGCCTGATCCAGCCCGAGATGCCGAAGGGCGGCATCGACATCTTCGGCTGCACGCGCGAGGTCGCCGCCCGGCTCGTCGCCCTCGAGGAGTCGCACTCGAGCCTCGTCGGGCTCCTCCTCTGGGTCGGCTACCGGCGGGTCGAGGTGCCGTACGCGCGCGTGGCGCGCGAGCACGGGAAGAGCGGCTGGTCGCTGCGCCGGAAGATCGGCTACTTCCTCGACAGCTCGTTCTCGTTCACGAACGCGCCCATCACGGTCATCACGCTCGTCGGCATCCTCGGCACCCTCACCACGATCGTCATCGCGCTCACGGTCTTCATCTCCTGGGCGCTCGGCCGCATCCCGGTCGAGGGCTTCACCGCGCTCATGCTCGTCAACCTCGGCAGCACCGGCGCGATCCTCATCGCGCTCGGCGTGATCGGCAGCTACGTGCGACGCGGGTTCGACAACTCGAAGCGGCGCCCGCACGCCATCGTCGCCCGCGCGACGGAGTTCGAGCGATGAGCCGCGAGCTCGGCAGGCAGGCCGTGCGCTTCCTCCTCGTCGGCGGCCTCAACGTCGCCGTGAGCTACGGCATCTTCATCCTGCTGGGCCTCGTGGTCGCTCCCTGGATCGCGTACACGGCGGGCTACCTGGCCGGCCTCGTGCTCGTCACCGCCATGACGCCGCGCTTCGTCTTCGGCACGGGCACGAGCTGGCGACGGATGGTCGCGTTCGTCGGCGTCTACGTCGTCGTGTATCTCGTCGGCCGGCTCATCGTGGCCCTGGTGGACCCCGCGGGACTCGTCGAGCTGCTGCTCACGAGCGGGATCCTGCTGGCCGTGACCGTGCCCCTCAGCTTCCTCGCGGGACGGCTCCTCTTCCTGCGACCGCGCCATCGATTGAGAAGGGTGGACTCATGAACCACTTCGTGCACGAGCGGGGCATCTGCGAGAGCGAGCGGGTCGGCGACCGCACGACCATCTGGGCCTTCACGCACGTGCTGCCGGGCGCCGTTATCGGTGCCGACTGCAACCTCAACGACGGCGTCTTCGTCGAGAACGACGTCGTCATCGGCGACCGCGTGACGCTGAAGTGCGGCGTGCAGATCTGGGACGGCATCCGCCTGGAGGACGACGTCTTCGTCGGGCCGAACGCGACCTTCACGAACGACTGCTTCCCGCG
>Ga0213837_1000617_pt1 | contig 31552 bp, 30 predicted proteins | sample SWPATP12_FD_160572 | JGI IMG/M metagenome (GOLD analysis project Ga0213837, IMG submission 160572) | Coastal seawater microbial communities from Marineland, Florida, United States - SWPA TP1 #2 | ecosystem: Environmental > Aquatic > Marine > Coastal | place: USA: Florida | collected 2016-08-06
AAGGTAGCGTTGAGCACGTCGAGGTCTTTCGGACGGTGAGTGTAGGAACTTCCATCCTGGAAGACCTCGACCCCTATCCCGGAAGCGACGCGGCCCGAACCCCTACACCGTCAACTGCGAAGAGCCGTCAAACCGCCGCCGCCACCGTGACCGGATCGTGATGATCCGAGTGGTCGGGGCAGCCGCGCGGTCAGCGCGCGACAGGTGGGCGAGCCCACGACAGGTGGGGATGCTGGCCCACCTGTCGCGGGCAGCGCCACCCGTCGGCGCGGACAACGCGGTTCGCTCAGCGGAAGGTGTCGAGCGCGGCGGCGAAGCGCGGCGGGTCCTCACGGGTCGCGTCGGTCATGAGCAGCGCCGAGGCGCCGATCCGTCGGGTGTGCTCGCCGTGGCACGGGATCGTGACGATGCGGGTGAGCCCGGCTCGCCACGCCGGGACGAGCGCGGCGACCGCGCGCCGCTCCGGATGCTCCTGCAGCGGGCGTCGCATCTGCTGCGCCAAGCGGAAGACATGCTGCTCGTGCCAGCGCTGGAAGCCCGGCCCCACCGCGCTGTCGCCGAAGCGCATGCCCCACCGCGGGCCGAGCGCCCGATGGAAGAGCTCGTCGCGCTCCTGCGACCCGGGTGCCGCGCGCCCGATCGCGTCGAGGAGCCCCGGCTCGAGCCCGTGCCCCGCGTGGCGCACCACCTCGTCCCAGAACTCGGGCCACGCCGCCTCCCAGATCGCCGCACCCGGTGCCGCGCTCAGCGTCGACGGCGTGACGACGAGCCGCGGCGGCGCATCGCCGTCCGGCCTCAGCCCGTAGGCCTCGCGGACCCACAGCAGCTCCAGGAGCGGCGTGGCGTGGTCCTCGATGGCGATGACCATGTCGTCGGGCCAGCGAGCATCGCCTCCGCCTGCGCTCAGCTGCATCGCTCCTCCGCTCGCCTTTGGCGCCAGTGTCGCACGCCCGATCCGACGGCCGGGTGCGTCCCGCGCGCGAGGGGTGGGCGGACCCGCGAGGGGTGGGCCTGCTGGCCCACCCCTCGCGGGCTGCCCCACCTGTCGGCGCAGCCGGTCCGGTCCGGCGGTCAGCGGGCGAGCTCCGACCACCGGTCGTCGAGCCGGTCGAAGCCGGCGTCGATGCCCTCGGCCATGCCGCTCGCGTAGGCGCCGTCGCGCATCTCCTTCGACGCGTAGGTGATCACCGTGCGCATCGTGGTCACGCCATCCGCCTCGACGAACGTGACGACGTTGCTCGTCGGCGGGAGCTCCATGCCGCCCATCGCGGACCCGCCCATGTGCTCGGTGCTGACGAGGCGGTGCGGCTCCTCCGCCTCGAGGATGTCGCCGTGGATCTCGAGCTCGCCCTGCGCGTCGACCCACACCCACCGGAACGAGCCGCCGGTGCGCATGTCCATCTCGCACACCGGGAACTCGGTCTCGGGGTCGGGCCCGAGCAGCCACGTGCGGACGATCTCGGGGTCGGTGTAGGCCCGCCAGACCTCGGACGCCGGCGCCGCGAAGGTGCGCTCGTAGGCGATCGAGGTGTCGTCGGGCATGCTGAACTGGGTCTTCATGATGGCTCCTTGTGGGTCCCCGACGTGAGGTGCGCCTCGAGGCGGTCGAGTCGGGCGTCGACCTCCACTTCGAACTGCGAGACGAAGACGGCAGCGCGGATGAGCGGCGCGAGCTCGATGATCCGGTGGATGCGCTGCGCGTCGCGCTCGGCGCGGATCAGCCCGGCCTCCTCGAGCACCTTGCAGTGCTTCGAGACGGCCGGCTGGCTGAGCCCGGCGAGCGCGGTGAGCTCGGTGACGGTCGCGGGGCCCGACCGCAGCCGCAGCAGGATGCGGCGGCGCGTGCGGTCCGAGAGCGCGGCGAAGATGCGGTCGAGCGCCTCGTCGTCGAGCCCGTGCTCCATGTCCATCACCTCTGTCCATCACCTTGTGGTTCTATAACTAGTTGGAAATGTACGCCGGTGCCGTCGCGGATGTCAACCCCGGGTGTCGGTTCCGATCGGTGCGGACGGCGGCGCCTCGCGCGCGCTGCCGGCCGCGGCGTCCGCACACCGGCCGACCACCGTCTCGAGCGGCCCGCGGGCGCCGGCGCTCGCGAGCACCGCACCCAGCGCGATCGCGATGCCGACCTGCAGCGCCCACGCGACCCAGCCCGCGGCGAGCCAGCCCGCCGGCCCCCCTGCGAGCGGCACGAGCGCCGACAGCAGCGTGACGTGCACGACGTAGATCGAGAGCGGCGCGGCGCCCGCTGCGCGCAGCGGCTCGATCCCGCGGGCCGCGCCCCGTGGCAGCGCGGCCACGAGCAGCGACAGCAGCGCGATCACCAGGAGCGCGATGCCGACGGTGCGCGCGATGTCGGCGGGCGTCCCCGTGTGCGGCGCGGCGAGCAGCTGCCAGACGGGCTCGACGCCAGGGACCGCGCCGTAGCCGTTCGCGAGCAGGTCATCGCGGGCGAGCTCCGGCCCGCCCGGGTACCGCGCTCCGATGATCCGCAGCCCGAGCTCGCTCGCGGCGACGCCGAGCGCGACGAGGGCGGCGCCGACGCCCGCGAGCGCGATGAGCGCCGGGCGCTCGCGTCCACGACGCCGCGCGGCTGCCGACGCCCGGGCGACGAGCATCCCGATGAGCATGTAGACGAGCCACACGAGCGCGGGATAGACGCCCGTCAGCGCGACGTCCTGCAGCGTCCCGCGCGGGTCGGCCACGAGCGTCACGATCGAGCTCGTCTCGGGGAGCGTGCCGATCCGATCGCGGACGACGGCGACGAGCCAGCCGACCGAGCCCGCCAGCACGAGCGTGACCGCAGCGACGGCCCAGGTCGGCAGCAGCACGAACGCGGACGCCGTCACCATCGCGAGGCCGAACGGCGCGAGCACGACGTAGACGGACGAGGCGATCGGCGCGAGCAGCAGCCCGAGCACGAGCACGACGAGGCCGCGCGCGACCGTCGCCCGCACCGCGGCGGCACGCTGCCCGACCCTGAGCCGCGATCGCGCGGCGAGCGCGACGCTGACCCCGCCGAGGACGGCGAACAGGCTCGAGGGCGGCCCGTCGACGAGCGCGACGACGCCGGGCCCCGGCTCCGGCTCCGAGGAGGCGAGCGTGTGCGCCGCCATCATCCCCGCCACGGCGACGAGCCGCGCGAGGTCGATGCCCACCCACCGTGCGGAACCGCTCACCCGTCCATGCTCCCGCACCCGTTCCCCATCCGCCGAACTTCCCGAGAACGCGCGTCTCCGGGCCGAATCGCGCGGTTTCGGGAAGCTCGCCGTGACCGGTGAGCGCGAACTTCCCGAGAACGCGCGTCTCCGGGCCGGATCGCGCGATCTCGGGAAGTTCGGCGGAGGCCGCGGCCGGGGCGGCGAGCGAAGTCAGTCGCGGTGCGAGTCCTTCTCGAGCCACTTCTCGGCGCGGTGCTCGGCGATGACGCGGCGGGCCGTGCCGGTCTTGGAGCGCAGCACGAGCGACTCGGTGCGGATCAGCGGGCCCTTGCGGCGCACGCCGTCGAGCAGCTGGCCGTCGGTGACGCCGGTGGCGACGAAGTAGGTGTTGTCGCTCGACACGAGGTCGTCGAGCGCGAGCACGCGGGTGAGGTCGTGGCCCGCGGCGATGACCTTGCGGTGCTCCTCGTCGCTCTGCGGCGAGAGGCGCCCCTCCATGAAGCCGCCGAGCGCCTTGATCGCGCACGCGGTGATGACGCCCTCGGGCGTGCCGCCCGCGCCGGCGCACATGTCGATGCGGCTCTCCCAGCGGGATGCGTTGATGCCGCCGGCCACGTCGCCGTCGCGCATGAGTCGCGTGCCCGCGCCCGCCGCCCGGATCTCCTCGATGAGCTCGGCGTGCCGCGGGCGGTCGAGCACGGCGACGACGATCTCCTCGACGTCGCGGCGCTTCGCCTTCGCCAGCTCGCGGATGTTGTCGCCGATCGACTGCTCGAGCGAGATGACGCCGATCGCCTCGGGCCCGGCGACGAGCTTGTCCATGTAGAACGCGTCCACCGGGTCGTACATCGTGCCGCGGTCGGCGACGGCGATGACGCTGAGCGCGTTCTGCCGACCGGCCGCGGTGAGCGACGTGCCGTCGATCGGGTCGACGGCGATGTCGCACGACGGGCCGCGGCCGTTGCCGACGTGCTCGCCGTTGAACAGCATGGGCGCCTCGTCCTTCTCGCCCTCGCCGATGACGATGACGCCGTCGAACGCGACGGTCGCGAGGAAGGTGCGCATCGCATCCACCGCCGCGCCGTCGGCGGCGTTCTTGTCGCCGCGGCCGATGAACGGCACCGCACGGATGGCCGCGGCCTCCGTCGCGCGGACGAGCTCCATCGCGAGGTTGCGGTCGGGGTTGTCGAAGACGGGGGCCTTCTGCGAGTCGAGCTGCTGCGCCACGGGTGCCACGGTGTCCTCCATCGGTGAGCCTGCTTCGAGCGTAGTGAGGGGATGCGCCGGACCCGCCACCCGGGCTCCGAAAGTCCCGCGGTTCCTTCGCCGACGCGAAAGGCCGGATCGGGGTGTCGCGGGTCCCGATCCGGCCTTCGTCCACGCATCCGCTCCTCACCGGCAGCGGATGCAGGTCTTGCTCGCCGTCAGCCGACGAGTGCCTGCTCCTTGCGGCGGCGGAGCGCGCCGCGAGCCAGTCCGACGAGCCTCGGCAGCAGCACCATCACGAGGGCGAGCAGGAGCACGCCGACGGCGATGGGGCTCTGGAAGACGACGCCGAGGTCGCCCTGGCCGATCGCGCTCGTCTGCACGAGCGCCTTCTCGAAGAGCGGGCCGAGCACGAGGCCGAGCACGAACGGCGCGAGCGGGAGGTCGAGCTCCTTCATGAGGTAGCCGAGCACGCCGAAGATGAGCACGAGCCACACGCTGAACATGTTGTTGCCCACCGAGTAGGCGCCGACGAGCGACGTCAGCAGGATGATCGGGTACAGGTAGCCGTACGGGATCCGCAGCATCTGCGCGAACACCGGCGCGAGCGGCAGGTTGAGCACGAGCAGCAGCACGTTGCCGATGAAGAACGAGACGAGCAGGCCCCAGACGAGCTCGGGCTGCGTCTCGAACAGCTGCGGGCCCGGCTGGATGCCGAAGATCGTGAACGCGCCCAGCAGCACGGCCGTGGTCGCGCCGCCGGGGATGCCGAGCGCGAGCGTCGGCACGAAGTTGGCGTTCGCGGCCGCGTTGTTGGCGCTCTCCGGGCTCGCGACGCCCTCGATCGCGCCCTTGCCGAAGTTCGCCTTGTTCTTGCTGACGCGGCGCTCGATGCCGTACGACATGAACGACGCGAGGGTCGAGCCGGCTCCCGGCAGCATCCCGAGCAGGAAGCCGATGCCCGAGCCGCGCAGGATCGCCGGCATGGAGTCGGTGATGTCCTTGCGCTTGATCACCATGTCCTTGAAGCGGGCACGGATGGGCTTCGCCGCCCCGACGCGGATCTGGTACAGCACCTCGCCGAGCGCGAAGATGCCGATCATCACCTCGACGAAGGGGATGCCCGAGAGCAGGTTGACGTTGTCGAACGTGAAGCGCTGCGTGCCGCCGGTGCCGGGGAAGATGCCGACGGTCGCGACGAGCAGGCCGAGCGCCGCCATGAGCCCGCCTCGCACGAGCGCGCCGCCCTGGAACGTGACGACGATCACGAGGCCGAGGATCATGATCGCGAACATCTCGACCGGCTGGAACTCCAGCGCGATGCTGGCGAGCGGTGGCGCGAGCGCCATCAGCAGCGCGAGCGAGATGATCGCGGCGATGAACGAGCCGATCGCGCTGATCGCCAGCGCGGCTCCCGCCCTCCCCCGCTTCGCCATCTGGTAGCCGTCGAGCGTCGTGACGACGCTCGCGGCCTCACCGGGGGTCGAGATGAGCACCGAGGTGATCGTGCCGCCGTACTGCGCGCCGTAGTAGATGCCGGCGAGCATGATGAGCGCCGTGACGGGCTCCATGACGAACGTGAGCGGCAGCAGCACGGCGACGCCGGTGGTCGAGCCGAGGCCCGGCAGCAGGCCGATGACGGTGCCGAGCACGACGCCCACCGCGCACCAGAGCACGTTCTCGAGCGTGAGGGCGGTCTGGAAGCCCAGGATGAGGTTGTCGAGCATCAGATGAGTCCGATCAGCCCGGTGGGCAGGGGCACGTTGAGCAGCACCCCGAAGATGAGGTGCACGATCCCGACGGCGACGACGCTGACGATGATCGACGAGATGATCGGCCGTCGCTCGACGACGATCGCGATGGTGAGCATGAGCACGCCGAGCGAGATGAGCAGGCCGAGCACGGGCACGAGCAGCAGCGCGCCGAGCAGCATGCCGCCGACGACGACGAGCATGCGGTTGCGCTGGCGCTGCGTGCGACCGAGCGCGTCGATGTCGGGCGACTCCTCGACCGTGTCGATCGCGGCGGCGTCAGCCTCCGCCTCGACGCCCGTGAGCTGCTCCGCCGGGTGGGCGGGCTCGCGCCGCAGCAGGATGGAGGCGGTGTCCACGCCCGCGAGCACGGCGATGATGGTGCCGAGCGCGACGGGCAGGAACCCCGCGCCGATCTGTCCGTTCTCCTGGGCGACGCCGTAGCCCCATCCGCCGATGGCTGCAGCGAGGCCCAGGAGCGCCAGGGCCGCGCTGAACGCGGCCCTGACGATCCTGGGCGAGAGCGTCACTCTGCCAGCGCCGCTTCGAGCTCGGCCGAGTTCTGGCCGAGGTACTCGACGAACTCGTCGCCGTAGATGGCGTTCGGCTGCATGAGGTTCTCCTCGATGTAGGCCGTGTACTCCTCGCTCGCGGCGTACTCCTCCGCAGCGGCGATCCAGTAGTCGCGCGCCTCGTCGCTGATGCCGCCCGGGGCGATGAAGCCGCGCCACTGGGCGAAGGCCACGTCGATGCCCTGCTCGATCGCCGTCGGGACCTCGGCGATCTGCTCGTACTCGTAGCGCTCCTCGGAGAGCGAGCACAGCGCGCGCAGGTCGCCGGACTCGAGCTGGCCGAGCACCTCGCCCGGGTTGAGCGAGCCGACCTCGACCGTGCCGCCGAGCAGGCCGGCGATGACCTCGCTGCCGCTCTCGTAGGGCACGCGGTCGAAGGTGACGTCCTGGTCCTGCTCGATGAGCGAGAAGACGATCTCATCGAGGCTGATCGCGCCCGAGACCGCGGCGACCACGCCGTCGGACTTGGCCGCGTCGACGACGTCGGTGCAGGTCTCGAAGGGGCTGTCGGCCGGCACGACGACGAGCGTGTAGTCGTCGCCGAGCTTCATGATCGGAGTGAACGACTCGTAGTCGTAGTCGACCTCCGTCGTGAGCGGCAGCGACAGCAGCGTGGTCTCCGAGGCGAGCAGGTAGTTCGGGTTGCCCTCCTGCGCGAACAGGTACGAGTAGCCGACGGCCCCGGAGCCGCCCTCGCGGTTCTCGACCGTGACGGTCGCGCCGCTCGCGGCCTCGAGGCCCGAGGCGATCGCGCGGCCGGAGGCGTCGGAGCCGCCGCCCGCGGAGAACGGGACGATCATGCGGACGTCCTGCGGCTCGAACGCGCCGTCTGCGGCGGGCGCTCCCGAGGTGCTGGAGCAGCCGGCGAGGGCTGCGACGGCGACGGCGCCGATGAGGGCCGTGGTGGTGCGTGACTTCATTGTCGGTTCCTTGCTGTGGGTGGTGGGAGGGAGGGGTCTAGGCGAGCTCGCGCGCCGCGCGGCGCTGCGCACCGACGCCGACGGCGGTGCTGAAGGCGTGCTCGTAGGCGCCGGTGGAGGCGACGCGCTGGCCGACGACGTCGAAGGCCGTGCCGTGGGCGGGCGTGGTGACGGCGACGCTGAGGCCGCCGGCCATCGTCACGCCGCGGTCGAAGCCGAGCAGCTTCACGGCGATCTGGCCCTGGTCGTGGTACATCGTCAGCACGCCGTCGAAGGCGCCGTCGCGGGCCTTGAGGAAGATGGTGTCGCTCGGGAAGGGCCCGCTCGCGTCGACGCCGCGCGAGCGCAGCTCCTCGATGGCGGGGGCGATGATGTCGATCTCCTCGCGGCCGAACTTGCCCGACTCCCCCGCGTGCGGGTTGAGCGCGCAGACGCCGATGCGCGGCGCCTCGATGCCGCGGGCGCGGAGCACGCGCTCGAGCAGCTCGCCGCGCTCGACGACGAGGTCGAAGTCGATGAGGCCCGCGACCTCGGCGAGCGAGCAGTGGCTCGTCACGCGCGCCGTGACCAGCTCCGGCAGCACGTTGAGCTCGGTCGCGGCGGTGCCGTCGTCGAGCACGGTCTCGAACCACGACATCTCGTCGTTCTCCTGCATGCCGGCGAGGTGGAGCGACGACTTGTTGAGCGGGGCGAAGACGATCGCGTCGACCTCGCCGGCCTTCGACAGCTCGAGCGCGGTGCGGAGGCTCGCCATCGCCCACCGCCCGCCCTCGCGGGTGGCCTGCTGGCGCACGAAGCCGCCCTCGGGGCGCTCGCCGCCGTTGTCGATGAGCTGCGGCACACCGGTGCCGGCCTCGCGCGTCCAGGTGAACTCGACGCCGGCATCCGCCATCGCGTCGGTGAGCTCCTGCTCGTCGCCGATGAGCAGGATGTCGGCGGCCTCGGTCGTCGAGGCCTGCGCGAGCTGGCGTGCGACGAGCTCCGGGCCGACACCGGCCGGGTCGCCGAAGGTGAGCGCGATGCGGGGTCGCGAGGTCTGCTGCGTCATGTCACTCCGTCGTGTCCAGGGCGCCGATCGGTGGCGTTCTGAGAATCCTATAGGAAATAGCAGCGAGGATCCACACTTCGCTCTGCATCGATCCGGTAACGACGAGGACGGGGCCGGGAGCGAGCTCCCAGCCCCGTCCAGGGGTGCGTGCGCGACGCGATCAGTGGCCGGGGGCCACCGTCTCGGCGTCCTCGTCGAGCAGCGAGTCGGCCTTCGCGCTGAAGAACTTCGTGCCGAAGAGCATCGCCGCCGCGAGGAAGGCGAAGACGCCGAGCGAGACGACGCCCCAGGCGCCGGAGTCGGTCGGCACGGCCTCGTTGATGCCCGTGCGCATGAGCGGTGCGACGAAGCCGCCGAGGTTGCCGAGCGAGTTGATGAGGCCGATGCCCGCCGCCGCCGCCGTGCCGGTGAGGAACGCCGTCGGGTACGACCAGGTGATCGGCCCCACCGAGAGGAAGCTCGCCACCGCGATGGTGATGAACAGGATGCCGAGGATCGGCTGGCCGTTCGCGCCCGCCCACGCCGAGGCGAGGATCGAGACACCGGTGATGATGTAGAACGCCGTGCCCCAGTTGCGGCGGCGGACGATCGTGTTCGCGGCCCTGCCGAAGAAGTAGCACGCGAAGAGGCCGACGAGCCACGGGATGGCCGCGACGAGGCCGACCTGCCAGCCGACCTCCTGGCCGATGAGGTTCGAGACCTGCTGCGGCAGGTAGAACGTCGTGCCGTAGACGGCGATCTGCAGGCAGAAGTAGATGATGGTGAAGTACCACACCTTCCAGTTGCCCATCGCGCGCCAGATGCCCGTCGGGCCGTCGGACTCGCGGACCGTGTCCTCCTTGGCCATCACGTCGATGAGCGCGCGCTTCTCGTCCGCGTTCAGCCACTTGGCGTCCTGCGGGCCGTTGATGAGCAGGAAGATCGCGGCGATGCCCGCGACGACGGCCATCATGCCCTCGACGAAGAACATGACCTGCCAGCCCGCCCACGGCGTCAGCGTCTCGCCGAAGCTGATGAGGCCGCCGGAGAGCGGCGCGCCGAGCATCTGCGAGAACGGCTGCGCGAGGTAGAAGATCGCGAACATCTGCACGCGGTGCTTGTTCGGGAACCACTCCGAGAGGAAGAGGATGACGCCCGGGAAGAGGCCGGCCTCGGTGACGCCCAGCAGGAAGCGCAGGACGATGAACGACGTGTCGTCCGTGACGAACGCGAACGCGGCGGCGACGATGCCCCACGTGATCGCGATGCGCGCGAGCCAGAAGCGGGCGCCGAACCTCTTGAGCAGCAGGTTCGACGGGATCTCGAAGATCGCGTAGCCGATGAAGAAGATGCCCGCGCCGAGCGCGAAGGCGCCCGCCGAGATGCCGCGATCCATCTGCAGCGCGTCCTCCGCGAAGCCGACGTTCGTGCGGTCGAGGAAGGCGACGAAGTACAGGATCACCAGCATCGGCATCAGATGCTTGGCGGCCTTCTTGATGGCGGAGTCGAGGGCGGGGTTCGCCGGGGACTTCGCGCTCAGAGCCGTGTCGGACACAGAACTCTCCTTTGAGTGCGGGATGGGTGGTTCGTCAGAGGATGGATGGGAGCAGCAGCCACAGTCCCACACCGACGAGCACGATGCCGAGGGCGAGGAACAGGATGCGGGACTTCGACCAGTGCCGCATGGCTCAGTGCATGTAGAGGCCGCCGTCGACGTTCAGGGTCTGGCCCGTCACGAATCCGGCGTCCTCGGAGATCAGGTAGGCGATGGCCGCCGCGATGTCGCGCGGCGTGCCGATGCGCGGGAGCACGCCGTCGGCCGCCATGGCCGCCTTGCGCTCCTCGGTGAGCGTGCCGCCCATGATGTCGGTGTCGATCGGGCCGGGCGAGATGGCGTTGACCGTCACGCCCTGCGGGCCGAGCTCGCGGGCGACCGAGCGGGTGAAGCCGATCACGCCGGCCTTCGCCGCCGAGTAGACGGTCTTCGAGAAGGTGCCGCCGCCGCGCTGCGCCGAGACCGACGACAGGCTCACGACGCGGCCGACGCCGTGCTGCACCATCGACTCGACGGCGCGCCGCGTCGCGTAGTGCACGCCGTTCATGTTGATGCCCATGACGCGGTTCCACTCGTCGGCCGTGACCTCGAGGTACGGCACCGGGCTGGAGACGCCCGCGAGGTTGACGAGCGCGACGACCTGGGGCAGCGCCGCCTCGAGCTCGTCGAAGGCGGCGCGCACCTGCGCCTCGTCGGCCACGTTCGCGCCGGCGCCCGCGGCCTGCACGCCGTGCTGCTCGGCGATCTCGGCGGCGACGGCCTTCGCCGCATCCGCGTCGAGGTCGATGATGCCGACGTTCCAGCCGAGCTCGGCCAGGTGGTGGGCGGATGCGCGGCCGATGCCGCGCGGGGAGGCCGCGCCGGTCAGGACGACGGTCTTGGACTCGGGGAAAGCGGTTGCCATGGTGTGCGGATGCCTCTCGCGGATCAGTGGATGGGGGCCGGGCCGAGCTCGTCCATGAGCTGCTTGATGGCCACGTACGCCTTGTTGCGGTAGGCGACCAGCTCGGCGGTGCGCTCAGCGGGCACGTCGAGGTAGCCGGCGCCGGTCTTCGTGCCGAACTTGCCGGCGTCGACGAGCCCCTTGAGGGAGTCCGGCGTCGCGAAGCGCTCGGGCCAGCGCGTCTGCAGCGATGCGTAGCAGAACGCGTACACGTCGAGGCCCGCCATGTCGGCGATCGCGAACGGCCCGAAGACCGGCAGGCGGAAGCCGAAGGTCGTGCGCACGATCGTGTCGATGTCGTCGGGCGTCGCGACGCCCTCCTCCACGAGCTGGGTGGCCTCGTGGAAGAGGGCGTACTGCAGCCGGTTGAGCACGAAGCCGGTCGCGTCGCCGACGCGGGCCGTCTCCTTGCCGGTCGCCGCGACGATCTCCTCGACCACCGGGAGCACCGACTCGTCGGTGCCCGCGTGGGCGATGAGCTCGACGCCCGGGATGAAGGGCGCCGGGTTCGAGAAGTGCACGCCGAGGAAGCGCTCGGGGTGCTCGACGGCCTCGGCGAGCGAGCCGATGAGGATCGTCGAGGTGTTGGAGCCGATGATGGCGTCGGGCCGGGCGGCGGCCGAGATGCGCGCGAGCGTCGCGTGCTTGACCTCGATCTTCTCGGGCACGGCCTCCTCGATGAAGTCGGCGTCGGCGACGGCCGACTCGATCGACTCGGCGGCGGTCAGCCTGGCCTCGATGCGCTCGACGGCGTCGGCCGGGAAGAGGCCGTCGGCGGCGAACTGCGCTGCCTCCTCGAGCAGGCGCGCGCGGTTCTGCTGCGCGATCTCCGCGCTGATGTCGGCGATCTGCACGTCGTAGCCGGCGAGCGCGAGCACCTGGGCGATGCCGCCGCCCATGTAGCCGGATCCGACGACGGCGATGGTCGCGGTGGTGGTGGAAGGAGTGGTCATGGTCAGCCCTTCGGGAGGAGCGAGCGCAGGTAGCGCTGGTTGGTGGAGCAGTTGCCGAGGCTGTCGCCGCCGTAGTGCTCCATGAGGAAGATGCCGTCGAAGCCGAGCTCGAGCGCGTCGCGCACGACCTGGCGGTAGTTGATGAGGCCGGCCTCCATCGAGCTCGGGACGCTCGTGGCCCACGAGCCGTCAACGGCCTCATCACGGGTGTAGTTCTTGACGTGCCAGTAGTTCGCGTAGGGCAGCGTCTTCGCGTGCATCTCGCGCCAGTCCTCGATCGGCCGGTGCAGGCGGATGAGGTTGGCGATGTCGGGGTTGAGGCCGACGTTGTCGAGCCCGATCTCCTCCACGAGGCGCACGGCCGAGTCGGCGGTGCCGAGGAAGGTGTCCTCGTACATCTCGAGCGACATCTTGAGGCCCACCTCGGCGGCGTGCGTGCCGAGCTCGCGGAGGCGCGAGACGGCGGCCGCCCACAGCTCGGGGTCGTCGGGGTCGTTCACGGGGCCCTGCGCGGTCCAGAACCACAGCGCCTTGCGCTGCGCGTCGCTGAAGGGCTCGTGCAGGCCGGTCGAGAAGACCTCCATGCCCCACTCGGCGGCCGCGTCGATCGTGCGGTGGGCGTACGCGAGGTTGCGCTCCTCGTGACCGGGCATGATGACGCTCTGGCGCTGCAGGTGCACGGAGGGGAACCGGACGCCGTGCGCGTCCAGGATCGAGAAGAGCTCGTCCTTGCGGCTGGGCTCGAGGTCAGCGGGGCGGATGTGGCTGTCGGCGAGCTCCGCGAGCGAGAAGCCGACGTCCGCGACCTGCGCGAACGCCGCATCCCAGACCTCGGGGGTCGCGTCGTGCAGCGCGACGCCGTCGCGCGACACGGGCGGGATGCCGTGCAGGCACGTGGCGATGGGCCAGGTCTCTGCGGTGAATGCGTGCTGGTCTGCCATCTCGTCTGCTCCGTTGCATCGGTGGGCCGCTCGGCCTCGAAAAGATCCTATAGGAAAGGTAATCTGATAACGCTCGGCGCGCAACCCGGCCACGAGGCCGCCCGGCCGGCCGCTGCTCCTCTACGCCGACTCGTCGCGCACGGAGCGCAGTCGCACGCCCTCGATGTGCGCGCGCATCGCGGCGGTCGCCGCCTCGGCGTCGCCGCGCTCGAGCGCCTCGAGCACGCGCTCGTGCTCGCTGTGCGCCTCGCGCACGTCGCTCGTGCCGCGCAGCACCGCCTGCCGGAGCCGGTGGGTCATGGCGCCGAGGTCCTCGTGCATGCCGACGAGGTAGCGGTTGCCCGCGGCGGCGAAGATCGCCCGGTGGAACGCGCTGTCGGCCTCGAAGTAGTCCTGCGTCGTCCGCACCGGCACGTCGGCGTCGCGCTCCATGGCCTCGACGACGCGGTCCGCGCACTCCTGGTGCAGCCGGTGCGCGAGGCGCAGCTCGTCGAGCACCGCCTGCGCACGCGGGGCGGCGAGGCGCGTGGCCTCGAGCTCGAGCATGAGACGGGCGTCGAAGAGCTCCGAGAGCTGCTCGCGCCCGAGCGGCGGGGCCACCCGGTAGCCCTTGAGCGCCTCGCGCGTGACGAGGCCGGTGCGCTCGAGCTGCACCATCGCCTCCCGCACCGGCGTCGGCGAGACGTCGAGCTGCTTCGCGAGCGAGTCGATCGACAGCCGCGAGCCGGGCTCGACGTCGCCCTCGAGCAGCATCTCGAGGATGAGCTCGTAGACGCGGTCGCGCAGGCCACGCCGCTCGAGGTCGCCCACCCGCAGGGGCAGCTGCGCGGTCATCGCGCCCCCCGCAGCGCGAGCGCCTCGTCGAGGATGGTGCCGAACGCCGCCGGGTCGTGGGCGAAGCGGCCGAGGAACATGCCGTCGACGCTGTCGGCGATGCGCGGCAGCAGCCCCGGGCCGGCGCTGCCGCCGTAGATGACCTGCGCGTCGAGCTGGTCATCGGCGAGGTGCTCGCGCAGCGCGCTCGCGACCGCTCGGATGTGGTCGTCCCCCGCCGGTCGCGGGGCGCCGATCGCCCACACGGGCTCGTAGGCGACGACGAGCCGGCCGATCGCGTCCGCCTCCCGGGCGAGCGCGAGCGACGCCTCGAGCTGGCGGATGCACGCGGCGGCCGCCGCGGCGGGCGCGCCCTCGTCGGTCTCGCCGATGCACAGCACCGGGGCGATGCCGTTGCGGAGCGCCGCGGCGACCTTGAGCGCGACGGTCGCGTCGCTCTCGCCGAACATCGCGCGGCGCTCGGCGTGGCCGATCTCGGCGAGCGCGACGCCGTGCTGCGCGAGCTCGAGGGCCGACACCTCGCCGGTGAAGGCGCCGGAGTCCTCCCAGTGCAGGTCCTGCGCGCCCACGAGCATCCGGGCATCCGCCGCGATCGCGACGACCTCGGGGATGGACGGGAAGGTGGGGATGACGAACGGCTCGACGACACCGCCCTGCACCGCGGGGTGCTCGGCGCAGATGGCGGCGACGGCGCGCGTCCACTCGAGCGTGCGTGCGCGCCCGAAGTACATCTTCAGGCTCGAGCCGATCAGCATCCCGGACAAGCGATCAGCCCTCGTACGCGCAGATGTCGTCGACGTTCGCCTGCGAGTGGCTCGACGGGTCGAAGGTGTACGTCAGCCACTCCTTGGCGAGGCGGCGGGCGAGCTCGATGCCGACGACGCGCTGGCCCATGCAGAGCACCTGCGCGTCGTTCGAGAGCACCGCGCGCTCGACCGAGAACGAGTCATGAGCGGTGACGGCGCGGATGCCCGTGACCTTGTTCGCCGCGATCGCGACGCCGAGACCGGTGCCGCACACGAGCAGCGCCCGGTCGGCCTCGCCGCGCGCGATGCGCTCGGCGGCCTCGATCGCGACCTTCGGGTAGGAGGTGGCGCCGTCGGCGTCGTCGACGCCCACGTCGACGACGGACTCGACGAGCTCGTGCGCCTCCATGTCCCGCTTGAGGATCTCCTTGTAGTCGAAGCCGGCCTTGTCGCTGCCGACGATCAGGCGAATCGCCATGGTCACTGCTCCCTGTCTGTGGTGAGGACGTCGTAGATGGTGCTGCAGATCAGCGCGAACGACACGGCGCCCGGGTCGGGCGTGCCGATCGACCTGTCGCCGTGCGACTTCGCGCGCCCGAGCGTCGCGGCGAGCGCCGCGGTCTCCTGGGCGGCCTCGTCGGCCACGCCGGCGGAGTGCCCCCACGCGTCGCGCAGGCGCTGGCCGTCCGCGATGCGGCGGGAGAGGTCGTCGGAGAACGGCACGATCGCGTCGACCATCGTCTTGTCGCCCACCTTCGCCTTGCCGAACGCCATCACGGCGTCCTTCGCGGCGACGATGCCGTCGGCGACCGTCTGGGAGGTGACGTGGCGGTCGTCGCCCACGTGCTCGCCGAGGGTGCGGAGCATCTCGCCCCAGATCGCGCCGGAGGTGCCGCCCGCGCGGTCGCTCCACGCGTCGGCCGCCCACGTGAGGGTCGTCTTCGCGCCGGCGCCGGCACGGAACGCCGCGGTCGCCGCGTCGCTGCCCGCGCGCGAGCCGCGCTGCATGCCGATGCCGTGGTCGCCGTCGCCGGCGACGGAGTCCATGTGGCCGAGCTCCTCGGCCGCCTCGTCGATCGCGTCGGCGACCGCCGCGAGCGATGCCGCGATGAGGTGCGCGGCGTCGCGCGACTCGGCGGTCGACTCGGGCACGTCGTGCGTGGCGATGATCGCCTCCACCGCGTCGGCCTGCTGCTGCGGCGCGACGGAGCCCTTGCGGAACCCGGCGCTGTCGGCGGGGGCCGACCAGAGGCGCTCGAGCTCGTCGTCGAGCCACAGGAGCGTGAGCGAGACGCCCGCCATGTCGAAGCTCGTGCAGAGCTCGCCCACCTCGGGCTCGACGATCGTGAGCCCGCGCTCCTCGAGCAGCGCGTGCACCCGGCGGTAGACGACGAACATCTCCTCGTACTTCACGCTGCCGAGGCCGTTGAGCAGCGGCACCACGCGCGAGCCCTCGACCTCGACGCCCTCGGGCACCTCGTCGAGCAGCTTCTCGACGAAGAGCTCGGCGAGCTCGTCGGCGGTCGGCACGTCGACCTCGTCGATGCCGGGCTCGCCGTGGATGCCGAGGCCGACCGCCATCCTGCCCTCGGGCACCGAGAAGAGCGGCTCGGTCGCGCCGGGCAGGGTGCAGCCCGAGAACGCGACGCCGAACGAGCGCGTGCGCGCGTTCGCGGTCTGGGCGACGCGCTCGACGCCCTCGAGGTCGTAGCCCGCCTGGGCCGCGGCACCGGCGACCTTGAAGACGGCGAGGTCGCCCGCGATGCCGCGGCGCTCGTCGAGCCGGTCCTTGGGCGCGCTCCAGATGTCGTCGGTGACGGTGACCGTGCGCACGTCGATGCCCTCGGCGCGCAGGCGCTCCTGCGCCTGGTCGAAGTGCAGCACGTCGCCCGCGTACTTGCCGTAGCTCAGCAGCACGCCGAGGCCCTGGTCGGCCTGCTTGGCGATCGCGTAGACCTGCTGGGCGGACGGCGAGGCGAAGAGGTTGCCCATCGCGGCGCCGTGCGCGAGCCCGGGGCCGACGAGGCCGCCGAAGGCCGGGTAGTGGCCGCTGCCGCCGCCGATCACGAGCGCGACGGTGGGCTCCTCGGCCTTCGTCGAGCGGACCACGCCGCCCGGGGCGGCCTGCACCCAGCGCGAGGCTGCTGCAGCGAAGCCCTCGATCATCTCGTCGGCGAACTGGGACGGATCGTTGAACAGCCGCGTCATTGCGCTCTCCTCATATAGGAACCCCATGCGGGGCGGGCACTCCGGGAAATCCTATAGGAAGTTGGGTTCGCTGTCACCCCGCTCGCGCGCATCCGCCCTCGGACTCGCACCTCCCCCGACCTAGACTGATGCCGATCCCGCGCGGCCCGGCACCCGGGCCCGCGACCAGACGAGTCAGGAGTCCAAGGATGCCCGTCGCGACCACCGAGCAGTACGCAGCCATGCTCGACAAGGCCAAGCAGCACGCCTTCGCCTACCCCGCCATCAACGTGTCGTCGTCGTCGACGATCAACGCCGTGCTCCAGGGCCTCACCGAGGCGGGCTCGGACGGCATCATCCAGGTCACGACCGGCGGCGCCGACTTCTTCGCCGGCCAGAGCGTCAAGAACCGCGCCGGCGGCGCGATCGCCTTCGCCCGCTTCGTGACCGAGGTCGCGAAGGCCTACCCGATCACGGTGGCGCTGCACACCGACCACTGCCCGAAGGACGCCCTCGACGGGTTCGTCTTCCCGCTGCTCGACGCGAGCGAGGAGGAGGTCCGTGCGGGCCGCGCGCCGCTCTTCCAGTCGCACATGTGGGACGGCTCGTCGGTGCCGCTCGAGGAGAACCTCGAGATCGCGAAGCAGATCCTCCCCCGCACGCACGCGCTCGGCCAGGTGCTCGAGGTCGAGATCGGCGTCGTCGGCGGCGAGGAGGACGGCGTCAGCCACGAGATCAACGACCAACTCTACACGACGCTCGACGACGCGATCGCGACCGTCGAGGCGCTCGGCCTCGGCGAGCAGGGCCGCTACATGGCGGCGCTGACCTTCGGCAACGTGCACGGCGTCTACAAGCCGGGCAACGTCCAGCTGCGCCCCGAGCTGCTCGGCGAGATCCAGGCGGGCATCGCGTCGAAGTACGGCACCGATGCCAAGCCGCTCGACCTCGTCTTCCACGGCGGCTCCGGCTCGACCGACGAGGAGATCGCCGAGGCGGTCCGCAACGGCGTCATCAAGATGAACATCGACACCGACACGCAGTACGCGTACACCCGCTCGGTCGCGGGCTCGATGTTCTCGGGCTACGACGGCGTGCTGAAGGTCGACGGCGAGGTGGGCAACAAGAAGGCCTACGACCCGCGCGCCTGGGGCAAGGCGGCGGAGTCGGCGATGGCCGCCCGCGTCGTCTCGGCCACGCAGCAGCTCGGCTCGGCCGGCTGGTCCGGCAAGTAGCACGCACCCGGATTCTCAACGTCGCCGGTGGTCGTACGAGGCGCTCAGCGCGTCGCGTGACCACCGGCGACGTTGAGAAGACAGCGGCTAGGAGCGGCGGTCGATGACGACGTCGCCGCCCTGCACGACGACTGCGGGCGTTCCGTCCGCGAGGGCCGAGACGTGCTCGAGCGGGTCGCGGTCGAGGATCACGAGGTCGCCGTGCGCGCCGGGGGCGATGACGCCCAGCTCGCCCTCGCGCTGCAGCAGCCGCGCGGCCGTCGTGGTCGCGCTGCGGATGGTCTCGAGCGTCGGGACGACGTCGGCGCGCACCGCGAACTCCTGCGCCTGGTGCCGCTGCATCCCGCCCAGCAGGTCGCTGCCGTAGCAGAGGTTGACGCCGCCGCGGTGGGCCTTCTCGAGCGCCTCCATGCCGCCCGTGAGCACGGCGTCGACCTTCTCCCAGTTCTCCTGCGAGAGCCCGAACTCGCGGCCCTCCTCCTTGAGGGAGTGGTAGGTCACGAGGTTCATCGTCAGGAACGCGTCGTGCTCGAGCAGCAGCTCGATCGACTCGTCGTCGAGCAGGTTGCCGTGCTCGATGCCGCGGACGCCCGCTCGGAGCGCTCGGTTGATGGAGCGGCCGGTGTACGCGTGCGCCGTCACGTAGCGGTTGGCCGCCTCGGCCTCCTCGACCACCGCGGCGATCTCCTCGAGCGAGTACTGGGTCGAGTCGATGCGGTCCGTCGGCGATGCGACGCCGCCGCCGGCCATGATCTTCACGTGGTGGGCGCCCTTCCGCAGTTCGTCGCGCGCGGCGTGCCGCACGGCATCCACGCCGTCGGCGATGCGGCCGATGTGCGAGCAGGTGTAGTCGCCCTGCACGTGCGACTCCCCGCGCTCCCGCGGATCCGCGTGCCCACCCGTCTGCGACAGCGCCTTGCCGCCGAAGAAGAGTCGGGGCCCGCGCAGCAGTCCCTCCCGCTGCGCGTCGTGCAGGCCGAAGTCGGCGCCCGCGACGTCGCGCACGGTCGTGAAGCCGCGGTCGAGCATGTCGCCCATGAGCCGCGACGCCTGCATCGCGACGTAGTTGGGCGACTCGGCCCCGAGGCTCCCGAGCGCCGCGGTGTGCGCCGTCACGTGCACGTGGCAGTCGATGAGGCCCGGCAGCACGAAGCGGCCCCCGGCGTCCACCTCCCGCACGTCGCCGCGCGCCGGTCGCTCGTCGAGATCGACGAAGCGGCCGTCGCGGATCGTGAGGTCGCCCTCGCGGTACGTGCCTGCGGCGACGTCGAGCCAGGTGGCGTCGCGGACGATGAGGTCGGCGGTCATGCTGGTGCTCCTTCGCTGTCGGTGGTGACGGGTTCCGGCGGCGCCAGCTCGTCGATGATCCGCTCCGCGAGCGCGACGCGCTCCGGCGTGTAGGTGCCCTCGGCGCCGCACAGGTTGACGGTCCCCCAGTTGGACCCGTCCGCTCGCCGCAGGGGCACGTTCAGGATCGAGCCGACGCCGAGCGAGGCGATCAGCCCGTGGTCGGCGAAGATCGTCTCGAGCTCGGTCGGCCTCGCCGCCAGGAACGTCGAGGCGGAGTCGCGCGAGATGGCGATCCACGCCGAGCTCACCTCCGTGGCGACGTCCTTCCACCCGCCGACGGGGTACTCCGCCGGGTGCGACGAGTAGATGCGCTCCATCCGGGTGCCGCCGCGCGTGAACGCGAGCACGGTGAAGAGGATGACGCCCACCTCGTGCTCGATGCGACGGTGCAGCTCGGACCAGCCGATCGCGGGGCCGGTCATGAGCGCTTCGCCTCCTTCGCGGCCTGGCGGATGGCGACCGCGCCGGTGATGTCCTCGAGCGATCGGCCGGCGGTGCGCTCGGCGAACAGCAGCGTGCAGACCACGCCGACCGCCAGCACGGCGGTCGTGAGCCCGAAGACGCCGATGAAGCCCCACTGCGCGGCGAACGTGCCGATGATGAGCGGCGCCGAGATCGAGCCGATGCGGCCGAACGACGAGCTCATGCCGACGCCCGTGGCGCGCAGCCAGGTCGGGAACACCTCTGGCGTGTAGGCGTAGACGCCGGCGTAGGTGCCGTTGAGGAAGAACGACAGCATGATGCCCGCGATCGTGACGAGCACCGGGTCCTCCGCCTGGCTCATGAAGAACGCGGAGCCCGCGGAGCCGACGAGGTAGAGGGCGATCGTGAACTTGCGGTCGAGCTTCTCGTTGAGCCACGCGGCGCTGAAGTAGCCGGGGATCTGCGCCAGGTAGATGTAGAGCGAGTAGGTGAAGCTCGTCGTGACGTCGATGCCCTTGTCGACGAGCAGCGTCGGGATCCAGGTGAAGAACCCGTAGTACGAGAAGGTGATGACGAACCAGATGAGCCACGTCGTCGCGGTCACCCGCCACATGGCGCGGCTCCACAGGTAGCGCACGGCCTTCGCGAAGCCGAACTTCGTCGGCGCCTCCTCCTCGGCGGCGTTCGGGTCGACGGGCGGCAGCTCGGCGCCGGTCGCGCGGCGCACGCGGTCCTCGAAGGTCGCGACCACCCGCTCCGCCTCGTCGTGCTTGCCCTCGCTCACGAGGAATCGCGGCGACTCCGGCAGCGCCCGGCGCCACCACAGCAGCATGACGATCGGGATGAACGTGATGACCTGCGCCCACCGCCAGCCCTCGTCGATCTCCGGCACCACGAAGCGGCCGATGAGCGCGGCGGCCACGAAGCCGAACGAGAAGAATCCTGCGAGCGCGCCGATGAACCATCCGCGCCGGTGCTTCGGCACGAACTCCGCGAGGAAGGGCGCGATGATCGCGCTCTCGGCCCCCGCGCCGGCTCCGGCGATGATGCGGAAGGTGAGGAAGCTCTCGAAGCTCCACGACACGGCGGCCGCGAGCGATGCGACCGCGTAGAGCGCGAGCGCCCACATCATGACCTTCTTGCGGCCGATCTTGTCGCCGAGGTAGCCGGCGAGCAGCGCTCCGAACAGGAAGCCGAACGGCGAGGCGGAGCCGACCATGCCGAGCTGCGTCGCCTCGAGCGAGAAGACCTCGCGGACGCTCGGCATGAGGAAGGCGACGATCGCGCTGTCCATGCCGTCGAAGGTGTAGCCCAGACCGCCGATGAGGAGCAGGGCGAAGTGTGGTCGACTCATCGGCAGGCGGTCGAGTCTGGCGCTCAGGGACACGAGGACTCCTTCGTCGGCGCACTGGCGGTCCAGCGCGAGTGGTGCAACAGTAATTGCAGAGTCCTGCATCATGCAAAAGCAGTTGCAAGCATGCTCGTCGACCGCGTCCGACAGAATCGAGCCTCATGGAGACCCAGCAGGCCTCAGCGGCGCACCACGACAACGACGACGGCGAGCCGCTGACGCCGGATGCCTGGCTCCGGTCCCGGCTGCCGCAGGCGAAGATCGGCGCCTCGGCGCAGAAGGTCGTCAACTACCTGCTCGTGAACGTCGGCGAGGCAGGCTTCGCGAAGGCCGCGGATGTGGCGGACGCCGTGGGCGTGAGCGTCTCGAGCATCACGCGGCTCGCCCAGCAGCTCGGCTTCGAGGGATGGCCGCACCTGCAGCACGAGCTGCGCGCGCGGTACCTCGCGCAGCTCACGATGGCCGACGTCGCCGAGATCCACAGCGTGACCGATCCGCCGTTCCAGGGCTCGCTGCGGCGCGACGCCGTCTCGCTCGCCGAGACCATCGCCTCGCTCGACGACCGCACCATCGCCCGGGTGGCGGAGCTGCTGCACGGTGCCACGCGCATCCACGTCACCGCGATGGGCAGCTTCGCCGCGGTCGGGCTCGCCCTCAGCCACAACCTGCTCATCGCCGGCTACCCGACCCAGGCGCTGCTGGACCGCGACGCCCTGCTCACCAACACGGTCGCGACGCTCGGGCCCGGCGACGTGCTCGTCGTGTGCAGCTACTGGCGCCACTACCGCACGGTCGTCGGTGCCGCCGTGGCGGCGCACGCCCGCGGCGCGCGGATCGTCGCGATCGCCGACTACCTGCCGTCGCAGCTCGCCGAGGTCGTCGACGAGGCGGTGCTCATCCCCGCCGAGGGCTCCTCGTTCTTCGCCTCGCTCACCGTGCCGATGGCGGTGCAGCAGGGCATCATGGCGACGCTCGCGCGCCTCGATCCCGAACGCACCCGCCGTCAAATCAGTGAGACGGAACGGCTGTGGACCGAGATCGGGCTGCTCGTCGACCCCCGCTCGGCATAGCTCTCAACGTCGCCAGTGGTCGTAGGAGGCGCTCTCCACGTCGCGCTACCACTGGCGACGTTGAGAGATCACTCCCAGTCGGTGTCGTCGACGATGCTGTCGGTGCCCTCGGGGAGCACGGTGTCGTCCACGCCGTTGTCGTCACTGTCGATGCCCGCCTGCGTGCCGCCGTGCTCGTCGGGGATGTCGGCGGGGTCGTCGCCCTCGTGCTCCTCGTCGTGCGCCTCGGCGCCCTCGGGCGCGTCGTCGTCGTCGATCTCGTCGAGCTCGTCGGTCGCGAGCACGCGATCGTCGTCCACGGGGTCGCCCATCGACTCGTCGAAGTCCTCGCCGGCGGCCATGCGATCGGCCCACTGGTCGGGGTCGGCGACGTCGCCGTCGTCCACCGGCGTCGTCGAGACGGCGCCGAGCGCGCCCTCGTCGTCGTCGACCTGATCGGTGTCGATCGCGCTCGCCTGGCGCACCGCGTCGGTGCCCTCGGGGGCGATCCCCGCGCCGCCGTCGCCGGCTGCGCCCGCCGCCGTCGCCTGCGTGCTGTCCTCGTCTCGAAGCTGCTGATCCGTCATGCCGCGAGCGTATCCAGGGCCGCTGGGAGCGCGCCAGGAACGACCGCTCCGCGCCGTCGCGTCAGCGGTTGCGGCTCGGGCGCAGCTCCTTGGGGAGCGAGAAGATGAGGTCCTCCTCGGCCGTCCGCACCTCGGTGATGTCGCGGTAGCCGGCGTCCTCGAGCTCGGCGAGCACCTCGCGCACGAGGCCCTCTGGCACGCTCGCGCCGCTCGAGACGCCGATCGAGCGGACGCCCTCGAGCCACTCCTGCTGGATCTCGGTCGAGTAGTCGACCCGGTAGGCGGCCTTCGCGCCGTACTCGAGGGCGACCTCGACGAGTCGCACCGAGTTCGAGGAGTTCGCGCTGCCGACGATGATCACGAGGTCGGCGTCGGGCGCGACCTTCTTGATCGCGACCTGCCGGTTCTGCGTGGCGTAGCAGATGTCGTCGCTGGGCGGGTCCTGCAGGTTGGGGAACCGGGCGCGCAGCCGGCGCACCGTCTCCATCGTCTCGTCGACCGAGAGCGTCGTCTGGCTGAGCCAGACGAGCCGGTCGGGGTCCTGCACCTGCACGGTGTCGGCCTCGTCGGGGCTGTTGACGATCGTGACGTGGTCGGGCGCCTCGCCCGCCGTGCCCTCGACCTCCTCGTGGCCCTCGTGGCCGATGAGCAGGATCTCGAAGTCGTCGCGCGCGAACCGCACGGCCTCGCGGTGCACCTTCGTCACGAGCGGGCACGTCGCGTCGATCGCGTCGAGGCCGCGGTCGGCGGCAGCCTGCACGACGGCGGGGCTCACCCCGTGCGCGCTGAAGATGACGCGCGCACCCTCGGGCACCGCATCCACCTCGTCGACGAAGATCGCGCCCTGCGACTCGAGCGTCGAGACGACGTGCTTGTTGTGCACGATCTCCTTGCGCACGTAGATGGGGCCCTCGTACTGCTCGATGGCCTTCTCGACCGCGAGCACCGCTCGGTCGACGCCCGCGCAGTAGCCGCGCGGCGTCGCGAGCAGGATGTGCTTGCCGCCGTCGACGGGGCGGTCCTGGAGCCGACCCCGGCGGAGCGCGGGACGCGGGGCGTCGAGCGGGACTCGTCCGTTCGTGATCGTCACCCGCCCAGTCTACGTTGGACTGACGATGAGGCGCCCGAGCGTGGCGCCGCGGAGGACGGGAGCTGCATGGCCGAGCGGATCACGGGCACGCCCGACGAGCCGTGGAGCGTCGAGCGACTCGGCGGCGAGCTGAAGTCCTACATCGGCCGGCTCGGCCACCTGTGGGTCGAGGGCGAGATCACGCAGTGGTCGGCGTCGCGCGGCAACGTCTTCGGCAAGCTCAAGGACGTCTCGACCGACTCGACGGTGTCGTTCAACGTCTGGAGCTCGACGCTGTCGCGCATCGAGGGCGAGTTCCGCCAGGGCGACCGGGCCGTGCTGCTCGTGAAGCCCGACTACTGGCCGCGCGCGGGCACCCTCTCGATGGTGACGGCGCAGATCCGGCACGTCGGGCTCGGCGGCCTGCTGGCGCGGCTCGAGGCGCTCCGCCGGTCGCTCGCGGCCGAAGGGCTGTTCGACGCCGCCCGCAAGCGGCCGCTCCCCTTCCTGCCCGGCACCGTCGGCCTCATCACCGGCCGCGACTCCGACGCCGAGAAGGATGTGCTGCGCAACGCGCAGCTGCGCTGGCCCGGCGTGCGCTTCCGGGTCGAGCACGCCGCGGTGCAGGGCGACCAGACGGTGCCGACGGTGCTCGCGGCGCTCGAGCGCCTCGAGGCCGACCCCGATGTCGAGGTCATCGTGATCGCACGCGGCGGCGGCGACTTCCAGAACCTGCTCGGCTTCAGCGACGAGCGCCTGCTGCGCGCCGTCGCGGCCGCCACGACGCCGATCGTCTCGGCGATCGGGCACGAGGCCGACCGGCCGCTGCTCGACGACGTCGCCGACCTGCGCGCCTCCACCCCGACGGATGCGGCGAAGCGGATCGTGCCGGACGTCGCCGAGGAGCTCTCGCGCATCGCGCAGGCGCGGGCGCAGCTGCGCGCCCGCGTGACGCAGCACGTCGCCCGCGAGGCCGAGCGGCTCGAGGCGCTCCGCTCCCGACCGGCGCTCGCGCGGCCGGAGTCGATGATCGACGCGCGCGCGGACGACCTCGCCCGCCTCACCGCGCGCGCCGACGAGCTCGCGGGCCGCGTCGTCGAGCTCGGCGGCCAGCGGCTCGACCACCTGCGGCAGACGCTGCGGGCGCTCAGCCCGCAGTCGACGCTCGACCGGGGCTACGCGGTGGTGCAGACCGCCGCGGGCTCGGTCGCGCGCGACGCCGCATCCGTCGCCGCGGGCGACCAGCTGCTCGTCACGCTCGCGAGCGGCACGCTCGACGCCGAGGTGCGCGCCGCGCATCCCGAGCGCTGACACGGCGATGCCCCGGTCGCTCAGCGACCGGGGCATCGTCATGCGGGCTCAGCGCTGCGCGTAGCGCGTCCGCACGAAGTACAGCCCGACGAGCGACAGCACGGCGATCGCCATGTAGTAGAGGCTCGGCGCGTTGAGCGAGCCGGTCGCCTGCAGCAGCCACGTGAGCACGAGCGGCGCGATGCCGCCGAGCAGCGTGACGCCGACGTTGTACGTCACCGACAGCCCCGAGCCGCGGATCTCGGCGGGGAACATCGACGACAGCAGGCCCGGCAGCGGCGCGAAGTAGAACGCCATGATGAGGCCGAGCAGCGCGATCGCGATCACGAGCGCCGGGACGCTCCGCAGCGTGACGATGAGCTGGAAGATCGGCCACGCGAGCACGAGCGCGGCGACCGCGGCGTAGGTCATGATGCGTGCCGGCCCGAAGCGGTCGGCGAGGTGCCCGACGTACGGCGACAGGAACACGGTGATGGTGCCGGCGACGACGCCGCCGAGGTAGGCGGCGGTCGGCGGGATGTCGAGGTTCGTCACCGCGAACGTCGGCATGTACAGGATCATGTAGACCGAGATGGTCGCGACGCCGATGACGGCCGAGCCGGCCAGCAGGCGGCCCCAGTGCTCGCGGAAGAGCGTGCCGAGCGGCGACGTGCGGCGCTCGGTCGTGCCGAGCTCGTCCGGCTCCGACAGCCGCGCGCGGATGTAGAGGCCGACCGGGCCGATGAGCAGGCCGACGAAGAACGGCACGCGCCAGCCCCACGCGTACAGGTCCTCCTCGGAGAGCCAGGTGTTGAGCGCGAAGCCGAAGCCCGACGCGAGCAGCATCGACGCGCCCTGCGCCGCGATCTGCCACGACGCGTAGAACATCTTCTTGTGCGGCGCCGTCTCGATGAGGAAGGTCGTGGCGGTGCCGAACTCGCCGCCGGCCGAGAAGCCCTGGATGAGCCGCGACAGCAGGATGATGACGCCGCCCCAGACGCCGACCATCGCGTAGGTCGGTGCGATCGCCATGAGCAGCGTGCCGACCATCATGAGCAGCAGCGTGATCGTGAGGGCGTTCTTGCGCCCCTTCCGGTCGGCGTAGCTGCCGAGGATCATGCCGCCGAGCGGGCGGATGAGGTAGGTCGTCGCGAAGGTCGCGAACGTCAGGATGAGCCCGTAGGCGCCGGCGTCCGGGAAGAAGTTCGCCGTGATGACGACGGCGAACGAGGCGTAGACGATGATGTCGAACCACTCGAGGGCTGCGCCGATCGAGCTCGAGATCACCGCCTTCCGCGCGGCGGCGAGGCGCTCGGGCGTCGCCTGGGTCTGGGTTGCTGCGGTCATGCTGTCTCCTCTGGACCCGCCCGGGATGGGCGGTCGATGACGGGTCAGGCGCCGGTCGTGCTGCTGGCGTCGATCAGGCGGTCGACGAAGGCCTCGCACGCCGCGATCTGGGCGAGCTCGATGAACTCGTCGGGGGCGTGCGCCTGGGCGATGTCGCCCGGGCCGCACACGACGGTGGGGATGCCGGCCCGCGCGAACAGCCCGGCCTCCGTGCCGTAGGTGACCTTCGTGTCGCTCGGCTCCGCGCCCCACGCCGCGGCGAGCGCGACGATCTCGGCGTCGGCCGGGGTGTCGACGCCGGGCGCCGCCGCGGTGACGGTGAGCTCGACGCTCGCCCCGGGGTGCTGCGCGCGCATCGCGGCCTCGATCCGCCGGCACTCCGCGCGGAAGCGCTCGGTGAGCGCGTCGTGGTCGACGGTGGTGAGCGCGCGGTACTCGAAGAGCACCGTGCACTCGGCGGGGATGGTGTTGACGGCGATGCCGCCCTCGATCCGGTTCACGCTCACGGTCGTGAAGGGCACGACGTAGGCCTCGTCGAAGGGCCCATCCGCGCGCATCTCGTCGGCGACGCCCTGCACGAAGCGCACGAGCTCGGCGGCGTGCGCGACCGCGTTCACGCCCTGCGGCGTGAGCGACGAGTGCGCCGCGAGGCCGCGCACGTCCACGCGGAACACGTTCATCGACTTGTGGCCGCGCACGACGCGCATGCTCGTGGGCTCCCCCACGACGCAGCCGCGGGGCTGCAGGTCGCGACGGACGATCTCGTCGACGAGGTCGACGGCGCCGACGCAGCCGACCTCCTCGTCGTACGAGAGGGCGAGGTGGATGGGCTCGGCGAGCGTCGCCTGCGCGAGCACCGGCAGCTTGGCGACGAGGACGCCGAGGAACGACTTCATGTCGGCGCTGCCGCGCGCGTACAGCCGGCCGTCACGGATCTCGGGGGCGAAGGGCTCGCTGCTCCACACCTGGCCGTCGACGGGGACGACGTCGGTGTGGGCCGACAGCACGACGCCGCCGGTGACCGTGCCGTCGGCGGCCGGGAAGGTCGCGAGCAGGTTGGCCTTCCGCCCGTCGGGGCTCGGCACGAGCACCGGCTCGACGCCGACCGCGGCGAGGCGCTCGGTCACGTGGTCGATGAGCTCCAGGTTCGACTCGCGGCTCGTGGTGTCGAAGCCGATGAGCGTCGTGATCTCGGCCATGGTGGCGTCGGCGGGTGCGATGGGCACAGCGGTTCCTCACGATCGACGGTGGCGGTAGGACGATCCTTCCACGCGCACCGGACCCGCTCGGGCACGCGCAGGGCGCCAGCTCGGGCCCTCCCGGCGCGATGGCTGCGCGGTAGGCTGGAGCCGTGACCAACCCCGACCCCGCAGCGCCCGTGGCCGAGCTCGGCTACGAGGCCGCGCGCGACGAGCTCGTGCGCGTCGTGCACGCGCTCGAGTCCGGTGGGGCGTCGCTCGAGGAGTCGCTCGCGCTCTGGGAGCGCGGCAACGCGCTCGCCGATCGCTGCGAGGAGTGGCTGCAGGGCGCGAAGGCCCGCCTCGACGCCGCGCGCGCCTCCGGGCCCGCCGCGACGGCGCAGGAGGCCGGCCAGGCATGAGCCGCGAGCGCCGCATCGTCGCCGAGCTCGGTCGCCCGGAGACGCCCGAGGAGATGGCCGCGCGCAAGGCGGCAGCGTCGAAGCGCCACCGCGACAACCAGACGTTCGGCAACCTGATCGCCGCCATCGTCGTCTGCCTCGCGGTCGTGCTCGTCATGGTGCTCGTGGTCGTCCGGCCGGGCCTCCCCGAGCGGGAGCCGTTCGACGTGCCGGCCGCCGCCGCGGCGGCGCAGGGCGTCGTCGACGCCCCGCTCGTCGTGCCCGCGCTCCCCGAGGGCTGGTCCGCGAACCTCGCCGAGCTCCGCACCGGTGCCGACGGCATCACCACCTGGTACGCCGGCTACGTCACCCCCGACGAGCAGTTCCTCTCCTTCACGCAGGCGGTCGACGCCAACCCGACCTGGCTCGTGACGGCGACCGAGGACGCCCCGCCGACCGGCGAGCGGGAGATCTCGGGCATCACGTGGACGGAGCACGACCAGCGCGCCGCCGAGGATCCCGGCAACCTCGCCTACGTGCTCACGACCGAGCGCGGCGCATCCACCGTCGTCGTGGCGGGCACCGCGGGCGACGCCGAGCTGCAGACCTTCGCCGAGGCCGTGAGCGCGCAGCTCGCGGCCGGCGAGTGACCCACCACCACCACGCACGACCCGGAGGCACGACGACGTGAACGCGCAGGACCAGTACCGCATCGAGCACGACACGATGGGCGAGGTGCGCGTCCCGAAGGACGCGCTGTACGCCGCGCAGACGCAGCGCGCCGTCGAGAACTTCCCCATCTCGGGCTCGGGCCTCGAGCCCGCGCAGATCGTCGCGCTCGCCCGCATCAAGCGCGCGGCGGCGATCGCCAACCGCGAGCTCGGCATCCTCGAGGCGGACGTCGCCGACGCGATCGTCGCCGCTGCCGACGAGATCATCGGCGGCGCGCACCACGACCAGTTCCCGGTCGACACCTACCAGACGGGGTCGGGCACCTCGTCGAACATGAACATGAACGAGGTGCTCGCGACCCTCGCCACGCGCCACCGCGCCGCTGCCGGCGGTGACAGCGCGGTGCACCCGAACGACCACGTCAACGCGTCGCAGTCGTCGAACGACGTCTTCCCGACCTCGGTGCACATCGCGGTGACCGGCGCGCTCATCGAGCAGGCGATCCCCGCTCTCGAGCACCTCGCCGAGGCGCTCGAGGAGAAGGCGACGCTCTGGGCGGACGCCGTGAAGCCGGGCCGCACGCACCTCATGGACGCGACGCCCGTGACGCTCGGCCAGGAGTTCGGCGGCTACGCCGCGCAGGTGCGCTACGGCATCGAGCGCATCCAGGCGGCGCTCCCCCGCGTCGCCGAGGTGCCGCAGGGCGGCACGGCCGTCGGCACGGGCATCAACACGCCGCTCGGCTTCCCCGAGCGCGTGATCGCCGAGATCGCCGCGTCCTCGGGGCTCCCGATCACGGAGGCGCGCAACCACTTCGAGGCGCAGGCCAACCGCGACGGCCTCGTCGAGGCATCCGGCGCGCTGCGCACGATCGCCGTGTCGCTCACGAAGATCAACAACGATCTGCGCTGGATGGGCTCGGGCCCGAACACGGGGCTCGGCGAGCTGCGCATCCCCGACCTCCAGCCGGGCTCGTCGATCATGCCCGGCAAGGTCAACCCGGTGGTGCCGGAGGCCGTGCTCATGGTGTGCGCGCGCATCATCGGCAACGACGCGACCGTCGCATGGGCCGGCGCGTCCGGCTCGTTCGAGCTCAACGTGCAGATCCCGGTGATGGGCACGGCGCTGCTCGAGTCGATCCGCCTGCTGTCGAACGCGTCGCGCGTGCTCGCCGACAAGACCGTCGCGGGCCTCGAGGCCGACGTCGAGCGCGCGGCCGCGCTTGCGGGCATGAGCCCGTCGATCGTCACCCCGCTCAACCGCCTGATCGGCTACGAGGCCGCCGCGAAGATCGCGAAGCACTCGGTCAAGCAGGGCATCACCGTGCGCGAGGCGGTCATCGACCTCGGCTACGTCGAGCGCGGCGAGCTGTCGGAGGCCGACATGGACAAGGCGCTCGACCTGCTGTCGATGACGCACCCGGGCGTCGCGAAGTAGCCGCCTCCACCCGCCCTCCCCCCCTCCGCCCTCCGCCGATCCGGCGAACTTCCCGAGATCGCGCGATTTCACGCCCATCCGCGCGCTTTCGGGAAGTTCGCCGTCGGCGAGTTCGGCGAACTTCCCGAGATCGCGCGATTCTCGCTCGATCCGCGCGTTCTCGGGAAGTTCGCGGGCCGGGATGGGGGGGGGGTCGCCGCGCTCGGCGAGGGGCGGCGCGGCTCGTAGGGTGGGCTGATGCGATATCCCGAGGTGCGACGAGACGAGACAGTCGAGACGATCCACGGGGAGGCGATCGCCGACCCGTACCGCTGGCTCGAGGACGGCGAGAGCGAGGAGACGCGCGCGTTCATCGAGGCGCAGAACGCGTTCGCCGAGCCGTTGCTCGCCGCCCTGCCGTCGCGGGACGAGTTCCGGGAGCGGGTGTCGGCGCTGCTGACCGCGCCGACGCGCGGCTGCCCGTGGGCGCGCGGCGGGCGGGTGTTCGCCTGGCACAGCGACGGCCAGAACCAGCCGGTGCTCGTCACCGCCGACTCTGTCGACGCGCTCGACGACGCCAGCGCGGCAGGCACCCGCGTGCTGCTCGACCCCAACCTGCTCTCCGACGACGGCACGGTCGCCGTCACGATGGCATCGGTCAACCCCGAGGGCACCCTGCTCGCCTACGGCGCGGCCGACGGCGGCTCCGACTGGCGCACGATCCGCATCCGCGACGTCGCGACGGGTGAGGACCTCCCCGACGAGATCCGGTGGACGAAGTGGAACGGCGCGGTCTGGCTGCCCGGCGGCCGCGCGTTCAGCTACTGGGCCTACGACGCGCCCGCCGGCGACGCGCTGACCGACGAGATGGGCGCAGGCCGCCTCATGCGGCACGACGTCGGCACGGACGTGGCCGAGGATGCGGTGCTCTTCACCCGCCCGGATGCGCCGCGCATGTTCGCGCGCCACTGGCCGCGCGACGACGACTGGTTCGTCCTCTCGACCGACACCGGCTCGTCGAGCGGCAACGACCTGGCCGTGCGGCGCCACGGCGACGACGCGCTCCGGCAGCTGGTCGAGGGCCACGAGCACGAGTGGAACGCGATCGGCATCCACGACGGCGCCCTGTTCGTCGTGACGGACGAGGGCGCCGGGCGCTACCGGCTCGCCGCCTTCGACCTCGCGACCGGCCGCGAGTCCACCGTGGTGCCCGAGCACCCCGAGGATGTGCTGCTCGACGCATCCCTCACGGCCACCGGCCTCGTGCTCGAGTACTCGCACGACGCGAGCCACCGCATGCAGCTCGCCACCTTCGCCGGCGAGCTCGGCGACCACGTGCCGCTCGGCGACGGCGTCTCGATCACCGGCTCCGACACGAGCCAGGACTC
>Ga0213837_1000621_pt1 | contig 31194 bp, 28 predicted proteins | sample SWPATP12_FD_160572 | JGI IMG/M metagenome (GOLD analysis project Ga0213837, IMG submission 160572) | Coastal seawater microbial communities from Marineland, Florida, United States - SWPA TP1 #2 | ecosystem: Environmental > Aquatic > Marine > Coastal | place: USA: Florida | collected 2016-08-06
GACGCCGGCTGCGTGCGATCGGTCGCGAGCGAGTTCACGACGTCGACGCGCGTGAGCTTGCGCTCCGGCGGGGCGTCGTGGCCCATGACGCCGAGCAGCGCGCGGCAGGCGGTGTCCTCGTCGACCGCGACGTCCTCGAGCAGCAGCTGGAGGTAGACGTCGAGGATGCGCGCGGTGCCGTCGGCCCGCTCGATGTAGCGGCCGATCCAGAACAGGCTCTCGGCGATGCGGCTGAGCATCATGGCTGCGTGCCTTCCGTGTCGGGCCGGTGCCGTCTCGGCACGCGGTCGGCTCCGCCGACTGCTCCTCGACGAGCGGACGAGGACTGCGACTGGCGCTGCGACTGGCGCTGCCCGCCGCGCGACTGTGACTGCGACTGGCTCTGCTGCTGCTGCTCGCCCTGGCCGCGCGGGGCGTCCTGCGGCGACTGATCCTGCGGGTGCTCGTGGCCGGCGACGATCGAGATCGGCCGGGTCATGGGCTCACCGGATGCGCCGAACTCCGCGTCGTGGTCGATGAGCGGCAGCTGCTCGCGAGCGCCGGCGATCACCCAGGTGTCCTTCGAGCCGCCGCCCTGCGACGAGTTGACGACCAGCTGGCCCTCGGGCAGCGCGACGCGCGTGAGGCCGCCGGGCAGCACCCAGACATCCTTGCCGTCGTTGACGGCGAACGGGCGGAGGTCGACGTGGCGCGGGCGCATGCCGTCCTCGACGAGCGTCGGGATGGTCGACAGCTGCACGACGGGCTGCGCGATCCAGCCGCGCGGGTCGTCGAGCAGCCGCTGCTTGAGGGCCTCGAGCTCCTCGGGCGTCGCGTCGGGGCCGACGACGAGGCCCTTGCCGCCCGAGCCGTCGACCGGCTTCACGACGAGCTCGTGCAGGCGGTCGATGACCTCCTCGAGCGCGCCCGGATCCTCGAGCCGCCATGTGTCGACGTTCTTGAGGATCGGCTCCTCCGACAGGTAGTAGCGGATGAGCTCCGGCACGTAGGTGTAGACGAGCTTGTCGTCGGCGATGCCGTTGCCGACCGCGTTCGCGATCGTGACGTTGCCGAGCCGCGCGGCGAGCATGAGGCCGGGGCTGCCGAGCATCGAGTCGGCGCGGAACTGCAGCGGGTCGAGGTAGTCGTCGTCGACGCGGCGGTAGATGACGTCGACGCGCGCCGGCCCCTCCGTCGTGCGCATGTAGACGCGGCCGCCGGAGGTGAACAGGTCGCGGCCCTCGACGAGCTCGACGCCCATGAGGCGCGCGAGCAGCGTGTGCTCGAAGTAGGCGGAGTTGTAGACGCCGGGCGTGAGCACCACGACGCGCGGGTCGTCGACGCCGGCGGGCGCGGCGGCGCGCAGCGCGTGGAGCAGCTTGTCGCAGTAGTCGCCGACCGGGCGCACGCGCATGGTCGAGAACATCTCGGGCAGCGTCTGCGCGATCACGCGGCGGTTCGAGATGACGTACGAGACGCCGGAGGGCACGCGCACGTTGTCCTCGAGCACGCGCCACTCGCCGTCCTGATCGCGGATGAGGTCGATCCCGGAGACGTGGATGCGCACGCCGTTCGCGCCGACGACGCCGGCGGCCTGGCGGTGGAAGTGCGTCGAGGTGGAGATGAGCTTCGCCGGGACGATGCCGTCCTCGACCGCGCGCTGCGGGCCGTACATGTCGGCGAGGAACGCCTCGAGCGCCCGCACGCGCTGCTGCACGCCCGACTCGACGTGGCGCCAGTCCTCGGCGGTGATGATGCGCGGGATGGCGTCGAGCGGGAACGGCCGCTCCTCGCCCGCGAAGTCGAAGGTGACGCCCTGCGCGAGGTAGGAGGTGGCGAGCGCGTCGGCGCGCGTGCGGAGGTCGTCCTTCGTCAGCTCGGAGAGGGCGTCGTACAGCGGCTTGTACGGGCCGCGCGCTGCGCCCTTGCTCTCGAACATCTCATCCCACGCCGTGCCCTCGCGCTTCCGGGGGTTCGCGAAGGGCTTGTCGTAGTCGTCGAACAGATCGCCCATGTCCGCGAGCCTAGCCGGACCGCTGTTTCCGGCTCGTGTCGGCGGCCCCGACGCATCCGCGGATCCCCGGGACCGTCGACCGCCTCGTCAGCCGACCTTGCGGCGATACAGGGCGGTGGCGAGCACCGCCGCGACGGCGAGGATGCCGACGCACCAGCCGAGCGCGATCCACAGCTCGGCGCCCACGGGCTGCTGCGCGAGCAGCGCCCGGATGGCGTCGACGATCGACGTGACCGGCTGGTGCTCGGCGAACCAGCGCACCGGTCCGGGCATCGACTCGGTCGGTACGAAGGCCGACGAGACGAACGGCAGCAGGATGAGCGGATAGGAGAAGGCGCTCGCGCCGTCGACGGTCTTGGCCGAGAGCCCCGCGATCACGGCGATCCAGGTGAGGGCGAGCGTGAAGAGCGTCAGGATGCCGGCGACGCCGAGCCACGCGAGCACGCCCGCACCCGAGCGGAAGCCCATGAGCAGCGCGGCGCCGATCACGATCGCGACCGAGACGAGGTTCGCCACGAGCGACGTGAGCACGTGCGCCCACAGCACCGAGGAGCGCGCGATCGGCATCGACTGGAAGCGCTCGACGATGCCGGCCTGGAGGTCGAGGAAGAGCCGGTACGCCGTGTACGCGATGCCCGAGGCGACGGTGATGAGCAGGATGCCCGGCAGCAGGTAGTCGACGTACGAGGCGCCGCCCACGTCGATCGCGCCGCCGAAGACGAAGACGAACAGCACGAGGAACGCGATCGGCATCACCGCGGTGGTGATGATCGTGTCGGGGCTGCGGAGGATGTGGCGCAGCGAGCGCCCGGTGAGCGCGGCGGTGTCGCCGACGGCGTGCGTGGTCATGCTGACTCCTCGGAGGCGGGCGCCGCAGTCGGCGCATCGGTGCCGGCGCGGCCGATGATGGCGAGGAAGACCTCCTCGAGGGTCGGCTGCACCTCGACGACCTCGACGGTCGCCTTGGGCAGCAGCGCGCGGAGCTCGGCGAGCGTGCCGTCGACCGCGATGCGGCCCTCGTGCAGGATCGCGATGCGGTCGGCGAGCTGCTCCGCCTCCTCCAGGTACTGCGTCGTGAGCAGCACGGTCGTGCCCGAGCGCGCGAGCTCGCGCACCGCATCCCACACCTCGTTGCGGGCCTGCGGGTCGAGCCCGGTCGTCGGCTCGTCGAGCACGATGACCGGCGGCGAGCCGATGAGGCTCATCGCGATGTCGAGCCGGCGGCGCATGCCGCCGGAGTAGGTGCCGACCCGGCGGCCGCCCGCCTCGACGAGCGAGAAGCGCGCGAGGAGGGCGTCGGCGATGGTGCCGGGATCCGGCAGGTGCCGGAGGCGCGCGACGAGCGCGAGGTTCTCACGGCCGGTGAGGATCTCGTCGACGGCGGCGAACTGCCCGGTGAGGCTGATCGCCTCGCGGACGGCCGCCGCGTCGGTGCGCACGTCGTGGCCCTCGACGGTCGCCGTGCCCGCATCCTGCCGCAGCAGGGTCGCGAGGATGCGCACGAGGGTCGTCTTGCCTGCGCCGTTCGAGCCGAGCAGGGCGACGATCGTGCCCCGCTCGACGTCGAGGTCGACGCCGCGCAGCACCGAGAGCGCCTTGTACGACTTCTCGACGCCGCGGACGCGGATGACCGGCTCCGCGATCGCGGTGCTCATCGCTCCCCCTCGGCGACGGCCTTCGCGATCGAGGCGTTGAGGCGGGCGCGCTCCTTCGAGATCCAGCTGCCCTGCGGGTAGTTGGCGAGGAAGGTCTCGGCGAAGTCGACCGCGTCGTCGCCGAGCAGCTCGTGCATGGGCGTCCGTTCAGCGGCACCCTGCTCGAGCAGCGTCGCGAGGTCGTCGAGCATCGCGAGCAGCATCGCGGTGTCGTTGCCCGCGCCGAGGTTCATCAGGTACCGCTCGAGCGCTGAACCGCTCGCCCGGTACGGCTCCGGCAGTGCCTTCACGCGCGCCTTGTACTCGCGGTACTGACGCTTGCCCTGCAAGTCGCCGATGATCTTCTCGAAGATCGACATGGTCACATCCCTCCTGCTGTGGTGGGGCCGGTGCGGCCCTCTGCGCGCAGGGACTCGAGGCGTCCCGAGAGGAAGCCCCAGTTCGCCCAGAACTCGTCGAGGTACCCGCTGCCCTGCGCGTTCAGCGAGTAGACCTTGCGCGGAGGGCCCTTCTCCGAGGGGACCTTCTCGACGTCGACGAGGCCGCGCTGCTCCACCCGCACCAGGAGGGCGTAGATCGTGCCCTCCGCGATGTCGCTGAAGCCCTCGTCCCGAAGCCGCGCGGTGATCTCGTACCCGTGGGCGGACCCGCCGGCGAGGATCGCGAGCACGATGCCTTCGAGCACGCCCTTGAGCATCTCGGTCACCTGTCTGGGCATCCCGTCCTCCGTCCTGATGAGCACCGGCTGCATCCCTCGTGCCGACTACTCAGTGTCACTGACTACTGGTACATAGTATCGCTGAGTACTGGTTGCGCAAGCCCTACCTGCGGTGGATCTGGCGACGGTCGTGGCTGACACCGTCGGCGGCCCGGTGCTTACTGTCGGCATGGATGCGATCACCCGACTCCGACCGCACGGCCTCGTCCGCTCCCCCGCCTTCAGCCACGTCGCGATGGTCCCGCCGGGCGCGACCACGATCTACGTCGCTAACCAGAAGCGCCTGAATCTCAACGTCGCGGGTGGTAGCGCGAGCGGTATATCGCCTCGTGCGACCACCCGCGACGTTGAGAACCGGGGAGGGGTCAGGTGGAGGGGGCGCGGCCGCGGGACCGCTTGAGGCCGAGCATGTACGGGAGGCCCTGGCCGACGGCCCGGAAGGTGCTGCCGAGCCGCGCCGACCACGACGCCCGGGGCACCGGCGGCGGATCGTCGAGGTCGGCGACGTCGACGAAGAAGGCGCGGATCTCGCCGATCCCCTCGAGGTCGGGGGTGATCTCGCGCACGTCGCCCGGCACGGACGCCTCGCCGGTGCGGTACAGATCCTCCGAGAGCAGCACGTACTCGGGGATCGGCACGGCGTTCTTCAGCAGCCGGTGCGCGAGGATCACGTCGATCCCGACGAGCTTCCTGCGGCCGCGGATGGCCTGGCTCGCGACGTCGCCGACGTGCGCGACGAACTTCAGCTTCAGGTCGCGCGCCTGCCGGCATCCGCCGCACGGGCAGAGGTTCGCGACGACGTACTCGCGCTCGTGGTGGAACGCGCGGTGCATCGCGACAGCGGCCCCCAGGATCTCGCCGACCGCGCCGTCGTCGCTGGCCCCCACCCGGCGCGAGAGGAACGCGGCGTCGCCCTCGATCTCGACGAGCTCGAAGCCCGGGGCGGCGTCGACCATCCGGTCGAGCATCCGCGCGGTGTTCACCTCGGCGTGCGCCAGGGTCATGCGGTGCGACCCCATGTAGTCGGTGTAGCCGCCGATGTCGGCGATGAGGAGGGTCGCCCGCTCGGTGGTCACGCCGCTCACGATCCCACCGATGCCCCTGCGCCACAACGGCGCATGTCGGCGCGACGACAGCGGACGCCACCGCGCGGCCGGTCAGGGCGCCGGCGGCTCCTCGAGCGGCTCCCGCGGACCGTAGCGGTCCAGCTCGTCGCCGACGTGCGCGAGCGCGGCCTCGGTGCTCGGGGCGTAGCCCAGCACGGCGAGCAGGAACCGCTCGGCATCGATCGCCCGCAGGCGGAGCGCGGTGCTCGCCCGCACGGTCGCGGTGCGGCGGGTGCGGCGCAGCAGCGCGATCTCGCCGAACCCGTCGCCCGCGACGAGCGTCGCGACGACGCGACCGTCACCCACGACATCCGCTCGCCCGGACTCGACGACGTAGAAGCGGTCACCGATCGCGCCCTCGGTGATCACCGCCTGCCCGGCCGGCACCGCGATCGACTCGAGCCCGCGGGCGAGCTGCTCGATCGCCGGGAGCGGCAGCGGCGCGAGCATCGGCACCCGCTGCAGCAGGTGGATGGCTCCGTCGAGGTCGCCGACTGCCCCGTCGAGCCGGCGGAGGCGGCGCCAGGCGACGAGCGCGAGCACCGGGCACAGCAGGCCGATCGCGATGAGCGCCCCCTCGACCCCGAACCACTGCACGAGCGCCGACGCGAGGAGGGCGCCGACCCCGATCGAGACGGCGACGAGGCTCTCGAGGATGCCGAAGACGCGCGCGAGCACCTCGTCGGGAGCCAGTCTGCCGATCAGGGTGAAGCCGGCGACGTCGATGAGCGCGTTGCCGACGCCGATGAAGGCCAGCAGCACGAGCGCGGCGGCCTGCTCGGGGAAGATGCCCACGAGGGCGAGCGGCAGTCCCCACATCGCGACCCCGAGGGCGAACCAGCCACCCAGCCGCCCGGAGCCGACGAGGAACGACGCGGCGAGGGAGCCGGCGACCGCGCCGACACCGACGGCGGCCATGAGGGCGCCGACGCCGGGCTCGCCCGTGCCGAGCAGTTCGATCGCCACCACCACCGAGAACACCGTGAGCGCGCCGCGCGTCAGCGACTGGGCGGCGGCGAGGATGAGGATGAGCTGCAGGTCCGGGCGCCCGGCGACCGCGCGGATGCCGTCCGCCGCCTCGCGCAGCAGCCCGGGACCGCGGGGCGCCGCCGCCCGAGGAGCGCTGTCGTAGCGGACGCGGAGCAGCAGCAGCGCCGCCCAGATCGATGCGCCGGCGGCGACGGCGAACACGACCGACACGTCGGCGACGGCGAGCAGCACCGTGGCGAGCAGCGGTCCGACGAGCGTGGCGACCGAGTCGAGCATCCCGCGCACGACGTTGGCGCTCGTCAGCTCGTGGCCCGTGCGGCACAGCGTGGGCAGGAGCGCGGAGTGGGCGGGGCGGAAGAGGGTGGCGGCGATCGTGGAGAGCACCGCGAGGGCGTAGACGACGAGCGTCGGTCCGGCGAGCGCCACCGTGAGCGCCGCGGCGCCGGTCGCGACGCCGCGCGCGGCGGAGACCACGACGAGCACCCGCTCGCGCCGCCCCCGGTCGGCGAACGGCGACAGCAGCGGGGCGAGGATCGCCGACGGGACCATGCGGAGGAGGCCCACCAGGCCGACGGCGAGCGCACCGCCGTCGGCGTATGCGACGACGCCGAGCGCGACGGTGAACGCCCACTCCGCGGTCCACGCGCCGAGGAAGCTCAGCTGCGCGCGGCGGAGGTTGGGGTTGCGCCAGTTGCTCGAGAAGGCAGCCGCGGCCAGCGCGAGCCGGCCGCTGCCCCGCGCCTCCGCCATGCGGGCACTCTACGGCCGCACCGGGGACGGCGCTACGGCCGGGCGCCGATAGCGTGGAGGGATGCCCGACCCCAGCCCCGCAGCGCTCGAGCGCGCCGAGTCGCTCATCGCGATCACCCCCGACTTCCCGTCGCCGGGCGTGCTCTTCCGCGACATCGGGCCGTTGCTGACCGACGCGGATGCGCTCGCGACCGTCACGCACGCACTGGCCGCCCCATTCGAGGGCGGCTTCGATCTCGTGGCGGGGGTCGAGGCGCGGGGCTTCCTGCTCGCGGGCGCGGTCGCGGCGACCGCGGGGACCGGACTGCTGCCCATCCGGAAGGCCGGCAAGACGCCGCGGCCCACCGCATCCGTCGACTACGCGCTCGAGTACGGGATCGCGACGATCGAGGCGGCCGGCGACCTCACGGGCCGGCGGGTGCTGCTCGTCGACGACGTGCTCGCGACCGGCGGCACGCTCGTGGCGGCGATCAGCCTCGTCGAGCAGCTCGGCGGCACCGTCTCGGGCGTCGCCGTCGTGCTCGAGCTCACGGACCTCGGCGGCCGGCGGCGCCTGCCCCAGGCGCACGCGGTCTTCACCGCCTGATCCGCACAGATCTCAACGTCGCGGGTGGTCGCTCGACGGCGATAGCGCGTCGTGCAACCACCAGCGACGTTGAGAATCCTCAGTGGAGGGCGATCGTCTCGACGCTGCGCAGCTGGTCGCGGATGAAGCGGTTCGCGTGCGCGGCGAGGTCGGCGGAGTCGTCCCACAGGTTGCGCCAGATGCCGAGGGTGTTCGAGAGCGACTCGGAGACCACCGCGCTCGAGAACGACTCGAAGACGATCGGGCCGTCGTAGCCGAGCCGGCCGAGCCCGCGGAAGAACGAGCCGAAGTCGACGGAGCCGGTGCCGAGGTAGCCGCGGTGGCTCTCGCCGATGTGCACGTACCGGAGGCGGTCACCGGCGTCGAGGACGGGCTCGAGCATCCCCGACTCCTCGATGTTCATGTGGTACGTGTCGAGGTGCAGGTGCACGTTGTCGTGGCCGACCTCCTCGAGGAATCGCAGGCCGCCGCGGGCGGTGTTCGCGATGTTCGTCTCGTAGCGGTTGACGATCTCGAGCGAGAGGGTGACGCCCGCAGCGGCAGCGCGGTCGCCGAGCCGGCCGAGCGCGGCCGCCGAGCTCGCGCGGCCCGCTGCGGTCGCCGGGGCCATGTACTTCTGCATCGCAGAGTAGATGACGCCGCAGAGGTGCTGCCCGCCCGCCTCCGCCACCACGTCGATCGCGCGCTCGAGCAGCGTCTCGCCCTGCCGGCTCACCGCGGGGTCCTCGCTCGAGAGGTCGTGCGCGGCATCGAGGCCGAGGCTCGAGGTCATGGCGACGCCGTGGTCGTCGAGCATGCGCCGCACGAGCGCGCCGTCGATCGCGAACGGATCCATGAGCGGCAGCTCGAGCAGGTCGAAGCCCGCCGCCTGGGTGCCGGCGATGGCCGTCTGGAGGCCCGCCTCGTCGAATGTGCCGGTGAAGACGAGGCCGTGGACGCCGATCTGCATGGTGAGCTCCTTCGCTGGTGGTCAGTGGGCCGCGTCGAGGATGGCGCGGCGGACGTGCTCGTCGTCCCGGCCGTCGATGCGGTCGAGGACGTCGTCGGGCAGGAAGCGCGGCTCGCCCGCGGCGAGCGCGCCGAGCAGGATGCGCGCGAACTTGTCGGCCATCTCGGTGATGCGGAGGCACTCGGCTGGGCTCGCGCCGATGGCGAAGATGCCGTGGTTCTGCAGCCAGGCGACCTTGGGCAGCGCGCCGTGCCGGTCGGCGAAGCCGCGCAGCTCGTGCCGCATGAGCCGCCCGAGGCCGAGGCCGGGGTCGACGTAGGGCACGAGCAGGCTGCGGGTGCCGAGCACGACGACCTGGTCCGGGAAGAGCGCGCCGGCGACGAGCAGCTCCGCCCGGTCCGAGCACAGCAGCGCGTTGGCGGCGATCGGATGCGTGTGGCACGCGGCCTCGGCACCGGACGTCAGGACGACGGCGTGCAGCAGCGCCTCGACGCTCGGCCGCTTCGCCGCCGGGTCGACCCGCGCATCCATGAGCGCCTGGGCGACCCGCGCGTCACCGGCGCCGCCCTCGAACGCCGTGGGGTCGTCGAGCAGCTCGAGGATGGGCTCGAACCGGCACTCGACGAGGTCATCCGGACGGGACGCCGCGAGCGACGACCCGGTCGCCTTGACGAGCATCCGCTCGTCGTCGAGCCGCGCCGAGACGTTGCCCTCGGCGAGGATCGTCAGCTCGCGCTGCGGCTCCCCCACGGCGTGGGCGAGCCGCAGCAGCGACGCCTCGAGCGCGCTCATCGCACGGTCACTTGGCGCCCGGGGCGGTGCCCGGCACCGAGAGCGGCTTCGCGAGCCCGCCCTGGCGTCGCCGGATCGTCGCGTTCGAGAGCAGCGAGGCACCGAGCAGCACGACGCCGAGCGCGAGCAGCTGCGCCTGGGCGCCCTCGTTGCCGGGCACGACGAGCAGGATCGACGCGTTGAGCCACACGATCAGCAGCGCGGCGAGCAGGATGCCGCTCAGGCGCCCGATGCCGCCGGTGATGGCGACGCCGCCGAGCACCGCGATCGTGATCGCGGGCAGCGCCATGCCACTGCCGCTCGTGCCCGCGTCGGGGCGGGCGGAGGCGAACTGCGCGACGGTGTAGACGCCCACGAGGCCGGCGATGGCGCCGGCGGTGACGTAGGCCATCATGCGGGTGCGGCGCGTGTCGATGCCGGCCCACTGCGCGGCCGTGTCGTTCGTGCCGATCGCGTAGAGCTTGCGGCCGTAGGTGGTGCGGTTGAGCACGAACCAGGCGACGATCGCGACGGGCAGCAGGAAGGTGAAGACACCGAGCGGCACGAGCGGCAGCCCGCCACCGATCACGGGCAGCTCGATCGCCTTCGCCGCGCTGTAGAACTCCGAGATCTCCGGCCCGGAGATCGGGCGCTGCTCGCTCACGACCAGCGCGATCGAGCGGTAGGCGTAGAAGGTCGCGAGCGTCGTGATGAGCGCCGGGTAGCCGAGGTAGGCCGTCAGGAAGCCGTTGACCGCGCCGAGCAGCGCGCCGAAGGCGACCGCGGACACGACGGCGACCGCGAGCGGCAGCCCAGCCTGCTGGTAGAGCATCGCGAAGACGATGCCCGTGAGGGAGACCATCGAGCCGACCGAGAGGTCGATGCCGCCGCGTCCGGACGTGATGACGAAGAGCTCGGCGAGCGCGAGCAGCGCGAGCGGCACGTAGGCGATGAGCGTCGAGGCGAGGTAGTCGCTGTTGAAGCGGCCGCTCGTGAGCCCGACGCCGTCGAGGATCGCCATCGCGACGAGCAGCACGACGATGAGCGCGAGCAGCAGCACGGCGCGGTCCTTGAGGGCGCCGCCGGTGATCCAGTCGCGGAAGCGCGAGGGCTCGCGGCGCTGGTCGGCCGTGGTGGGGGTGGTGACGGCGGTCATGCGCGCCTCCTCGTTCGCTCGCGGATCAGGTCGGTGCCGACGGCCACCAGGATGAAGATGCCGACGAAGAGGAAGCCGAGCTGGGTGGGCCAGCCGAGCTGGGTGACGCCGGAGACGACGGTCTGCACGAGGATCGCGCCGAGCAGCGTGCCGACGACGCTGCCGCGGCCGCCGAGGATCGACGTGCCGCCGATCACGACGGCGGCGATGACCTGCAGCTCCTTGCCGGAGCCGACCGACTGGTCGAGCGTCGCGGTGCCGGTCGCGATGACCATGCACGCGGCCAGGCCGGCGAGGGCGCCGGTGACGACGTAGACCCACACGAGCCGCGGCTGCACCTTGATGCCCGCGAGCCGAGCCGCGTTCTGGTTGCCGCCGATCGCGTACAGGTTGCGCCCCGCCTTCGCGTAGCGCAGGAACCACCAGGCGGCGGCGACCGCGATGACGGCGATCGCGAACGAGTGCGGCACGCCGAGCGTCGAGCCGGCGCCGCCGCGCCCGAAGAACTCGAGCGTCGAGGGGATGCCGTTCACGGTCGACGAGTCGAAGACCCGGAGGCCGAGCCACTGGAAGAGGTTCGCGGTGCCGAACGTGATGATGATCGGGTGCACGCGCCCGTAGGCGATGAGGAAGCCGTTGATCGCGCCGAGCGCCGCGCCGATGACGATCGCGACCAGCACGGCGGCGATCGCCGGGATGTCGAACGCGACGAGCATCCGCGCGGTCGTCACCGCGGAGACCATGATCATCGCGGCCACCGAGACGTCGATGCCCGCGGTGATGATGACGAAGGTCATGCCGACGCCGATGAGCGCGATCGGCGCGACCTGCACGAGCAGCGGGCCGATGGATGCGGGCGTCAGGAACGCGGGCGTGAAGATGCCGAGCAGCACCCACAGGATGACGAGCACGCCGAGCAGCACGATCTCCTGCCCGGTGACGATGGGCGGCAGGATGCGTCGGAGGCTCAGCGGCTTCGCGACGGCCGGCGCGACGGTGTCGGTGCTCATCGGGGCTCCTCCCCAGGGGTGGGTAGACCGGGCAGGTCGGTGACGGGCTGGCCGGTCGCGGTCTGCGCTGCGGCGGGGTCGTCGACCGCGCCGGCGGCTGCGGCGAGCAGCGACGCCTGGCTCGCGGTCGGCGGGAACTCGTGCGCGACGCGGCCCGACCGGAACACGAGGATGCGGTCGGCGATGCGCTGCACCTCGGCGAGGTCGGTCGTGATGACGAGCACGGCGGTGCCGCGCGCGGCGAGGTCGGCGATGATGCGGTGGATCTCCTCCTTGGCGCCGACGTCGACGCCCTGCGTGGGCTCGGCGAGCACGAGGAGCCTTGGCTGCTCGACGATCTGCCGCGCGAGGACGACCTTCTGGGCGTTGCCGCCGGACATGGCGCCGATGGGCTGGCGGCCCGACGGCGTCTTCACGGCGAGGCGGCGGATGAGGTCGTCGGAGATGCGGCGCTCGGCCTTCGGCGAGACCCAGCCGAGCCTGCCGAGCAGCCCGAGCGAGCCGATCGTGATGTTGAAGGCGATGGGCTGGAACGAGAACGAGCCCTGCGACGAGCGGTTGGCGGGCACCATGCGGATGCCGCGGCGCTTGGCCTCGGAGGGCGTCGCCGGGTGCCGGTCGTCGCCGGCGGCGCGCATGCGGCCGGAGCTCGCGGCGCGCATGCCGTAGACGACCTCGCCCACCTCTGCCGCGCCGGAGCCGACGAGCCCGTAGAGGCCGACGACCTCGCCGGCGCGCACCGAGAGCGACACGTCCGAGAACGCGCCGTCGAGCGTGAGGTGCTCGAGCTCGAGCACGAGGTCGCCGTGCTCGCCCTCCTTGTGCACGCCCTCCGCGATCTCGCCGCCGACCATGCGCTCGGCGATCTCGCGCACGGTCAGCTCGCCGATCGGCTGCGACGAGACCGTCTCGCCGTCGCGCATGATGGTGACCTCGTCGGCGATGCGGAAGAGCTCGTCGAGCCGGTGGCTGATGTAGATGATCGAGACGCCGTCCGCGGCGAGCCGCCGCACGACGCCGAAGAGCACCTCGATCTCGGCGTCGGTGAGGATGGCGCTCGGCTCGTCGAGGATGAGCACGCTCGCCTGCTCCAGCAGCGCCTTCGCGATCGACACCTGCTGCTGCTTCGCGATCGAGAGCGCACCGAGCGGCTGGGAGGCGAGCGAGCGGTCGAGCCCGACGGTGTCGAGCAGCTCGAGCATGCGGGGCGCCTGCGCGCGCCAGTCGATGGTCGGGCCGCGGGTGATCTCGCGGCCGACGAAGAAGTTCTCGGCCACCGTCAGCTCGGGGAAGAGCTGCGGCTCCTGGTAGACCGTCTGCACGCCGAGCGCGATGGCGTCGGTCGTCGAGCCGATCGACACGTCCTGGCCGTCGATCGCGATCGTGCCCGTGTCGGGGCGCTCCGCGCCCGCGAGGATCTTGATGAGCGTCGACTTGCCGGCGCCGTTCTCGCCCACGAGCGCGTGGACGGTCCCGGGCAGCACGGTGATGTCGGCGTGGCGGATGGCGCGGACGCCGCCGTAGCGCTTGGAGATGTCGCGCATCTCGAGCCTCGGCGTCGAGCCATGACCCGGTGCCGGGTCGGTGCGCTGGGCGGTGTCGGTCATGGTGCTCCTGGTCGGCGTCGGCGCCGGGTCGGTCACGGTGGTGCGAGTGGGAGTCGCGTGAGGGGGTGCCGGGGCGCGGCGCGAGCCGCGCCCCGGCTGTCGGTCGCCACGATGGCCGTGGCGCCCTGGTCATCCGAGCCGGTGACGACTAGTAGTCGTAGTCCCCGGCGTTCTCGGCGGTGAAGACCGTCGGCGGGCCGAGCAGCAGGACGCCCGACGCCTCGTCGTACTCCGCGTCGGCGAGCGCCTCGTTGTCGACGCCGCTCAGGTCACCCAGGTCGCCGCCGTTCGCGAGCTGCACGCCGGCCCAGCCGGTGAGGTAGCCCAGCGCCTCGACGTCCCAGAGGATCGAGCCGCTCGACGCGCCCGACTCGAGGTAGGGCAGCATCGACTGCGGCGTGCCGAGGCCCACCGTGAAGACCTCGCCCGTGCGGCCGGCATCCTGCACGGCCTGCGCGACGCCCGGTGCGCTCGAGGTGCACTCGCCGACGAGGCCGGTGAGGTCGGGGTTGCTGTTCATGAGGTCGGTGGCCATCTGCGTCGCCATGGCCTGGTCCTCGCCGGCGTACACGACGTCGACGATCTCGGCGTCGGGGTACTCCGAGGCGGTGTACTCCTCCTGCACGTCGATCCACGCGTTGAGGTTCGCCGCGGTCTCGCCGCACGACACGATCGCGTACTTGCCGGAGCCGCCCATGGCCTCGAGCAGCGTGTCGGTCAGCGCCTGTCCGATGCCCTCGACCGAGGCCTGGTTGACGAAGACCTCGCGCACCGAGTCGGGTGCGTCCGTGTCGGTCGTGGCGACGTTGATGCCGGCCGCCTGGGCCTCCTCGAGCAGCGGCGCCATCGAGTTCGGGTCGTTCGGCGCCACGAAGAGCACGTCGACGCCCTGCTGGATGAACGAGCGCACGATGTCGGCCTGCGCGGCCGCGTCGGCGGTGGTCGGGCCCTGGTAGAGCCACTCGAAGCCGAGCTCCTCCGCGGCCTGCTGGCCACCGGTGTTCATGGCCTCGAAGTAGGGGATGCCCTGCAGCTTGGGCACGAACGCGATGGTCAGGCCCTCGGCGCTCGCGCCGTCGGTCCCGCCGGATGCGCCGGGTGCGGCGGACTCGCCGGGCTCGTTGCGCGACGTGCAGCCGGCGAGGACGACGGCAGCCGCCGCCGAGAGCGCCAGTGCTCCCGCGATCTTGCGTGAGATCTTCATCGATGCTCCTTCTGGGTGGGGCGACGGGTGCTTCCCGTCCGCGCCTGGACCGGCGCCGTGCCGGTCGTCGTGCCGCCGGGGACGGGAACGCGCGTGACGGGCACGCCGACAGCTCCCCAGTCCTCGACGAAGTCGTCGGATGCGCCCGCATCCGTGATGAGGCTCGTCACCTCGTCGGCGCGAGCGAACGAGTGCAGCGCGAAGCCGCGCGTCTTGCTCGAGTCGAACAGGCCGTGCACCGCGTCGCTCGCGGCGACGAGCGCCTGCTTCGAGACGGCCTCGTCGGTCGCGAGCTCGAGCAGCCCGCGCTCCGGGGAGAGGCCGACGACGCCGACGAAGGCCTTGTCGATGCGGCCGCGCCCCACGAGCGCGTCGGTGATGGGGCCGACGAGGCCGGAGCTCTCGCGGCGCAGCGTGCCGCCGGGCATGATGACGCGGGCGTCGGAGCGCTCGAGCAGCACCGTCGCGGTGGGCAGCGACTGCGTGATGACGACGAGACCCTGGCGCTGCACGAGCTCGAGGGCGAGGTGGTGCGCGGTGCTCGAGGTGTCGAGCGCGATGACGTCGCCGTCGTCGACGAGCGCCGCCGCCTCGGCCGCGATCGCGAGCTTCGCGGCGGATTCGCGGTGCATGCGGTCGCGGAAGGCGCCCTCGTCGCCGCGCTCGGGCAGCACGGCTCCACCGCGGGTGCGACGCAGCAGCTGCCGGCGCTCGAGCGCGTCCAGGTCCTTGCGGATCGTCACCTCGGAGACTCCGAGGTCGCGAGCGAGCTCGGCGACGGCCACGGAGCCCACGGCTCCGAGCGCATCGAGGATGCTCGCCTCACGACTGACCACAGCGTCTCCCTTGTCGGTGATGTTGGCGACAGTACGCATACGAAACCGCTTTCGCAAGCGAGCGATACCAAATCGCAACATTTGGGCTTGCGTTCGAAACTCCTACCGGGCATGCTGGCTCGCAACGAGCACCCCATCGCGCAGCCGCCCCGGCCGCCGCGACGTCGACGAGGACAGGAGCGACCATGGCGATCACGCCCGCCGCGACCTCCGCCCTCCGCATGCGTCCCGTCTGCTTCCGCCTCCGCGTGCGGCCGGAGCTCGTCCCCGCCTACCGCGAGCGCCACGCCGCCGTCTGGCCGGAGATGCTGCAGGCGCTCGCCGAGACCGGCTGGCACGACTACCGCATCTTCGTCGCCGACGACGGCACGTGCATCGGCACGTTCACGACCCGCGATCTCGACGCATCGCTCGCCGGCATGGCCGCCCGTGACGTCAACGCGCGCTGGCAGGCCGAGATGCAGCCCTTCTTCGAGGGCCTCGACGCGCCCGCCGACCGTTCCTTCGAGCTCATCCCGCTCGCCTTCGATCTCGACGCGCAGCTCGCCGCGCTCGACCCATCCCCTAGGAGCTGACATGGCCGTCACCCCCACATCCGCGCAGCTGGACCGGCTGCAGATCGAGGTCCCCAGCTGGGCCTACGGCAACTCGGGCACGCGCTTCCGCGTGTTCACGACGCCCGGCACGCCGCGCGACCCCTTCGAGAAGCTCGCCGATGCGGCCGAGGTGCACCGCCACACCGGCCTCGCCCCGACCGTCGCGCTGCACTACCCGTGGGACAAGGTGGACGACTGGGATGCGCTGCGCCGGCACGCCGAGGACCTCGGCGTGGCGCTCGGCACGGTGAACTCGAACACCTTCCAGGACGACGACTTCAAGTTCGGCTCGCTCGCCCACCCCGACGCGCGCATCCGTCGCAAGGCCGTCGACCACCACCTCGAGTGCATCGAGGTCATGCACGCCACCGGCTCGCGCGACCTGAAGGTGTGGCTCGCCGACGGCACGAACTACCCCGGCCAGGACTCGATCCGCGAGCGCCAGGACCGGCTCGCCGAGTCGCTCTCGCTGATCTACGCCGAGATCGACGAGGAGCACCGCATGGTGCTCGAGTACAAGTTCTTCGAGCCGGCGTTCTACCACACCGACATCCCCGACTGGGGGACGAGCTACGTGCACTGCCTCGCACTTGGCGACCGCGCGAAGGTCGTGCTCGACACCGGCCACCACGCGCCGGGCACGAACATCGAGTTCATCGTCGCCCAGCTCCTGCGCCTCGGGAAGCTCGGCGCCTTCGACTTCAACTCGCGCTTCTACGCCGACGACGACCTCATCGTCGGCGCGGCCGACCCGTTCCAGCTCTTCCGCATCGTGGTCGAGCTCATCGCCGGCGGCGGCTACGGCGACCCCGACGTGCAGCTCGTGCTCGACCAGTGCCACAACATCGAGGCGAAGGTGCCCGGCCAGATCCGCAGCGTGCTCAACGTGCAGGAGGCGATCGCGAAGGCGCTGTCACTCGACACCGACGCGCTCGCCGTCGCCCGCCGCGACTGCGACGTGCTGCTCGCGAACGAGATCATGATGGACGCCTACGCGACCGACGTGCGGCCGCTGCTCGCCGAGCACTGCGCCGCGAAGGGGCTGCCCGAGAACCCGATGCGCGCGTTCCTCGACTCCGGCTACCTCGAGCGCATCGCCGCCGAGCGGGTCGGCGGCACGCAGGCCGGCTGGGGCGCATGAGCGCCGCCATCGCAGGCACTGACGGCATCGACGACGGAGACGACATGGACCAGGCGATCGACGAGCTCATCGCGCGGAGCAACCGGCTCGGCGCCGACCCGCGCAACACGAACTACGCGGGCGGCAACACCTCCGCGAAGGGCGTGGCCACCGACCCCGCGAGCGGCCTGGACGTCGAGCTCGTCTGGGTGAAGGGCTCCGGCGGCGACCTCGGCACGCTCACGCCCGCCGGCCTCGCCGCCCTGCGGCTCGACCGCGTGCGCGGGCTCGAGGCTGTCTACCCCGGCATCGAGCGCGAGGACGAGATGGTCGCCGCGTTCGACTACTGCCTGCACGGCAAGGGCGGCGCGGCGCCCTCGATCGACACCGCGATGCACGCGCTCGTCGAGCAGCCGCACGTCGACCACCTGCACCCGGACGCCGGCATCGCCATCGCGACCGCCGCCGACGGCGAGGCGCTCACGCGGCAGATCTTCGGCGACGAGGTCGTGTGGGTGCCGTGGCGCCGCCCCGGCTTCCAGCTCGGCCTCGACATCCGCGAGATCCAGCGCGCGCACCCCGAGGCGATCGGCTGCATCCTCGGCGGCCACGGCATCACGGCGTGGGGCGCCACGAGCGACGAGTGCGAGGAGCGCTCGCTGCGGATCATCCGCACCGCGGAGGCGTACATCGCGGAGCACGGCAAGCCCGAGCCGCTCGGTGCGCCGCTCGAGGGCTTCGGCCCGCTCGAGCCGGAGGCCCGGCGCGCGCGCGCGGCCGAGATCGCCGCGCAGCTGCGCGGGCTCGCGTCGACCGACCGCCCGATGGTCGGCCGCTTCACCGACCACGAGGTGGTGCTCGACTTCCTCTCGCGCAGCGAGCACCCACGGCTCGCCGCCCTGGGCTCGTCGTGCCCCGACCACTTCCTGCGCACGAAGGTCAAGCCGATGGTGCTCGACCTGCCCGGCGACGCGCCCATCGACGAGGTGCGCGCCCGGCTCGTCGCGCTGCACGAGGCCTATCGCGCCGACTACACCGCCTACTACGAGCGCCACGCCACCGCCGACTCCCCCGCGATCCGCGGTGCCGATCCGGCGATCGTGCTCGTGCCCGGCGTCGGCATGTTCTCGTTCGGCAACGACGCCCAGACCGCGCGCGTCGCCGGCGAGTTCGCCATCAACGCGATCAACGCGATGCGCGGCGCCGAGGCGCTCTCCCAGTACCAGCCCATCTCCGACGAGGAGAAGTTCCGCATCGAGTACTGGGCGCTCGAGGAGGCGAAGCTGCAGCGGATGCCGAAGCCGCGCTCGCACGCCGGCCGCGTCGCGCTCGTGACGGGTGCCGCATCCGGCATCGGCAAGGCCATCGCCACCCGGCTCGCGGCCGACGGCGCGTGCGTCGTGATCGCCGACCTCGACCTCGAGAAGGCGCAGGCCGCCGCGGCCGAGCTCGGCTCGAGCGACGTCGCGATCGGCGTGCGGTGCGACGTGACGAAGGCCGAGGAGGTGCAGGCGGCGGTCGACGCGACGGTGCTCGCGTTCGGTGGCGTCGACCTCGTCGTGAACAACGCCGGCCTCTCGCTCTCGCGATCGCTGCTCGAGACCACCGAGGCCGACTGGGACCTGCAGCACGACGTGATGTCGAAGGGCTCGTTCCTCGTCTCGCGCGCCGCCGCGCGGGCGCTCATCGACCAGGGCATGGGCGGCGACATCGTCTACATCTCGTCGAAGAACGCCGTGTTCGCCGGCCCGAACAACATCGCCTACTCGGCGACGAAGGCCGACCAGGCGCACCAGGTGCGACTGCTCGCCGCGGAGCTCGGCCAGCACGGCGTGCGCGTGAACGGCATCAACCCGGACGGCGTCGTGCGCGGCTCCGGCATCTTCGCCGGCGGCTGGGGCGCGTCGCGCGCGGAGGTCTACGGGGTCAAGGAGGAGGAGCTCGGCAAGTACTACGCCGGCCGCACGCTGCTGGGCCTCGAGGTGCTCCCCGAGCACGTGGCCAACGCGGTCGCCGTGCTGACCGGCCCCGACCTCAGCCACACGACCGGCCTGCACGTGCCGGTCGACTCGGGCGTCGCGGCCGCGTTCCTGCGATGACGGCGACCGTCGCCGCGATCGACCTCGGCGCGACGAGCGGCCGGGTCGTGCGCGCAGAGGTCGGGCCGAGCACGCTCCGGCTCGACGAGGTCGCGCGCTTCGAGAACCGGCCGGTGAAGATCGGCGACGGCCTGCACTGGAGCGTGCTGGCGCTCTACGACGCGGCGCTGCAGGGCGTCGCGACCGCGTCGCGGGATGCGTCGCTCGCGTCGGTCGCCGTCGACTCGTGGGCGGTCGACTACGGCCTGCTGCGGCGCGGCAGCCTGCTGGGCATCCCGTTCTCGTACCGCGACGACCGCACGGCGCACGGGCTCGAGCTCGTCGACGCGGTCATCGCGCAGCCCGAGCTCTACGCGCGCTGCGGGCTGCAGCGGATGCCGTTCACCACGATCAACCAGCTCATGGTCGACCGCGAGCGCGGCCTCCTCGAGGCGGCGGACCGGCTGCTCATGCTGCCCGACCTCTTCGGCTACTGGATGACCGGGAGGATGGTCACCGAGCGCACGAACGCGTCGACGACGGGGCTCATGCGCCTCGACGGCACGTGGGACACCGAGCTGATGGGCATGCTGGGCATCGACCCGGCGCTGCTCTCGGAGGTCGTCGAGCCCGGCACGCGGCTCGCGCCCATCGACGCGGTCACGCGCGCGCACTTCGGCATCGAGGGCGCGCCCGACGTGCTCGCGATCGGGTCGCACGACACCGCGTCCGCCGTCGTCGCGGTGCCCATGGAGCCGGGCGGCGCCTACATCTCGAGCGGCACGTGGTCGCTCGTCGGCATCGAGACGCCGGCGCCCATCGCGACCGCGGAGGCGCTCGAGGCCTCGTTCACGAACGAGGGCGGCGTCGACGGCCGCACGCGGTTCCTCAAGAACGTCATGGGGCTGTGGATCCTCAGCGAGGCCGTGCGCACGTGGCAGGCGGCGGGCGAGCGGCTCGGGCTGCCGGAGCTGCTCGAGGCCGCCGCAGCGGTCGACTGGGCCGTGCCGGTCTTCGACCCCACCGACGCGGCCTTCTACCCGCCCGGCGACATGCCCGAGCGCATCCGCGCATGGTTCGAGGAGCGCGGGCAGCGCCCGCCGCGCGGCCGCGCGGAGGTCGTGCGCTGCATCCTGGAGTCGCTCGCGGAGGGCTACGCCGTCACGCTGCGGGATGCCGCGCGCATCAGCGGGCAGCCGATCGAGCGCGTGCACGTGGTGGGCGGCGGCGCGCGCAACGCGCTGCTGTGCCAGCTCACTGCCGACCGCACAGGACTCCCCGTCGTCGCCGGCCCGGTCGAGGCCACCGCGATCGGCAACGTGCTCGTGCAGGCGCGCGCGCTCGGCGCGGCCCCGGAGTCGCTCGAGGAGCTGCGCGCGCTCGTGCGCGCGACGCACGAGCTGCGGGAGTACCGCCCCCGGCACCGGGCCTGAGGCGGCCGCGCCTCGGTGACGCGCCCGGGTTCGGCCGTCGGCGAGCATCCGGAAGCCTTCGCGCGCCCGCGCGTTGCATCTCATGGTGCGCCCACGCGGGGCGCTCGAGACGAAGGAGCAGGACGATGGCACGGTTCGACGGCAAGGTGGCACTCGTGACGGGCGGCGGCTCGGGCATCGGCGAGGCGGTGAGCAAGCGGCTCGCGCGCGAGGGTGCGCAGGTCGTGGTGACCGACATCGCCATCGACGCGGCGCAGCGGGTCGTCGACGAGATCGTCGCCGCAGGCGGCACCGCGACCGCCGTGCAGCAGGACGTGGCCTCCGCGGAGGACGCCGAGCGCGTCGTCCGCACCGCGGTCGAGACCTACGGCGGCCTGCACCTCGCGGTCAACAACGCCGGCATCGGCGGCGCTCCGGCACGCACGGCCGACATCGCGCCGGAGGCGTGGCAGAAGGTCGTCGACGTCAACCTCACCGGGGTGCTCCACGGCATGCGCGCGCAGATCCCGGCGATGCTCGAGCACCCGCAGCAGTCCGCGATCGTCAACATGGCATCGATCCACGGCTCGGTCGCGGCACCCATGAGCAGCGCCTACACGGCCACGAAGCACGCGGTCGTCGGGCTGACGAAGAACGCGGCCGTCGAGTACGGCCCCGAGGGCCTGCGCATCAACGCGGTCGGCCCCGGCTACATCCTCACGCCGCTGCTCGAGCAGAACCTCGACCGGGCCGCGCGCGACGGGATGGCCGCGAAGCACGCGCTCGGCCGGCTCGGCACGCCCGAGGAGGTCGCCGCGCTCACCGCATTCCTGCTCTCGGAGGACGCGAGCTTCATCACCGGCAGCTACCACCTCGTCGACGGCGGCTACACGGCCGTCTGACGCCGTCCACCACGGAGGGCCCGCCGCAGCAGCGCTGCGCCGGGCCCTCGCCGTGCCAGTCAGATGGCGACGTCGCCGCAGAGGTGCACGCGGATGCCCATGCCGGCGAACATCGCCGCCTTCGCGGTGAGCGCCCTGTCGGCGGCCTCCGCGTCGGGCGCGTAGGCGACCTGGATGTGGTTCGACTTGTGGCGCGCCATCAGCTGGTCGCGGCTCACGCCGTGCAGCACGGCGTGCATGATCGGCCACTGGCGGTCGGTCGACTCGAGGCGGCGCTGCGTCTCCTCCTCGGGCAGCGCGACGACGTGCGCCCTGCCGATGTCGACGTGGAGCGCGCCCTCCATGACGAACACGCGCGACCAGACGATCTCGCCCGGCTTCGAGACGCCCGAGAGCGTGCCGCCGCCCTTCGGGAAGAACATCGGCACCTGGCGCATCGAGTACGAGCGGTCGTAGCCGCCGTTGTGGCTCGCGGGCACCGAGCCCGAGATCTCGAACACCCAGACGAACTCGCCGTCGTAGTCCTCGCCCCAGCGGATGTCGTGCAGCGTCGTGGCGGGGTCGAAGCCCATCGCGGTCCAGACGCGGTTCGTCACGAGCGCGTCGACCGCGACGCCCTCGTCGACCTCGTTGAAGTGCGGCAGCGGCGCGCCGGCCCACAGCTCCCGCTCGCCGTCGCGCGAGCGCACCGGCGGGCGCTCGACGTTGTTGAGCAGCCCTTCCGCGAGGTCGGACGCCGCGCACTGGTCCTTGAGGCCCTGCTGGTACTGGATGCCGATCGCGTCGACGCCGTAGTCGTCGCCGATGCGGAGCGCCGCGATGTACATCCGCATCTGGCTCAGCACCTGCTCGCGCGTCAGCTCGGTCGCGTCGTCCTCGCCCCAGTGGAACGTCAGCCCCGCGTCCTCGAGCCACCGCAGCGCGCCCTCCGCCTCGGCGTCCGGCACGCGGTCCATCTCTGCCAGCAGCGCGCTCTGCGAGAGGCGCTCCTTGTAGATGCCGGTCGGGTTGAGCATCTCGTCGTCGATGATCGCGTTGTACATGCCCATGCAGCCCTCGTCGAAGACGCCGATCACCGCGTGGTCGTCCCGCAGCTGCGCCGCGAGCTCGGTGCCCAGGCGGCCCTCCTCGCTCTCGGGCAGCGCCGCGAGGTCGCGCACGTGCTCGGTCGCGTGCGCGATCGTGCCGGTCTCGAGCCACTCCGCCAGCTTCGTGCGCGCCCACGCGTCGGTGAAGTCCTCGCTCCACAGGATCGCGTGCGCGATGTCGGCCTTCGTGAGGCTCGCGGTGAGGTTGAGCAGCCCGACGAGGCCGGGGAACTGCCCGGACCAGTTGGCGACGATGAGGATCGGGCCGCGGTGGGCGCGGAGGCCCGCGAGCACGTGGTGGCTGTACTGCCAGACGGCGTCGACGACGACGACCGGCGCATCCTTCGGCACGTCGCGGAAGACGCGGATGCCCTTCGCCTGCGAGTCGATGAAGCCGTGCCCGGTCTCGGGGTCGACCTCGTGGGCGCGCTGCATGGCCCACCCGTGCGACTCGAGCGCGGCGCCGACCTGCGCCTCGAACGCCTGCTGCGCGGGCCAGCAGGTGGTGTTCGCGGCCAGCCGCAGATCGCCGGAGGCGACCGCGTAGACGGTGCGGGGCGCGGCCTCGGCGGCGACGCGCCGCTCGGGGAACGTGTAGGTGGTCACGGGTGTCCTTCCTCGCGGCGCGCTCGCGCCGCCTGATGTCAGCGGTACGCGGCGACGACGCGGTGGATCTCGGCGATGGCGGCCTCGTCCGGCGCGTCGAGCATCATGCGGCAGGTGCCGTCGGCGACGCCGAGGATGCGCAGCGCCTCCTTCATGCGCGCCATGTCGCCGCCGATGATGGCGACGACGTCGTCGACGTCGTGCTGGGCGCGGTCGATCTCGGCCGCGTCACCGCTCGCGGCGGCGCCGGCGAGCGCGCGGAACGGCCGCGGCAGCACCGAGCTCACGCCCGAGACGACGCCCTGCGCGCCGGAGCCGGCGGCGGCGACGAGGTCGCGGTCCGCGCCGGTGTAGAGCACGAACGACTCCGGCACCGCGTCGCGGTAGGCCTGGATCTCGGCGAGCGAGAGCTCGCTCACCTTCGCGCCCACGACGTTCGGCAGCGTCGCGAGCCGCGCGAGCAGCGCGGGCGAGACGTGGTTGCCGCTGCGCGCCGGGTAGACGTAGACCCAGAGCGCGATGCCGTCGGACGCGGCGGACAGCTGCGCGAAGTAGTCGAGGATCGCCTCGTCGCTCACCGGCAGGTAGTAGGGCGTGATCGCGGCGACCTCGGTGGCGCCGGCGGCGCGGGCGATCGCGAGGCGGCGCAGGGCGCCGTACGCGCTCGGGTGGCCGATGTGCACGACGACGCGCATGGTGCCGCCGAGCGTGTCGATCGCGAGGCGCGTGAGCGTCGTGAACTCGTCCTCCTCGATGACGGGGAACTCGCCGGTCGTGCCGAGCACGAACGCGCCCTCGTTGCCGGAGCGGCCGACGTGCTCGAGGATCGCGCGGCTGCCCTCGGCGTCGAGCTCGCCGCCGGGCAGGAACGAGGTGGGGACTGCGGTCAGGATGTCGTGGGGCACGTCAGCTCCGTCGGGTGTCGGCGCCGGGCGCGGTGGCGCCGGCAGGATCGGTCTGGTCGGTCTGGTCGGTCTGGGCCTCGGCGGCCTCCGCCTCCGCCTCCTCGCGGAGGCGCTCGGCGAGCGAGCCCCGATCGCGACGCGACCGCATGGCCGACCGGACGGCCGGCACGACGACGGAGAGCACCGCGAGCGCGAGCAGCGCGAGCGCGATGGGGCTCACGACCTCGAGGAAGGGGCGCGTCGGCAGGATCGCGAGCGTGCGGGCGAGGTTCTCCTCCGCGAGCGGCCCGAGCAGGAGGCCGAGCACGACGGGGCCGGCGGGCATCTCGATGCGCTTGAAGACCAGTCCGACCACGCCGAACACGAGCATCGTGAGCACCGTCGAGAGGCTGTTCGTCGTCGCGTAGGTGCCGACGATGCAGAAGATGAGGATGCCGCTCCACAGGTACGGCTGCGGCACGTCGAGCAGGCGCACCATGCCCTTCATGCGCACGAGGCTCAGGCCGAGCGACAGCAGGGTCGCGAGCAGCATGATGCCGGCGATCGAGACGACGAGGTCGGGGCGGTTCGTGAACAGGCTCGGACCGGGGGCGATGCCCCAGATGATCATCGAGCCGATCATCACCGCCATGACCGAGTCGCCCGGGACGCCGAGGGCCATGGTCGTCGTGAGCGAGCCGCCGAGCGTCGCGCTCGAGGCCGTGTCGGCCGCGGCGAGGCCCTCGAGCGAGCCCTTGCCGAAGCGCTCGGGCGTCTTCGAGACGCGGCGCGCCCGCTCCCAGCCGATGAGGCCGGCGATGTCGCCGCCCGCGGCGGGGATCAGGCCGACGCCGAGCCCGACGCTGCCGCCGACGGCGACCGCGCGACCGGTCTGGCGCAGCTCCGAGCGGTTCGGCCACCACCGGCCGAGGCTCGAGATCGGCCGCACCGACGACTTCGTGTGGGTGAGCAGCTGGTCGAAGAGCTCGGCGATGCCGAAGAGGCCGATGATGACGGCGATGAAGTTGAGGCCCTCCTGCAGCTCGAGCACGCCGAAGGTGAAGCGCTGGTCGGCCGTGGCGGAGTAGGCGCCGACGGTGCCGAGCATGAGGCCGATGAGGCCGCCGAGGATGCCCTTGATCATCGACTTCGACGAGATGCCGATCATCACGGCGATGCCGAAGACGACGAGCGCGAAGAGCTCCGGGCTCTTGAACGACGACCGCGCGAACGAGGCGATCGGCACGGCGGCGGCGCAGAACAGGATGATCGACGCGAGGATGCCGACCGCCGAGACGAGCGCGGAGACGGTGAGGGCGAGGCCGGCCTTGCCCTGCTTCGCCATCGGGTAGCCGTCGAGCGTCGTCGCGATCGACGCCGGCGTGCCCGGCGTGTTCACGAGGATGGACGGCACGCGGTCGCCGAAGTTGGCGGCGACGTAGATGGAGAGCAGCACCGCGAGGCCCTGCACGGGCTCCATCGTCATGGTGAAGCCCGCGGCGAGCGCGACGACCATGGTCGCGGTCAGGCCGGGGAAGGCTCCGACGAGCATGCCGAGGACCATGCCCACGACGAGGGCGATGATGACGTTGAGCTCGAGCAGTGCCGAGATGCCGTCGACGAAGGCGTTCACAGGGGGATCCTCAGCAGCATCGCGAACAGCACCCAGTTGAGGGCGGCGAGCGCGATCGGGTAGATGACGAGGCCCTTCCAGCCGCGGTGGCCGTAGAGCAGCAGCAGGGCAGCGACCGCGACCGCGGTCGCGATCGGGAACACGGGGATCCGGATGCCGGGCAGCACGAGGTCGTTCACGGCCCAGAGCGCGAGGTAGGCGAGCGCGATCGCCATGGTGCCGCCGACGCGGAGGAGCCCGCCCGGCTGCGCCGTCTCGATCTCGTCGCGCGGATCGGCACCGCGCAGCATCGTGCGCAGCACGAGCAGACCGGCGGTCACGACCGCCGCGACCCCGAGGAAGATCGGCCACGCCCGGGCGTCCATCTGGCCGGGCGCCGCCTCGCGGCGCAGCTCGATCTGCGAGGAGAGCACGAGGTAGGCGATCGCGAGCGCGAGGAGCGCGATCGACACCACCAGGTCCATCGCGGTGTCGCGGGTCCAGCGACGTGCGGGTGCGGGTGCGGGTGCGGTGTCCGTCATCGTCGACTCCTCAGCAGTCGCGCGGAAGGGGGTTGCCGGGTCGGCAGCGCGGGCCGGCGGGCTTGGGCCCGCGCGACGGGGATGGGGCGGCCGGACTCGGCCCGGCCGCCCCGAGGCATCAGCCCAGCAGGTCCTGGAAGATGCCGAACTGATCCTCGACGAACGACGTGAACTCAGCGGAGTCCCGGTAGACGACGAGGTTGCCCGAGTTGTCCTGGAACTGCTGGTAGCTCTCGCTCTCGACGGCCTGCGCGATCGCGTCCTCGAGCGTGGCGTGCACGTCCTCCGGGAGACCGGCCGGCGCGTAGATGCCGCCCCAGCCGCCGAACGCGACCTCCTCGCCGAGCGCCTCCTCGACGGTCTCGACGTCGGGCGCCTTCGGGTGGCGCTCGTCGTTCATGACGGCGAGCACGCGGACGGCGCCCGCCTGGGCGAGCGCCTCGCCGAGGCCGGAGACGGCCGCGTCGGCCTCGCCGGACGCCGCGGCGGAGACCGCGGTCGCGCCGCCGTCGTAGGGCACGGGCGTCAGCTGCGCGCCGGCGACGTCGGCGAGGCCGAGCGTGGCCGCCTCCCAGATCGAGCCTGCGCCGGAGTTGGCGACCGTGAGCGGCGCCTGCTGCGAGCGCGCGACGAGGTCGTCGAGCGTCTGGATGTCGCTGTCTGCGGCGACCGAGATGACGCCGGGGGCGAGCATGATCTGCCCCAGGAAGTCGTAGTTCTCGGGCAGCACGTCGGCGCCCTGCGTCGTGTTGAGCATCGCGATCTCGACCGGTCCGAAGCCGATGACGGTGCCGTCGGCGGGCTGCGAGGCGACGTACTCCATCGCGAGCGCGCCGGAGGCGCCGGGCATGTTCTCGGCGATCACCGAGACGCCGAGGATCTGCTCGAGCTCCGCGGCGAGGGCGCGGGACGACAGGTCGGAGCCGCCCCCGGGGTTGGCCTGGATGATCAGGCGGATGTCGCCCTCGGGGTACGTGGAGGCCGCGGACCCCTCGGGAGCCGCGCTCCCGTCGGTGCTCGGGGTGCTCGCGGAGCAGCCGACCAGTGCGGCGGCGCCGATGCCGATCGCGGCGAGTGCGGCGATCGGGCGGGGGGCGTGGGGGCGGGGCATCGTTGCTCCTCCTCGTCATCGAGTGGGTCGGCGGGTGCCGATGGCCCGACACTAGCCCCGTTCACTGTTTACAGTCAACTGCTTCAATCCATGCCCTCGGCGGCGTGTCCTCGGCCGGCGCGCCGGCGACGCCAGCAGGCGCGCTCCGGATGCCGCCGGGGCCAGGCGCAGCCGCGGCGGAGGGCGACCGCCCTTCTCCGTCAGCGAGCCTCGATGGCAGCGCGCATGCGCGCGTGCGACCCCTCGAGGTGCCGCGCGAGCGCCGCCGAGGCGGCTTCCTCGTCGCCCGACCGCATGGTCTGCAGCAGCTGCGCGTGGTCCTCGGCCGCATCCGTGAGGTCGCGATCCTGGTGGATGGTGACGTCGAGCAGCGCCTCGAAGGTCGGCTTGTACTGCTCCCACGCGCCGAGCAGCCGGGGGTGCTCGGCGAGGTCGTAGATGCGCGAGTGGAAGACGAGGTCGGCCGCGAGGAACGCCTCCGCGTCCTGCCGGCGGGCGCTCTCGAGCATCGCCTCGACCGAGGCCTCGGACTCGCGCCAGCGCTCGTCGTCCTCGACCCGCATCGCGCGGCGCAGCGCGAGCGCCTCGAGCGCGCCGCGCAGGCTGTAGAGCTGCTCGACGTCGTCGAGCGTGAGACCGATGACGAAGACGCCCGCGGGCTTGCGCACCTCGACGAGCCGCTCGAAGCTCAGCTGCGTGAAGGCGTCGCGCACCGGGCCGCGGCTGACGGCGAACTCCTCGGCGACGGCCTCCTCGACGAGGCGCGAGCCCGGCAGGATCTCGCCGCGGACGATCCGCTGCCGCAGCACGTCCGCGACCTGGCGCCCGAGGCTCCTCGACCGCTGCACCTGCACTGACGACATCGCGCCCTCCTTCTGTCAACCGTAGACATTGTGCGCTGTGCGAGCCGTCCCGCGCGACTCTCGCGGCGGTCGGGCCGAGCGCTGCCGCTAGCCTCGAGCCATGCCTGAGACCAGCGGCGTCCTCATCGTCGGCTCGATCAACGTCGACCTGACGACCTTCTCGGCCCGCGTGCCCGAGCGCGGCGAGACCATCACCGGCGACGCCTTCGAGCTGCAGCTCGGCGGCAAGGGCGCCAACCAGGCCGTCGCCGTGGCGCGGGCCGGCGCGACGGCGCACATGGTCGGATGCGTCGGCGACGACGTGTTCGGCCGGCTCGTCACCGACAGCCTCGGCACCGCCGGCGTCGACCTCCAGCACGTGCGCACCGTGCCGGGGCAGACGGGCATCGCCCACATCCGCGTCGCCGACGACGGCGACAACGACATCGTCGTCGTGCCGCAGGCCAACGCATCCCTCGACGCGGCGCAGCTCGAGCACGCGTTCTCCGCGCTCGCCGGCAGCGCCCGCGTGCTGCTCACCCAGCTCGAGACGCCCTTCGCCATCACCCTCGCGGCTGCGCGGCTCGCGCGCGAGGCGGGGATGACCGTGATCCTGGACCCCGCGCCGGCGGCGCCGCTCGACCCGGCCGTCTGGCCGCTCGTCGACATCGTGAAGCCGAACGAGTCGGAGGCGAGCCTCCTCACCGGCATCCGGGTCGACTCGCGCGAGGGCGCGATCGCGGCCGGGCGCTGGTTCCTGGAGCGGGGCGCGGGTGCAGCGCTCATCACGATGGGCGGTGCGGGCAGCGTGCTCATCACGGCCGAGGGCGCGACCGACCACCCGTCCATCCCGGTGGAGGTGGTCGACACGACCGCTGCGGGCGACGCCTACGCGGGTGCGCTCGCCGCGGCCATCGCCGCCGGGCTGCCGCTCGCGCAGGCGATCCGCCGCGCCGCGGCGGCCGGGGCGATCGCGGTCACGCGCCGCGGCTCCTCCTCGAGCGTGCCGACGGCCGCCGAGGTCGACGCGCTGCTCGGCTAGGCCGAGCCGAGCACGCCGAAGCCGCCGCGCGCCGCATCGGCGGTGCCGCGCGCATCGCGCTCCCACGGGGCGGCGATCGGGAAGTACGCCTCGAGGAACGCCCGCACCGCGGCGGTGCGCTCCTCGACGGAGATCTCGGGGAACGAGCCGTCGTTGAGGCAGAACATGTCCTGGTCGCGCTTCCGCAGCAGCCGCTGCATCGCCGGCAGCGCCTTGCGCAGGGTCGTCTCGATGTACTGCACCTTCGCGCCGGTCTGCTGGACCGCTCGCCCGGTCATGAGCGCGTAGTAGTGGTAGAGCGAGTTCGTCACCGAGATGTCGGTCGCGGAGCGGAAGCGCGCCGCAGCCGTGCGGCGGAACTCCTCCGGGAACTCCCGCTCCATCTCGGCCATCACGCCGCGCGTGAGCGGTGCCGCGCAGTGCTCGAGGTGACGGGTGGTGATCGCGCCGAAGCGGCGGCGCAGCACCTGCCGGTTCGTGCGCGCCGCGTTGTCGTGCCCGGAGCGGTCGGGCGTCGTGTCGCCGAGCCCGATGCGCGTGGTCGCCTCGACGAACTTCGTGACGCCGCCGGGCGAGAAGAAGATGTCGGGCTTGAGCGCCCGGCCGAAGAACATGTCGTCGTTCGAGTAGAGGAAGTGCTCGCTGAGCCCCTCGATGCGGTGCAGCTGCGCCTCGACCGCGTGCGAGTTGTGCGTGGGCAGCACCGAGGGGTCGGCGAACATCGCCTCCGCGGGCACGATCGTCACCCTCGGGTGGTCGGCGAGCCAGGCCGGCGCGGGCGAGTCGGTGGCGATGAAGATGCGCCGCACCCAGGGCGCGTGCATGTGCACCGACCGCAGCGCGTACTTGAGCTCGTCGATCTGCCGGTAGCGCGCCTCCGAGTCGTCGCCCTCGCCGACGACGTACGCCTGCATCCGCTTGGCGCGCTCGCGCTGGAAGTCGTCGCTCGAGCCGTCGACCCACGAGAAGACCATGTCGATGTCGAACGACACGTCGCTCGCGAGCGGCTCCCACATGTCCTGGATCGTCTGCCACTCGCGGCCGTAGCGCTGCACCGTGTCGACGACCGCCTCGTGGCGCGGCATCGTCGCGCGCATGAGGGCGTTGGGCAGCGGCGCGGTGAGCGACTCCTCGCCGAAGCGCCAGAGCTCGAGCTGCACCGCGGTCTCGCGGCCGTAGCGCAGCCGTCCCGCGGGCTCGACGCGCGGCCGGTAGACGCGCATGACGGATGCCTTCGGGTGGCCGGCGAGGCGGCCGTCGGCGAGCAGCACCGGGCCGCGCGCCGCCTTCCTGGGCGCGATGGCCTCGGCGTAGAACGGCTCCCCCGCGAACGCCTCCGCGAGCGCCGCGGCGAGGGCCTTGCGGCGGGCGCGGTCGACCGCGATGATCGGCCGGCCGTCGTCGTCGCGCACGAGCAGGCACGGGATGCCGGCCTCGTCGAGCGCCGCGCCGATCGCGAGCAGGTCCTCGACCATCGACTCGTGCGGCGTCATGTGCCCGTCCGCGAGCGCGTACAGCCCCTTGCGCACCACGACGTCGTCCCGGTCGAACCGCGCGAGCCGCCCGTCGACGTGCACGAGCACGAGCTCCGGCGCGGTCGACACCTGCGGCTCGACGTCGTCCGTCGGGCGCAGGAACGCGGCAGCGTCAGCGGGATGCGGATCGGGGATGCGGTGCTTCACGTGCTGGGCGGCTCCTGCCTTCTGGGTGCGCCCGGCCTGCCGGGACGCTCCCCATGGTACGACCGCCTCACATCGGCCGTTCACCTGGCGTACACGCCGTGTGCAGACCCGGTTTCCGTGGGTGGACTGGAATAGGTTTCGACCAGCGCTCGATGCGGAGCGCACCGACGACAGCGGAGGGCACCGTGCAGATCCGATCGGCCGAGCACCCGAGGCCGAACCACTTCCTGCTCCACATCTCTGACACCCACCTCCTCGCCGGCGGCGGCAGCCTCTACGACCGCGTCCCGAGCGAGGTGCACCTGCGCCGCCTCTTCGCGGAGTTCGAGGCGTCCGGTGCCCGGCC
>Ga0213837_1000625_pt1 | contig 31012 bp, 31 predicted proteins | sample SWPATP12_FD_160572 | JGI IMG/M metagenome (GOLD analysis project Ga0213837, IMG submission 160572) | Coastal seawater microbial communities from Marineland, Florida, United States - SWPA TP1 #2 | ecosystem: Environmental > Aquatic > Marine > Coastal | place: USA: Florida | collected 2016-08-06
ACTGGCTTACCAGTTTCCAGTCAGAAGTGTTTTTTGAAAGCAGCAATTACCCTGGTCTTTCTCAAGATACTTACTCACTGACTGATGTATCGGTGAAGCTGCTTCAAGACAACAGCAAGTTTGCCTATGAGTTTTACATGAACAACCTGTTTGATAAAGAATTCTTGATTGATGCTGGTAATACAGGCGGTGGATTGGGTATTCCTACTTTCGTACGCGGGATGCCACGCATTGCTGGTGTGCGTGTTTATTACGAGTTCTAGAAGTAAAGAATAGAGAGTACCTATTCCCGTCATTATGCCCCTATTTTGATGGGAATAGGGCGTAACTTAAATTATATGGGTTATAAGAAGGAGTATAAGAGACTCTGATTTTAGTTGGTGCAATTTAAGTATAATGTCATGCACTCTGTCTTTGTAGATGAAAAGCAAAAGAAGACATTTAATGCTAGTGCAGTTACAATAAAGATTCTTTAAGAACCTCGGAGAATCTGCATGCCTTTAAAAGCTACCTCAGTGAGATTAGATGATGAAACACTTGCACGTGTAGGCGAAATGGCTAAAGCAATGGATAGACCTAGGGCGTGGCTGATGGCCGAAGCCATCAAGCAGTTTGTTGCTCGCGAAGAGTGGTTTATCCAAGAGGTGGAAAAAGGAGTGAAAGCCGCTGATGAGGGACGTTTGACCGACCATACTGGTGTCAAAGCTAAGTGGGAGGCTAAGCGTGCAGCTCAAATGGACTGATCTTGCAGGTACCGATTTAGAGAAAATTGAAGCTCATATTGCTCAAGAAAATAGCCCCTCTGTAGCTATTAACGTTGTCATCAACATTATTGATAGTTCGCACTCAATCTTATCAGAACAGCTTCTTATCAGAACATCCTAGAGCAGCCCGTCATGGCCGATTGAAGAATACGCGGGAACTTGTAATTAATGGCCTGCCGTTTATCGTAATATATCGAGAAAACATCATTACAAATTGCATCGAAATGCTACGTGTTCTTCATGATGCTCAGCAATGGCCGAGCGCAGATTAAAAACAAACTATTTGTTCAAAGCACTAAGCTCATTGTGCGCGGTGTAAAACAGCGTTTATAGTTTCTTCTTGTACAAATAACGTGTATAGACTCAAGCCTATACACGCTTATAAAATTTTAGAAAGCTATGCCTTAATCTCAAAGCTATGGGTCTTAACCACTTTGCCTGCTTTGGTCAAAATCGCATCCACATAGTGCCAAGTGGCTATTGCGCTGTCTTCGCTAACGCTCAATGTCATAAAGCCCCTCTGGTGAAGGTTACAGTACTGCAAGTCTTCTATAAGAAGCGGTAGGTCATCCGCAAGGGTTTTAGCTTTTTCATCCCCCATGCTTAGGTAATGTTCCATACCGGGTGACGTCACGCCTGGTGTGGCAAGTTCAACTCCCACCTCCGTGCCGTCTTTAAGGGTTAATTTATTGTGCCAAGCGTTATGTGTATCACCGGCAAGGGCAATAACTGGCTTGCCGATGGACTTAAGCTGCATCAGCACCTGTTCCCGCTCAACAGGGTAGCCATCCCACGCGTCTAAGTTATAAGGCATTACGGTATTGATAAGTGCAAGCTCTTGCTCACTAAGTGCGCCACCTTGCTTTTGTTTACGTTTGATATTCGCGAGCCTATGTACATGATCAGGTATTGCTTTGCGTTCAACGCCATTGAAAATAGATACAGGGAAAAGCATGCGGCCTATTAATAGTTGTTGCCCTAACACCTGCCATTTAGCCTGGCTTTGCTGCATAGACGAATGGAGCCAGTTGCGTTGAGTTTCACCAAGTAAACCGCGGTTCGGGTTGCCGATGTCTTTCATAAAGCGTGCTTGGTCAAACGCTTTAGTTTCAGCATCGCGATAGTTGGCGTATTCAAGCTGTTTGTCGCGGGCAAGAACGCGGGTGTCGAGCATGTATAAGTCAAGAAGTTTACCAAAAGTAAACTGACGATAAATTTCTAAGCGCTCGGTGCCAAAAGGTGGGCGAATGGGTAGCCATTCATAATAAGCTTGAACTGCAGCAGCCCGACGGGCATAAAAATCGCCTTCATCCGCTTGGTGATTCTCAGCACCGTCTTTATAGGTGTCGTTAGTAATTTCATGATCATCCCACACAACAATAAAAGGCTTATTTTGATGTAACGACAGCAAGCCTTCATCAGTTCGGTATAGAGCATAGCGATTGCGATAGTCGGTTAGCGTATACAGCTCGGTGTCGTTATCGGGGGCATAGGTTCTGCCAATTTCCTTGGCGTGCTCAGTTGCGTAACCTTCGCCATCGTACTCATATATGTAGTCACCAAGGTGTAATACATAGTCAATGTTGTCATCTTTCGCTGCCTCCATATAAGGTGTGAAGAAACCCGCAGGGTAGTTTGAGCAGGAAAATACGCCGAACGTGACGTTAGACACATCGGCTTTAGGTAGCGTACGGGTTTCACCCACAGGGCTTGTTTTATTAGCACTTTTGAAGCGGTAATAATAACGACGAGCAGGGCTAAGACCCGTTACGTCTACCTTTACGGTAAAATCATGGATTGCTTTCGCTTCAACCATGCCGCTACTTACTACGTTGGCAAATTCAGCATCGCTTGCCATTTCCCACAAAATATCGGCCTTGGCTAAACCTGATTTTGAGCCCGAGCCTGAGCCTGTACCCGAGTCTGGCACGGCGCGCGTCCAAATAATCACAGCGTCTTTTAATGGGTCGCCACTGGCCACACCATGAGTAAAAGTGGCATCCGTTTGTGGTTGGTTATTTGCCGAAGAGCCAACAGTGCAGCCCGCTAGCCCAGTAGACACTGCCACGCTCGCGCCTGCGAGTGACGACAGCTTTATAAACGATCTTCTATCCATATGCCTGCTCTTTATAAAGTTCGTAAGGTAATTCGTTATGTGGTTGTTTTGTTGAACGCACATGCAACAAAAACGAAAACCCATTTTTATACTGAGTGTTTGTGACATACAGATGTCAGGCTAAGATTCCGCAATAACAGTCAATGTTTTACCGCAAATACTGTTATACTGTGCAGCAAATAACCACATGAACCAAATATGGTTTGTGTGTCTAAACAATCATATTTATGTTTTCTACAGCGCTTTGAAGAACTAAGCCACAAATGAAAACACGTTGAACAAAATACGAAAGGTAAATTTAAAATACATGAGTGATGATCCGCATTATCAGCGCGAGAAAGAGAAGTACGAAAATCCGGTAGCCAGCCGCGAATATTTGATGAGCTTATTAAAAGAACACGACAAGCCGTTGTCGTTTCTTGATATCTGCAACTTGGTGAACGCCTTCGACGAAGAAGCGCGAATTGGAATTCAGCGCCGACTACGTGCTATGGAGCGCGAAGGGCAGGTGCAATTCACCAAACAGAAAAAATACATACTTCAAAACCGTGAAGAGCTCATTAAAGGCCGAATTATTGGTCACCGTGACGGTTACGGCTTCTTGCGTCCTGAAGACAAAAGCGGTGACTTATTTATCAGTGCAGGGCAAATGAACCTGTTCCTTCACGACGATGTGGTAGAAGCGCGTATCAGTGGTACCGATCGCCGAGGAAGAAAAGAAGCATTTGTGACGCAAGTCATTGAACCGCGCAGCGAGCCTATTGTTGGACGCTACTTTGTTGAGCAAGGTTTTGGCATGGTCGTGCCAGATGACAGCCGCTTGCAGCACGAAATTGTTATTCCACCAGAAAGCACGCACGGTGCCCGAATGGGGCAGGTGGTCGTGGTAGAGCTTACCCAGCGTCCACGCCGTAAAATGAGCCCGGTGGGTAAAATTGTTGAAGTACTTGGCGAGCACATGGCACCAGGTATGGAAATAGAAATGGCGCTTCGTACGTTTGATATTCCACATCAGTGGCCTAAAGGCGTAACCAAGCAAGTGGAAAAGCTAACGGATCAAGTGCCCGAAGAAGCCAAAGAAGGTCGCATAGACTTGCGCCAGCTTCCGCTTGTTACCATTGACGGTGAAGACGCCCGCGACTTCGACGACGCGGTATATTGCGAACCGCTCGACGATGGTGGCTGGCAGCTATGGGTAGCCATTGCTGATGTAAGTCACTATGTAAGAACAGGCTCCGCTCTTGATGATGAAGCGCAGCAGCGCGGTAACTCGGTCTATTTCCCTGACCAAGTAATTCCTATGTTGCCAGAAGTACTGTCAAATGGTTTGTGTTCACTAAACCCTGAAGTCGACCGCCTATGTATGGTGTGTGAAATGACCATCAGTGCAAATGGTAAACTAGAAGAATTCCAGTTTTACGAAGCGGTAATGAACTCGCACGCCCGTTTAACCTACACCAAAGTGTGGAATATTCTGCAGGGCGATAAAGAACTTCATCAGCGTTACGAGCCTCATGTACCTCATCTACGCAATCTTCACGACTTGTACCGCGCGCTTAAAAAAGCCCGTGCCAAGCGCGGAGCCATTGAGTTTGAAACCCAAGAAGTGAAGTTCGTATTCAACGCCCAGCGCAAGATTGAAAATATTGTGCCGCTGGTGCGTAACGATGCGCATAAGCTTATTGAAGAGTGCATGATCATGGCAAACGTGAGTGCGGCGTTGATGTTAGAAAAGCATGAAGCGCCAGCGCTATATCGTGTGCACGACAAACCAGACGCCGACAGGCTTACTGCATTTACCAGCTACTTAAGTGAGATTGGCATTCCTCATCGCATTGTTGAAGATGCTGAGCCAGCCGCATTTACCGATGTGGTGCTTAAAACTCGCGGTCGAGTAGACGAAGAGCTTATTCAATCCATGCTGCTGCGCTCCATGAAACAGGCGGTGTACGATGGTGACAATGTAGGTCACTTTGGTTTGGCGCTAGAAGCCTATGCGCACTTCACGTCACCGATACGTCGTTACCCAGACTTAGTGGTGCACCGTGCACTGAAAGGCATTATTGCTAAGCAGCAAGGCAAAAAAGCGGTAAGTGGCGCGAAAAATTACACCGCTGAAGAAATTGAACAGTTAGGCGAACAGTGTTCTATGACAGAACGTCGCGCGGACGATGCAACCCGTGACGTGGCCGATTGGCTTAAGTGTGAGTTTATGCTCGACCACGTCGGCGACACCTTTGAAGGTGTAGTCAGCTCGGTGACAAACTTTGGTTTATTTATACGTCTTACCGAATACCACATCGACGGTTTAGTGCATATAACATCCCTAGATGATGACTATTATCACTATGACGACGTTAAACAAGCGTTGGTCGGTGAGTCGGGTCATCGCCAGTTTAGGCTTGGCGATACGGTAGAAGTGACTGTAGCGGCAGTAAACCTGGATGAAAGAAAGATTGATTTATTACTCGATAAGTCTATGCTGCGCGGCACTAAGGGTAAGAAGGTAAAGGTGAGGTCTGCCAAAAAGGCTTCAGATAAACCTACTCGTTTTGATAACAAACCAAGCACAGGTAAAGGCTCGCGTTCTGACAAGAAAGGGAGCAAAGGTAAAGGCGGCTCAAGCTCGTCTAGTCGTAGCGGTGGAAAATCGTCAAGTCGCGGCAGCGCAAAAGGCGGTAGCAGCGGCAAAACACTGTCATTGAATAAAAGAGGTAAGCGTTAAATGGCGCAGCAAGAATGGTTATACGGTTTACATGCCATGCAGTCGGTACTTGAAAAAGAGCCCGAGCGTGTAATGGAAGTGTTAGTGTTAAAAGGTCGCAATGACGAGCGCTTAACCAACATTGTTAACCAAGCCCGTCGTTTCGGTATTTCAGTTCAGTTTTGTCAGCGCAAGGCGCTAGATGACAAAGTGAGCGGCGAGCAACACCAAGGCGTGGTAGCAAGAGCAAAACCCGCACGCGTGCTAGATGAAGCCGATTTGGACAAAATTTTAGAAAGCGAAGCGCAGCCTTTAATTTTGGTATTAGACGGTGTAACCGACCCGCATAATTTAGGTGCGTGCTTGCGTACTGCCGATGGAGCAGGAGTGCACGCGGTAGTAGTACCGAAGGATAAATCGGCAAGCTTGAACGGAACCGTAAGAAAGGTTGCCTGTGGCGCAGCTGAAGTGGTTCCACTTATTCAAATCACTAACCTGGCCAGAACCTTGAAGCACCTTCAAGACAAAGGGCTATGGATTGTAGGCACCGCGGGTGAAACCGACAAAACCCTTTACGATGTAGATCTAAAAGGTCCAACTGCATTAGTTATGGGGGCTGAAGGTAAAGGCATGCGTAGGCTTACCAAAGAAACGTGCGATGAGTTAGTGAAGCTTCCTATGGCCGGCAGCGTGACAAGTTTGAACGTGTCGGTAGCTACGGGTGTTTGCTTATATGAGATTGTGAGACAAAGAAGTTTGTAATTTCACATTGTTCGGGTTGATGCGCTAAGCGTGTAAACCTAGTTAGTTTTCAAAAAAGCGCGTGCTATTTAGTACGCGCTTTTTTATTTTTAAGCATTGCTATAAAGCGCTTAATATTTTGTTACATTTGAATTTGTAAAATTAATGTTAATTATAGTTTTTTATTCCTACCATGAATTGGCTCATAGCATACATTGTGCGCGGCTTTCGTAAGTTGTGTTGTTTTTTTGTGCATTTTTAAAGGTATTAAAAATGCTCACCAGGGTTAAGGCAATATACTCAACTGCCTGATTCGCCGCCTAATATGAGCTTTGTAGATAATTTGGTAATACCATTTGTCTATATACCTGACAAACGGGTAGGTCGTTGCAACGCAGTTGCGTCGGTTGTCATGGATGAGCTTTTCGTATGAGGTAATGGTTATACCTGTATGTCACTTAATAACAAATAGCTTCAAAAGCACGGAATAAAACAGTGTTGAAGTTAATAAGACAGATAAAACAGGAAATAAATTTTGAACTCAAAATTAAATAAGAAACACACATGTCTAACAGCAGCTGCTCTAGCTGTATCACTTGGCTTAATGGGTAATTCTGCAATGGCAGCGGGCGAAGGCCTGGTGAAAGTTGAAGAAAAACCTCAAACCCTTAAACAAGCACTAGGTAAGCGATTGACTGTCGATCGTCTTGTTACTGCTGACCAAGAGCGTTATATCATCAAATTTAAAGATGAAATGACCACTGAAACGGTTGAAGTAAGTGCATTGAAAGGGAAAGGTCAAATCGCAAGTGCTAACTCAAAAGGTAAAAAGCCTTTCGATATCGCATCTGCTAAATCTGAAGTTATTAAAGCCGGCGGTGCAATCAAGAAAGAGCTTAAAAAGCACAAAATGGTTGCGGCTACCATGAGTAAGTCTGCACTAAACAAACTTCGCAAAAACCCTAACGTAGAAAGCATCGAGGTGGATGTTCGTCGTAAGCCTATGGCGCAAACTACACCTTACGGTTACACCATGGTTCAGGCGAATCAGTTTGCACAGTCAGATACCACGGCTCGCAAAGTATGTATCATTGATACTGGTTACAACCTAGGTCACCCAGATCTGCCTGGCACAAACGACGGCGTTACCGGTCAAGCGAACAACAGCGCTGTGGGTAACTGGTATAACGATGGTAACGGCCACGGTACTCACGTAGCGGGTACTATCGCGGCATACGATAACAACGAAGGGGTTGTTGGTGTATATCCTGGCGTGAACATGCATATCGTTAAAATCTTCAACGACAGCGGCCAGTGGACTTATGCGTCTGACCTTATCGATGCTATCACACAGTGTCAGGACGCCGGTTCAAACGTAGTTAACATGAGTTTAGGTGGCGGCAGTTCATCTACCACCGAGCGTAATGCAATGCAAAGCTTCACTGATGCAGGCATGTTGTTAGTTGCGGCGGCTGGTAACGACGGTAACAGCGCTAAATCTTACCCAGCTTCATACGATGCGGTAATGTCGGTAGCAGCGGTAGATTCAAGCGAAAACCGTGCAAGCTACAGCCAGTACAACGATCAAGTTGAAATTGCGGCGCCAGGTAGTGCAGTTCAGTCTACTTATCCTACTAACACCTATGCATCGCTAAGCGGTACCTCAATGGCTACTCCGCACGTTGCAGGTGGTGCAGCGCTGGTATGGAGCTACTTCCCGCAGTGTTCAAATAACCAAATTCGTAGTGCACTTAACGCAACGGCTAAAGATAAAGGTAGTGCAGGTCGCGATAACTTCTATGGTTACGGTTTAATGCAGCTGGCTGATGCTTACAACTACCTTAACACCAACGGTTGTGCCGGTGGTGGCACTGGTGGCGGTGGCGGTTCTGAGCCTGGTGTAGAGCCAGTATCAGGTCAGCTAACTGGTCTTTCAGGTTCTCGTGGTAGCTGGGATCGTTACACATGGACTATCCCAGAGGGCGTAACGCAAATGACCATCAGTACCGCGGGTGGCTCAGGCGACGCAGACCTTTATGTGAAGTTTGGCTCTCAACCTCAGACTAATAGCTACGATTGTCGCCCTTATCAAAATGGCAACAACGAAGTATGTACATTTGACGCGCCAGCGGCAGGTACATGGCACATTGGTATTCGTGCATATTCGACCTACAGCGGTGTGACATTGTCTTATTCGTATGAATAAGTTCTCCCGTCTTTAGACATTGTTAAAGCCTGCGTAAGCAGGCTTTTTTTATTTCCGTGACCCGTCCTAAATAACGTTGCACATTTCTAACTCATTTTGGAGAGTGTAATGCAATCAACAAGTAAACGTACTCCAACGTGATTTTGCCAACCGCACAGCAGCAATTTATACCCGCTGCTTTTCTTCCTTTGAATGTCAATTTTCTATAAAGAAAGGTCAGCTTTGCAAAGATGGCGTAAAGCCCTGAACTAAGCGCTATTCACGTAGCCATATCGCTGTATTGTGCGTGCCGAGACAGCACACTGTACATGTGCCTAATAGCTTAAGTGCAGGCTTTATCCAACTAAAAACAACGTCAAAGGACATTCAATTTATGCAATTGACCTCTCAATCTTTGCTTAGCGGAACAGGGTTTCGAGCAATAGTAATAGGGCTTATTGCACTGCTTGGGCTCACCGCATGTGGTGGCTCAGACAGCAGTAGCTCAGACTATTCATATGCTTACATACAGTTTTACAACGCTTCACCTAACGGGGCCAACGTAGAAATGCGCGAAGTTGATGGCGATAGCTTTGGCTCTGCCCAATTCGGCGATACAACATCAATGTACTCTATGGAGGATGGTGATCTAGAGCTTGAGTTCATACGCACTGATTCAGACGACCAAGAAGTATTAATAGACGAAATTAGCGTTAACTTACGAGATGGCTATAAAACCATAGTGGTTATGAGTGGGGACTTTAGTAACCCTGTATTTACCACCTATTCGTATCAGCGCGAAACCATGGAAGATCACTTTCGGTTATTCGCTTTGTCAGTAGCGGTAGATGAGTCGTCTTATGATTTCTACATGAGTGAGTCTGGCGACCCGTTTGAAGCTGCTAATTTTCTCGGCACGGTTACAACGGGAGACATGATTGAATTTGATTACTGGGACGCGGATGACGACAGCGACTATTTCGATGAAGGTGAGTACACGATTTACCTAACCGAACCTGGAAGTGACGAAGTTGTGTTCGAGTCACAAACTATCGATTTTGTGTACGAAACTGAATACTTGATGACACTTCGTGACGTAAGTGGGGCAATCCAAGATGGGCTGGTGGTAGACACAATCTTAAACTCCTCTTCAGTAACGGCGCTTACCGATGTGGAAGCTGATTCTCAATATCGTATTTATAACTCAACCAACCTTGACGCAGAACTTCAGGTTACTTTTGGCGGAAATACTAACGAAGAAGACGTAAGTTTTACCCTCGCTGCCGGTGAATTATCGCAATTCAGCACTATCCGCTATGGCGATTACCGAGTGACAGTAACGGATCCATCCGGAACAGTGACGTCACTAAACAACAAGCTAATTACGCTTAATCAGGGCGAGAGTAAAGCTATTCTTATATACAACACCAACAATAAACTTGGTGCAGCGACCTTCGTGGAAAGCGGTTTACCTCAGGCCTACGATAAAACGGTTAACTTCATTAATCTGGTTAGTGATTTTGATGATGTGGACTTCTATTTAGTTAGAAATGACGAAACTATCGATACTGCAGAGTACGATGTGCAGAACCTAGAGTTTGCTGAAAGTACCAGTGAAGTATTGCCTTCGGATTACTATGAAGTGATAGCCGTATACGAAGATGACAACGAAGAACAAGTGCTACTTGATAGAACGGCGTTATTCGGTTTTACAGAGGAAGAAAACTACATAGTTACGGTTGAACCGGCAGATACACCAACAGGTTATGAAATTAATGTGCTTTATTAATCGCTTAGTCTATTTATTAGACTAATTGATAAGAGTGAAAACTTCCATCTGCGAATATTTCACTTAAGTTTAAAAGGTCAACGTTAATAACGTTGGCCTTTTTACTTGCTGTCTGGGAGGCCGAAAATCCTCATGAGTATCATTAAAGATTTACAAACCATATCAAATGATAAAGCTCTTCCATTTGATAAAAAGCTCGAGAGCTTGCTAAGCATAGGCACGGAGATACTCGGGTTGGAAACAGGGATTGTAAGTAATGTTCAGGGCGATAGTTACCGTGTTCTTAGTGTTGTTACACCTGACAATGACATATCACTAGAAGCCACATTTGCACTGCCCGATACCTATTGCGCAGATGTCGTTAAAAATGATGCTGTGGTGGCGTATCACAATATAAACACATCACCGGGGGCGTCCCATCCATGCTTTGAAAAATATACGTTGAAAAGCTACCTCGCTTCCCCAGTAAGAGTGCATGGCGAATTCTTCGGAACAGTCAACTTCTCATCTCTCAAGCCACGAGAGGCGCCTTTCACGCCCTTAGAAATGGATTATCTACTGTTGGTCGCTTCCTGGATCGGCAACGAGTTAGAGCGACAACAAGCGATAAATAATCTCAATGCGCAAAAAGCGATATTAGAAGAAAGAAATTCATTATTAAATCAGGTTACAAACCTAGCCGGTGTAGGGACATGGGAGTTCAATCTTGATACAGGAGCTTTGAACTGGTCAGGAGCACTGAAGCGCATGTTGCATATGCATGGTGAAAAGGTGGTGAAGCCAGAAGACGTGATTAAATTTATCGTTCATGACGAACAGCGTGCGGCCTATGTAGAACGATTTAATCAAATAATTAAAACGGGTGAAGACTTTTCCTATGAACTGGAAGTACGCACCGATGCAGGAGAAACCCGTTGGTTGCAAAGCAGAGCTCATCCCGTGATGGAAAATGACCGTTGCGTTAAAGTCATTGGTGCCACTGTTGATATTACGCAGCTGTACTTAGATAAAGCCGTGTTACAACAGAAAACCGATTTGGCAGAAAGTGCTTTGAAGGCACGAAGTGAATTTCTCGCCAATATGAGCCATGAAATTCGAACACCTATTCATGGTGTTCAAGGTATGCTTGAAGCCCTCATAAGCTCATCGCTAAATACTACACAACTCGAACATGCAACTATTGCGATGAAAAGTGCAGAGTCGTTGCTTAATATCGTTAACGACATTCTCGATTTCTCTAAAATCGATTCTGGCAACATGTCGTTTGAAGAATCGCCCACCAACCTCGCCGACACAATAGAAGAGCAAGTGCCTATGTTTAGTAGGCTGGCTCAAGAAAAAGGTATTGAGCTTTTTGTGAGTACGAGTGGAGTAGAGGGTAAAACGTTTATTGCGGACAAATTAAGAATTGGGCAAATTCTTATCAACTTATTAAATAATGCCATTAAATTTACAAAAGAAGGCAAAGTCACAGTTGAGACTAAGTGTACCCGATACGGGAAAGGGCGATACAGAGTTAAATTAATTGTGACAGACTCGGGAATAGGTATCAGCGAGCAGCAGCAAAAGTTTATCTTTTCACCATTTGTGCAAGCAGAAAGTTCGACACAACGCAGGTACGGCGGCACAGGTCTAGGCTTGGCTATCGTCAGTCAGATCGTGAAGCATTACGATGGTAAAATTGAGGTGTGTAGCGATTTGGGGGTAGGAGCGCGATTTATTGTTACTCTCATGCTTGACGATGCTAACGCAGGCACTGTAGCTGAAAAAGCATGTGGCCATAATCCTATCTATATACCTTCCAAAAAGGAACTAAGCGCGTTTAAAGCACTAATAGTAGAAGATAACGAAATAAATCAGTTGGTCATAAAAGAGCAATTAAAAGAGATAGGCATTAAAGCTGATTTGGCTGAAAACGGCGAAGAGGCGGTGAATAAAGTTAAAAGTGCTTTGAAGGAAAAATCGCCTTACGCTATTATCTTAATGGACTGTCATATGCCTGTGATGGACGGGTTGGAAGCAACGCGACATATAAGAGCAATGGGAGAAGAGACTCGCGACGTCCCCATTATAGCGTTAACCGCTAACGCATTAACCGGCGATAAAGAAAAATGCTTGAAATCCGGCATGGACGACTTCATATCAAAACCTGTTGGTGTAAGTCGGTTGAAAGAATGTATTTATAAGCATTTGAGTAAGCAGCTTGTTAGCAATGAAAATCGCCTAAAAGATCCTGCTTGATAACCTATGACGTGGTTATCAGCCCCGGCTTTTAGTCGGGGCTTTTTTATTGCCCACATAGTTTAAAAATAATTCAATTTACCGCTATCACTTCGAAAAGTTTTCTGTTATTATTTCGCGCCCTTTTTATGGGGGTATGTACATAAAAGCAACGATATCCAGTTGTTTTTTAGCAGCACTAACGACTCGGGAGAGTCTTAATTTAAGAGCGGAGCACTAACATGATCCAAATGCAAACTAACCTGGACGTTGCAGATAACAGCGGCGCTCGCAGGGTTCAGTGTATTAAGGTTCTTGGTGGCTCGCATCGCCGTTATGCAGGTATCGGTGACATCATCAAAGTTACTGTTAAGGAAGCAATTCCTCGCGGTAAAGTTAAAAAAGGTGACGTACTGAACGCAGTGGTGGTGCGTACTAGAAAAGGCGTTCGTCGTGCAGATGGTTCTACCATCCGTTTTGACGGTAACGCGGCTGTTATGCTTAATGCAAACAAGCAACCAATTGGTACGCGTATCTTTGGCCCGGTTACCCGTGAGTTGAGAAGTGAAAACTTCATGAAAATCATCTCATTGGCCCCAGAGGTACTATAAGGAGTCACGATAATGGCTAATAAAATTCGTCGTGATGATGAAGTAGTCGTATTAGCGGGTAAAGACAAAGGCAAACAAGGCAAAGTCCTTAAAGTGCTTATTGCTGATAACCGTGTAATTGTAGAAGGTGTAAATCTTGTCAAGAAGCACACTAAGCCAAACCCACAATTGGGCGTAGCTGGTGGCATCGTTGAGAAAGAAGCTTCTATTCACGTTTCTAATGTTGCGATTGTTAACCCGGCAACGGGCAAAGCAGATCGCGTTGGTTTCCGTTTCGAAGATGAGAAGAAAGTACGTTTCTTCAAGTCTAACGGCGAACTTGTTTAATTATATTGGAGAGTACGATGGCGAAACTGCATGATTTCTATAAAGAAACAGTAGTAGCTGAACTTGCTAAGCAGTTCGGATACAAAAGCGTCATGCAAGTCCCTCGGATTGAAAAAATCACTCTAAACATGGGTTTAGGTGAAGCAGTTGCTGACAAAAAGGTACTTGAGAATGCTCAAGCTGACATGACGGCTATCGCCGGTCAGAAGCCTGTTGTTACAGTTGCTAGAAAATCAGTAGCGGGTTTTAAAATCCGTGAAGGTTATCCGATTGGCTGTAAAGTAACCCTACGCGGCGAGCGTATGTGGGAATTCCTAGAGCGTTTGATTTCAATCGCTATCCCACGTGTTCGCGACTTCCGTGGTTTGAATCCTAAATCATTCGACGGACGTGGTAACTACAGCATGGGCGTGCGTGAGCAAATCATTTTCCCTGAAATCGATTTCGATAAAGTGGATAAGGTTCGCGGTATGGATATCACTATCACTACCAGTGCGAATACAAATGAAGAAGCACGTGCTCTGCTGGACGCGTTTAACTTCCCATTCAAAAAGTAGGGGTGTAGGGTTATGGCAAAAGAATCAATGAAGGCACGTGAAGCTAAGCGTACTAAGCTAGTAGCTAAGTATGCTGAAAAGCGCGCCGCACTTAAAGCGATTATCAGCGATGTTAACGCTTCTGAAGATGAGCGTTGGGACGCTGTTCTGAAGCTACAACAACTGCCACGTGACTCTAGTAAGTCTCGTCAACGTAACCGTTGCCGTGTTACTGGTCGTCCACATGGTTACCTACGCAAATTCGGTCTTAGCCGTATTAAGCTTCGCGAAGCAGCGATGCGCGGTGAAGTCCCTGGCCTTAAGAAAGCCAGCTGGTAAGGAGTAGCTGATAATGAGCATGCAAGATCCTATCGCGGATATGTTTACCCGCATCCGTAACGGCCAGATGGCACAGAAAGTTTCTGTAACTATGCCTTCTTCAAAACTTCGCGTTGCAATCTGTGAAGTATTGAAAGCTGAAGGTTATATTACTGACTTCGCTGCTTCTGGTGACGTTAAGCCTGTTTTAGAAGTTACGCTTAAGTACTTCGAAGGCAAGCAAGTAATTGACACTATCGAACGTGTAAGCCGTCCTGGTCTGCGCATCTATAAGAAAAAAGATGAGCTTCCAAAGGTTATGGGTGGTTTAGGCGTAGCTATCGTGTCGACTTCTAAAGGTGTGATGACTGACCGTGCAGCGCGTAACGCTGGCATGGGCGGTGAGATCATCGGTTATGTAGCATAACGGAGGAGTTGAAATGTCACGTATAGCAAAAGCCCCAGTAGACGTTGTATCAGGTGTAGAAGTTTCTATCTCTGGTCAAGAAGTTACTGTTAAAGGTAGTAAAGGCACTTTGACCCGCGTTTTCAACGACGCTGTAGAAGTTGCACAGGAAGAGAACCAACTTAAAGCACTTCCACGTGAAGGCTTTGTTGACGGTTGGGCACAGGCTGGTACTGCGCGCTCTATCCTTAACGCAATGGTTCAAGGTGTTTCAGAAGGTTTTGAGAAAAAACTTCAGTTGTTAGGTGTTGGTTACCGTGCACAAGCACAAGGTAACAAACTAAACCTTACACTAGGTTTCTCTCACCCTGTAGCATACGAAATGCCTGAAGGCATTACGGTTGAAACTCCTAGCCAAACTGAAATCGTCGTTAAAGGCGCCGATAAGCAGGTGGTTGGTCAGGTTGCGGCGAACATTCGTGGTTACCGTCCACCAGAGCCTTACAAAGGTAAAGGTGTACGTTACGCTGACGAACACGTACGTCGTAAAGAAGCTAAGAAAAAGTAGGTGGGTGATACGATGGATAAGAAAACAGCTCGCATTCGTCGCGCTACTCGCGCACGAGCAAAAATTCGTGAACTGGCCGCGCATCGCTTGGTAGTTAACCGTACACCTCGCCACATCTACGCTCAGCTAATCGCTCCATGCGGTTCTGAAGTGTTGGCAGCGGCTTCAACTGTTGAGAAAGATCTTGCAAAAGATCTTAAGTCTACAGGTAACGCTGAAGCAGCGACGGTAGTCGGTAAAGCAATCGCAGAGCGCGCGCTTGAGAAAGGCATTAAAACAGTGGCTTTCGATCGCAGTGGTTTCCAATACCACGGTCGCGTTAAAGCATTAGCTGATGCAGCTCGCGAAGCTGGTCTTCAGTTCTAGGAGTTTATAATGGCTAAACAAGACGTTCAAAATGGTGAATTTCTAGAGAAATTGATCGCCGTAAACCGCGTATCTAAAGTGGTTAAAGGTGGTCGTATCTTTAGTTTCACTGCATTGACAGTAGTGGGTGACGGTAACGGTCGCGTTGGTTTTGGTTACGGTAAGGCACGTGAAGTACCTGCTGCAATCCAAAAAGCAATGGAAAAGGCACGTCGCAACATGGTTGACGTAGACCTTAACGGTCACACGTTACAGCACCCGATTAAAGGTCGTCACTCTGGCTCTAAAGTTTACATGCAGCCAGCATCTGAAGGTACCGGTATTATTGCCGGTGGTGCGATGCGTGCAGTACTTGAAGTAGCTGGTGTACAAAACGTACTTTCAAAATGTTACGGCTCTACAAACCCAATCAACGTTGTACGTGCAACAATCAACGCGCTGACAGAAATGAACAGCCCGGCGAAAGTTGCTGCGAAGCGTGGATTGTCTGTAGAAGAAATTTTGGGGTAATCAGACATGGCAACGATTAAAGTAAAGCAAACTAAAAGTGCAATTGGCCGTCTGCCAAAGCACAAAGCTACGCTTAAAGGTTTAGGCCTTCGTAAAATCAACCATGTTCGTGAACTGGAAGATACCCCAGCCGTTCGTGGCATGATCAACCGTGTATATTACATGGTTGAGATAGTGGAGGAGTAAGACATGCGTTTAAATACAATTTCTCCAGCCGAAGGTTCAAAGCCTACTGGTAAGCGTTCTGGTCGTGGTATCGGCTCAGGTCTTGGTAAAACGAGTGGCCACGGTCACAAAGGTCAAAAAAGCCGTTCAGGTGGCCGCGTTAAGCCAGGATTCGAGGGTGGTCAGATGCCTATCCAGCGTCGTCTTCCTAAGTTCGGTTTCACTTCACGCAAGAGCTTTGTTACTGATCAAGTAACTCTTGCTGAAATCGCGAAGGTTGATGGTGATACTGCGTCTCTTGAGACTTTAAAAGCAGCTGGTATCGTTAAGAAAGAAATCCAGTTCGTTAAAGTTGTTAAGAGCGGTGAAGTTTCACGCGCTGTTACAGTAAGCGGGTTAAAGGTTACTAAAGGCGCTAAAGAAGCGATTGAAGCTGCTGGCGGTAAAGTAGAGGAATAAGCTAGATGGCTAAACCAGGATTGGATTCAGGCGCTAAAAGCGGCTTGAGTGAGCTTAAGGCAAGATTGTTGTTCGTACTTGGTGCGATTGTTGTATTCAGACTAGGTTCTTACGTTCCTATCCCTGGCATCGATCCAGCTGTACTTGCTGACTTGTTCGAGCAACAAAAAGGCACCATTGTAGAAATGTTTAACATGTTCTCTGGTGGTGCGCTTGAGCGTGCATCCGTTCTGGCTTTGGGCATTATGCCATACATTACTGCATCCATTATCATGCAGTTGCTCTCGGTGGTTCACCCACCGATGGTGGAGCTTAAAAAAGAAGGCGAAGCAGGCCGTCGTAAAATTAGTCAGTACACGCGTTATCTAACGCTTGTATTGGCTATCTTCCAATCAATTGGAATTTCGACTGGTTTGCCTAACCTGATTAATGGATTGGTGATAAACCCTGGCTTCGGATTCTACTTTACGGCAGTAGTGAGCCTAGTCACAGGAACTATGTTCCTTATGTGGTTGGGTGAGCAAATTACCGAACGAGGTATTGGTAACGGTATCTCTATATTGATTTTTGCTGGTATTGTTGCCGGTCTGCCAACAGCGATAGGTCAGACTGCGGAACAAGCAAGGCAGGGCGACATTAACTTGTTGTTCCTACTGTTGATTGGCGTGATTGTTATCGCTCTTACATACCTAGTTGTATTTGTAGAGCGCGGACAGCGCAGAATTGTGGTAAACTACGCAAAACGTCAGCAAGGCCGTCAGGTTTTTGCTGCACAAAGCACCCATTTACCGCTGAAAGTCAACATTGCTGGTGTAATTCCACCAATCTTTGCTTCTAGCATAATTCTGTTCCCGGGTACCATCGCAGGATGGTTCGGACAGAATGAATCAACAGCGTGGTTGCAAGATGTAGCGCTTATGCTATCTCCTGGTCAACCGCTGTACGTGATGTTATATGCAGCTGCGATTATCTTCTTCTGCTTCTTCTACACGGCGTTGGTTTTCAACCCGCGTGATACAGCAGATAACTTGAAGAAATCTGGCGCGTTCATCCCAGGCATCCGCCCGGGTGAGCAAACGTCACGATACATTGACAAGGTAATGACTCGCCTTACACTGGCTGGCGCACTGTACATAACCTTTATTTGTTTAGTGCCTGAATTCATGCTAATTGCTTGGAATGTGCCGTTCTACTTCGGTGGTACGTCGCTTCTCATTATCGTAGTAGTTATCATGGACTTTATGGCACAAGTACAGACACATTTGATGTCTAGTCAATATGAGTCTGTGCTGAAGAAAGCTAACCTTAAAGGCTACGGCCGATAAGTTAGCCCCTTAATATTGATAGAAAGGGGAAAGATGTAATGAAAGTTCGTGCATCAGTAAAAAAGATTTGCCGTAACTGTAAAGTTATCAAGCGCAACGGTGTTGTGCGTGTAATTTGCAGTTCTGACCCAAAGCATAAGCAGCGTCAGGGCTAATCTAAGCGGAACAAGATATTCGCAAAGCTAAGTAAGCAGAACCTAGATAGTACTTGTCTGGTTCTGCTAGTTTTGTTTTAAAGTATTTTGAACCTTAATTTGCAATTTAGTCGACGGGTAAGTATCCTATCGGGCTTTTTAGGTCGTCGACAAATAAACAAGAGGAGTGCTGTTAATGGCCCGTATCGCTGGCATTAACATTCCTGAGCACAAGCATGCTGTAATCGCTATCCAAGCGATCTATGGCGTTGGTCCCACACGTGCGAAAAGCATTTGTGCGGGTGCTGGTGTTGCAGAAAATACAAAAATCAAAGAGCTAGACGAAGCTACTATTGATAAGCTTCGTGACGAAGTGGCTAAATTCACCGTTGAAGGTGACCTACGCCGTGAAGTCTCTATGAGCATCAAACGTTTGATGGACCTGGGTTGCTTCCGTGGTATTCGCCACCGTCGTAGCTTGCCTCTACGTGGTCAGCGCACTAAAACTAATGCGCGTACCCGTAAAGGTCCTCGTAAGCCAATTAAGAAGTAAACGGGGAGTAAGTTATGGCTAAAGCACCAGCTCGTAGCACGCGTAAGCGCGCTAAACGTCAGGTTGCAGACGGTATGGCTCATATCCATGCGTCTTTCAACAACACAATTGTGACTATTACAGACCGTTCAGGCAATGCACTAGCATGGGCGACATCTGGTGGTTCAGGTTTCCGTGGTTCACGTAAATCTACCCCATTTGCTGCACAGGTAGCTGCTGAGCGTGCAGGTGTTGCTGCACAAGAATACGGTCTTAAGAACCTTGAAGTTTTCGTTAAAGGTCCAGGTCCAGGCCGTGAGTCTGCGATCCGTGCTCTTAACGCTACAGGTTATAAGATCACAAACATTACCGATGTGACCCCTATTCCTCACAACGGTTGTCGTCCACCGAAAAAACGTCGCGTTTAATCGACGGACAGTTGGAGAAAGATCATGGCAAGATATTTGGGTCCAAAACTCAAACTTAGCCGTCGCGAAGGAACAGACCTGTTCCTAAAAAGCGGCGTTCGCGCAATCGATTCTAAATGTAAAATCGATACAGCGCCTGGTCAGCACGGTGCCCGTCGTGGCCGTCTGTCTGACTACGGTGTTCAGCTGCGTGAAAAACAAAAAGTTCGTCGTATGTACGGCGTTCTGGAAAAGCAATTCCGCAACTACTATAAAGAAGCTGCACGTCTAAAAGGCAACACAGGTGAAAACTTGCTACAGCTTTTAGAACAGCGTCTTGATAACGTAGTTTACCGTATGGGTTTCGCTAGCACTCGTGCAGAAGCACGTCAGCTAGTTAGCCACAAGGCGATCATGGTAAATGGTCAAGTTGTGAACATCCCATCGTTTAACGTTTCTGCCGAAGACGTGGTTTCTGTTCGTGAAAAGGCTAAGAAGCAAGCGCGTATCGTTGCTGCTTTGGAACTGGCTGACCAACGTGAGAAGCCAACCTGGATTGAAGTAGACAGCAGCAAAATGGAAGGCACTTTCAAGCGCGTTCCTGAAAGAACTGACCTGTCTGCGGAAATTAACGAACAGTTGATCGTCGAACTTTACTCTAAGTAAAGCTAACTAAAGAGGAAGCATTGTGGGTTCTGTGACTGAATTCCTAAAACCGAGATTAGTTGAGATCGAAAACGTTTCTCCTACTCGTGCCAAAGTAACTTTGGAACCACTAGAGCGCGGCTTTGGCCATACTCTAGGTAACGCCCTACGTCGTATTTTACTGTCATCTATGCCAGGATGTGCAGTTACCGAGGTAGAAATTGACGGCGTTCTTCACGAGTACAGCACCAAAGAAGGTGTTCAGGAAGACGTAATTGAAATCTTGCTAAATCTTAAAGGTTTAGCGGTTCGCCTTGAAGGTAAAACTGAGGCAACCCTAACTCTAGTGAAATCTGGCGCTGGCCCTGTTGTTGCTGGTGATATTCAGCATGATGGCGACGTAGAAATTACAAACCCTGACCACGTTATTTGTACTTTAACTGGCGAAGCTGAAATCAGCATGCGCATTAAAGTAGAAATGGGTCGCGGTTATGTACCAGCTTCTACCCGTCGCTCCTCTGAAGAAGATGATCGTCCAATTGGTCGTTTGTTAGTAGACGCTTCATACAGCCCAGTTGAACGTATTGCTTACAGTGTAGAGTCTGCTCGTGTTGAACAACGCACAGACCTAGACAAACTAATCATCGACATGGAGACGAACGGTACTTTGGATCCTGAAGAAGCGATCCGCCGTTCTGCTACTATCCTAGCTGAACAGCTAGATGCATTCGTAGACCTACGTGATGTGTCTGAGCCAGAAGCGAAAGAAGAGAAGCCAGAATTCGATCCGATTCTGCTTCGTCCAGTAGATGACCTAGAGCTGACAGTACGTTCTGCAAACTGTTTGAAAGCAGAAGCTATCCAGTACATTGGTGACCTGGTACAGCGCACTGAGGTTGAGCTACTTAAAACGCCAAACCTTGGTAAGAAATCGCTAACTGAAATCAAAGATGTTCTAGCATCTCGTGGTCTTTCTCTAGGTATGCGCCTAGAAAACTGGCCGCCAGAGAGCATCGCTGAAAAAGATTAATCAGGTTTTTATCAAACTGATTTGTAGAGAAGGATAAAACTATGCGCCATCGTAAGAGTGGTCGTCAGTTGAATCGCAACAGCAGCCATCGTCAAGCTATGTTCAAAAACATGGCCGGTTCTTTGGTCAAGCACGAAGTGATCAAAACTACGTTACCAAAAGCGAAAGAATTACGTCGCGTAATCGAGCCTCTAATCACTATGGCTAAAGAAGACAGCGTTGCAAACCGCCGTCTAGCTTTCGCCCGCACTGGTGACAAAGAGGTTGTAGGTAAACTATTCAACGAGCTTGGTCCTCGTTACGAAGCTCGTCCAGGCGGTTACACTCGCATTCTTAAATGCGGTTTCCGTGCTGGCGACAATGCCCCAATGGCATATGTTGAGCTAGTTGACCGTCCAGTTGTCGAAGCTGAAGAAGAAGCAGTAGAAGCAACTGAAGAGTAATTAATACTCGATTAGAAAAAGGGCCTGAGTGAAAACTCAGGCCCTTTTTTTTGTACAGCATTCCTTGCAAACATTCACAAAAGGGAAGTCATACTTGGCTTAATAATTTGTGATGTTGTTATAATCTCAACAAGACGTAATATTACAAAGAATGTTATCATTAAAGCTGTATTGCATTATATCTACATAACTGCAAGTAGAATTCACCCACATGTAGAGATTTAACTACCATGTTAGAAAGTATTTCCCTAAGGGAATTTGGGTATAATTTCTTAGGCCCTATACTTAGTAAATACGTAGCTGAAGTATATAAAAAACTCAACACTTACGATCAACCTGTTTCAGTTTTCCATCTTGCACGAGAAGGTTATGCGCTTAAAAGAGCGTTTGAATTATATTCAGATGCTTCATCCTATAATTCTACTTATTTATTAGCATCGCGTACCTTTCTATTTAGAATTTCTCTTGATATTGAAGAATCTTGGCCTTTAAGTGTAGGTCATAATTTTACCGGAACCTTGGCCGAATTTTTACGGTCTAGGTACGCTTTTACCGCACTTGAAGCAGAGCAAATTCTAAGGGATGAAGATAGCAACAAATTGGTGTCCTTACCTAAAGATACCAATGAAATATGTCGCGTTTTAAAGTCAAATCTCACGTTAATATCCTCTATAATCAGTGAAAGTAAGCAAGCCTATCTAAGTTACCTTAGTAGTATCGGTTTCCTTAACAAAGGCTCTCATCCTCTCGTATTAGATGTAGGCTATTCCGGCACAATTCAAAAGCTATTAACATTAATCACTTCTAGTCAGGTTAATGGAATATACATGATTACGACGTCTTCGAAGACCGGTTATATCAACACGACTCCTTACTCTATTGACCATGTATTCAATACAAATGTTAAATTGGGAGAAGGTTATCTAATGTTAGATAGATCTATGTTTTTGGAGGCATTGCTAACATCTCCAAATGGACAATTTGTAGATATTATCAAAGGAAGTGAAGCAGGTTCTTATTCTTTTTGCTACGGCAAGCGCAACTATACACAAGAAAACTTCGAAAAATTAGAACATGTTTTTATGGGCGCACTTGCCTGTGTTTCTGACGCTAAAAAACATGGTTTTAGCTATTCGGTAGATGAAATAGAAGAGTTGTACGAAAAATATGTAACCCAACGTAACCTTTTACCTAGAGCCTCTTGGCCTTTATTCGTGCTTGATGATGCTATATCGGGTCATTCTGATTTACACCCTTTGAATTTCTTTGGTCTTTAAAATGTTATCTAAACTTAAACGTCTAATTCGACGCGTACAGCAATCGTTAGAATTATTAGCTAGACCGAGAACGGCTAAAGCTTTTAATAAAGCGAAAAAAGAAGGGCTCTTCAATTTAACTTGGTATGAAGAACATTATGGTTCTTTTCCGCACGAACTTGCAGCTTTCAAAGATTACTTAGACAAATCGACATCTTGCAACGTTAATCCATCCGCACATTTCGATACTGAAAGGTATTTAAGAGCAAACATGGACCTATATTTAGGGCTAAAAAATCCTCTCCTACATTATATGTATCATGGTAAAAAAGAGGGTAGATCAAAATTTGATGTTTGTGATACTTGGTTACCAAGTGAAGTTTTAATTGCTAAAGATACTGCGTCTTGGCGAAATCAAAAAATTGCCGTCGTTCTTCATATATTCTATGAAGATTTCGTTGCCAAGTTTGCAAATACATTGAAACAGTTTCCTACAGATATAGATGTATTTGTCACTGCTTCTTCAGCATCTATAAAGCAGCGTTCTCTAAAGTCCTTTAACAGCATTAACAATGTAAAAAATGTCAAAGTAGAGATAGCGGAAAATAGGGGACGAAACTTTGGACCGTTTCTCGTTAACTTCAGTAAAGATTTGCTCAACTATGATTTGATGTGCCATATGCACTCAAAAAAATCTTTATACAGCGGCAGGGAACAGACACAGTGGTTTGATTATTTGAACCACTTTATGTTGAAAGATAAACATGTAGTTAAATCTTTATTACGCCTGTTTGACGAACACTCTGATCTGGGTGTCTACTACCCAACCTCATTTTGGATGATGCCGCCTTGGGTAAACCATTGGACATGTAATAAGGCGTTTGCCAGCGAATTTGTTGATCAATGGGGCATTGATTTAACCGATAACTTTATTAACTACCCTGTAGGTGGAATGTTCTGGGCTCGCCCCAAAGCATTAAAGCCGATGTTAGATAGGTCTTATATATATTTAGACTTTCCTGAAGAACCCTTACCGAATGATGGAAGTTGGTTGCATGCTCTCGAGCGTACAATAGGCTTGTTGGCCGAAAAAGAGGGATTCAGCCAATTTTTCTATTATCCACCACATGGCAAGTTCACTAAAGATAAGAGCTACATTAGTTCTAGTTATTATAAGCCGCCTGAGAATCTTCTAAATGATTTAAGGGGGTTTGACATTGTTTCTTTTGACGTCTTCGATACTGTTTTGCGTAGACGTTACACAGAACCAGATTACGCTAAACTAAAACTTGCTAAAGAATTAGTAAAGGCAGGGTATTTCGAAAACGAAGAAATCTTTATAAAAGCTAGAAACGACGCTGAATATCAGTGCCGTTTGCAAAAAGGTTTCAAAGGAGACGTTTCAATATTCGAAGCCTATGAAAAATTAAGTCAAGCAGTAGAGATACCCACAGAAACTAGTAAAGCGTGGGCCGAAAGAGAATTTGAGCATGATTTACTAATGGCACTCCCTAAGGACGAAATGGTTAAAGTAGTTCAAGAGTTGCATTCGTTAGGAAAGGAAATTTGGTTTGTAACCGACATTTATTATACGCAAGCACAAATAGTTCAAATGTTAAAAGTTATTGGCATTTCTGTTCCGTATCAGCTTTTTGTAAGCTCAGACTTAGGAAAAAGAAAAGACGCTGGAACCATGTGGGAACATATTAAGTCTTTAGTAGACGCTGATAAAAAAAGCTTTGTACATGTAGGTGACAATGTTCGTTCCGACGCGCAAATATGTGGTGATTTTGGTTTGCAGAATATGCACATATTAAACCCAATAGATAAGTGGCAAGTTGCCAACTTGATGCGCCCAGACTTTTCTAGTGAACAAAATATCATTAAATGGGGAAAACAAATTTCTCATTTCGGAAGATACCCTTTTTTCGGTGAATAAATAATGAAGTTATTTTTACATGTTGGCCCTCATAAAACGGGGACTACACTAATACAAAAGACTATGCTCGACAATCAAGGCATATTGCTTCAACAAGGTCTCTTCTATCCAAAGCGTTTTTTTCGCATATTTGGGCATCATCTTTTCAGAGATAAGCTTTTAGAAAAACGTCTTTCCGACGAAGATGTGGCTTTTTTAGAGCACACGGGAAAAAACGTGCTTCTTTCAAGTGAAGACCTGATATCTCTTAGCGAAGAACATTTTTTATATTTAAAAGAAAGGCTAGCAAACTTCGATATCGAAGTTATATACGCGTGGCGACGTACTAATAAAAAATTGTTTTCAATTTGGCAAGAGTATGTAAAACATGGTGGGCAAGATACGTTTTTTGAGTATCACTTTCCACATATAGCAAGACCAGCAACAAGTGGAATGTTGTCACCTGATGTGAAGCTTAATATGCTAGCAAGAGTGTTTGGAAAGCCAAATATCTCAATTATAGACTATGATGCAGCAGCAAAAGCTGACAATTTATTAGATTTGTTTTGCAAAAAAGTGGGTTTATCAAACGCATCTACACTTAATGTTCCATTAAAAGATAAAAACGCCAGTAACAAATCGATGCGGTTCGCCGAATCAGAGCTTCTTAGAGCATTTAATTGTTATTTTGCGAAAACTTCGGGATTGACTGGCGTTACGGTAAGGTTAGCGTTCAATGAACACAGAGAGCGCTTAGATCAGCAAGTGTTGGGAGAGCTATTAAAAATAATAGAAAGCGATGCTGTTTACGTAAACGCTGATAGATACTTTATTGACCAGCGAAGCGAAAACATATTAAAGAGTGAATTTGCGTCTTGTCTTTTAAACTATGAAGAAAACCCGTTAAGCCATTCATTTAATATTAGCAGTCAAAAGTGGTTGGTAGACAAGAATGCTTCTACTTTGTTCGAAACGTTAGCTAAGCAGTTACAAGCTTTTTTATGATCAATTTATTTAAATCGAAGAAAAACCAAATAAAAACTAAAATTGTTGCTGTGGCAAAGGATGAAGGGGCATATCTTGCCGAATGGGTACATCATCACTTGTTTTTAGGGTTCGATGCTATAGATATATATATAAATCGAACAAGCGATAATTCTTTAGAAATATTACATAAAATCTCTGAAAAATATCCACAAGTGAATTATTTTACGGCCGACTGGATTGACCTTTGTTCGGCAGAGGTAGGTGGTAAAATTCAGGAAATCACTTATGCACTGGCGCTTGATAAAGAAAAACAAAGTAAAAATTTTGACTATCTAATGTATTTAGATATTGATGAATTTTGGATGCCCAAAGACTTAGCTACAGACATAAATAGCGTGATTTCTAAACTTAAATGCCCTGACTCGGTATCTTTTCAATGGATTAACGAACTAGGTAGACCAGAAGCATTTAGCCCTTTAGCAAAAGATATAGTTGGAAGAAGACATAAGCTAGTTAAAACAGCGTTTAAAGTGTCTGACAAAGTACAAAAAGTTCTACTTCACTTACCGATTATATCTAGAGCAAAAATGCTTTTAGTTGATGGGAAAGATTACAAACCCAATGAGGGGCAACACGAGCAGCTTAATGAATCACTTTCTTATGATAGAGAAGTGATGATTATTCATAGGATGTTTCGATCACCTATGGAATATGTTTCGCTACTGAATAGAGGTAGACCTTCAAGTAAACAATCTCAAATCAAAACAAATCGCTCTGGATACAACAGATGCATGGGTGAAGACACCACTTTTTCCTTAGACGGAAAAGCCTATCAAAATTATCTCCAAAGCTACGCAAACTTCTTAATAGAGACTTCTTTATCGAAAGAAATAGATAAAGCGCAGAAGTTCATAAAACAGCGTTACCAAAACTGCATTAAAGCTATCTCAGAGATAGATGACAACGACGCTGCGAAAGCTGTAAGAGCTTTTCAATTCACTAATGATGTTATTTATAGTGAATTAGTGAAGAAGTTTGGTAATGATAAGTTTATCGCCTCTATTGGTAGACCGGTGGTGTTGAGAGAAATGGCTTCTTATTTCTCTAATATAGATTTAAAAGTTGCACTGGCCTACATTAACAGAGCCAAAGAGCTACATCCAAAGGGGCCCCAAATTCTAGATATGCATAAGCGTATAGTTGATATGGCTGAGAAGCGTTCGTAACCATAATGAAGATTCTTAGTACATTTAAAAAATTTAGACCGCGTTTAAGTAATTTAGTTAGTGCATCGGAAGTTCAATGGCTTTCCCACCATATTCCTAAAACAGCGGGAACATCTTTAAAAGCATGCTATGACGAAGCGCTTGGGCGTCGCCAAATATACAATTTGTATAACCCAGTATTAGTGAAGCAATTTGCTAGTGGTAATTCGTTAGATTTGCCCAAAGGTACAAGATTAATACACGGTCATTACCAGCCCCACCCTAAACAGCTGGAGTATTTCCCAAGCGCTCAACGAATTGTTTGGGTTAGGGACCCCGTGGCTAGAGCATGGTCAGTGCTAAAACACTTGGTTAGAGTTCAACAACACAAAAAAGAGTTTGTGCTATTGAAAGAAAAGTTTGGTGAACGAATTCACAAACCTGATCATGAAATACTAGATTACTTCTTAAAGCGTTCTGAATTTAGACACATGAATCGGCCTTATCAAAACTACTTTGATAAGGTTTCCATTGATGACTTTGCTTTCGTTGGTGTTACTGAGAATTTTAGCAAAGACATTAAAACGCTGAGTAACTTGATGAACGTTGAGTTAGCGAACAAAAAGCTGAATGTTATCGCCTCAAATAGTGTTATTGACAAAGATGACTTTAAGCATTATTTGAAAGACGAATATAAAGTAATCCGTAATTTTATATCGTACGACTAAAAGCAATATTTTAAGGAATATAAAGGAACGCGAATGTACGAGTTCTCCATTGCCTCTCCGCACAAGAATGTGTTGTGGTACGACTATAGAGTATTTGTAAACACTAAGCATGAGCTTGAAAAGCTAGGATGTGTTTACAAAAAAAACGCCCGAAACCGAATATATCTATTAAGTCCACCTGTAAGAAATTTCTATGAGGACGTTAGACATTTCGATAAAGAAGCGAATAACCTAGCTATAATCTATTCGCATTTCGAAAAAGTAGACAATTTTCAAGGTTTCAGTAAGGTTTTCGCTCCTAGCAATCTTGTGCAAAGCTTTTTCCTTCAACAAAGGAAAAATGCGTCACGCTGGTTTAAAAAAAATACATTTTTGGATTCAAAAAGAAAGTTAGAAATTTTACCCCCTTTTTCATCTCTGACTGAAAAAGAAGGCAAAGCAAACTTACCGCAGTGTGACCTTAGTTTTATTGGCTCCCCACGTATTAGACCAATAGTAGAAGATATTTTACCTATAGTAGAGAAGCATAATCTTACTTTTCATCTTTACGGCCCTGGTTGGGAGCGCTACTCAGGTAACCCTTCTGCTAAAAATTATGTAGTGGCGAAAACCATTGAATATAACCAGTTTTCAGACCTAGCTTTGGCATCGAAAATTTGCTTGGTAGATCATCATCAAAGTATGAATGATATTGGTGCAGTTAGTCATAAGTATATGGATCATATTCACAGCGGAGCTTTTGTTATAAGTGATAAAAACAAAGATGCCATAAAGAACTATGAGGGTGTTTGTTATACTTCCAAAAGCGACTTAGAAGAACTAGTACAATTCTACTTAGGGGATGCTAATGCTAGAGAAGAAAAGCGACTAAGACAGCGTGGGTTAACTAAAAGTAATACGACAGCGAATGCAGCTAAAGCGTTGATGAAGCACTTCGTTTAGGTGCTATTACACAATCGTCAAATTATTCAAAGTAAAGGAATACGAACATGAAAACTAAATTAATTAGTCTGTTTATGGCGGTGATGTTGTTTGGGTGTGGCGGACAAAGTGAAAGTGGGGGCTCGTCGGTTTCTATAGGTGAAAAAGACACTGAATCCAAACAGCCTAACGTTATTATAATTTTTACTGATGATCATGGATACGCAGATTTAGGAAGTCAAAATCAAGTTTCTGATATTCATACCCCTAATATCGATCTCCTTGCAAATAATGGTGTTCGATTTTCCAACGGCTATGTCACTGCACCTCAATGTGCTCCCTCTCGCGCTGGTCTGTTGACTGGAAAATACCAGCAGACTTTTGGTTTCGATGAAAATAAACATGGCCCGTTAGACAAAAAAGTACCTACTATCGCAGATGCGTACAAAGAGCTTGGATACACAACCGGGATGATGGGGAAGTGGCATTTAGAAGTTACAAATAGTTCATTAGAGTGGGCAAACTCCAACGCGCCTGGTTTAAAGCCTTTCAAAGCTGCCGATCTACCAATAGAAACTCGAAAAAACTACTTTCCTGATTCTATGGGGTTCGATTTTACCGTAATGGGGTACGAGCAATGGTACTGGAGGAATTTCGACAATAATGGAAGGTTAGTTGAAGCCAGTTACCAAAGGACTGACGACTATCGAATAGATCATGTTAACGATGCTGCAGTAGATTTTATACGTTTAAATCAAGATAGTCCTTTCTTCCTATATGTAGCGCCCTATGGTCCTCATGTACCACTTCAAGCCATAGAAAAAGACCTTGCCCTATTTTCAGACGACATGCCAACTAGACGTAAGTATGCACTTGCCATGCTGTATGCTATCGATAGGGGAGTTGGGAAAATAATGAGTGCGCTTGAAGAGTATCAACTTCTAGACAACACCTTAATTTTTTTTGTGAGTGATAATGGGGCTCCATTAGGGCGTACGATGGAAGACGAGCCGCTAACGAGATACGGAGTGTGGGATGGTTCATTGAACATTCCGCTTGCAGGTGAAAAGGGAATGCTAACCGAAGGTGGAATAAAGGTACCATTTATAGCTTATTGGCAAGGTAAACTTCAAGCAGGGTTAGTAGTTGACACCCCTGTAGTAACCCTTGATATCGCCAAAACAGCATTGAGTTTGGCAGGGATGCCATCAGAAAAATTGGAAAGCTACGACGGGGAAGAGCTACTGCCTCTCATGACTAAGGGGGGAGAAACAGAAACGTTGATTGAACGCCCAATCTTTTGGCGCTTTTATGAGCAAAGAGCAATTAGAAAAGGTGATTGGAAGTATCTGCAAGCAGGTGTAGCAAGAAAGTATCTTTTTAATCTTAAAGATGATCCAGAGGAGCGCATTAACCTCATACAAGATTACAAAGAAAAAGCAGCAGAGTTGAAAGATATTTATGAGCAATGGGATAAAGATAACAAAAGGGTAGATCCTTATAAAGAGCTCTTTAAGCCATTTGCAAATCAATATGATTTTTATATGCCTACTTCTTAACGGTATCCGTCCGGTAACCCCTACATTCAATTTATAAATTAGCTAAGGCACGGTGTTCGTTTTGCTAAGGAGCAATGACCATGCAGCCATTCAACTAAGAGATAGACAAGACTGGTTCGTATCCGTCCGGTAATCCCACCTAGCGGTTAGTAAACTGCCATGGTAGTAGTTGCTCGATAATCGGCTCTGGCTTGCTCAACTCATCAAGGCAAGTCATCACATACTCGAACACATTGAGGTCGTTGGCTTTTGCCGTTTCGATAATGCTGTAGAGAACCGCACTGGCGTTTGCGCCTGTGGCAGTTTGGCTAAAGAGCCAATTCTTCCTGCCTATCACAAACGGTTTAATCGCGCGCTCAGCGCGATTATTATCGATATTCAATAATCCGTCGAGTGTGTAGCGCGCTAGCTTTTCCCATTGATTTAAGCTGTATTGTATTGCTTCACCTAATTTGGTTTTCGGTAACACCTGTTGCACTGATTTCATTAGCCATGCATGAAGCTGATTGAGTAGCGGCAGGCTTTTCTCTTGTCTGGTGAGGTAGCGCACTTCCACTGTTTTATCTTTTAACTGTGTTTCGATGCGGTAGAGTTTTTGGATATGGTTGAGTGCCCAATCCGCTTTGCCACTGCCTTTTTTACCTGCGCCTTTTTTGGCTTCCATGAACTTACGACGTGCATGTGCCCAACAGCCAATGAGTGTGGCTTGCGTTTGCTCATAGCCTTGATAGCCATCCACTTGTAAGTAGCCGTTATAGCCTTTGAGGAAGTCTACCGCGCATTGCCCTGCGCGACTATTGTGATAGTCGTACAGCACAATATTAGGTATTTCTGTATCAGGTATATTACCCGCAGGTGAGTCAGCCCCACTGGCGTACAGCCACATATAGCTAGTCGCTTTATCAGATTCAACCACCTTCAGCGTGGTTTCATCTGCCGCGACAACGGGTTGTTGCAGCAGGTGTTTATGTAGGTGGTCATAAAGGGGTTTAAACAACTCAGCGCAGCGGTGCGTATTTCGGTGAATCCGATCGGTCGTTTCGGTTTTATCCGATCACTTTTTCATCTTCTTTTTCGTCCCTGCCAGTTTTACCTTAAGTGATCGGATTGGTCTAGTTTTCTCATCGATTCGCCAGC
>Ga0213837_1000630_pt1 | contig 30648 bp, 28 predicted proteins | sample SWPATP12_FD_160572 | JGI IMG/M metagenome (GOLD analysis project Ga0213837, IMG submission 160572) | Coastal seawater microbial communities from Marineland, Florida, United States - SWPA TP1 #2 | ecosystem: Environmental > Aquatic > Marine > Coastal | place: USA: Florida | collected 2016-08-06
GACCTACGATTGGGGGACGCTTCATTTCATCGCAGAAAGGAAGAGCCATGGCGGATCATCACTCGAAAGAAGAGATCGAGCCTGAGGTTGCCAGTCACCTCGCGGAGTCCATGGACGAGGTCCCCGGCCCGGAAAGCAAGCGGCCGGAACCGCCCTCGCCGGCCGACGGCCATGAATGGCCAGACGGAAGCGGGAAACACCGCCATCCGAAGGACCGCGACGTTGTCCGCGGGCAGCAGGCACAGCAGGTGGCCGACGCGGCCATCCACCGGCAAAGCCGCCCCCAGATCCCGCACCACGATTAGTCACCACTGAGGGCCCGCTACGGCGGGCCCTTAGTGGTTTTCGTCGACGACGTCGGCCGGGGCCTTGTCCAGGCGCCAGCCGCGCCAGACGGGGTGGCGGAGCTTTCCGCTTCCGGTCCAGTCGCCGAAGGTCACCTCGCCGACCAGCCGCGCCGACACCCAGTGCGCGTCGGCGGCGTCTTCCGCCGGGACGTCCGCGAAGGGCGAGGTCTTCCGAGGGATGGCGTCGAGTTGCTGGCGCAGTTCCTTGAGTTCACGGGTGCTGAACCCGCTGCCGACGCGGCCCACGTAGCGCAGCTTGGACCCGTCCGGGATGCCCAGCAGCAACGAGCCGACCGAGTCGCGGCGACCGCCGTTGCCCGGCCGCCAGCCCCCCACGACCACTTCCTGGGTCTTTTCGAACTTGAGCTTGAGCCAGGACCGGCTGCGCTGCCCGACATAGCGTCCGCCGGTGCGCTTGGCCATCACGCCCTCAAGGCCCAATTCCTCCGCGCTTTCCAGGATGTGCTCGACGTCGGCGTCGATCACCTCGGAGAGGTCCACCGGGCAGGTGCCGTCCCCGGGGCGGTCCCCAAAGAAAGCTTCCAGACGGTTCCGCCGCTCCCTCAGGGGCCTGCGACGAAGGTCCTCGCCGCCCTCGGTAAGCAAGTCGAAGAGAAGCAGGCGCACGGGGGTGGAAGCCTGCGCCTTCGCGACGTCGGCGGCCTTGCTCAGTTTAATCCGCCCCTGCAGCAGCCCGAAGTCCGGCCGGCCCGTCGGGCCGACGGCGATGATCTCGCCGTCGGCGGCAAAATCCTGCGGCGGCCAGCAGGAGCGCTCCGTAAGCTCCGGGTAGCTGGCGGTCATGTCGTTGCCGTTGCGGCTGATCAGCCGGATCCGTTCGGCGTCACCCAGGACCAGGGCCCGGATGCCGTCCCATTTCAGTTCGAACTGCCAGTCGTTGTCCGCCAGGTCCGCCCGGGTGCCGGCGCTGGCCAGCATGGGGGAGAGCTCCGCCGGATCGGGGGCGGGCGGCGACCCGGTGCCGTCTGCTGGGGTGCGGGCCGGGAGGTCTTCACTTGCCGTGCCTTTGGCCGGGGCCGCGGGGGTCTCCGGCTCCGCAGTGTTGTTTGGCTGCGCAGCGGGGGTGTCCATGAGGTGGATGAGCCACTGATCGTTGGCCTGGCCGGTGTGGATCAGCGCGAACCTCCGGGTGCCGCCCAGTCCGCCGCCCTCCTGGCCGGTGAGGGTGGCGATGACCTCCTTCCCGGCGATCCACTTCTCGCACTCGTAGTGGCCGCGGTCCCAGATGCTGACGGTGCCGGCGCCGTACTGTCCCTTGGGGATTGTTCCTTCAAAGTCCGCGTAGTCCATCGGGTGGTCCTCGGTCTGGACCGCCAGATGGTTATTGGCCTTGGTGACGGGCACTCCCTTCGGCAGCGCCCAGGACACCAGGACGCCGTCGCGCTCGAGGCGGAAGTCGTAGTGCAGCCGGCTGGCGTGGTGCTCCTGGATCACGAAGCTTTCCCGGAGCGTGCCGCCGTCGTTCCTGCTGCGGTGCTGTTCGGCCGTGAACGGCTCCGGCGTGGCGGCCGCGTCCCGCTTGGTCCGGTATTTTTCCAGCCGCGGGTCGGCATCGCCGCCGTCGTGTTCGGCGGGGTCTTGATCTTCGGCGCCGTGCGCGCCGTGCGCGCCGTGGTGCCCGCCGCCCGAGATGACCGCGAACGGGTCCTTGCCCGACTTGACCCGCTTCATCACCTCCAGGTAGTCGAGCTGGTGCAGCGAGGGTGAGCCGAGCTCCCGCCAGGTCCGCGGCGCCGCCACGGTGGGCCGGAGCCTGCCGCGCAGCGAGTAGGGCACGATGGTGGTTTTCGCGGCGCTGTTCTGGCTCCAGTCCACCAGCACCTTGCCGGTGCGGAGCGTCTTCTTCATGTCGCTGACCGCCAGATCCGGGTGGTCAGCCTCCAGCGCCCGGGCGAGTTCGTGGGCGAACTCCGAGACCTGGTCCGAGCTCTGAGTCCCGTCCAGCGCGGCGTAGAGGTGAATGCCCTTGCTGCCGCTGGTGACGGGCACGGGCTCCAGGCCGACGTCCTGCAGGATGCCGCGGGCGAGTTTGGCGACTTCCACGCATTCGGCGAGGCCGGCGCCGTCGCCCGGGTCGAGGTCCAGTACCAGCCGGTCCGGCGGCAGGGCGTTGCCGTGCGAATCCACCCGCCACTGCGGCACGTGGATCTCCAGTGCCGCGATCTGGGCCAGCCAGGTGAGCGTGGCCGGATCGTTTACCAGCGGATACTGGATGGTGCGCTCCTTGTGCATGATGGAGGCGCGCGGCACCCAGCCCGGGGTGGAGTGGTCCAGATTCTTCTGGAAGAACATCTCGCCCGGCTCGTCGGCGGTCCCCACGCCGTGGACCCAGCGCTTCCGGGTGGCCGGTCGGTTCGCGGCGGCCGGGATCAGCACGGGCGCCACCGCGGCGTAGTAGGCGAGTACATCGGCCTTGGTGGTTCCGGTCTCCGGGTACATAACCTTGTCCAGGTTGGTCAGCACCAACTCCCGGCCGTCGACGCGGACGCGTTCCTTGCTGTCAGGCAAAACACTTCACCTCCTTGCGGCTCTGGTGTTCACTTGAGCCATGAGAGCCATCTGGAAAGGCGCGATAGCGTTCGGGCTGGTCAACGTGCCGGTCAAGGTCTACAGCGCGACCGAGGACCACGACATCAGCCTGCATCAGGTCCACAACGCCGACGGCGGCCGGATCCGCTACCAGCGCCGGTGCGAGGTCTGCAGCAAGATCATCGACTATGAGGACATCGACAAGGCCTACGAGGATGAGGGCCGCACGGTGATCCTCAGCCGCGAGGAGCTCAAGTCGATCCCGGCGGAGAACAGCCACGAGATCGAGGTGGTGCAGTTCGTCCCGGCCGAGCAGCTCGACCCGATGATGTTCGAGAAGAGCTATTACCTGGAACCGGACGCCAAGTCGCCCAAGGCCTACGTGCTGCTTCGCCGGGCCCTGGAGGACACAGACCGGGTGGCAATCGTCCAGTTCGCGCTGCGGGAAAAGACCCGGCTGGGTGCGCTGCGCATCCGCGGCGACGTGCTGGTGTTGCAGGGGCTGCTGTGGGCCGACGAGGTGCGCGAGGCGGCCTTCCCTGCCCTCGAGACCAGCGTCCGGATCTCCGCCCAGGAACGGGAGATGTCCGCGGCCCTGGTGGACTCGATGGCGGCCGACTTCGAACCCGAACAGTTCACGGATGACTACCAGCTGCAATTGCGGCAGCTGATCGACGCAAAGATCGAGCAGGGCGAGTCGCTGGACACCGAGGAGACCTTTGGCGCTCCCGCGGCGGAAGCCGGCACCGGCGAAGTGATCGACCTGATGGACGCGCTGAAGCGCAGTATTGAGCGCAAGCGCGGGGCGGCTTCGGGTTCCGCCGCGGACGAGGGCGGTGCCGCAGGCGGCGGGGCGGGCGGCAGCAAGGCCAAGGCTGCACCGGCTAAAACCACCCGGTCCAAGGCGGCCCCGAAGGCTGCCGCCGGCGGAACCGGCAGGGCGTCCAAGACGGCCGGCGAGAAATCCGCTGCGGCCAAGCCGGCGGCGTCGAAAACCGCCGCATCCAAGCCCGCCGCCTCGAAGCCCGCCGCGTCGAAGACGGCTGCCGCCAAGACCTCCGCCGCGAAGGGAGCGGCGCGCAAGGGCGCCTGAGTCCGCGCCCGCGCAGCCTGCCCGCGTACGCGGCGTCATCGGCCTAGGAATTCCGCAGAGCGGAGATCAGTTCGCTCTTTTTCTTCGCCGAGTAGCCCTTGAGGCCGATTTCCTTGGCCTTCTCGCGCAGTTGCGGGACTGTCCAGTCCTCGTAGTCGCCGGACTTGCCGCCCTTGCGGCCTACGGAGGACCGGCCGCGCTTAGCGGCGGCGTTGGAAATGCGGGCAGCCTTCTGCTTCGAGGCCCCGTCCTCCAACAGCGCCTCATAGAGGTCCGGGTCCTTGATGCTCGGGCTCTCGGAGCCTTGCGGTGCTCCCTTTTTCGTGGGCATGGCTACCGTGGCCCCCCGCCGGCCCGATCGGCCGGGTCGACGTCGACAGGGTCCGCCGGGTCGGCGTCGTCGACCTCGCCGCGGTCCACGGAGGAGCGCCATTCGCCGGTTTCGATGCCCCGGGACTCGATGAACTCCTTGAAGCGGCCCAGGTCGGCGCTGACCTGGCGGCTGTCCGCGCCGAGCGCGGCGCCGGTCTTCTCCGCCACGCCCTCGGGCTCCCACTCCAGCTCGACGTTGACGCGGGTGCGCTCGGCGCCGAGCGATTCGAAGGTGACGGTGCCCGCGTTGCGCGGTTTGTCCGCGCTGACCCAGGCAATCCTGCGGTCCGGGGTCTGCTCGGTGATCTGGGCCAGGTACTCGCGCCGCACGCCGGCGATCTCGGTGCGGAACTGGAGCGAGGTCTCATCGACCTGTTCCACCGCCTCGACCCCCTTCATGAATTCCGGGAAGGTCTCGAACTGGGTCCACTGGTTGTAGGCCGTCGACACGGGGACGTCGACTTCGATGCTCTCCTGCACGCTTGCCACGGGTGGTCTCCTTTGGGCCGGGAACTGATCCTGGCGGCTGCCTGGGGCGGCGGCCACGATGTCCAAACTATCGACGCCCGCCGGGGAAGACAAGCATTTACTAAGCCCCCTTATGGAGTGTTCCGGAGCGGGTGCGGCCGGATACGACGGCGGCCCGGCACCACCCCTTAGGGTGCTGCCGGGCCGCCGCCCAACCTGGTGCTATTCGGCGTCGTGGTCCGTCTCAAGGATCTGGACGAGGCGGTCCAGGGCGGCGTCGGCGCCATCGCCCTCGGCCCGCAACACCACAACCTCGCCGTGCGATGCGCCCAGGCTCATCAGGGACAGGATGCTGGCCGCGTCCATGGCCTCGTCCTCGGGTTCGCCGAGCCGGGCGATGGTGATTTCGAGATCGAACTCGCCTGCAGCCTCGGCAAAGATGGCGGCCGGGCGGGCATGCAGCCCGACGCGGCTGGCAATGGTGGCGTTACGTTCGGTCATTTTTGCTCCTTGAATTCAGCTTTGGATTATCAGCTTGGAAAGGTCTGTTGCGGACCGGCTCAGACGGTTACGGGAACCGGTTCAACCGTATCAACGGTCTTCTTGACTGCCCAGCGCTTGAGCGCGATGACGGACAGCGCGGTGACCACCGTGCCGACCGCGATTGCGACGACGAACATCAGGAAGTTGTCGATGGCGAAGAAGACGAAGATGCCGCCGTGCGGGGCTTTGGATCCGACGCCGGCTGCCATCGAAATGGCGCCGGTCACCGCGCCGCCCAGCATGCTGGCCGGGATGACGCGCAGCGGGTCGGCCGCGGCGAAGGGGATGGCGCCTTCCGAGATGAAGGAGGCGCCCAGCAGCCAGGCCGCCTTTCCGTTTTCCTGTTCGGCGAGGCTGAAGAGCTTCTTGTTCAGGACCGTGGAAGCCAGGGCCATGGCCAGCGGCGGCACCATGCCGGAGGCCATCACGGCTGCCATGATCTGCCACGGAGCTTGGTTGTCCAGGGAAGCGGCGCCAAGGCCGGCGACGGCGAAGGAGTAGGCAACCTTGTTGACCGGGCCGCCGAGGTCGAAGCACATCATGAGGCCCAGGATCACGCCGAGGGCGATCGCGCCGGCGCCGGTCAGGCCGGAAAGCCAGGCGTTCAGGCCCTTGGTGATGGCGACGATCGGGCCGCCCAGGATCAGGAACATCAGGCCGGAGGCGACGATCGAGGCCAGCAGCGGGATGATCACCACCGGCATCAGGCCACGCAGCCAGCGGGCCACCTGCAGGCGGCCGATCACGAGGGCGATGTAGCCGGCGAGCAGGCCGCCGACGATGCCGCCGAGGAAGCCGGCGCCCATGAACCCGGCCACGGCGCCGGCGACAAAACCGGGAGCGATGCCTGGGCGGTCAGCGATTGCGTAGGCGATGTAGCCGGCCAGGGCCGGAACCAGGAAGCCCAGCGAGAGCGCCCCGATCTTGAACAGCACGGCGCCGAGGTAGGCGCCCAGCGGGCCCCAGGCGTTGTCCGGGAACTCGGTGGGCAGGTTGAAGAGGCTGTTCTGGACCACGATCGTGTCCGCGTACTTGGTGATCAGGTAGCCGCCCATGAGGAAGCCGAGGGCGATCAGCAGGCCGCCACCGGCCACGAACGGAATCATGTAGCTCACACCGGTGAGCAGTGCCTTCTTCAGCTTCTGGCCAATGTGCTCACCCTTTACCTCAGCCTCGTGCTCGGCCTGCTCCTCCGCGCCGAAGTGCGGAACGCGGCGGGCGTTGGGGTTGTCGGCCGCGGCAAGGGCTTCCTGGACCATCTTGTCCGGCTCGTCGATGCCGCGCTTTACCGGGGCGTTGATGACCGGCTTGCCGGCGAAGCGCTCCTTGCCGCGGACATCGACGTCGACGGCGAAGATCACGGCGTCGGCGGCGGCGATCACGGCCGGATCCAGGGCCTTGGCCCCGGACGAGCCCTGGGTTTCAACCTGCAGGTCCACTCCGACTTCCTTGGCGGCCGCGACGAGGGAGTCCGCGGCCATGTAGGTGTGGGCGATGCCGGTGGGGCAGGCCGTGACGGCAACGAGGCGCTTGGTGCGGGGAGCCCCGGCGGCTGCGGTTGCGGCGGCCGGAGTTGCGCCGGATGTTGCGGCGGCGCCGGCCGCCGGTGCTGCGTCCACCGGAGCGGCTGCGGCGTGGCTGGCGGGCTTGTCCGCCAGCGCACCCTCGACCAGCTCCACGACCTCGGCCTCCGTGGTGGCGGCCCGCAGTGCGCCGGTGAAGTCCTTCTTGATCAGGGACCGGGCGAGCTTGGACAGGAGCTTGAGGTGCTCCTGGTCCGCGCCCTCGGGGGCCGCGATGAAGAAGATCAGGTCGGCCGGGCCGTCCTTGGCGCCGAAATCGACCGGCTGGGACAGCCGTGCCATGGCCAGCGTGGCCTCGGTGACCGCCGTGGAGCGGCAGTGCGGAATGGCGATGCCGCCGGGCACGCCGGTGGCCGTCTTGGACTCTCGGGCGAAGGCGTCCGTGAAGAGTCCTTCGACTTCGGTGGCGCGTCCGTTGGCCGCAACTCTGCCTGCCAGGTGCCGGATCACGTCCTCGGGCGAATTGCCCAGATTCTGGTCGAGCTCGACCAGTTCGGTAGTAATGAGCTGGGTCACTGTCAATCCTTTTTCAGGGCCGTGATGGTTACGGCGGCGGGGGTTGTTTGGTGCACTGCCGGGACGGTGGATCCGGGCAGGGAAGCCGCGGCGGCACCGTGGGCCACCGCTTGACGCAGGCAATCGGCCGGGGCGGCGCCCTGGCTGGCGGCGAGCAGGTAGCCGGCCAGCGCGGAATCTCCGGCGCCGACCGTGCTGACCGCCTTGACCGGCGGGTGCGTGGCCAGCCACGCGCCGTCGGCCGTCACAAGCACCGCACCCTTGGAACCGAGGGTGGCGAGTACAGCGCCCACTCCGGAAGCCACGACGGCGGCGGCGGCTGCCGCGGCAGCCTCCGGATCGCCCTCGAGCTCCTCGGCGGACTTATCCGTGGCGAATCCGGCTGCGGCAGCCAGTTCCGCCAGTTCCTCGGCATTGGGTTTGAGCAGGTCCGGTTTCCCCAGGGCGTCCCCGGAGATAGCGGCGGCGAGCGGTTCGCCGGAGGAGTCGACGGCGATGAGGGGTACCTCGGTGCCGTCGTGCAGGGAACGCAGCCGCCGGGTAACGGTGGCGTAGAAGTCGGCCGGGACTCCCGGGGGGAGGGACCCGGCCAGGACCACCCAGCTGGCGCCGCGGGAGGAATCCAGCAGCAACCCGATCAGGGCCTCCTGCTGTTCGCCGCTCAGCGCCGGGCCGGGTTCGTTGATCTTGGTGGTGACACCGCTAGGCTCGGTGAGCGCCACGTTGCTGCGCAGCGACTCGCCGATGGGCAGTGCGGCGAACGGTACGTCATGGTCCTGCAGGCCGGCGAGCACCGGGTCCGCAGCAGCGCCCGGCAGTACGGCCAGGGTTTGCAGGCCGGAGGCTACGAGGGCGCGGGAGACGTTGACTCCCTTGCCGCCGGACTCCTGCCGGACGGACAGGGCTCGCTGGACCTCACCGCGGAGCAGCGGGCCGGGCAGCGCCACGGTGCGGTCCAGGCTGGGATTGGCTGTGAGGGTGACGATCATGCGACCACCACCTCCACTCCGGCGTCCGCAAGGGCTTCGGCGAGGGCCGGGCTGGGTTGCGTGTCTGTGATCACGGTGTCCAGATCTTTCAAGGAGGCGAACTGGACCAGCGTCTCGGCGTCCAGCTTGGAGGAATCAGCCAGCACCACAATGCGGCGCGCTGAATGGACGAAGGCGGCCTTGACGGCTGCTTCTTCAGGATCGGGAGTGCTCAGCCCGAAGGCCGCGGAAATGCCGTTGGTGCCGATGAATGCGATGTCGGGCCGGATCCGCCGGGCGGCTTCCACGGTGGATTGGCCGACGGCGGCCTGCGTCAGGCCGCGGACCCTGCCGCCGAGCAGGTGCAGGGCGATGCCGGCTTCGCCGGAAAGCTTGGCCGCGATGGGCAGCGCGTGGGTGATGACCACGAGTTCCGTCTCGCTGGCTGTTCCGCCGGCTGTCCCCGCGCCGTTTCCCGCAGTGCGTGCGGCGAGCAGTTCTGCGAGGGCCTCGGTGGTGGAGCCGGCGTCGATCAGGATACTGCCGGCACGGCCCTGGGGGATGAGGGCAAGGGCGGCCTCGGCGATCCGGGTCTTCTCCGTCGGCCGCTGCACCGTGCGCTCAAGGATGCTTTCTTCCGTAGTGCTGAAACGCTCCGGCGAGACGGCGCCACCGTGGACCCGGCGGACAGTGCCGGCGATCTCAAGGGCGGCCAGGTCGCGGCGGACGGTTTCCGTGGTGATGCTGAAGCGCTCGGCGAGGTCGGTGACGCTGGCCCGGCCGCTGGCGGCGACGAGCTCCACGATTAGTTGTTGGCGTTCCTCGGCGAACACGTGCCCTCCATTGCGACATTCAATTCGAGTGCTGCTATTTCCGGTGTTGCGGCTTCCGGCTTCCTCGGTGACCCCCATCACATGAAGTGGAATTGATTGACTTTATCTTTGTTCATGTGGCTTTGTCAATGAAAAACAACAAGAACACAGAAGCGGGGGTCGGGTGAGCCGGGGGACATGCACGGCTCAGGCGGGCGCAAGGAGTTCGGCGGCTGCAGCTTAAACGCCGGACGCCGGGCCAGACCTGTGCGGTCCGGCCCGGCGTCCGGGTCAGTTCGGCGGCGTTGCTGCGCCCGGGGGATCAGATCCCGGCGTCGCGGCTTTCGTTCCGGGTGATGGTCTCGCCGGTGTTGGGATCGACGACGGAGCGGGTCTCACTGACGCGGCGGGTGCGGCTGCGGCCGGGGGAGGCCAGGACCAGGGACGCGATCAGGCCGATGACGCCGACCGCCATGAGGATGTAGCCGATCATGGTCTGGTCCACATTGGGGATCAGGCCGGGCGTGACGGCCCAGGCGAGGATGGCGCCGATGGCGATGAGGAAGATGGAGGAACCGATTCTCATGACTTGCTCCTTGGTGTCCGGTGGGACTGATAGGTATTGCTAAGCATGCTGTCCAGCGTCACGCTACAGCCAGGTATGTGTCCTTTCAACGATTCCGGGGCCGCCCCGCCGGGAAATGCGCGCCGAAGCGGTCGAAACGAGCCCGCCGGCGCTATTGACGCGGCTTCCGGACGACGGCGGCAATTCCGGACATACGCTGCGCGGATCCGCGATCGCTAGGCTGACCCCATGAACACAGTCGTCTGGTCCAAGCCGGAGTCGGAGCGCGCCGGCACGCCGCTGCTGGTGATGCTGCATGGCTACGGCACGGACGAGACGCGGATGGCGGAACTCTTCCCGGGCCTGCCGCCGGCGTTCACCTGCGCCGCGCTGCGCGGGCCGAAGGTGATCGGCGACGACTACGGCTGGTTCTTGCTGGACTATTTCCTCACCCACGACTTCGCGGACGTCATCACCGCGACAAACTCCGTCTTCAGCTGGATCGACACGGTTCGGGGCCAGCACAGCAGTGTCAGCCTGCTGGGCTACTCCCAGGGCATGGCCATGGCGAGCACGCTGCTGCGGCTGCGGCCGGAAGCTTTCAAGGCCGTCGTCGGGCTGTCCGGGTTCGTGCTGGACAACGAACTGCTGGCCATGAGCGAGTCCTTCGACGCCCGGCCGCCGTTCTTCTGGGGGCGGGATAAGGCGGATCCCGTAATCAACGAGGACGCCACCGCGCACACCGAGGAATGGCTCGAGCGGAACACCCTACTCACGGCCCGCAGCTACCCCGGAATGGGCCACGCGGTGTCCCCGGCAGAACTTGCCGACGTCGGCGCGTTCCTGCGCCACTACGTGCTGCGCTGAACCGTCCCGGCCCGCAGAACAAATTCCATTCGGTGGAAAGCCGCTGCCACTTGCGCGCTGAATTTATAAGCGTTTACAGTTTACTTTGGCCATTTTGATCGGCCCACTACTGCAGGGGGAAGAAAGGTCCAGGCCCGTGTCGCATGGCTAAGGCTCCACGCGTGACAATCCAGGACGTCGCAGCCCTCGCCGGGCTCTCCATTTGCACCGTTTCCCGTGCCCTCCGGCACCTCCCCAACGTGTCGGAAAGCGCCCAGGCCAAAGTCACCGACGCGGCCGCCAAGCTCGGCTACAAGGCGTCCTCCGCCGCCTCCCGCCTGGCCGGTGGAACCACCGGCGCCGTGGCCATCGTCGTGCCCACCGCCACGGCGTGGTTCTTTGCCCGCGCTGTCGAGGCCGCCGAGGAAGTCCTCGCCGACAGCGGCTACGACACCGTCCTGATCAGCCTCCGGAACCGGCCCAGTGTGCAGCGCAAGCTCTTCGGCGACCTGGCCGGGCTGGCCCAGCGGGTGGACGGGGTCCTGCTGCTGAACGTCGCGCTCGACGGCGACGAGGTGGCCGCCCTCGAAGCCTCGGGCCTCGCCGTCGCGAGCGTGGGCATGCACGGCGTCCCGTGGGACAACGTGGGAATCGACAACGAGGCCGCCGCCCGGCAAGCCACCGAACACCTGCTCGGGTTGGGCCACTGGGACCTGGCGGTACTGGCCGGCCGGGAGCCGGAGGGACGCTCGGTGAACACCGCCGACGCGCGGCGGCGCGGCTTCGAACAGGCCCTGGCCGAGCACGAGCTGACCGTCGACCCGGACCTCGTGCTCGACGCCGGGTCCAGCATCGAGGGTGGGCGCCGGGCCATGACGGAGCTGATCGAAAACCGCCGGAGGCCATCGGCAGTGTTCGCCGGCTGCGACGAGACCGCGTTCGGTGCACTGATGGCACTGCGGGATCTCGGTTTGTCAGCGCCAAAGAACGTCTCCATCATTGGAATCGACGATCATCAGATGAGCTGGTTCCTCGGGCTGACCACTATTGCCCAGCCGGTCGCGGACCAGGGCGCGTTTGCCGCCAACCTGCTGATCGAAAGGCTGCACCGCTCGGGGCTTCCGAATCCCCCCGCCACCCACCTGCTGGAGACCAAGCTGGTCGAGCGCAGGAGCACCCGCCGCCGGCGCTGAGGCCGGCCAACGCCCCCAGACAAGTGCCCGTCCCGGCACGCCGTCCCGAGGGCCCACCAACTTTTTCGAAGACTTTCCCGCCACCGTCTGAAAGGACATCCGCCCCATGACTGAGACCTCCAACAGCCGCGGCAACGGCACGGACATTTCCACCGCCGCCAGCGCGCCGGCCGACGTGCTCGCCGGCGCCTCCGCCATCCTCTTCGACCTCGACGGCGTCCTGACGCCCACCGCGGTGGTGCACGAGCGCGCCTGGCAGGAACTCTTCGACGGGTTCCTCAAGAGCGTCCCGGACGCCCCGGGCTACCGCGAAAGCGACTACTTCGACCACATCGACGGCAAGCCCCGCTTCGACGGGGTGCGCGACTTCCTGGCGTCACGGAACATCGTGCTGCCGGAAGGCCCGGCCGACGACGACCCGGCGCACGACACCGTGCACGGCCTCGGCAACCGCAAGAACAAGGTCTTCAACGACATTGTGGCCGCCGGCGGCGTGCAGCCTTTCGAGGGCTCCGTCCGCTTCATCGAGGCCGCGCTGAAGCGCGGACTCAAGCTCGCCGTCGTCTCCTCCTCCCGCAACGCCGTTCCGGTGCTCAAGGCGGCCGGGCTCTCGGACTACTTCCCGGTGGTGGTTGACGGCGTCGTCGCGGTATCCGAGGGGCTGCCGGGCAAGCCCAGCCCGGCCACCTACGAGTACGCCGCGCGGCTGCTGGGCCTTCCCAGTGAGGAGTGCGTCGTCGTCGAAGACGCGGTCTCCGGTGTCCAGGCTGGAAGCGCGGGGAGCTTCCACTCGGTCATCGGCGTGGACCGCGGCGCGGGCCGGGAAACCCTGCTCGACGCCGGGGCCACGATCGTAGTCAACGATCTCGCCGAACTGCTTTAGCCCAGCGCCTCCACCATCACCCGCCCGCACAACCCTCACCGCCAAAAGGACCCCCACCATGGCACTCATCACCTCGGACCGCGCCAGGTTCCCCAATGACCCCTGGCAGCTCGTGGAAACCGTCCACCTGCCGGGTAACGCCGGGACGCTAGAGACCCTCTTCAGCCTCGGCAACGGCCACCTCGGCATCCGCGGCGCCCACTGGGCAGCCGCCGACGCCGAACTCCCGGGCAGCTTCATCAACGGCTTCCACGAGATCTGGGATATCAAGCACGCGGAAAACGCGTACGGCTTCGCCCGCACCGGCCAGCGCATCCTCTACGTTCCGGATGCCAACAACTTCGTCGTGGTCATCGACGGCGAGATGCTCAGCCTTGAAGAATCCACGGTGCTGGACTACCGGCGGAGCGTGGACTTTGCCACCGGCGTCTATGAGTGCCGGATCGTCTGGCAGTGCCGCTCCGGCGCAACCGTGACCACCACGGAGCGCCGCGCGGTGGGGTACCAGGCACGCGGTGCCCTCGGCATCTCGCTGGAAGTCGCGGCCGACCGGGACATCTCCGCCGACGTGACCTCCGCCGTCGTGAACCGCCAGGACCAGCCGGTGGAGGACCACTCGGCGCACGACCCGCGCCGCGCCGGTCGGCACGCCGGGCGCGTGCTGCTCCCGGTAAGGCTCGAAGGTGGAGACGGCTCGCTCCGGCTGTCCTGGGAAGCCGCCGAGTCCAAGCAGCGGCTCGGCATGGCCGTGGACCACTGGACCTCCGCAGGCGTCCAGCCGTTCGACACCCAGGTGGACCAGGACGACAGCAGTGTCCGCTACGTCCTCGCTGTCAGCGCGGAGGTTCCCTTCGTGCTTGAAAAGAGCGTCAGCTACGCGGTGGGGCGCGCCTCGGACGAGGACCTCGCCGAGACTGCCGAGGCGGCCCTGCTGCCGGTAAGCGAGATCTTCGCCCAGAGCGCGGCGCACTACCGCGACTACTGGACCACCAGCGACATTGTCGTCGGCGGCCAGGCCGAGCTGCAGCAGGCCATCCGCTGGAACCTCTTCCAGCTGGCACAGGCCACGGCGTGCGCGGACGTGGCCGGCATTCCAGCCAAGGGCGTCTCCGGCTCCGGCTACGACGGGCACTACTTCTGGGACCAGGAGGTGTACCTGCTGCCGTACCTGACCTACACCAGCCCCGGCAACGCCCGCCAGGTCCTGGAATTCCGCCACGAACTGCTGCCCGAGGCAAGGGTCCGCGCCAAGGAACTCAGCGTGGACGGCGCCCTCTTCCCCTGGCGCACCATCAACGGCCTCGAAGCCAGCGCTTACTACGCCGCCGGCACCGCGCAGTTCCACATCGCCGCCGCGATCGCCTTCGCCACCAACCGCTACCTCTGGGCCAGCGGCGACACCGGGTTCAAGGAAACCCAGGGCTCGGAGCTGCTGATCGAGACGGCGCGGATGTGGGCCTCGCTGGGCTTTTTCGGCAAGGACGGGCTGTTCCACATCCACGGCGTCACCGGCCCGGACGAGTACACCGCCGTCGTCAACGACAACCTCTACACCAACGTGATGGCCCGCTTTAACCTGCGCGCCGCCGCTGCGCTGGACCACCCCGAAATTGACGACGCCGAGCGGGAGCTCTGGGAGCAGGCCGCGAGCCGGATGCAGGTCCCCTACGACGAGGACCTGCAGGTCTACTCGCAGGACAACGACTTCATGACCCTGGAACCGTGGGACTGGGACACTCCGCGGTCAAAGTACCCGCTGCTGCTGAACTTCCACCCTTTGGTGATCTACCGGCACCAGGTCCTCAAACAGGCCGACACTGTCCTGGCGATGTTCCTGCAGTGGCAGGACTTCACCGCTGAGGAGAAGCGCCGCGCCTTCGACTTCTACGACCCGATCACCACCGGCGACTCCACCCTGTCCGCCTGTGTGCAGGGCATCATGGCTGCCGAGGTGGGCTACGGGGAAGCCGCGCTCAACCACTTCATCCACGCCCTCTACATCGACCTGGACGACACCCACGGCAACACGATCGACGGCGTGCACATCGCCTCGACCGGCGGGGTCTGGAGCTCGCTGGTCAGCGGCTTTGCCGGCCTCCGCGACCAGGGCGAGGTTCCGTACTTCGATCCGCGGCTGCCGGCCGAATGGGACTCCTTGTCCTTCCACCTGAAACTCCGCGGCGGGCTGCTGCACGTGGAGCTGGGCCATGAGGCGCTTCGGCTGACCGTCCGGGAGGGCGCTCCGCTGGACGTTGACGTGCGCGGCGAACGGTTCACCGTGGGCAGCGATCCGGTGACCGTGCCGCTGCACGCCGTGGCGAGCCCGGAGCCGACGGTGTTCCCGGGACCGGCGACGGCGTCGATCCCGGTGGTGCGCGCCGTCAACTAGGCGTCTCGCGCGGCCGACCCGCGGCCGTGTCTGTGTCCGTGTCCGTGTCCGTTTCGACGGTTCCTTGCGCGCTCGATGGCGCGAAGCATCGGTTTGGCAGGGAACCGTCGAAATGGCGGGCGGAGTTGGGGTCCGGAACGGCCGCCGGAACCGGCGGCTGGAATACTCCCGGGGACACCTCGGTTGGCGCCTAAGGGACCGATGCTGCCGGAACGGCACGCCGGCCCCGCGCAATGGGCGTGAACCGCCGTCGACGCCGTATCCGGCGCCACCGGCGGTCCGCGCCCGCACCGGCTCAACCCAGCCAGAAACGGAGATGGTGGACCAATGACTGCCTACAAGACAGTGAACCCCGCGACCGGAGAGACGGAAAAGGAATTTCCGCTCGCAACCAAGGAAGAGGTCGAGACGGCGCTGGCCGCCGCGCAGCAGGCTTTCCTCGAGTGGCGCAAGGCGCCCGTGGAGGAGCGCACCAAGGTCATCGCCCGCGTCGCCGAGCTGTACCGGGAACGCCAGGATGAACTGGCGCGCCTGATCGCCAAGGAGATGGGCAAGCCCGTGGTCGAGGCCCGCGGCGAGGTCAAGCTGGTCGCCTCGATTTACGACTACTACGCCACCGAGGGCCCGGAATTCCTCAAGGACGAGCCGCTGGAGGTCAAGGGCGGCGGCGACGCCCTGGTGCGCTCCACCCCGATCGGTCCGCTGCTGGGCATCATGCCGTGGAACTACCCCTACTACCAGGTGGCCCGCTTCGCCGCGCCCAACCTGGTCCTGGGCAACACCATCCTGCTCAAGCACGCCGGCAGCTGTCCGCAGTCGGCCCTTGCGATTGAAGAAATCTTCCACGACGCCGGCCTGCCGAAGGGCGCCTACACCAACCTGTTCCTGGACAACGACCAGGTGGCGGAGATCATCGCGGACTCCCGCGTCCAGGGTGTCTCCCTGACCGGCAGCGAGCGGGCCGGTGCGGCCGTGGCCGAGGTGGCCGGGCGCAACCTCAAGAAGTACGTCCTGGAACTGGGCGGCAGCGACCCCTTCATCGTGCTCGACTCCGATGACCTGGACGCCACCGTCAAGGCCGCCGTCGGGGGCCGGATGGGCAACGCCGGCCAGGCCTGCACCGCTTCCAAGCGGTTCATCGTCCTCGAAGACCTCTACGAGCCCTTCGTGGAGAAGTTCACCGAGCGGATGGCCCGGATCAAGCCCGGCGATCCCCAGCAGGAAGACACCCGGTTCGGTCCGCTGTCCTCCCAGAGCGCCGCGGACGGCCTGGTCGAGCAGATCCAGGACGCCGTGGACAAGGGAGCCACCCTGCGCACCGGCGGCCACAAGGTGGACGGACCCGGCGCCTACGTGGAGCCAACCGTCCTCACCGACGTCACCCCGGAGATGCGCGCGTTCTCCGAGGAACTGTTCGGACCCGCCGCCGTCATCTACAAAGTGGCCAGCGTGGAGGAAGCGATCGACCTCGCCAACGGCTCGCCCTACGGCCTGGGCGGATCGGTATTCAGCGCCGATCCCGCGAAGGCCCAGGACGTCGCCGACCAGCTGGACACCGGCATGGTGTTCATCAACTCGGTCGCCCAGACCCAGGCGGACATGCCCTTCGGCGGCGTCAAGCGCTCCGGCGTCGGGCGTGAGCTGGGCCGGTTCGGGATGGACGAGTTCGTCAACAAGAAGCTGATCCGCACCCCGCGCTAAGCGGGACGGCGCTGGGCTCCCCGCGCCAACCGGGACCGGCCCCGCCCGGAAACCCCGCCAAGACACGGCCGCGGCCGGAGGTGAAGACCTTCCGGCCGCGGCCGTTGCTGTCCCGTTAGGCTCCTGCTATGGAAAAAACGGCCACCGCCCCGGCGCGGCGCAGCCTGGCCTTCGTGGGTGTCAACGCGGGCCTGGCGCTGCACCCGGCGGATTCGCGGGGAGCGCTGGTTCCGGGCGAGCCGGCCAGCTGCTTTGCCTCGTTCTGGCAGGCCGACTGGTCCCGGTGGGGTTCCGGGAGCGCTTTGCTGGTGGCCACCCTGCAGGGCTGGCGCAGCTACGGCACCGATGAAGCCCTCGCGGAAACCCTGGCCACCGAACTTACCCGGCACTTCCCGGAGGCGGCGCGATTCCCGTTGACCGGGATCGGGCACACGCACGACGAATTCACGGTGCGGACAGACCCGGCGACAGGGTTCCGCGCCACCGGCCACAAAGCGGAGCTGGCCATCAGCGGGGTCCTGGACCGGAGGCAGTTCACCGCGCCCAACTTCCAGCTCGGCGAGGCAAACGCCGCCCTGAGCAACGTTTATCTGCCCTGCAGCACCGGACGGCTCGCGGAGTTCGGGGTGGAGTGGCCCGGCGCGCCGACGGTCTATCCAGGCCCGCTGGGACCGTCCTCCTCGGCGTTCATCGCCCTCGCCGAATCCTGGGTGCTTTAGCGCACTGCCCGGCGGCGGCGGCCCGGCGGCAGCGGGGAAGCGGCGCCAAGGCGGCCGGACGGTCTTTGGCCTAGTCTTGAGGCTGGACGATGTTCAGCACACTTATGGTTCACGGAGAGGCGATGATGGCCAAGCGCAGCAACCCGGCAATGAAAATTGCCCAGAAGACCGCCCACAATGCCATGTTCGACGCCGACGGCAAGCCCAAGCCCGGCGTCCACAACATGCTCCTGCGTGCAGTGGAAATCCAGCGGCCGCTGGTCCTGGCGAACCTGCGCCGGCTGCAGCGGAAGCACCCGCAGGCCACCGCGGCGCAGCTGGCCGCGATCCTGGAACGCAACTACTTGACCGCCGTCACCGGCGGCGGTGCCCTCGTCGGCGGCTCGGCCGTCATCCCCGGCGTCGGCACCGTGGCCGCGCTGGGACTCTCCGCCGCCGCGACCGTCGGCTTCCTGGAGGCCACCGCCCTGTTCGCCACCTCGCTGGCCGAACTGCACGGGGTGCGGATGGTCGATCCGGAGCGGGCCAGCACGCTGGTCATGGCCATCATGCTCGGCGAAGAGGGCACGGCGCTGCTGAGCTCGCTGAGCGGCCACGCCGCCGGACAGGGCGCCGGGCCGACGCAGGCCTGGGGCACGCTCTTCGCGCGCCGCGCACCGATGATCGGCTTCGGCTCGGTGCGGGAGCGGATCCAGCGGGCCTTCCTGCGGAACCTGCTCAAGCGCCAGGGCACCGCGCTGCTGGGCCGTGCGCTGCCCTTCGGCGTCGGCGCCGTGGTGGGCGGCGTCGGCAACCGGATGATGGGACGCGCCGTCGTCGAAAACGCCAAGGAGGCCTTTGGCCCCATGCCGGTGACCATCCCCGGCGAACTGAAGACAGGCGCGGCTGACGCCGCCCCGGATCTGGAAGGCGGAACCGTTGGATCTGAACGCTGATCTCGGGGAGTCCTTCGGCTCCTGGACCATGGGCGACGACGCCGCGATGTTCCCGCTCGTCACCAGCGCCAGCGTGGCTTGCGGCATGCACGCCGGCGACCCGGTGACCATGCTGGACACCTGCCGTGCGGCCTACGAGCTGGACGTCAGGGTGGGCGCCCACCTGGGCTACCCCGATCTGGCCGGCTTCGGCCTGCGCGCCATGGACATGACCTTCGACGACCTGTTCGGCGCGGTTCTCTACCAGCTTGGCGCGCTCGACGGCGTGGCCCATGCGGTGGGCGCCTCGGTGGATTACGTCAAGGTCCACGGCGGCCTCTACGACCGAACCATGCACGACGACGAGCAGGCGTCCGCCGTCGTCGCCGCGATCCAGGCCTACGACCCCGGGCTTCCGATTCTGGGCCTGGAAGGTTCCGCCTTGCTGAGGATTGCCGGCGAGGCCGGCAACCCGGTGTTCCATGAGGCCTTCGCCGACCGCGCCTACCTCCCGGACGGCTCCCTGGTGCCGAGGCTGGAGGAGGACTCGGTGATCGAGGACCCCCAGGAGATCGTCGAGCGGGCGCTCCGGCTGGCGCTCAGGGGCGAAGTCCTGGCCGTCGACGGCACGGTCGTCACGCTCACCCCGCACTCGCTGTGCCTGCACGGCGACACTCCGGGCTCCGTGACGGTGGCCGCCGCCGTCCGCGCCGCGCTGGAGCAGGCCGGAGTCGAGCTGCAGCCCTTCGCCTGAGGCACGCGTCGCGTTCCGCCGTGAGGCTGAAGTGGCGACTGTGACACTAGTGCCGTAGGGCCCTATCGGGGGACTTGGGTGCCCCATAGCTTTGGGGGCATGACTGCCGGAGGCTCCGCGGGGTTGGACGGACCCGCCTCGGATGCAATGTTGAAGCTGGGCCGATTCTTCACGAAATGGGACCAGACCGAGGACGGCAGGGCGGTGTTCCGGGAGGGCGGCCGCAAGGGCGACATCTTCTACCGGGACCGCTGGAGCCACGACAAGGTGGTCCGCTCCACGCACGGGGTGAACTGCACCGGCTCCTGCTCCTGGAAGGTGTACGTCAAGGACGGCATCATCACCTGGGAGTCCCAGCAGACCGACTACCCCTCGGTGGGACCGGACAGCCCGGAATACGAGCCCCGCGGCTGCCCGCGCGGGGCCGCCTTCTCCTGGTACACCTATTCGCCCACCCGTGTGCGCTTTCCCTATGCGCGCGGTGTGCTGGTGGAGATGTACCGCGAGGCCAAGGCCAGGCTGGGCGATCCGGTGCTGGCCTTCGCCAACGTCGCCGGGGACCCGGAAAGGCGCCGCCGCTACCAGCAGGCGCGCGGCAAGGGCGGCCTGGTCCGCGTCTCCTGGCAGGAGGCGATCGAAATCGCCGCCGCCGCGCACGTCAACACGATCAAGGCCTACGGTCCGGACCGCTGCGCCGGGTTCTCCCCGATCCCCGCCATGTCGATGGTCTCGCACGCCGTCGGCACCCGCTTCATCCAGCTGATCGGCGGGGTGATGACCTCCTTCTACGACTGGTACGCGGACCTGCCGGTGGCCAGCCCGCAGGTCTTCGGCGACCAGACCGACGTCCCGGAATCCGGCGACTGGTGGGACGCCCGCTACCTGATGATGTGGGGCTCCAACGTCCCCGTGACCCGCACCCCGGACGCGCACTGGATGGCCGAGGTGCGCTACCGCGGCACCAAGGTGGTCACGGTCAGCCCGGACTACGCGGACAACACGAAATTCGCCGACGAATGGCTCCCCGCGCAGGCCGGCACCGAAGCCGCGCTGGCCATGGCGATGGGGCACGTCATGCTCAAGGAGTTCTTCGTCGAGCGCGAGGTGCCATTCTTCGCTGACTACGTTCGGCAATACACCGACCTCCCGTTCCTGGTCACCCTGGAACGGCGCGACGACGGCACCCTCACCCCCTCCAAGTTCCTCACCGCCAAGGACATTCCGGCCGAATCCCTGGCCGAAGACGCCGCGTTCCGGACCGTGCTGTTCGACAAGAAGGCCAGCCGCCCGGCCGTGCCCAACGGCTCCATGGGGTTCCGCTACTCCGGCAGCGGGGAAGGCAAATGGAACCTGGACCTGGAGGGCATCGAACCGGCGCTGTCGCTGCGCGAGGTGTCCGGTGAAAGCGCCGAAATCCTGCTGCCGTGCTTCGAGGACGCCGGCGGGAACGGCAGCGTGCTCCGGCGCGGCGTCCCGGTCCTCGAGGTGGAGGGGCAACTGGTCACCACCGTCTTCGACCTGATGCTGGCCCAGTACGGCGTGGGCCGCGACGGCTGCCGGGGGAGTGGGCCGCCGGCTACGACGACCCAGGGACGCCCTACACCCCGGCGTGGCAGGAGGAGATCACCTCCGTTCCGGCCCAGGCCTGCATCCGGGTGGCACGCGAGTTCGCCCGGAACGCCGAAGATTCCAAGGGCCGGTCCATGATCATCATGGGTGCCGGCATCTGCCAGTGGTTCCACGGCGACGCCACCTACCGCGCGGTGCTGGCCCTGGTCATGCTGACCGGCTGCATGGGCCGCAACGGCGGCGGCTGGGCGCACTACGTGGGCCAGGAAAAGACCCGGCCGGCCACCGGCTGGGTGTCGCTCGCGAACGCGCTGGACTGGGCCCGCCCGCCGCGGACCATGATCGGCACCGGCTACTGGTACATGCACACGGACCAATGGCGGCAGGACGGCTATTCGGCCGACGCCCTGAAGTCCCCGCTCTCCACCGGGGCGCTGGACGGTATGCACACCGCGGATGCCATGGCCCAGTCCGCCCGGCTCGGCTGGATGCCTTTCTACCCGCAGTTCGACCGCAACCCGCTGGACCTCGCGGACGCGGCCGAAGCCGCCGTCGCCGCCGGCACGGCGAAGGACACCCCCGGCTACATCGCCGACGCGCTGAAGAACCGCACCTTGAACCCGGCCATCGAAGACGTGGACGCGCCGGAGAACTGGCCGCGGACCCTCGTGCTGTGGCGCTCCAACCTGTTCGGCTCCTCGGCCAAGGGCAACGAGTACTTCCTCCGCAACCTGCTGGGAACCCACAACAACGTCATCGGAAAGGACCACGCCGAAGGCCTCAAGCCACGGGACGTGAAATGGCACGAGCAGGCACCGGAGGGAAAGCTGGACCTGCTGGTCTCCGCGGACTTCCGGATGACCTCCACCACGCTGCTCTCCGACGTCGTGTTCCCGGCCGCCACCTGGTACGAGAAGCACGATCTGTCCTCCACCGACATGCACCCGTTCGTGCACGCCTTCACCCCGGCGATCGACCCGCCGTGGGAGACCAAGACGGACTTCGACACCTTCCACCTGCTGGCCCAGGAGTTTTCCCGGCAGGCCAAGACCCACCTGGGTGTCCGCAAGGACCTGGTCAGCGTGCCCCTGCAGCACGACACCCCCGGCCAGCTCGCGCAGCCCGGCGGGACCGTGTGGGACTGGCGGGACGCGTCCATCCCCGCCGTTCCGGGACAGAACATGCCCAATTTCTCCGTCGTTGAGCGGGACTACACCGCCATCGCGGACAAGCTCGCCGCCGTCGGGCCCTTGGCCGACAAACTGGGCTTCACGGTCAAGAACGTCACCTACCGGCTCACGGGCCCGTTGGAGCGGCTGAGCCGCTCCAACGGCGTGATGCTCGGCGGCGCCGCGGACGGCCGCCCCGCGATCGACACCGACGCCAAACTGGCCGAGGCGATCCTGGCGTTCTCCGGCACCACCAACGGCGCACTGTCCGTCCAGGGCTTCAAGGACCTGGAAGTGCGCACCGGCCGCAAGCTGGCGGACCTGTCCGAGGGGTCCGAGGAAAAGTTCATCACCTTCGCCCAGACCCAGGCTGGCCCGGTCCCGGTGATCACCTCGCCGGAGTGGTCCGGTTCGGAGACGGGCGGCCGCCGGTACGCACCGTTCACCATCAACATCGAACGGCTCAAGCCCTTCCACACCCTCACCGGCCGGATGCACTTCTTCCTCGACCACGACTGGATCCGGGACATCGGCGAATCCCTGCCGATCTACCGGCCGCCGCTGGACATGCACCGGCTCTTCGGCGAACCCAAACTCGGCCGCGATGGATCCATGGAGGTGGTGGTCCGCTACCTGACGCCGCACTCGAAATGGTCCATCCACTCCGAATACCAGGACAACCTGCTGATGCTCTCGCTCTCGCGCGGAGGCCCGACAGTCTGGATGAGCCCGGCCGATGCGGCGGCGATCGAGGTCAAGGACAACGACTGGGTGGAATGCGTCAACATCAACGGCGTCCTGGTGGCCCGGGCGATCGTCAGCCACCGGATGCCCGCCGGCGTCGTGTACGTCCACCACGCCCAGGAGCGCACCATCGACGTCCCCAAGTCCGAGGCCACCGGCCGGCGCGGCGGCATCCACAACTCCGTCACCCGGCTGCTGGTCAAGCCCTCGCACCTGATCGGCGGGTACGCCCAGCTGGCCTACGCGTTCAACTACCTCGGCCCCGCCGGAAACCAGCGCGACATGGTGGCCACCGTCCGCCGTCGCTCCCAGGAGGTGCAGTACTGATGCGCGTGATGGCACAAATGGGCATGGTGATGAACCTGGACAAGTGCATCGGCTGCCACACCTGTTCGGTGACCTGCAAGCAGGCCTGGACCAACCGTGCGGGCACCGAATACGTCTGGTTCAACAACGTCGAAACCCGGCCCGGACAGGGGTACCCGCGCCGCTATGAGGACCAGGAACGCTGGCATGGCGGCTGGACGCTGAACAAGCGCGGCAAACTGGTCCTCAAGGCCGGCGGACGGGTCAAGAAGATGCTCGGCATCTTCGCCAGCCCGGTCCAGCCCGAGCTCAAGGACTACTACGAGCCGTGGACCTACGACTACAAGACCCTGGTGGACGCGCCGCTGGGCGAGGATTTCCCGGTGGCCCGGCCGAAGTCCCTGATCACCGGCGAGGACACCAAGATCACCTGGTCCGCGAACTGGGACGATGACCTCGGCGGCTCCGCCGAGCACGGGCACCTGGACCCGATTGTGGAGAAGGTCCGTCGCGAGTCCGAGGACAAGATCAAGTTCGCCTACGAGCAGACCTTCATGTTCTACCTGCCGCGGATCTGCGAGCACTGCCTGAACCCCTCCTGCATGGCCTCCTGCCCCTCCGGCGCCATCTACAAACGGGTGGAGGACGGTATTGTGCTGGTGGACCAGGACCGGTGCCGCGGCTGGCGGCAGTGCGTCACGGGCTGCCCGTACAAAAAGATCTACTTCAACCACAAGACCGGCAAGGCCGAGAAGTGCACCTTCTGCTACCCGCGCGTGGAGGTGGGACTGCCCACCGTCTGCTCGGAGACCTGCGTGGGCCGGCTGCGCTACCTGGGGTTGTTCCTGTACGACGCCGACGCGGTCACCGCGGCGGCGGCGGTCACCGACCCGCAGGAACTCTACGACGCCCAGATGGACGTGCTGCTGGACCCGAACGACCCCGCCGTGCAGGCCGAGGCCCGGGCCTAGGGCATCCCGGAGGACTGGATCGACGCGGCCCGACGCTCGCCGGTCTACGCCCTGGCCAAGGTCTACAAGGTCGCCCTGCCGCTGCATCCCGAATACCGGACCATGCCGATGGTCTGGTACGTCCCGCCGCTCTCCCCGGTGGTGGACCTGTTGCGCGACCAGGGGCACGACGGCGAGGACGCCGGCAACCTCTTCGGCGCCATCGACGCGCTACGCATCCCGGTGGAATACCTGGCCGAACTCTTCACCGCCGGGGACACGGACCGGGTCACCGCGGTGCTGTTGAAACTGGCGGCAATGCGCTCTTTCATGCGCGGCATCAGCCTCGGCAACGACCCGGACGACTCCATCCCCGAGGCGGTGGGGATGGACAGCCAGACGATGTACGAGATGTACCGGCTGATGGCGATCGCGAAATACGACGAGCGCTACGTCATCCCCAAGGCCCACGTGGAACAGGCCCACGATCTGGAGGAAATGGGTTGCTCGCTGGACTTCGACGGCGGCCCCGGCATGCAGGACACCTCACCGTTCGGCGAGGCCAGCGGCCGGCCGGTTCCGGTGGCGGTGGAAACCTTCAACGCACTCCGGGACCGCCAGACCTCCGGCGGCCTCGAGGAGGGGACCAGCCTGCGGGGCCGGGTGAACCTGCTGAACTGGGACGGCCGCGGCGCACCGCCCGGGCTCTTCCCCGAGAAGGGGCCGGAACCGGGCACCCTCGCCGCGGCGGAGGACCAGCCATGAGCCGCCGCGACCAGGTCGTCTACCTCGCCGCCGCGTGGTGCCTCTCCTACCCGGACGAGGACCTGCTCGGCAAGGTCCCCCTGATGCGCGCCGCGCTCGCGGAGTTCCCCAACGCCGTCGCCGACTTCGAAGAGGTGCTGGCCGCCCTGGAGGCCACGCCGCTGATGGAAAGCCAGGCCAGCTACGTTCGCGAGTTCGACCTCGGCAAGCGCCACGCCCTGCACCTGTCCTACTGGACGGACGGGGACACCCGGCGGCGCGGCGAAGTGCTCGGCAGCTTCAAGGCGGCCTACCGGCAAAGCGACGTCCTGGTGGACACCCAGGGGGAACTGCCGGACTACCTCCCGATGGTGCTGGAATACGCCGCCCGGGTGGACCTTGCGGCCGGCCGCGGGCTGCTGGGCCGGTACCGGGCCAGCCTGGAGATGCTGCGCTTCGGCCTGCTCCGGGACGGACTGCCGCATGCCCGGATCCTGCAGGCAGTCTGCGCCACCCTGCCGGGGAAGTCCCCGGCGGACGAACAGGCCGTGATGCGTATGGCCGGCTACGGTCCGCCCACCGAGGCCGTTGGCCTGGACCCGTACGACCCGCGCCTGCTGCCCGTGAAGGGGGCCTGAAATGGAGCTGTCGGTGCTCGATATCCTGCTCTGGGGTGTCCTGCCCTACGTCATGGTGGTGGTCCTGGTCGGCGGCCTGGTCTGGCGGTACAAGTACGACCAGTTCGGCTGGACCACCCGGTCCTCCCAGCTCTACGAATCCCGGCTGCTGCGGATCGCGTCCCCGCTCTTCCACTTCGGCCTGCTCGCCGTGATCGCCGGGCACTTCTTCGGCCTGGTCATTCCGATGGCGTGGACCCAGGCCGTGGGGATGAGCCAGGAGTTCTACCACTTCAACGCCCTCCTGGTGGGCGGCATTGCCGGGGTCGGGACGCTGGGCGGCATCATCCTGCTGATCTACCGGCGCCGCACCACCGGGCCGGTCTTCATGGCCACCACCAAGAACGACAAGACCATGTACGTCGTCCTCACCGCCGCGATCGTCTTCGGACTCTGGACCACCCTCGCGAGCGTGTTCGAAGGCGAGCATGGGCACAACTACCGCGAGACCGTGGCGCCATGGTTCCGTTCCCTGTTCATCTTCCAGCCCGACATCGCGGCGATGGCCGAGGCTCCGTTCTCCTTCCATCTGCACACCCTGGTGGGCATGGCGCTGTTCGTGATCTGGCCCTTCACCCGGCTGGTCCACGCGTTCACGGCGCCGTTCCACTACCTCTTCCGGCCGTACATCGTGTACCGCTCCCGCGACCGGGACCGGAACGGCAAGCGGGGCGGCAAACGAGGCGGCGTCCAGGCGGGGGCGGCAACCCGCACGCCCTCCACCGCGGCACGGCCCGGCTGGTCCGCCGTCGGAACCCGCGACCGTGACACCCGCAACCGCTGACCCGCCAGCGGCGCCGGGACCCTGCCGCCGCACCGAAAGGAGACCACCATGGCCGAAGTGACCCCGCCAGCGACGGCGGCAACCGCGCCGGCAGGCCAGACACTCAACCTGGTGCTCGCCACCGCGGCCTCCGTGGCGGGATTCTGGGCCTGGAATTCGGTGGCCACCCTCGGGGCCTTCTACACCCAGAACCTCCAGCTCAACCCCGCCACCACCGGCATCCTCGTCGCGATGCCGGTCTTCGTCGGATCGCTGGGCAGGATCGTCGTCGGCGCCCTGACGGACAAGTACGGCGGCCGGGCCATGTTCAGCTTCGTCCTGCTCGCCGCCATCGTGCCGATCCTGCTGGTGGCCGTCGGCGGCAGCATCCGCTCCTTCCCGCTGGTGCTCGGCGCCGGGCTGCTGCTCGGGGTGGCCGGCACCGTGTTCGCCGTCGGCATCCCCTTCGTCAGCGCCTGGTACGAACCCTCGCGGCGCGGCTTCGCCACCGGGGTGTTCGGTGCCGGGATGGGCGGTACCGCCCTGGCCGCGTTCCTAAACCCGCGGCTGGTGGCCTGGATCGGCTACTTCCCGACGCACCTGCTGATCGCCGCGGTTCTGGCCGTCATGGCCGCGCTGGTCTGGTTCCTGATGAAGGAGTCTCCTGCGTGGAGCCGCCAGAACGCGCCGGTCATGCCCAAGCTGCTCGACGCCGCAAAAACCCCGGTGACGTGGAAGATGTGCTTCCTCTACGCCGTCGTCTTTGGCGGCTTCGTATCCTTCGCGACCTACCTGCCGACGTACCTGCGGGACATCTACAGCTTCGACCCGAGTGCCGCCGGCGCGCGCACCGCCGGCTTCGCCCTGGCCGCCGTGTTGGCCCGGCCCGTCGGGGGAGTGCTCGCGGACCGGTTCGGCCCCAAACCCGTCGTGGTGGTCTCGCTCGCCAGCGTTGCCGTGCTCGCCTGGGTGGTGAACCTGCAGCCCGACGGCGATGTGCCCGCCGGCCTGACGTTCGTGGCGATGGCCGCCGCCCTGGGCCTGGGCACCGGCGGCGTGTTTGCCTGGGTCGGTGTGCTGGCCCCGCACGGAAAGGTGGGCAGCGTGTCCGGGGTGGTCAGCGCCGCCGGCGGCCTGGGCGGCTATTTCCCGCCGCTGATCATGGGTGCCACCTACGACGCCGCGTCCCGCAGTTACTCGATCGGGCTCATGCTGCTGGTAGTCACGGCGCTGGTGGCGCTGGCGTTCAGGGCCTTCGCGATGCGCGGCCGGCCCAAGGCCACGGTCGCGCCCGCCTGACGGGCCGGCGGGGCGCCGCGGGACTACGTACCCAGTAGCCGCCGTTCGTGGGCGAATGCCACCAGCTGGAGCCTGCTGCGGAGCTCCAGCTTGTCCAGTACGCTGCGCAGGTGGGTCTTGACGGTGGCTTCGGAGACGAACAGGCTCCCCGCCATTTCGCCATTGCTGAGGCCCTTGGCGGCGAGGAGGAACACTTCCCGTTCCCGCACGGACAGCACGTTGAGCACGGACAGGTCCGGGCCTGCCGCCGGCACGCTGCGGGCAGCGTGCTCGAAGAGGGAATGGATGGAGCCGGGCGCGATGACGGAGTAGCCGGAGTGCACCGTCCGGATCGCGGCCAGCAGGAATTCCGGTTCCGCGCTCTTGAGCAGGTACCCGCTGGCCCCCGCCTGCACGGCCTGCACCACGGCCTGGTCCCTGTTGAATGTGGTGAGCGCGATGATCCTGGGCTTGTCCGTTCCGGCCGCCGCCGCGTCCTCCACGATCTGCCGGGTCGCTTCGACGCCGTCCATGACCGGCATCCGCAGGTCCATCAGCATGACGTCCGGTCGCCGTTCAAAGGCCAGGGCCACGGCCTCATTCCCGTCACCGGCTTCCCCTGCGAGTTCCAGATCGTCCTGGCTCTCGAGCAACATGCGGATACCGGCCCGGAATAAGGGCTGGTCATCCACCAGCGCCACGGTGATGCGCGCCCCGGCATCAGCCACGGTGGCCTGCTTCCGCCTCGGCCGCCGGCAGGAGAACAGCCGCCGCGACCGGGGCGGGCGAGGCCCCCGGCCCGGAAACCGCACCGAGGGCTTCGCGGCTGCCAGTGTCGGCTGTCCCGTCAGCTGCGCTGCCTGCCAGGGTTCCGTAGGGAAGGAAGACCGTCACGCGGAAGTGTTCACCGTCGGGGCCCGCCGTCAGCCAGCCGCCGGCGAGATGGGCTCGTTCACGCATGCCGGGCAGTCCCCGTCCGGCTCGCGGCGAAGCCGGACCCGAGGCTTCCTCCTTGGCCGCCGGAACAAGGGCAGAGGCGAGGTGAAGCGTCAGCCCCGGCCCGCTCCAGTCATAGTGGAGCCGGACATCGGTGCCTCGGCCGCCATGTTTTAGCGCATTAGTCAGGCACTCCTGGATGATCCGGAAGACGGCCAACTGCTGTCCGGGCGAGAGGTCCACAGGGGACCCGGACTCGCTCGTGTGGACCTTGAGGCTGCCGCGCTGCATCCCCTCGATGAGCGCGGGAATGTCCCTAAGCAAGGGCTGCGGGGTCGCCATGCCGTCTTCGCGAACCCCCTCGATCACACGCTGGGCATCCACCAGGGCGCTGCGCGCCGACCGGGCGATGGTGTCCAGGGATGTGAGCACAGCATTGGGCTGGCCCTTGCTCAGGTACCGGGCCCCGTCCGCCTGGGCCGCGATGACGGCAAGCGAGTGGGCGAGGACGTCATGCAGGTCGCGGGCAATGCGTGTCCGTTCCTGCTCCACGATCAGGTCGATCTCGGCCTCCCTGAGGCTGCTCTGCGCCAGTTCGCGGGACCGGAACAGGCTGCCCCGTTCCTGAAAGAGGGCCAGCAGGAGACCGGCCGCGGCGCAGGCCCCGGCGATCAGCAGGAGGAGGGCGAATAGCTGCCAGCCATAGTCCTGCAGCCTCCAGCGGTCGCCGGCATAGGCCGGGGGAAACCAGCCGACGCCGTCACCGTACCTCCAGGACAGCATAAGGAAGCTCATAAGGGCGGCGGCGAGCACGTTGGCTGCCGCCGCGACGTAGCGCAGCCGTCGCGGGGCGGTCCACATGATGAATCCAAGAGCGACGAATGAGCCCAGATAGATGGCCCAGTGGGTGGAGTGCATCGGCGGCAGGGCGTGGGTCAGTTGACCGGCAAGCAGCGCAGCCGTGAATGCCAGCGAAACGACGGGCCGCCAGGCAGCCGTCGCGACCGCCAGCGTCATCAGTACCAGCGGCCAGTTCCCTGACCATGAAAGCCAGGACCCGCCCATCCGTCCGGCCTCGCCCACGCACCACAGGGAGAAAAAGACGACGGCGGCGGCGGGGGCGGCCCAGCGCCGCCCGAAACTCAGAGCAGATTCCATGCCAGTCACCATAAGCACCCCCGACCCCGCCTGAGCCCCAAATCGCGGCATTCTCCACCCAATAGCCAGCTGATTCAGTCTTTGAGCCAGTCCGAGGGCACGCCGCGGTGGGTCGGGACGCAACAAGCGATCGGCGGTCAGAGCGTTTTCAGGGTGAAGAGGGAGTCGCCGTGTACCTCGTCCAGGTCCACTCTGCCGGTTTCGCTGAATCCAAGTTTTGCCAGCACACGGCGTGACGGCGCGTTCCAGTCACGGACGGTGGCCCAAATGCGACTGTAGCCGGACGCTTCGGCCAGTTGCAGGACGGCCCAGGCAGCTTCAGTCGCCAACCCCTGACCCCAGACCTTCCGAAGGAACTCGAACGCAAGTTCGGGCTCCCCGTTCTGGCCGTGCCGGTTGGGAATCAGCCCGCAGTAACCGATGAACTGCCCGGAACTCTTCTGCTCCGCAGCGAGCAGCCCCGGGAAGGGATGCGCGGCCTCACGCCGGATCCCGTCGGCGATCTCGTCCAGCGTGGGATGGCCATCGGGACTGATTCGTCGATGCGGCGGGACACGAGGATCCCGCTCGGTCCAAAGCTGGCGCTGAACCGCGGCGTCGGACACGCGCCATGGCCTCAGCCGCAGCCGCACGGTTTCGAGGACGGCGTCCTGGTGGGGTGCCCGTGCCGGGTCCATCCGGGTCAGCCGAAGACCAGGTTGGCCACGGTAAAGATGGCGAGCCCGGCGAGGGCGCCCACCACGGTGCCGTTGATCCGGATGAACTGCAGGTCCTTGCCGACCTGGAGTTCAATCTTCTGCGAGGTCTCCTCTGCATCCCAGCGGGCCACGGTATCGGTGATGACGCCGGCGATGTCCGAGCGGTAGTTGTTCACGAGGTACCCCGCGGCGTCGCCGATCCAGGTGTTCACCTTGCCTGCCAGTTCGGGGTCGACCACCAGCCGGGTGCCGAAGTCGTGCACGGCAGCCTTGAACTTGACGCTCAGCTCGCTGTGCGGATCGTCGACGGCGGACAGCAGCGCGGCCTTGACCGTGCCCCAGGTGCGCGACGCGAGTTCACGGACCTCCGGATCGCCCAGCACCTGCGCCTTAACGCCCTCGGCGCGGGCAATCATGACCGGGTCGTGCTGCAGGTCCTG
>Ga0213837_1000635_pt1 | contig 30536 bp, 34 predicted proteins | sample SWPATP12_FD_160572 | JGI IMG/M metagenome (GOLD analysis project Ga0213837, IMG submission 160572) | Coastal seawater microbial communities from Marineland, Florida, United States - SWPA TP1 #2 | ecosystem: Environmental > Aquatic > Marine > Coastal | place: USA: Florida | collected 2016-08-06
ACCTCACCCACCATGACGAGGGAGCCGTCGTCGGCGCCGACGAAGCCCTCGTGCGGCACGGAGCCGTGCTGCGTGTGCAGGTGCTTGCCCTCGGTGAGCACGATCGTGTTCATCCGCTGCTTCGGGCCGGTGACCTGCACCACGTCGCCCCACTGGAAGGGGCCGGTCCTGCCCATCATGCGCGGGCCTCTCTGATCGCGGCCGCGAGGTCTGCCGGGGTGCGCCCGGCGAGGGTGGGCCAGTGGATGACGCCGGGCACGCGCGAGACGTCGACCGCGTGCGGCACGCCGATCGTGGTGATGCCCGCGGCGAGCGCACTCGCGACGCCGGTGAACGAGTCCTCGATCGCGACCGCATCCGCCGGGTCGACGCCGAGCAGCGACGCGCCGCGGAGGTAGGGCTCGGGGTGCGGCTTGCCGCGCTCGCACTCGTCGCCTGCGACGGTCGCGTCGAAGGGCGCGGTGCCGAGCGCCGCGGCGAAGGCGGCCTCGATGCGGTCGACGAGCGCGCGGGTCGACATCGTGACGAGCGCGACGGGGACGCCCTGCTCGCGCAGCTGGCGCAGCAGCTCGAGCGCGCCGGGACGGGCGGGCAGCGTGTCGCCGAGGTCGTCGATCACCTCGCTGACGAGGCGCTCGACGATGGCGTCGGCCTCGAGCGGCACGCCGCGGGCGATGAACGCGCTGGCGCCGTCCCAGAGGTCGATGCCGACGAGCGACTCCGCGTCCTCGGCGGTCCAGGGGATGCCGTACTCGGCGGCGAGGCGGGCCTCGGCGGCCATCCACGACGGCTCCGAGTCGATGAGGGTGCCGTCCATGTCGAACAGCACGGCGGCAGGCGAGATCACCGAGCCAGCCTAGTCGCGCGGGGTCGGAGGCTCCGACGGGCCGTCGCGCCGAGGTCGGGCTGCTCTCAGCTCCACCGCGCGCGAGCGTAGACTCGGCGCTTGACGTGGAGGAGGTGCCAGGCGTGGCACGAGGACCGATCGAGGGCCGCATCATGGTGGTCGCGTTCGAGGGCTGGACGGATGCCGGCGACGCGGCGAGCGGCGCCGTGCGCCGGCTCATCGAGGCGTGCGAGCTCGAGGCGTTCGACGAGATCGAGCCGGACGAGTTCGTCGACTTCGCGATGCACCGGCCGGTGGTGCGCACGCTCGAGGACGGCACGCGCGCGCTGCAGTGGCCGTCGACGATCGCCTACGCGCCGACCAGGCCGTCGAGCCGCGAGGCGCTCGCCGAGGACGCGGGGCTCGACGTGTCGAGCGGCAACGAGGGCGAGATCTTCGCGCTCGTCGGCGCGGAGCCGAGCCGCAACTGGACGGCGTACGCGGCGGAGTTCCTCGAGATCGTGCGCGGCTGCGAGGTCGACGCGATCGTGTTCGTCGGCGCGATGCTCGCCGACGTGCCGCACACGCGACCCATCTCGACGTCGATCACGAGCGACAGCCACGAGCTGCAGGCGCGCCTCGGGGTGCTGCAGAGCGAGTACGAGGGGCCGACGGGCATCATGACGGTGCTGTCGCTCGCCGCGCAGGAGGCGGGCGTCCGCACCGCGTCGCTGTGGGCATCCGTGCCGCACTACGTGCACAACGCGCCCGCGCCGAAGGCCGTCATCGCGCTCGTCGACCAGCTGTCCGAGATGGTCGACGTCACGATCCCGCTCGGCGACCTCGTCGAGCAGTCGGGCGAGTGGGAGCGCGGCATCGACGAGCTCACCGAGCGCGACGACGACATGCGCGCCTACATCGGCAAGCTCGAGGAGCAGCGCGACGCGGTCGAGAGCCCGGAGGCGTCGGGCGAGGCGATCGCGCACGAGTTCGAGCGCTTCCTGCGCGACGAGAGCAAGAGGCCGACGGACGGACCCGCAGCGGCCGACGACGACGACGCCCCACCGGCGCCGCCGGTCTGACCCTCTCGGGGCCTACCGCCCACCGGTGGCCCTGCCCACGACAGGTGCGCCTGCACCGCCACCCGTCGCGGGCAAGCCCACCCCTCGCCGCTCACGCCGCCCCAGGATCGGCCGGGCGTCAGCCGGCAGCCGGCAGCCGGATCAGCGCGGGTCGACGCTCCGCAGGTCGATGCCCAGCAGCGCGTCGATCGCGGCGAGGCTGCCCTCGTCGGCGGGCGCGCGCAGGATGAACGCATCCACCGCTTGCAGCGCCGCCGGCGTGTGCAGGTCGTCGGCGAGCGTCACGCGCAGCCACGGCACGATCGACTCCGCGAGCGACGGGTCGTCGTCGGGCGTCGTCGACCACGCGAGCCAGCGGTCGAGCCGTTGCTCCGCGGCCTCGAGCATCTCCGGGAACCACTCCCAGTCCTCGCGCCAGTGGTGGTCGAGCAGCGCGAGCCGCACTGCGGCGGGCCGTGCGCCCTCCTGCAGCAGCCGCGAGACGAGCACGAGGTTGCCGAGCGACTTCGACATCTTCTCGCCCTCGAACGCGACGAGCCCGGCGTTGAGGCGCACGTCGCTGAACATCGGGGCGCCGAGCGCGAGCGCGTGGTGCCCCTGCATCTCCTGGTGGGGGAAGCGCAGGTCGCGGCCACCTGCGGCCACCGTGAACGGCGCGCCCAGCTCCGCCATCGCGATCGCCGTGCACTCGACGTGCCAGCCGGGACGTCCGCGGCCGACGGGCGAGTCCCAGGCGGGCTCCCCCGGGCGCTCGGCGCGCCACAGCAGCGGGTCGAGCGGCGAGCGCTTGCCGGGGCGATCGGGGTCGCCGCCGAACTCGCGCGTCAGCTCGAGCATCTCGTCGGTGCCGGTGCGGCTGCCCGTGCCCATCGGGAACTGCCGCCGCTTCGTCGAGTCGAACAGCACGTCGACGCCGTCCGCGTCGAGGGCGCCGGAGGCCGGGAGCGTGTAGGCGTCGCCGGTGTCGAGCATCCGCTGCACCGCCTCGGCGATGGGCTGGATGCGCTCGGTCACCGCCACCCAGGAGTCGGGCGGCAGGATACGCAGCGCCTCCATGTCGCCCCGGAACAGCTGCTGCTGCCGATCGGCGAGCTCGCGCCAGTCGACGCCGTCGCGCGCGGCGCGCTCGAGCAGCGGGTCGTCGACGTCGGTCGAGTTCATCGCCGTGCGCACCTCGAGCCCGGCGTCGAGCCACACGCGCGTGAGCGTGTCGAACGCGAGGTAGGTGAACGCGTGGCCCAGGTGGGTCGCGTCGTAGGGCGTGATGCCGCACGTGTACATGGATGCGACGGGCCGATCATCCGGACCGCCGGGGATCACTGCCCGGCCGTCGCGCCGCACGTCGTGCACGCTCGGGCGCTCCCCCGTGCCGTGCCCGAGCGCGTCGAGCGACGGCACCTCGGCGCGCTGCCAGGACCTCACTGCACGCCCCCGATCACTGGGCGTCGATCCAGCCGGCGCTCAGCGCGACCAGCAGCACCACGCCGAGCGCGATGCGGTAGATGACGAACGGCAGGAAGCTGCCGCGCGAGATGAAGGCCATGAGCCACTTGATGACCGCGATGCCGACGAGGAACGCGACGATCGTGGCGACGATCGTCGGACCCCAGCCGAGGCCGACCGACGACGGCTCGGTGATCGCCTGCGCCGTCTCGTACAGGCCGGCGCCGAAGACGGCGGGCACGGCGAGGAAGAACGCGTACTTCGCGGCCGCGGGGCGCTCGTAGCCGAGCGCGCGGCCCATGCTCGTCGTCGCGCCGGAGCGCGAGACGCCGGGCACGAGCGCGAGCACCTGCGCGAGGCCGATGAGCAGGCCGTCGCGGTAGGTGGTCGTCTCGAGCGTCTTCACGCGGTTGCCGAGCATGTCGCAGAGGCCGAGGATGATGCCGAAGACGATGAGCACCGTGGCGGTGATCCACAGGCTCCGCCACTGGTCGCGGATGAGGTCCTGGAACAGCACGCCCGCGAGCACGATCGGGATCGTGCCGATGATGACGAGCCAGCCCATCTTCACGTCGGGGTCGTCCTTCGCGACCCGCCCGCGCAGCGACCCGAACCACTTCGCGATGATGCGCGAGATGTCGCGCCAGAAGAACACCACGACCGCGATCTCGGTGCCGATCTGCGTGATCGCGGTGAACGTCGCGCCCGGGTCCTCCGCGCCGGGCAGCAGCTCCCCGGCGATGCGCAGGTGCGCGCTCGACGAGATGGGCAGGAACTCGGTGGCGCCCTGGAGCACTCCGAGCAGAATCGCGATCAGCCAGTCCATGGTCCCCAGGTCAGTCGTTCGGTCGGTCGGTGGCTCAGTACGTCAGCAGCAGGTCTTCGAGCACGTCGGTGCCGAAGTCGAGCGCTGTGAGCGGCACGCGCTCGTCGACGCCGTGGAACATCGCGGCGAAGTCGAGCTCGGGCGTGAGCTTGAGGGGGGCGAAGCCGTAGCCCGCGATGCCGAGCTCCGAGAGCGACTTGTTGTCGGTGCCGCCGGAGAGCATGTACGGCAGCACGCGTGCCTCGGGATCGTGCCGGGTGAGCGCCGCAGCCATCGCCTCGACGAGCTCGCCGCTGTAGGGGTGCTCGATGCCGACGTCGCCGTGCACGAGCTCGACCTCGATGTCGTCGCCCACGATCGCCTTGATCGCGTCGATGGCCTCCGCCTCGCGGCCCGGCAGCGGGCGCACGTCGATGCGCGCCTCCGCGACCGAGGGGATGACGTTGTGCTTGTAGCCGGCCTCGAGCATCGTCGGGTTGGCGGTGTGCCGCAGGCTCGAGCGCAGGAAGCGCGAGATCGTGCCGGTGCGCTCGGCGACCGCATCCGGGTTGTCGTCCTCGACGCCGAGCAGCTCGGCGACGCCCGCGATGAGCGCGCGCGTCGTCTCGGTCAGCTCGACGGGGAACTCGTGCGCCCCGACGTCGGCGACCGCGCGCGCGAGCTTCGTCACGGCGTTGTCGCGCATGTGCTGCGAGCCGTGGGCGGCGGTGCCGCGGGCGCGCAGCAGGATCCACTGGAGCGCCTTCTCGGCGGTCTGCAGCAGGTAGGCACGGGTGCCGGCGATCTCGACGGAGTACCCGCCGACCTCGCTGATCGCCTCGGTCGCACCCGCGAAGAGCTCCGGGTGCTCGCGCACGAGCCAGTGGGCGCCGTACTCGCCGCCCGCCTCCTCGTCGGCGAAGAACGCGATCACGAGGCCGCGGCGCGGGCGGCGGCCGGCGGCGAGGATGCGCTCGAGGGCCGCGAGGATCATCGCATCCATCTGCTTCATGTCGACGGCGCCGCGGCCCCACAGGCATCCGTCGCGGATCTCGCCCGCGAACGGGTCGACGCTCCACTCGGATGCGTCGGCCGGCACGACGTCGAGGTGGCCGTGCACGACGAGCAGCGGCAGCGACGGGTCGGTGCCCTCGATGCGCGCGATCACGCTCGCGCGCCCCGGCGCGGACTCGAGGGTCTGGCTCTCGACGCCCATCGACGCGAGCACCTCGGCCACGTACGCGGCGGCATCGGCCTCGCCGGAGGAGCGACCGCCGCCCCAGTTCTGGGTGTCGAACCGGATGAGGTCCCTGGCGAGCTGGGCGGTGCGGGAGAGGCCGTCGGTCACTCGTCCAGGGTAGCCGCCCGAACGGTGCCGCCCGGGTGGTCGTCGAGCCCTCGAGCACCGTGCTAGAGTCGTCTCTCGGTCGTGCAGTACAGCGATGGACTGCCGATCGACACCTGGTGAAGGCGTGCGTGGAGACACGCATCCGACACCATGCGCGGGTGGCGGAAATGGCAGACGCGCTAGCTTGAGGTGCTAGTGCCCGTATTAGGGCGTGGGGGTTCAAGTCCCCCCTCGCGCACAGAGAGAGGCCCGGAGCAGATGCTCCGGGCCTCTTCCCGTTCCCGGGTGCGGCTGCGCGGCAGACCGCTCCCTGCCGACGCTCGGCCGGCGCGGCTACGCTCGCGCCATGGCCTCCGTCTTCGACACCATCCGCTCCGCCGGCTTCCGCCGCGGCCCGCAGCGACTGCTCGCCGGCATCTGCGGCGGCATCGCCGCCAAGCTGCACATCAACGTCTGGATCGTGCGGGTCCTCACGCTGCTGCTCTTCGCCCTGCCCGTCGTCGGGTGGGGCCTCTACCTCGTCATCTGGGTGGTCACGCCCAACGAGTCGGGATCGATCCCGCTCGAGCGGTGGCTCGGCCGCCGCTGACGGCGCAGCGCCCGCTCACCGCTCGTCGAGCAGCCGCTCGAGCACGCGGCGCGCGAGCGCGAGCTGCGCCGGCCATCGGCTGTCGAGCATGATGAGGGCCTTCCAGATCGCCCAGCCCCGCCTGCGCGCCCACGTCGCGTCGTCGACCGCGAGCTCGCGGCGGTAGACGCCGCGCGCAGCGCCGTGCAGGTGGGTCCAGACGATCACGGTGTCGCACGCGGTGTCGCCGACCCCCGAGCAGCCGAAGTCGATGACGGCCGACAGCTCACCGTTGCGCACGAGCAGGTTGTGCGTCGAGACGTCGCCGTGGAACCAGGTGGCGGGCCCGGTGTGAGGCGCGGCCAGCGCGTCGCGCCAGATGCCGGCCGCGCCGTCCCGCTCGCTGCCCTCGACGCGCAGCAGCAGGTCGCGCATCTCGTCGTCCCAGTGCTCGAGCGGGCCGCCGCGGAAGGCGCTGTGCGAGCCGGGCGCCGGCGCGCCGGCGGTGTCGGCACCGCGCAGCGCGACCGGGAAGCGCGCGAGGTCGGCGTCGAAGCGCTCGGGGTCGTCGATCGCCGCGCTCGACGCCGGCGTCGACGGGGCGGAGCCGCAGCGCAGCCCACGCGGGGAACTGCTCGCTGAGCAGCGCGCGCACGAGCGGGGCGTCTATCGTGGCGCCGTCGATCGTCGCGCCGTCGCTCGTCACGCCAGCGCCACGCGGTGGTCGAGCAGGAGGCAGCCGCCCGGCGTCACCTCGCTGCGGATCGGGGTGAGGCGCATCGGCGGCAGGCCGTCGAGCAGCCGACGCCCTGGGCCGACGATCGTCGGCGCGACGAGCAGTCGCAGCCGGTCGACGACGCCGGCGGCCAGGAGCGCCTGCGCGATCGAGATGCTCGCGTGCACGCCGATCTCTCCCCCGGGCCGGCTGCGCAGCTCGCGGATGCCGTCGACGAGGTCGCCGTCGATCGCCTGCGCGTTCGACCACGGCGGGTCGAGCGGCGTCGAGGTGGCGACGTGCTTCTCGACGGCGCCGATGAACGACGCGAACGGCTCCAGGTCGCTGCCCGGCCAGAACCGCACCCACTCGTCGTAGCTGCGGCGGCCGAGCACGACGGCGTCCTGCGTCGTGCACCACTCGGCGGCCGCGGCGTCCGCCTCGTCGCCCCATGGGTCGAAGAACTCCTCGGGCGCCTCGGCGACGCCGTCGAGCGACAGCAGGTGGCACACCACGACGTCTCTCCGGCTCACACGGCGAGGCTACGGCGCGGACGCCGCGCGCGTACGGCCGATGCGCTCGGCGGATGCGCAGAGCGTTCGGCCTCAATCGCCGCCCGACGGCCCCAGGTCGGCGCGCTTGCGCTCGCGCCGCAGCATGCTCGCGGGCGCCACGGCGGCGGCGCCGAAGCGGTCGTGCACGGCGTCCATCGCGCGCTCCGCGCTCCCCCACGTCGCGGTGTCGTCCCACAGCAGCCCGAGGTCGGCGGCGTCCTGCACGCCGCTCGCGCGCACGCCCAGCAGCCGCACGGGTGGGATGGGCCCGAGCGCCTCGAGCAGCGACCACGCCGTCTCGACGAGCACGCGCGTCACGTCGGTGGGCTCGGGCAGCGTGCGCGACCGCGTGATCGTGCGGAAGTCGTGGAAGCGCACGGTGAGCGTCACCGTGCGCGCCTGCACGCCCGCGTCGCGGAGCCGCCGGCCGACGCCGGTGGCGAGCCGCAGGATCTCGCCCTGCTGCTCGGCGCGGTCGGTGATGTCGTGGTGGAACGTGTGGTTGTGGCCGAACGACTGCTCGTGGCCGCGCTCCTGCTCCGCCCGCTCCTGCACGGTGCGCGAGTCGCGCCCCCACGCGAGGGCGGCGAGGTGGGCGCCGGTCGCCGGGCCGAACCATGCAGCGAGCCGCTCGGGCGGGGTGCGCGCGACGTCGCCGACGGTGTTGAGGCCGTAGCGCTCGAGCCGCTCCTGCTGCTTCGGACCGACGCCCCAGAGCGCCGAGACGGGCTGCGGATGCAGGAAGCCGACGACCGCGTCGTCGGGCACCACGAGCATCCCGTCGGGCTTCGCGCGCGACGACGCGAGCTTCGCGACGTACTTCGTGCCCGCCGCGCCGACCGAGGCGACGAGACCCGTCTCGGCGCGGATGCGGGCGCGCAGGGCCGGCCCGATGCGGTTCGCGCCGCCCGACAGCCGTCGCAGGCCGGCGATGCCGACGAACGCCTCGTCGATGCCGAGCCGCTCGACGTCGGGCGAGACGTCGTCGAGGATGCCCATCACCTGCTTCGAGAGCCGCTGGTAGAGGCCGAAGTCGGGCTCGAGGATGACCGCGCCCGGGCACAGCCGCAGCGCGCGCCCCATCGGCATCGCGGAGTGCACGCCGTACCTGCGTGCCTCGTAGGTCGCGGCGGTGACGACGGAGCGGGTCGAGTCGTGGCCGATCACGACCGGCAGCCCGACGAGGTCGGGCCGGCTCAGCAGCGACGCGGAGGCGAAGAAGGCGTCGAGGTCGACGTGCAGGATGGTCGCCGTCGTGTCGTCGACGTCGGGCCCCGAGACGAGGCGATCGGACCCGTCCTGCTTGCTCACCCCGTCATCGTCCCACGCGCCGCAGACATGCGGCCCGCCCCATCCCGGTGGGCGGGCACCGTCGCCCGGTGCAGGCCAGCCCGCTCCCGGTGCAGGATGGAGGCATGCAGCACGCCGGCATGGAGCACCCGTACACCCGCTACGTCGCACTGGGCGACAGCTTCACGGAGGGGGTCGGCGACGAGGAGCCGGACCTGCCGAACGGCGTGCGCGGCTGGGCCGACCGCGTGGCCGAGGAGCTCGCGCGCACGAGCCCGGGGCTCGGCTACGCGAACCTCGCGATCCGCGGCCGGCTGCTGCAGCAGATCGTCGACGAGCAGCTCGAGCCGGCCGTCGCGCTGGAGCCCGACCTCATCACCATCTCGGCGGGCGGCAACGACCTCATCCGCCCCGGCGGCGACCCCGACGCGCTCGCGGCGCGCATGGACCTGGTGCTCGAGGCGCTCACCGGGACGGGCGCGCAGGTCGTGCTCTTCAACGGCCCCGACATCGCCATGACGCCGGTGCTGCGCGGCATCCGCGGCAAGGTCGGCATCTACAACGCCAACCTGCACGGCCTCGCCGCGAAGCATGGTGCGATCGTCGCCGACATGTGGTCGGCACGGCAGCTGCAGCAGCCCCGCATGTGGGCGCCCGACCGGCTGCACTTCTCGGCCTACGGGCACCACGCGATCGCCATCCTCGTGCTCGACGCGCTCGGCGTGCAGCACGAGCTGACGCCGATGGAGCCCGTGCCGCTGCCCGCGCGCAGCTGGCAGCGGGTGCGGCTCGACGACCTGCAGTGGGCGCGCGAGCACCTCGCGCCGTGGGTCGTGCGTCGCCTGCGGGGCCAGTCGTCCGGCGACACCATCCATCCGAAGCGCCCGACGCCCGGCCCGGTGCTGCCGTTCCAGCACCTCGACGACTGACGCGCCCTACCGCGCCGCGTCCCCGTACCAGCCCAGCACCTGCGGCGCGTTCGCGATCCGCCACCAGCCATCGGGCGCGAGCAGCAGCTCGGTGGTGCGGACCGGCGCTGCGACGTCGCCGACCTCGAGCCGCACCTCGCCGACCGCGCTCGGCGGCGAGCCCGCGTCGATGGGCTCGGCGGTCGCCGACCATCCCGGTGCATCGTCGGCGAAGACGTGCGCCTCGAGCGCGCCCGTCGTGACCGCGTCCGTCGCGGCACCCCACGGCGCGCGGTACTCGGCGACCACGGTGCCCTCGGGGAGGATCGTGCGAGCGGCGAAGTTCGGCCACACGCTCTCGAGCAGCTGGATCATCGCCGCATCGGTCTCGTCGGCGGCGATCGTGCCCATGACGACGCCGACGATGCGCCGCTCGACGCCGTCGACCTCGCGCACGGCGGTGACGAACAGGTTGCGTCCCCACACCTTGAGCGTGCCGGTCTTGCCGCCGTCGACGTCGTGCTGCCCCAGGATGCGGTTCGTGTTCGGCGCGATGCCGATCCCGGGGATGCGCACCGACTCGAGCTGGATCGTCGAGAGCACCACCGGGTCCTCGACCGCCATCAGGGCGATGCGCGTGAGATCGAGCGCGCTCGAGACGCTGCCCGCCTCGAGGCCGGCGGGATCCGCGAGGTCGGTGTCCTCGAGTCCGTGCCGCGCCGCCCAGTCGTCGGCGGCGGCCAGGAAGCCGTCGATGTCGCCGAACGCCCAGTTCGCGAGCGACCAGATGGCGTTGCCGGCGGAGTCGACGAGCGACCACTCGATGAGGTCGCGCTGCGTGAGCTGCAGCCCGTCGTAGACGGGCGCGATCGGCGCGTTCTCGGCGAGGGCGCGGTACTGCGCGGCGACGTCGTCGCCGTCGAGGGTGATGGTCGCGCCACGGTCGTCACCGGTGATCGGATGCGCGTCGAGCACGATGAGCACCGTCACGAGCTTCGTGACGCTCGCCATCGGATGCGCCTCGGTGCTGCCCGTGCTGTCCCACGTGTCCGGGGCGCCGTCGATGCCGACCACGCCGTAGCCGGCGGAGCGGGCTTCGGCGGGCCAGTCGATCGCGGGCTCCGGCAGCGGCTCGGCGGCCGTCTCGACCGGGGTCGCCGCCACGACCGGCGTCGGTGCGAGCAGCACGGCGACGCCGAGCAGCACGGCGGCGACGAGCGCCATCGCGACGAGGATGCGCAGCAGCACCACGAGCGGATGCGTGCGGCGGGTGCGCCGCCGCGCGGCCGCGGCCGTCACCGTCGCTCCGCGGTCGTCACCCGGGCGCGGAGCGCCCACATCGCGACGGCAGCCGACGCGGCGACGTTGAGCGAGTCGACGCCGTGGTGCATCGGGATGCGCACGACCCGGTCGGCCGAGGCGATCGCGCGGGCGCCGAGGCCGGGACCCTCCGAGCCGAAGACGAGCGCGACGCGCTCCGGCGCCTCCGCCGCGTAGGCGTCGAGGTCGACCGCGTCGTCGCGGAGGGCCATGGCGGCGACCTCGAACCCGGCGTCGTGGAAGGCAGGCATCGCGGCGGGGAGCGAGTCGATGCGCGTCCACGGCACCTGCAGCACCGTGCCCATCGAGACCCGGACGCTGCGGCGGTAGAGCGGGTCGGCGCACGCGGTGGTCACGAGCACGGCGTCGGCGCCGATGCCCGCGACCGAGCGGAACGCCGCACCCACGTTCGTGTGGTCGACGAGGCCGTCGAGCACCACGACGCGACGGGCGTGCGCGAGCAGCGCCGAGACATCCGGGAGCACCGGTCGCTGCATCGCCGCGAGCGCGCCGCGGTGCAGGTGGAAGCCGGTGATCTGCTCGAGCACCGGCTCCTCGCCGACGAAGACCGGCACGTCGCGGTCGCCGAGCAGCGCCTCGACCTGCGGCAGCCAGCGCGGCGCGACGAGCACCGAGCGCGGCTCGTGGCCGGCGCCGAGCGCGCGCTCGAGCACCGTCTGCGACTCGGCGATGTAGAGGCCGCGCTCGGGCTCCGTGCGGCGCCGCAGCGCGACATCCGTGAGCCCGACGTAGTCCTCGAGACGGTCGTCGTCGAGGGAGTCGATCGTGATGATCGGCATGCGCCCTCCCCCGGGTCCCCGGTGGGACAGCCTACCGGCGAGTAGTGTGGCCGGGTGCTCGACGCAGCGATCGACCTCCTCCGCGGCAAGCGGATCGCCGTGCTCACGGGCGCGGGGATCTCGACGGATTCGGGCATCCCCGACTACCGCGGCGAGGGCGCGCCGGCGCGCACGCCGATGGTGTTCGAGACGTTCCGATCGAGCGAGGCGGCGCGTCGCCGCTACTGGGCCGGCAGCCACCTCGGCTGGCGGCGCTTCACGTCGGTGCATCCCAACGACGGGCATCGCGCGCTCGCGCTGCTCGAGGAGGCGGGGCTCATCACCGGCATCGCCACGCAGAACGTCGACGACCTGCACGAGCGCGCGGGGTCGTCGAACGTCACGCACGTGCACGGCCAGATGCACACGGTCTCGTGCCTGCAGTGCGGCACGACCTTCGATCGGCACCGCATCGCCGACGAGATCGAGCGGCTGAACCCGTGGATCGTCATCCCCGACCAGGTGCGGCTGCAGCCTGACGGCGATGTCGAGATCGACGCGTCGCACGAGTTCCAGTTGCCGCCGTGCCCGGTGTGCGGCGGCGTGCTGAAGCCTGACGTCGTGTTCTTCGGGGAGACGGTGCCGCCGAAGGTCTTCGCCGAGGCGCGCGACATCATCGCCGCCGGCAGCGCCGTGCTGGTCGCGGGCTCGTCGCTCGTCGTGAACTCCGGCACGCGGCTGCTCGAGGTCGCGCGGCGGGCGGCGGTGCCGATCGTGATCGTGAACCGCGGCGAGACGCGCTGGGATGCGCGCGCCGCGATCCGGGTGGAGGGCGGCACGAGCGAGTCGCTCACGGCGATCGCCGACGCCCTCGTCGCCCCCTTCTGACCCCCGCCGCCCGCTGGTCGAGCAGCACGGCACCCCTGCATGCCGGCCGAGCAGCACGGCGACGAAGGAGCCGCGCGTAGTCGAGACCCAGCCGCCACCCTCATCCCGCACCTCAGCCGCGAGTGTCGAGCTCCTGCTGGAGTGTCGCCACACTTCCGCGACAGCCCGACACTGTGCCACGCGCCCGCCCCGTCCAGCGGGCGGCGGGCAGTGCTCGCCCGTCAGCGCCCGCGCCCCCGCGCCTCCCCCGCCACCCGCTCCAGGAACGCCGCCAGCCTCGCCGCCGACGCGCGCCAGCTGAACCTCGCGGCCTGCTCGAGCGACGCGGTCGACCGGGCCGCCCACTCCCCCTCGAGCATCCGCACTGCGCGCGCGAGCGCATCCGCGTCGCCCACCGGGAAGAAGCTGGCCGCCTCGCCGCCCACCTCGCGGAAGATCGCGGTGTCGGCCACCACGACGGGCACCCCGAGGCTCATGGCCTCGAGCAGCGGGATGCCGAAGCCCTCGTCGCGCGAGGCGTGCACGAGCGCGGTCGCGCTGCGCAGCAGCTCGGCGTAGGCGTCGTCCGAGATGCCGTCGTGGAAGACGAGGGATGCGCCCGGCGCGACCCGCTCGAGGCGCGCGCGGGTCGCCGCGTCGATGCGGCTGCAGAGGTGCAGCTCGTGCCCGGGCAGCAGCGCGGCGGCGCGCACGAGCGTCTCGACGTCCTTGTAGGGCATGAACGAGCCCATGTAGACGAGCCGGGTCGTGGGCGGCGCCGCGTGCGTCACGGGCGCGCCGAGCGGCGCGGCGGCGTTCGGCACGATCGCGACCGGGCGGCGCGTGAGCCGGTGCCGCTCGATGAGCGCGCGGGTCGCCTCCGAGATGGTGACGACGCCGTCGGCGCCGTCGAGCAGCAGCCGCTGCGGCGCGTAGGAGAGGTGGTAGAGCCGCCAGAGGCCGCGGACGGGGGCGGGCAGGTTCCGCGGCGGCGTCGGGTGGCGGTAGTAGATGAGGTCGTGCACGGTCGTGACGAGCGGCCACGCGCGACCGGCGGATCCGATCGTCTGCATCGGCGAATAGGCGATGTCGGCCGCGACGTGGCGCAGCCGCCAGGCCGTGAGCGGCTCGAGCGGTCCCGTCGGCGAAGGCCCGAGCACGTGCGGGAGCCGCGGGAGCATCGTCAGCTGCCGCACGTCGCTCACGAGCATCGTCACCTCGTGGTCGCGGGCGAGCTCGCCGACGAGCTCGGCGGAGAAGCGCGAGATGCCGTCGTGCCGCTCGAGCCGCACGTAGCGGCAGTCGAAGAGGATGCGCACGCGGCTACTGGCCCTGCTCGTCGTGGCGCGCGGCGGGCTCGTCCGGCTGACCGATCGGCTCGGCGAGGAAGCGGCGGATGATCGCGGCCGCCTCGCGCGGCTGCTCGTAGTGCACGAGGTGGCCGACGCCGCGCAGCACCGACAGGCGGGCGTCGGGCAGCAGACCGCGCAGGCGATGCTGCTGCGCGAGCGGCGTGATGTCGTCGAGGTCGGCCGCGATGAGCTGCACGGGCAGCCGGATGCGGTCGGCGACCTCGCCGACCGTGTGGCGGATCGACGTGTCGAAGGCCTCGAGCACCGACCGGCGCGACGCGTAGCGCGAGAAGTAGCGGTCGTGCTGGTCGTGGATCCAGGCGCGGAGCCTGCGGTCGCGGGTCTTCGCCATGAACGCGCTCATGCCGCGCACGATGGGCGGCGCGCCGAGCACGGCGAGCCCCGTGCGCTCGGGCAGCGCCGCGGCAGCGCGGTAGTAGCCGAGCGCGAGCAGCGAGGCGATGCGGTTCGCGCCGGAGAGCGCCGGGGTCGCGATCGGGTTCACGAGCACGATGCGGGATGCCTCGAGGCCGCCGGCGGCGGCGTGCGCGACGACGATCGACCCGAAGGAGTGCCCGAGCACGCCGGGAGCGCGGCCAGCGGCAGCCGCCTCGGCGGCGACGAAGGCGCGCAGCCACGCGGCGTAGGCGTCGACCGTCGCGTGCGGCAGCGCATCCGACGCCCCGAAGCCGGGCAGGTCGGGGATGATGACGCGCAGGCCGGGCAGGTGCGCGGCGACCGGCTCGAGGCCGTGGTGGTCGCCGCGGAAGCCGTGCACGAAGACGATCGGAGGCGCGTCGACGGGTCCGTACTCGAAGACCGCGGTCGCGACGCCGTCGATGTCGACCATTCGCTCGCGCTGCGGGAGGGCGTCCAGGAGCGCCCGGTACGGGGAGTCGATCGGCACGCGCCGAGCCTACCGGCGGGTGTGGGCGGTGGCGGCTACCGTGAGCGCATGACAGACGTCCAGCTCCGCAGCACCGAGACGCTGAGCGATCCGAAGGTGGGCTCTGCGGACGCCGCGGTCGCCGACGCCGCGGTGACCGACGCCGGGCTCGACGCGATGCCAGGTTCGACGGCGTCGAGCACGCCTGCCGCCGCCGCGGCTGCTCGGCCGCTCGCGCGTCCGATCCTCGAGGTGAGCGCCGACGCGCCGGATCGCTGGATCGACCGGCTCGTCGTCTTCGACCTCGAGACGACCGGCGTCGACCCGACCGAGGCGCGCATCGTGACGGCCTACGTGGGGGTGCTCGATGCATCGGGCGAGGTCGTCGAGGAGCGGTCCTGGATCGTCGACCCGGGCATCGAGATCCCCGAGGGGTCGATCGCCGTGCACGGCGTGACGACCGAGCGCGCGCGGGCCGAGGGGGCGGAGCCCGTGGGCGCCGTGCGCGAGATCCGCGACACGATCGCGGCGCACCTCGCCAAGGGGCTCGCCGTCTGCGCGTTCAACGCCGCGTACGACTTCTCGCTGCTCGATGCCGAGTGTCGGCGCCACGGCCTCGACACGATCGTCGCGCGGCCCGTGATCGACCCGATGGTGATCGATCGACGCGTCGACCGCTTCCGGCGCGGCAAGCGCACCCTGACCGTCGCGACCGAGGTCTACGGCGTCGAGCTGCTCGACGCGCACGATGCGAGCGCCGACGCGATCGCGGCCGGCCGGGTGGCGCAGGCGATGACGGAGCGGTTCCCCGAGCTGCGCATCGACCCGATCTCGCTGCACGAGCTCACCGAGGCGTGGGCCGAGGAGCAGGCGGCCGACTTCGAGGCGTTCCGCCGCCGCAGCGACCCGTCGTTCAGTGCGGGCCGCGGCTGGCCGCTGCGCCGCTAGCCGCACCGCCACACGCTCGTCGAGCAGCACGGCGGCGTGCCGCCGCGCGTATCGCGACGACGGAGGTGTGCGCTCGATCGGGCTGAGGGCGGTGCCGACCGCTCTCGGGCGGCGCCGACGGGCTCAGGCCCATCGACGTCACAGGCTCGATCAGCGGGGATGGTGGAGCAGGTCGCGCATCCACACGCTCGTCGAGCAGCACGGCGGCTTGCCACCGCGCGCATCGAGACGACAACCGCGTGCGCTCGATCGCGCTGAGCGCCGCGCCGGCCGCTATGGAGCGGTGCCGACGGGCTCAGGCCGATCGATGTCACAGGCGCCGTCGTCGTCCGTGACGTGATCTCGATGTGCGCGCGGCCTGTCGGCCGCGTGCTACTCGATCAGCAGGGAGGGACTCCACCCGCGCGTCGAGGAGCACGGCGGCTTGCCGCCGCGCGTATGGAGACGACCATTCCTGCGCTCGATCGGGCTGAGCGCGGCGCCGGCCGCTATGAGGCGGTGCCGACCGGGTCAGGCCGATCGATCTCACACCGCGCTCCGTCGTCCAGGGCGTGATCTCGATTCGCGCGCGGCCCGCCGGCCGCGTGCTGCTCGATCAGCGGGCAGTGCGGGGCGCACGACAGAGGGCGACGAGCCGAAGCTCGTCGCCCTCTGGACGTGTGGGGTGCGATCAGCCGCCGAAGCCCTTGTAGCGGTTCTTGAACTTCTCGACGCGGCCGGCGGAGTCCATGATGCGCTGCTTGCCCGTGTAGAACGGGTGCGAGGCGCTCGAGATCTCGACGTCGATGACCGGGTAGGTCTCGCCGTCCAGCTCGATCGTCTTGTTGCTGGTCACGGTCGAGCGCGTGAGGAACGTCTCGCCCGAGGCGAGGTCGCGGAACACGATCGGCTTGTAGTCGGGGTGGATCTCGGTCTTCATGTCAGTCCTTGGTCGCTCGAGCGCGGGAAGTCTTCGGCCAAACTGCGGGCCGACAGACGATGGTATCAAAGATGCGGGCGGTGGGCGACTCTCAGCGCGGCGCGCGCGCCGACCAGCGACCGTTCTCGTGCCGCACCTCGAGCGGCAGCCCGAAGGTCTCGGTGAGCCGCGCGTCCGTCAGCACCTCGTCGAGCGGCCCGGCCGCGACGATCGCGCCGTCGCGCAGCAGCATGCCGTGGGTGAAGCCGGGCGGGATCTCCTCGACGTGGTGCGTGACCATCACGATCGCCGGCGCGAGGCTGCTCGACGCGTAGTCCTCGAGCGACTGCAGCAGCGACTCGCGGGCGCCGAGATCGAGGCTGCCGGCCGGCTCGTCGAGCAGCATGAGCTCGGGATCCGTCATGACGGCGCGGGCGATCTGCACGCGCTTGCGCTCGCCGTCGGAGAGCGTGCCGAAGGTGCGGGTCGAGAGCGCGCTGAGGTCCCACGCATCCATCACCTCGGCGGCGCGCTCGAGGTCGAACGACTCGTAGCGCTCCTGCCACCGGCCGGTGACGGCGTAGGCGGCGGTGAGCACGACGTCGCCGACGCGCTCGGTGGCGGGGATGCGCCGCGCGAGCCCGGTGGCGGCGAGGCCGATGCGGGTGCGGAGCTCGAAGACGTCGACCTTGCCGACCCACTCCCCCAGCAGGTCGACCGTGCCGGACGTCGGGTGCTGGTTCGCCGCGGCGAGCTGCAGGATCGTCGACTTGCCGGCGCCGTTCGGGCCGAGGATCACCCAGCGGTCGGCCTCGTCGACCGTCCAGGAGACGTTGTCGAGGATGCGGTTGCCGTTCCGGACGAACGAGACGTCGGTGAGCTCGAGGACGCTGGCCATGCCTGCGAGCCTACCGAGCGCCCCTGGGTCTTCCTCGCCGCGGCGGTCAGCGCCGAGCCGTGCCCGCCGCCCGCTCGGCGATCACCGTCTCGTAGACCTCGCGGGTCTGGTCGGCGATCCGGCCCCAGTCGAAGCGCTGCCGGGCGCGCTCCCGGCCGGCCTCGCCCATCCGCCGTGCGGCCTCGGGGTCGGCGACCATCCGCGTGAGGGCGTCGGCGAGGTCGGCGACGTAGCGGTCGGGGTCGGTGGGCGTGCCCGTGCCGTCCTGCACCTGGTCGATCGGCACGAGGAACCCCGTCACGCCGTCGTCGATGACCTCCGGGATGCCGCCGGTCGCGCTCCCGACGACAGGCGCGCCGCACGCCATCGCCTCGAGGTTGACGATGCCGAGCGGCTCGTAGACGCTCGGGCAGACGAAGGTCGTCGCGTGCGTGAGGAGCGCCCGCAGGTCGGTGCGCGGGAGCACCTCGTCGATCCACACGACGCCCTCGCGGGTCGTCTGCAGCTCGGCGACGAGCGCCTTGACCTCTGCGAGGATCTCGGGGGTGTCGGGCGCACCGGCGCAGAGGATGAGCTGCACGTCGTCGGGCAGCGCGCTCGCCGCGCGCAGCAGGTGCGGCAGCCCCTTCTGGCGCGTGATGCGGCCCACGAAGACGACCGACGGGCGCGCCGGGTCGAGCCCCAGCTCGCGGGCGCGGTCGGCGTCCGGGTTGGGCGCCCAGTCCTCGAGGTCGATGCCGTTGTAGATCGTGATGACCCGCTCGGGGTCGAGCGCCGGGTACGAGCGCAGGATGTCGGCGCGCATGCCGTCCGACACGGCGATGACGCGGTCGGCCGCCTCGTAGGCGCGGCGCTCGATGTCGCTCGAGATGCGGTAGCCGCCGCCCAGCTGCTCCGACTTCCAGGGGCGCAGCGGCTCGAGCGAGTGCGCGGTGACGACGTGCGGGATGCCGTGCAGCTCCTGCGCGAGCCTGCCGGCCTCGTTGGCGTACCAGGTGTGCGAGTGCACGAGGTCGCTGCCGGCGACGGCGTCGGCGATCTGCAGGTCGACCGCGAGGGTCTGCAGCGCGCCGTTCGCGGACCCGAGCTCCGCCGGCACGTCGTACGCGGTCACATCCGCCTCGTCGCGGTCGGCGCCGAAGCAGCGCACCTGCACCTCGATCGAGCGCCGCAGCGCCTTCACGAGCTCGGCGGCATGGACGCCGGCGCCGCCGTAGACGGCCGGCGGGTACTCCTTGGTGAGCAGGTCGATGCGCATGGCCACACGCTACCCGTGCGGCGCGCAGCCCGGCGGGCATTGTCTGGTCATCCTCAGACGGGGCACATAGGGTGGCGCCTATGGACAAGAAGGTCTTCGGGATCGTGCTGGCCGGTGGCGAGGGCAAGCGGCTGATGCCGTTGACCGCGGATCGGGCCAAGCCCGCCGTGCCGTTCGGCGGTGCCTACCGATTGATCGACTTCGCCATCTCGAACCTCATCAACTCGAGCCTCCGCCAGATCGTGGTGCTGACGCAATACAAGTCGCACTCGCTCGACCGCCACATCTCGCAGGTGTGGCGGATGTCGTCGATGCTGAACGCCTACGTCACGTCGGTGCCCGCGCAGCAGCGCACCGGCAAGCACTGGTTCGCAGGCTCCGGAGACGCGATCTTCCAGTCGCTCAACCTGATCGCCGACGAGAAGCCCGACATCGTCGTCGTGGTCGGTGCCGACCACGTCTACCGGATGGACTTCCGCGACATGATCGACGCGCACATCGCCTCCGGCGCGCGCGCGACGGTCGCCGGCATCCGCCAGCCGATCGAGCTCGCCAACCAGTTCGGCGTGATCGAGGAGGACGAGGAGCGCGACGGCTTCATCAAGGCCTTCCACGAGAAGCCGGCCGACGCGACCGCCTACGCGGTCGGACCCGGCGAGGTGCTCGCGTCGATGGGCAACTACGTCTTCGACGCGGATGCGCTCGTCGAGGCCGTCACCGTCGACAACGAGCTCGAGGGCTCCGGCCACGACATGGGCGGCGACATCGTGCCCTGGTTCGTCGAGCGCGGCGAGGCCGCGATGTACGACCTCAAGAACAACACCGTGCCGGGCGCGACCGAGCGCGACAAGTACTACTGGCGCGACGTCGGCACGATCGAGTCGTTCTTCGACGCGCACATGGACCTGATCTCGGCGCTGCCGATCTTCAACCTCTACAACCGCGAGTGGCCCATCTACACGCAGACGGTGAACGCGCCGCCCGCGAAGTTCACCCGCGACGCGTGGGGCCGCGCGGCCGACGTGAACGAGGCGATCGTGGGCGCGGGCTCCGTCGTGCAGGGCGCCTCGATCGTCCGCAGCGTCGTCTCCCCCTGGTGCACGATCGATGCGGGCGCGACGGTCTCCGACGCGGTGCTCTTCGACCAGGTGCACGTGGGCGCCGGCGCGGTCGTGCGCCGCGCCATCATCGACAAGGCCGTCGAGATCGGCCCCGGCGTCCAGATCGGCGTCGACCACGAGGCGGATCGGGCGCGCGGCTTCGCGATCTCGACCTCCGGCATCGTGACGGTCGGCAAGGGCCAGAAGATCATGCGGTGACGACGGCCAGCCTGCTGGTCGTCACCGATGTCGACTCGACGCTCATCCGCGACGAGGTCATCGAGCTGCTCGCGCGCGCCGTCGGGCCGGACGCCGAGCGCCACGTCGCCGCGGTGACCGAGCGCGCGATGCGCGGCGAGATCGACTTCGCCGCGTCGCTCGCCGAGCGGCTGCTGGTGCTCGAGGGGCTGCCGGCGTCGATCGTCGACGAGGCGCGGGCGCAGATCACCGTCACGCCCGGTGTGCCGGAGCTCATCGCCGCCGTCCACGAGCGCGGCGGCGCGATCGCCGCGGTCTCCGGCGGCTTCCACGAGGTGCTCGACCCGCTCGCCGCCGAGCTGGGCGTCGATCACACGCGAGCCAACCGGCTCGGGGTCGCGGACGGCCGGCTCACCGGACGCTCGACCGGCCCCGTGATCGACGGCGCGGCGAAGCGCGACACGCTCGAGTCGCTGCGCCTGAACCTCCAGGTGCCGCGCGAGCGGATCATGGCGGTCGGCGACGGCGCCAACGACCTGCTCATGATGGCGGTCGCCGGCATCTCGGTCGCGTTCTGCGCGAAGCCCGCGGTGCGGGCGCGGGCGACGCACGTCGTCGACGTGCCCGACTTCCGCGAGCTGCTCGCGCTGCTGCCCGACTGACGCTGCTGGACCTACTCCTCGAGCAGCGCCCGCAGCCGCTCGAGGTCGGCCGCGACGGCCGCCGCATCGGCCTCGAAGGCATCCGCCGTCACGCCGTCGAGGCGCCGCAGCGTGAAGATGACCTCCGCGCCGAGCGGATGCGGGAGCACGCGGAGCGGGTTGTGCACGGCCGTGCCGTCGGGGAGCGTCACCTCGTGGTCGAGCACGCCGAGGTCGTTGGGCGGCGCGAACCGCACGCGCACCTGCCCCATCGGCGACCGGACGACGAGCACGTCGCCATAGACGCGCGGCTCGCCCGCGGCGAGGCCGGCGGCCCAGTCGGGCAGCCGCTGGGGGTCGCCCGCGAACGCCGCGACCTCGCGCGGATCGCGGCGGATGACGACGCTCAGGTGGCGGCTCTCCACGATCGGCTCTGATCCGTCGGTTCCCGAGCGGCCCTCAGTGGCCCATGCCGAGGCCGCCGTCGACCGGGATGACGGCGCCGGAGATGTAGGCGGCCTCGTCGCTCGCGATCCAGCGGACGACGCCGGCGATCTCCTCGGGGCTGCCGTAGCGCCCGGCGGGGATGGCCCGCTGGTACTCGGCCTGGGTCGCGTCGTCGAGCGCCGCGGTCATGTCGGTCTCGATGAAGCCCGGCGCGACGACGTTGGCCGTGATGCCGCGGGAGCCGAGCTCGCGCGTGATCGATCGGGCGATGCCGACGAGGCCGGCCTTCGAGGCCGCGTAGTTCACCTGGCCGGGCCCGCCGTAGAGGCCGACGACGCTCGAGATGAGCACGATGCGGCCCCACTTCTTGCGCAGCATCCCCTTCGACGCGCGCTGCACCACGCGGAACGCGCCGCCGAGGTTCGTGTCGACGACGTCGGTGAAGTCCTGCTCGCTCATGCGCATGAGCAGCGTGTCGCGGGTGATGCCCGCGTTGGCGACGACGACCTCGATCGGCCCGAGCTCGGCCTCGATCTGCGTGAACGCGGCGTCGATGGATGCGGCGTCGGTGACATCTGCGGCGACCGCGAGGGCGCCCTCCGGGCCGGACCCGTCGCGCGAGGTGATCGCGACGCGGTGGCCGGCGTCGAGGAAGGACTGGGCGATCGCGCGGCCGATGCCGCGGTTGCCGCCGGTGACGAGCACGGTGCGAGAGGTCATGCCCGCCAGCCTATGGGTCGCCCGGATTCCGCCGACAGCACAGACGCCGCCCCATGGGCGCGCGTAGAGTGGCAAGAGCCATGCGACAGCGATCCGCGTCGATCACCGACCTCCCGATCTCCCCTGACGAGGAACGTCAGAGGCGATTCCGGCTGTACCTGATCCTGATGCTCGTGCGCGTCGCGGCCCTCGGCGTCTTCTTCGTGGTGCCCGACTGGTGGAAGCTCATCCCCGCCTTCTTCGCGGTGTTCCTGCCGTACTTCGCGGTGGTGATCGCGAACGCCACGACGCGCGGCCCTGCAGACACCGGTCGGATCTCGCCGAACGCCCTGCCGGCCGCGCCGACGCGCCACGACGGCCCCGCCGATCCGGACGACGCCGCGCGCCGGGGCGGTCCCGCGCAGTCGACCGACGGATCGAGGACGGAGCCCACGACGTGAACCTGCTCTCGATGCTCGACGGCGACGCGGGCACGCGCTGCTCTGCCGCGGGCTGCGCGGCACCGGCCGTGCACGCGGTGCACTGGCGCAACCCGCGCATCCACGACGCCGACCGCGTGAAGACGTGGGCCGCGTGCGATGCGCATCGCGAGTCGCTCGCCGCCTGGCTGGGATCGCGCGCGTTCCCCGTCACGATCACCGCTTTCGGTGACACGGTCGAGCGGGTCGCCTGATGCTGCGCCTCCTCCGCGAGCCGCGCTGGCTCGGCTACCTCGCGATGGCCGTGGTCTTCGCGATCGTCTGCTGCGTGCTGGGCGTCTGGCAGTGGAACCGCCGCGAGCAGGCGCTCGCCGCGATCGAGCGACTGGAGTCGAACTACGACCGCGCGCCGGCGGCGGTCGCGGACGTGCTGCCCTCTCTCGACGCGTTCGACATCGACCAGCAGTGGACCCCGGTCGTCGTCGAGGGCGAGTACCTCGTCGAGGAGCAGCTGCTGCTGCGCGGCCGCTGGCGCGGCGGCGAAGTCGGCTTCGACGTGATCACCCCGTTCCGCACGACCGACGGCACCGTCTTCGTGGTCGACCGCGGATGGATCGACCAGGCCGAGGGCGCAGAGCAGCCCATCTCGGCGCCCGTGACGCCCGAGGGCCGGACGACGGTCGTCGCCCGGCTGCGACCGAACGAGGGCACGATCGCCGGGCGAGGCGCGCCCGTCGGGCAGATCGCCTCGGTCGACCTGCCGTCCCTCGCCGCGCAGCTCGGCGCCCCCGTCTACACCGGCGCGTACGGCCTGCTCGTCAGCGAGGGCGGCGGCGTGCCAGCCGACGTCGCGGTCGCGACCCGTCCCGTGCTCGACGAGGGGCCGCACCTCTCCTACTCGCTGCAGTGGTACGTGTTCGCCCTCGGTGGGTTCGCCGCGCTCTGGTGGGCGCTGCGCGACGCGCGGCGCGCTGAGGGACCGCCCGTCGACGCGCCGGTGCGGCGGCGCCGCAGCGACGCCGACATCGAGGACGACATCCTCGACCGTCGCTGATCAGGCGACGGGCTGCGGCGCGCGGCGTCCCGCTGCCGGCACGTGCGGCGGCCGGAGCACGGCCGCCGTCGCGATGAGGATGCCGAGCGCGAGCAGCGCGGTCGCCGTCGCGACGGGCGCGCTCGGGGCGATGATCGACTCCCCGCGCAGCGCCTGCCAGAGCGTGATCCCGGTGACGCCAGCCCAGGCGGTGCCCGCGATCCACGCGAGCCGCGTGCGCGTCACGACGCTCGCGAGCAGCGGCACGCGCCGCGCGAGCGCCTCGAGCCCCCAGACGAGGAGCGGCAGGCCCTGCAGCGCGTGCATCCCGATGAAGTGGGGTGCGCGCAGGTCGCCGCCCTCGACCGACCAGCCGAGCAGCGGCAGGCCGGCTCCCCCGTCGGCGATGCCGACGGCGTGGGCACCGGCGACGCCCTGGAAGTCGCTCAGCTGCGCGCTCGGGGGGCCGGTCATGAGGAACGCCAGCCCCATCCCGACGAGCCCCACCACGATGCCCGCCCGCAGCGCCGCGCGGCGGGCGGGGTCGCCGTCCCGACGGCGCCAGACGAGCACGCCGAGCACGAGCGTGAGCACCCACACCGCGGCGATCGAGGCGCCCATGAACGAGTAGAGCGCGCTCGCCACGGCCGTCGCGACGTTGAAGTGGCTCGTGCTCCCCTGCGCGACGGCCGCCACGATGACGACCTGCTCGGCGAGCAGCAGCAGCGCGATCGCCGTGCCGAGCCACCACAGCCAGCGCCGCCGGGGCAGCGTGTCGAGGATGAGCGCGATCGTGGCGGCGAAGATGGCGATCGAGATCGAGAACTTTAAGGGCTTCAGCCACCCGTTCGCGCCCAGGATCTCGACCGGCGCGACGACGGCGAGCACGACGCTGGCGGCCCCGGTGATGCCCATGAGGGCGATGAGGGCGACGAGGGGGCGGTTTAGGCGCTGGGTCACGAGGCGCTGCGTGACGAGGTGCTGCGTCATGACGGCTCCCGGTCGAGCCGGCCGTCGCGCTCGCGCAGCTCGACGCCGGGCGGATCAGCGGAGTCGCGCATGGCCGCGTGCGCCGCGGCCTCCTGGGCGATGCGCCGCAGCCCGGCGATGAGCGCGTCGCCGAGCACGGTGCCGACGGCGACGATCCCAGCCATGCGCGAGCGGTCCGGGGCGGCGACGGTCACGGCGAGCTCCGCGCGCGCGGCCTCGTCGGCGGCGCGCGCGTAGGGCTCGAGCAGCCCGGTCAGCTCGGGCAGGTCGAGCGCGCGGTAGGCGTCGAGCACCGGATCAGGCGCAGGCGTGCCGCGTGGCTGTCGTCGTACTCGGAGCGGTTGTAGCCGACGCGCTCGGGCGGCGGCAGCAGCCCCTCCCGCACGTAGAACTTGATGGAGGCGCTGGTGACGCCTGTCCGCTCGCTGAGCTCACCGATCCGCATGTCGATAGTGTCGCTGTCGATAGCGCCGCTGTCAGTAGCGGACGGTCCGCGCCGAGCCGGGTCGGCTCAGTCCCGGATCGTCGGGATCGCCTCCGTCTTGAGCGCCGGCACGTGCCAGCGCAGCAGCTCGCTCATGATGCGCAGCGCCGTCACGACGGCGGCGATGATGGCGAGCACGAGCCAGTGGCCGTAGCCGAGGGCGACGGCGGCAGCAGCGCCGCTCGAGCCGACGAGCGCGGGCAGCAGGTAGAGCCGGGAGTCGCGCCGGAAGACGGCCGGGATGTCGTTGGCGAGCGCGTCGCGCAGCATGCCGCCGCCGATGCCGGTCAGCATGCCGACGAAGGCGGCGCCGACCGGACCGACGCCGTGCTCGATCGCCTTCCGCGCCCCCTCCACGGCGAAGATGCCGAGACCGATCGCGTCGAAGACGAGCACGGGGCGGTCGAGGCGCTCCATCCAGCGGTGCAGCGCGAGGACGACGAGCGCGCCGCCCAGGGCGACCGCGAGCATCCACCAGTCGACGAGGGCCGCGACCGGGGTCGCGCCGATGAGCATGTCGCGCAGCATGCCGCCGCCCGTCGCGGTGACGACCGCGAGGCCCGCCATGCCGACGACGTCCATGCGCTTCTGCACCGCGAGCAGCGCGCCCGAGATGGCGAAGGCGAGGATGCCGATCGCCGAGAACGCGTCGCGGACCACGGCGAGCCAGCCGGTGGGCTCCTCCATCGCAGCTCCTGTCGTCGCACGCGGGTCGCGGCTCGCGCCCTCCCTCGAGGATCCCACGGCCGCCGCGCAAGGGCCGCATCGAGCCGCGGATGCCGCCGGCAGGGCGCGTGTCAGTGGCCCATGGTGTGATGCGCTCATGGACGAATGGGGCATCGATGCTGAGGGCTACATCGCAGCCGTCCGCGCGGGTGCGCTCGACCCCTATGGGCAGACCGCTGACGAGCTGCAGGCGTCGCTCGACGCGTTCGACGAGGAGCTGAGGGCGCGGATCCTGGCGATGACGCCGGAGGAGGTCGAGGCGGGTGCCGACCTGCCGCCGCTGCGTCGGGAGCCGGGGTCGCCGGCGCAGGAGCGGCTGCGGCTCGATGACGAGTTCGCGACGCGGATGCGGGCGCTCGAGACGCAGTCGGCGCGGGTGGAGGGGTCGCGGCGGGCGCTCATGGCCGAGCACATGCAGCGGGTCATCGACCTGCCGGGCGACGCGGGCCCGAAGGTGAAGGAGCTCGCGTCGTTCGCGGCGGTCGAGGTCGGTCTGACGGTCGGCGGGATGCAGCAGCGGATGACGCAGGCGTGGACGATCGTGACGGAGCTGCCGGCGGCGCACGAGGCGGCCTCGGCGGGCCGGATCACGACCGCGCACCTGCGGGTGATCGAGTCGGAGACGCGCGCGGCGCGGCTGGATCCTGGCGTGGATGCCGGGCAGCGGGCGCGGGTGGTGGAGGCGCTCGTGGCGGTCGCGGAGCGGGCGAGCACGAGCGAGCTGCGGGCGCGGGCGAAGCGGATCGTGAACGAGGTGCTCAGCGAGCCGCTGCAGGTGCGGCACGACGCGGCCAGGCAGCGGCGGCGGGTGGAGCTGTTCGATGCCGGTGACGGGATGTCCGACGTGGTCGCGAGGGTGCCGACGCTCGAGGGGACGGCGATCCTCGACCGGCTCACGCAGGCCGCGCGCGGCAAGCCGAAGGACGACCCGCGCACGTTCGACCAGTTCCGCGCCGACGCGTTCCAGGAGCTGCTGCTCGCCGGCGTCGTCCCCGAGGACCTGCACGGCGTCTCGCCGATCACGGCGCACGTGTCGATCCTCATCCCGGCGACGACGCTGCTCGACGACGACGGCCAGGACCCGGCGCTGCGGGCGCTCGACTTCCCGGCGTCGCTCGACGGCACGGTGCTCGTCGACCGAGACACGGCCCGCCGCATCGCCGGCACCGCGTCGGTCTGGGAGCGGCTGTTCACCGACCCCGTCACCGGCGTCGCGGTCACGGTCGACACGTACCGCGTGCCGCGGCCGCAGAGGCTCTGGCTGCAGGCTCGCGACGGCGGCTGCCACGGCCCCGGCTGCGCGAGGCCCGCGCTCCGCTCCGATGTCGACCACACCATCGACTGGGCGAAGGGTGGCACGACGACCCTCGGCAACCTCGGTACTCTGTGCCGCAGCTGCCACACCCTCAAGCACGACTCCCGCTGGGCCGTGCGACAGCTGCCCGGCGGCGTGTTCGAGTGGACCTCACCGATCGGGCAGGTCATCACCGACGTCCCCGAACCCATCGGGCCGGTCTTCACCGACACGCCCCGGCGCAGCCCGCCGTCGACGGCGACGCGCGCCGAGCGCCGCCGCCGCACCCAGGAAGCGGTCGACCGCATGGCCGCCGACCGCGACCGCATGCTCGCCGGCCTCCCACCCGACCCCGACGCGCCACCGCTGCCCCTGCCACCCGATCCGCTCGGCATCTGGACAGCCGCGGGTTCGCACGTGCTCGGGCCACCAGCCCCCTTCTGAGCCGCTGAATCACACGGTTGTCACTCTCGAGCGGGCTGTGGCAGACTCGTCACGTCGTCAACGCTCGTTCGACCGATGGGGAAGTCGCATCGAACGAGGGAGAGACGATGACTGCCGCGAACACGCTCAGACGACGTCCCGCATCCACGACGGGGGTCGTCTGGATCCACGCGTCCCCGCGCGCCATGCGCACCCACCTGGAGTGGGCCGTCGGGCATGCCGTCGGTGACGCGCTCCGCTTCGTCTGGCAGCCGCAGCCCGCCGCGCCCGGGATGGAGCGCACGGAGGTGCACTGGACCGGCGCCGCCGGCACCGGCGCAGCGATCGCGAGCGCCCTCGCCGGTTGGCGCGACGTGCGCTTCGAGGTGTCGGAGGACCCGACGCCCGGCAGCGACGGCATGCGCTGGATGCACACGCCGGAGCTCGGCATCACCGCCCGGCGCATCGACGCCGCCGGCTCGCTCGTCGTGCCGGAGGACCGCATCCGCAGCGCGATGGAGGCTGCGGGCACCGACCCGAAGGCGCTGCTCGCCGAGCTCGACGACGCACTCGGCGGCGCATGGGACCGCGAGCTCGAGACCTACCGCCACGCGTCGGATGCGTCGCCCGTCATCTGGCTGCACCGCGTCGGCTGATGATCGCGTCGGCTGACGATCGTGTCGGCTGACCACCGCGTCGGCTGACGCGCCCACGAACGGCCGAGGGCCCCGCTGCGTACAGCGGGGCCCTCGGCGTCGCGTCGGTCAGACCGAGCGGATCGCGATCACGGCGTTGTGGCCGCCGAAGCCGAACGAGTTCGAGATCGCGAGCTGCGGCTCGTCGCCGAGCGGCATCGGCGTGCCCGAGATGCGCAGCGGCGCCTCGGGGTCCTGCTCGGTGACGTTGATCGTCGGGGGAGCGACGCGCTCGTTGAGCGCGAGCGTCGTGAAGACAGCCTCGAGCGCGCCGGTGCCGCCGAGCAGGTGCCCGTGCGCCGCCTTCGTCGCCGAGACCGGGATCTCGCGGATGCGCTCGCCGAAGATGCGGTGCATCGCGCGCACCTCGGCCACGTCGCCGACCGGGGTGGACGTCGCGTGCGCGTTGATGTGCGTCACGTCGTCGGCGGTCGCGCCGGCGGCCGAGAGCGCGAGCCCCACCGCACGGCTGGCGCCGAGGCCCTCGGGCTCGGGCGCCGTGATGTGGTACGAGTCGGCGGTCACGCCGCCGCCGGCGAGCTCTGCGTAGATGCGGGCGCCGCGCGCGAGCGCGTGCTCCTCGGTCTCGAGCACGAGCGCAGCCGCGCCCTCGCCCATGACGAAGCCGTCGCGAGTGATGTCGTAGGGGCGGGATGCCGTCGCCGGGTCGTCGTTGCGGCGCGAGAGCGCCTGCATCGAGGCGAACGCGGCGAGCGTCATCGGATGGATCGCCGACTCGCTGCCGCCCGCGATGACCACGTCGGCGAGGCCCTCCTGCAGGTGCGCGTACGCGTGCACGAGCGCCTCGGTGCTCGACGCGCACGCGGAGGCGACGGTCTGGGCGTAGGCGCGCGCCTCGAAGTGCATCGAGATCGCGGCGGACGGCGCGTTCGGCATGAGCATGGGCACCGTCATCGGCATGACGCGGCGCGGGCCCTTCTCGCGCAGCGTGTCCCACGCGTCCAGCAGCGTCCAGAGGCCGCCGATGCCGGTGGCGAAGTCGACGCCGAGGCGCTCAGGGTCGAGCTCGGGGGAGCCGGCGTCGGCCCACGCCTCCTTCGCCGCGACGAGCGCGAACTGGCTCGACGGGTCGAGGCGCTTCGCGACCGGGCGCTCGAGCACCGTGTCGGGGCGCACCTTCGCCTGCCCGGCGAAGGTGACGGGCAGCTCGTACTTCGCGACCCAGTCGTGCTCGAGCGTGCTCGTGCCGGACTCGCCGGCGAGCAGCGCGTCCCAGCTGGCGCGCGCGGTGCCGCCCAGCGGCGACGTCGCGCCAATGCCGGTGATGACGATCTTGTGCGTCATGGGATCCCTCCGTAGATGGCGCGTGCGGCCGGTCGCCCGGCCGCACGCGTGTCGCAGCGAAGGCTCAGGCCGCCTGCGCGCCGGTGATGTAGTCGACCGCGTCCTGCACGGTCTTGAGGTTCTTGACCTCGTCATCGGGGATCTTGACGTCGAACTTCTCCTCGGCGTTCACGACGATCGTCATCATCGAGATCGAGTCGATGTCGAGGTCATCGGTGAACGACTTCTCCATCTGCACGTTCTCGGTCGCGATGCCGGTCTCGTCGTTCACGAGGTCGGCGAGCCCTGCCAGGACCTCGTCCTTGGTGAATGCCATCGGGTGTCTCCTTCTGTCTGGTGGACGGGTTGAAGTCTAGGGGAGGACGACGACCTGGGCGCCGTACACGAGGCCCGCGCCGAAGCCGATCTGCAGCGCGAGACCGCCCGAGAGCTCGGGCTGCTCCTCGAGCAGGCGGTGCATCGCGAGCGGGATCGAGGCCGCCGAGGTGTTGCCGGTGGTGGCGATGTCGCGCGCGATCGCGACCGAGTCGGGCAGCTGCAGCTGCTTCGCGAACTCGTCGATGATGCGCATGTTCGCCTGGTGGGGTATGAACGCGGCGAGGTCGCCGGGCTCGACGCCCGCGGCGTCGAGCGCCTCGCGCGCCTTCTTCGCCATCTCCCAGACCGCCCAGCGGAAGACCTTCTGCCCGTCCTGCCGCAGCGTCGGCCAGGCGGCGCCCTCGCGCATCGAGCCGAGCGGGTTCGTCATGCGGATGGTGTCCCACTGCGAGCCGTCGGAGCCCCAGACGGAGGGGCTGATGCCCGGCTCGTCGGACGGGCCGATGACGACGGCGCCGGCGCCGTCGCCCAGCAGGAAGCTGATCGAGCGGTCGGTCGGGTCGACGATCTCGGAGAGCTTCTCGACGCCCACCACGAGCACGTGCTCGGCCATGCCGCTGCGCACGAGCGCGTCGGCCTGCGCGACGCCGTAGGCGTAGCCGGCGCACGCGGCCGAGATGTCGAACGCCGGCGCGGGCGTCGCGCCGAGCCGCTCGGTGAGCAGCGCGGCCATCGACGGCGTCTGCACGGTGTTGCTGATCGTCGAGACGACGACGGCGTCGATGCGCGACCCGTCGAGCCCTGCGCGCTCGAGCGCCTCGCGCGACGCGGTCTCGGCGAGGTCGACGGCCTCGATGCCCTCGGATGCGCGGACGCGGCTGATGATGCCCGTGCGCTGGCGGATCCACTCGTCCGACGAGTCGATGGGGCCGATGAGGTCCTCGTTCGGCACCACGAGGTCGCCGCGGGCGGCGCCCACGGCGAGGATGCGCGCGCCG
>Ga0213837_1000639_pt1 | contig 30461 bp, 32 predicted proteins | sample SWPATP12_FD_160572 | JGI IMG/M metagenome (GOLD analysis project Ga0213837, IMG submission 160572) | Coastal seawater microbial communities from Marineland, Florida, United States - SWPA TP1 #2 | ecosystem: Environmental > Aquatic > Marine > Coastal | place: USA: Florida | collected 2016-08-06
TTAATGCCTTTGGCCGCTTCCTTTGCGAAAGCTTCAAGCTCTTTCTTATTCATGTTCATCTGCCTATCCTTAACTCTCTATAGAGTAAATTGAGATAGGCAGTTACACAAAATTAGTTACAGTCTCTATTGAAGCGTTAGGCGTCATTTACTTACCGATTCAAAAAGTGGTTTCAATAGTGACATTCAGGCATCAAGGTTGTTTCGCTAGGTTGTCTTTACGGCTTGCTTTCTCAGATGTTTAAACAACTTTTGCAACGCGCTTTTCTTAAACACCGCAACGCCAACATTTAACATCACCAGTCTTCTAAACTCGCTCTTTTATCCTCAAATGTCGTTAACATCTGGCATTTCGCACAGGGTTGTTTTATCTTAAATTCAATAATTTAATCAAGCGGTCAAATTGGCTAGTGGTGGCAGCAAAGCTGCGTACGTTCCTTTGTACGCCTAACAAAACGCTGTTGGCACTCCCTCCGGTCGCTGGGACGCTAACACGTGGGCTGACTCACTTCGTTCGAATTTTAGCCCACGTGCTAGCGCCCCAAAGCTTAGCGTTATAAGGCGTCAGCCTAAACTGCGTTTGGCTTTATAAAAATCCCAATAAAACTACCCTCACCTGTTTTTACAAGCATCGCTCTGGCTTGTGGTAGGTTTAAATCCGCCGCTTTCAATTCAAAGGTTGCGCATTAAGCGCTTTATCGCCAAGTTATTATTCAACGTCAACAAGCGCCAATGCGTTAGACAGTTCAAATGGCGGCTAGCTTCAGTCAAATCAAAACTCCACTGCACAGTCATTTTTCTTGTCTGCGTTAACAATCAATCGTATGCTGGCATCAACAGTTTTTAAAAAGACCAAAGGAACTGGCTTTGCTTATAATCGGGTGGCCGGAGGTATCTAGCCTCCAGCCCCCACAACACCCTGCATGCGGCTCCGCACAGGGCGTTTCATTTAGGATAGTGAAGCGCAACCCATCCATCACGTAGTGAATAAAGCCCTTCGGATTTTAGGTAATCAAGTGATAATGCTTGATTGATCCCCGGAGATTTTGCACTACGCCATGGCCCTTTGTTGGCTCGAACCTGCTTCCATGCCGACACAAGATTGGAAGGCTGGAGAAAAAGTTCGAGTAGATCTGCGCTAAAGGCTGGCTGCTCATCAGTACGCTGAGTCACGTCACTACCGGACGGCATTCGTGTGTTCAAGTCTGACAAGGCTCCTCCTTTATTCTAAATGTTTCTTGGCGCGTTGTGCAGCAACTTGGCCGTGTCCCAGCCATTACGCTGGGCATTTGGCTACTATGCCGTCTGCTGACTTCTGCTCTATCACCGCCACAGTTACCTGTAACAGCGCTATCGGTTTGCATCGAATTCGCTCGCAGTGGATGATGCGTTTCCTCTGCGCCAAGGCACTTGTATACCAGAGCCTTACTGGTATTCACCGATCGCTCGTAAAGCAGATCTCCCCAGATAAGAACATGGACTGTCTCTGCACTGCTGCATCATTTACGGTGGCCGTTAGATCACATGGTTTCGTTGTCTTGTGCCAACTCACCTTCAGCCTACGCCTCATATGATGTTCTTGTCCATCAGCTCGCAGATTTGCTAGCGGCTTCCTCCAGACTATCTCTCACGATTTAGCCCTTGCCATTCGCTAGTAGTTAGCGTTGAATAACAGTGTGTTAAACAACGGTGATCTTCCTACAGAGGACTTTCACCTCATTAGTTCATGCCCATGCTGGGCGTACACAAAAAAATTATGTCGCCCGCAGGCGGGCTGGGACACAAACAGGCAGGCGGCTTCGCCATTGTACCCTGCCTGTTTGTGCCCCATATTTAGGCGTTAGGCAATAAACGGAAAATATAAATGTCACGAGGAATAGTAATTGGCCAACGAATAAGTACTGATGATGGCTTCAGTATGAATGGAGCAGTTGAGACTTCAGATATTGTAAGATGGTTACTATATTGGGATAAGATTACATATGCTGGTGTAGGATTGAATGGTGGTTCAATCGCAGGAAACCACCCTGACGAAATAGGCTATTTGGAGTCACTAGGGGTTTTCAATACCGAAATAGTTGACCTCAATACGCTTGGACCAATAAGGGTTCCTCAGCCCGAACCAGGAACTAAAATATTTGGAATTGCGGGCAACCAATATCCAGTTGTTTCTGCAGCTGTGCGAGTCAAACTTTGCGAAACTCTTTCCGAAAGAACAGGAAACATATGGACACTAGGTCAGTCAGGTGGTGAAAAACTACTTTTACCGAGTGCCGATCAATCAAAAGAGTTGCTAGATATTCAGCTAAATAATTGCTTACCTGTACCAGTAATAGAAACCCCGTTTGAAGATATATTGAATTTCAAAGAAAGTCACGGTGCAGAATTGGACCGGCTGCGATATGCATTAGATACATTAAGAGAAAAAGTACTAAGCTCAAGCGATGAGCGCAGGGCACTTGACATGGCAATGAGAGAAATTTCAATTGCCCTAGAAGATATGCACAATGCAATGAATGGCAAAGGAATTAACGTTCTTAGCCAAACCATTTCGCTATATACAGAAAATCCTTCTATTGGCTTTTGGTCAGCCTTAGGCGGCGTTTTAGGTGCCTCGCAAGGTATCCCAGTAGAGATTGCAGCAGGCGCTGGACTGGCTGCACCAACGGCATTTAAATTTCTAAAGCGCAATATCCTTGGGGGTAACGCACTACCTAGCCCAAAATCAGATTTTTCTTATGCATTTGAGATTTCACGTGAATTTAAATAAATGCCTAATCGGGTAGCCGGAGGTATCTAGCCTCCAGCCCCCACAACACCCTGCATGCGGCTCCGCACAGGGCGTTTCATTTAGGATAGTGAAGCGCAATCCATCCATCACGTAGTGAATAAAGCCCTTCGGATTTTAGGTAATCAAGTGATAATGCTTGATTGATCCCCGGAGATTTTGCACTACGCCATGGCCCTTTGCTGGTGATACCACACGCTACCGCAGCTTGAACATGCACGCCCAGTCTCATTAAGTTTCGTACCTTGGTGCGGGGCTTTCGCCACTGACGCCAGTAGGCCATTCTCACTCTGCGTCGGATCCAGTGATCCAGTTCTACGCAGCGTTGATATCCACTGGCGATACCAAAGTAATTTATCCAGCCTCGTAAATACTGACTGAGTTTAAAGAGTTGGTATTGCATCGATACGCCCCAGTTGCGGTTCGTTAATCGTCGAACCTGTTGCTTAAACTTCATCAGGGTCTTCGGATGCCATTGAATGCGGCCTGCCTTGAAGGTGAATCCAAGGAATTTGCTTTCATTGGTTTTAACGACGTGGCTTTTGGTTGTATTAACAACTAACTTCAAGCGGTGGCACAGGAATCTGCTGATACTGTTGAGCACGCGTTCACCCGAACGGGGCGTCTTTACCAGTATGGTAAAATCGTCCGCATATCGTGCAAATTCGTGACCTCGTTTCTCAAGCTCTTTGTCCAATGGGTCTAGCATGATGTTTGCCAACAGCGGCGATAATGGCCCGCCCTGAGGAACACCTTCTCGACTCTCACTATAAAGCTGGTTATCCCCTTTGGTTTTGCAGAGAATCCCAGCTCGTAAGTAACGTTTAATCAGTTTAAGCAATCGCTTATCTTTCACTTTATAGCCAAGGTAGGTCATGAGTAAATCGTGATTAACGCGGTCAAAGAACTTAGACAGATCAACATCCACGGCAAAACGGCGTCCCGTTTTGATAATGCTGTTTACCTGCTTCACTGCTTGTTGCCCATTTCGATGTGGCCTGAACCCAAAACTATTATCTGAGAAGGTTGGGTCGAAAATAGGCGTAAGGACTTGGGCAATCGCTTGTTGGATAACACGGTCAACGATAGTTGGGATCCCTAATTGACGTTTTCCGCCATCAGGTTTGTCAATCTCAACGCGTTTCACCGGTGAAGGTTGGTATTGGCCTGAGCGAAGCTCAGTCATAACACGTTTCCAGTTTCCGGCGTTTGCCCAAGCGGGGAAGTCATCAATGGTCATGCCATCCATGCCAGCGGCCCCTTTGTTGGCTCGAACCTGTTTCCATGCCGACACAAGATTGGAAGGCTGGAGAAAAAGTTCGAGTAGATCTGCGCTAAAGGCTGGCTGCTCATCAGTACGCTGAGTCACGTCACTACCGGACGGCATTCGTGTGTTCAAGTCTGACAAGGCTCCTCCTTTATTCTAAATGTTTCTTGGCGCGTTGTGCAGCAACTTGGCCGTGTCCCAGCCATTACGCTGGGCATTTGGCTACTATGCCGTCTGCTGACTTCTGCTCTATCACCGCCACAGTTACCTGTAACAGCGCTATCGGTTTGCATCGAATTCGCTCGCAGTGGATGATGCGTTTCCTCTGCGCCAAGGCACTTGTATACCAGAGCCTTACTGGTATTCACCGATCGCTCGTAAAGCAGATCTCCCCAGATAAGAACATGGACTGTCTCTGCACTGCTGCATCATTTACGGTGGCCGTTAGATCACATGGTTTCGTTGTCTTGTGCCAACTCACCTTCAGCCTACGCCTCATATGATGTTCTTGTCCATCAGCTCGCAGATTTGCTAGCGGCTTCCTCCAGACTATCTCTCACGATTTAGCCCTTGCCATTCGCTAGTAGTTAGCGTTGAATAACAGTGTGTTAAACAACGGTGATCTTCCTACAGAGGACTTTCACCTCATTAGTTCATGCCCATGCTGGGCGTACACAAACGCATTAAATCGCTCGCAAGCTCGCTGGGACGCTAACGCATGGGCAGCGTCACTTCGTTCCTAATTTTAGCCCATGCGTTATCGCCCTTTATGCGGGTGTCTAGTAGCCATATGAAAATGGAGACAGCAGTGGAAATAGATGAAGATAAAATCGATGAAGCGGCACTTGCTCTATTTTACCTTACTCTGCACGACAAGTTTGGTAGGGCTTGGAAGCAAATAGATTGGAGTATAACCGACAGGCTTTATGAAAAAGGTTATATTCACGACCCTGTTGGCAAGTCAAAGTCTGTTGTTTTGACTGAAGAAGGGCTCGCCAAATCAGAAGAGCTCTTCAAAAAGTTATTCGTCAAAAGTGAGTGAGTATTGTGCGCATAGCTCAGCTGTTACTCTAGGATGTATCAGCGTGGCAACTAACAAGCCAATTAACGCACTCACTTCGTTCGCTGGGACGCAAACACGTGCGCGGCTTCGCCATTATTGCACAAGTGTTTGCGCCCCTTATTTAAAAGTTAGCTACCAAAATGTGAATCAAGCTTATCTAGAAGTTCTAAACCTTTCTTTTTGTCTCCAGTAGCAGCAATCGCCTTAAATCTTACCTCAGTATCAAATTCAGCTATCGCTTGTGTAGACAACTCTTCTATTAATTTGTTTAAGCTCAACTTTTTATGCGCAGCCAAAGCCTTCAATCGATTGTGCTTATCGTCTGGTAAACGTACAGTTAGAGTAGACATATTAAACCCCTCTCAAATAATCTTCTGGCGCTAACACTTTCAAACCGTCAAATTGTAATTCCGCATTTCGCAAATCTTTTAGGTTGTTCGTAATAATACTCTCGGCATTTCCTGCTACTGCAAGTTCAATGAGAAAATTATCGCCTTCGTCTTTTAAATTTGGTCGCCACAAATAATGTATCTGCACCCATTCGCAAACACTAAAAAATGCTGCTAATAAATTGCTCACTTCGTCCTCGGTAAGCGGGCACAACTCCTTTATTTTGTCTCGCTTACTTACTGCTTCGTATTCCAAAAATAAGGTCGTGCTAATCAACGGCTTTAACCGGCCCAACAAGCATTGCCGTATCACTTCACGGGCTGGCCCTTTTTTGCCAATCAAGGCGCTAATAAGTACACTGGTGTCAATGACTACTTTGTTCATAATTTACATGCTAGCGCATATGCTATCACTTTTCAATTTAACTATGGCAGCTAACAACCCAATAAACACACTCACTACGTTCGCTGTGACGCATTCACGTGGGGCGGCTTCGCTATTATGCCCTACGTGTTATCGCCCCTTATTTAAAAGTTTAGCTGCCACGGCACAGTAATGCACAACATCCTGTACATGCACTCATTTTCGATCTAAACTTGTCCAATATAATGTACAGGTGGAGTGCAAAATGAGAATAGTCTCTTTTACCGAAGCACGAAATGGTCTCAAAGCCGTTTTGGACAATGTAATAAACGATGCAGATACAACAGTAATCACTCGTCGTGACTCTAAAGATGCTGTTGTAATGTCATTAGATTACTACAACAGCCTTATGGAAACCGTTCATCTACTTCGTTCTCCAGCGAACGCTGAACACTTAAATCGTTCAATAGCACAGTTTAAAGCGGCAAAAACGACCCAGCGAGAACTTATTGATGAGTAACAGGTTGTTATCATGGACTGATGAAGCTTGGAATAGTTACGTTTATTGGCAGACTCAAGACAAGAAAACCTTGAAACGTATCAATAAGTTAATTTCGGATGTAAAGCGTTCTCCATTTGAAGGAATTGGAAAGCCTGAACCTCTTAAAGAAAATCTTTCAGGTTTCTGGTCTCGCAGAATAGATGACACAAACCGTTTGGTATATGCCGTGGACGATACCGCAATTACGGTTATCTCGTGTCGTTACCATTACTAGTAGGTGGCAGCTAACAATCGAAGGGAGCCGTTTTTACAATACTTACCTATTGTTCCCATGACTTCTTTACCACCAGAGGAATGCTGAACGGGCGTTAAACCAATACAAGCAGACGCATTCTTTCCACTCTTAAATGGCTGCGATTGACTTGCACCTAGTGCAATATAAAGGTTTACTGCATTAACTGGACCTACACCCTCAAGCTTTAATAGCTTCTTACAATCAGGTAATGATTGGATACTCTGTTCTAAATATTTATCGTATTCACCAATAGCACTAATCATGTTTTCAAGTTGTACTTTAGCGATCGAAAGAGTGGCACGGAAGGTATCAGACAAATTAATCTCTCCATCTTCAAGTACACCTTCCAACCCTCGCAGTATGCCGCCCTGTGTGTTGGGTAAACGGATATTTAGTTCTAACAGTAACGATACTATTTGTTTCTGCGAGGCGTTTTGACTCTTAATTGCTAACTCGCGTAAACGTTGAATTGATTGCAACTGTTGTTGCTCAATACTTTTACCGTTTATAAAAGACACTTCTGGTAAAAATAAGGTCTGTGCGATTGCCAATGCATCATTCTTATCTGTCTTTTGGTTCTGCCTAACAGCTTTGACCAATTTGGCACTAATCAGTCGAGCATCATGACCAGATTTAATGGCCTGTTGATACCAATAATTTGAAGTAGAGCAAGCTTCAAACGCTACAGTGACGGGCTTAGATTGAGCTAACCAAAGTGAAAATTCATCGGTACTCATCTCTACATTAGACGTAACTTTTTTACCGTGAAGTGTGCAAACCTGAATTATATTTTTTGCTAAATCAACGCCGACTTTAGTACGATGCATATTAAGGACTCTCTTTAATATTTTTTGTGTGGTAACAAAAATATTACCCCAAACCTTCAGGTGCGGGGGAGTCCAATTATCTCGCTGGGACACAAGCACGGCGATGATACCGCTACGTTGCTGCTCGTTAGCTTAGCGTTAGGTACTACAAGGAACTTTATGGCAAAAGCCGAAATAAAAAGATTCATTAAAGATATACAATCTCGTTTTCCGGATACTGTACCTCTAATGGAAAAACACGAGAGTTGGGCGCTAACCTTTCGAATGGAAGAGTTTGCAAACTCAACAACTTTTGCGTTTAACGAGAATAGACTAGCGGAAGCTGAAAGACATTTATCATACATAAGCCAAAAATTAGACTCGGCAACTTCAATTGAATTTGAGTACATCGACAAATATTACGTCGAACACTTGTTTTGTAATGCCACACCTGCTGGGATTAAAGCTGGTTGGCCACTCGTTCCAAACAACTTAAAAAAGCTATACATAGATTTTCACGGTAAAGAACCGAAATCGAGGTCGTAGAGGCACGCACCTAGCTCTCAAATAAACACACTCGCTAGGCTGCTTAGGACAAAAGCACGTAGGTTCTCTGCCCTTTGCTTGATATTTTAGCTTGCGTATTTTTCCTATAAGCAGGCTGTCAGCCTCCCCATCAAAGAAATTGAACAACAATGATTGAAAAAATACTGAGCCTAGGTGAAAAGTGCCTTAGGCTATCCCAGAATGTTTTTTTCTTTTATTTCATACAATGCGTTAAGTGGTATCTACTGAATGCACAAATCGTGTTAGCGTAGAATCTAGGAAATATGTCAAACAAGACAAGGAAAGTTATATGTTTTATAAAGCGTCGCTATTTTCACTCTGCTTACTGTCTGCCAGTTCCTTTGCCGATACCATTTATGGCACGGTAGAGCTTACGCACTTAACACCCACTCAAGCAGAAAGTACGTGGCAAAGAGAAAATCAGGTTGTGCCTCGCTATCCAATGAAACTTGCACAAAAAGGCATTGCTGGGTGCGGCATTTTTAAAGTTAACGTTGATGCTGAAGGTACCACTAAGAGCATTATGTTAGTTAACTCGGTACCTAAAAGGGTTATCGAAAAGCCTGCTGCTAGAGTCATAGAGGAATGGGACTGGACGCTGGTAGAAGGAAAGTCGGCTGCGAGCGAAGAAAAGCTGATTCGGTTAGATTTTTGTTTGGGCGCAAGCTCTGAAGAAGAAGCCCATCAACTGTGTAAGCAACAAGCCAGCATGGCGTGCGAGTAGCGCTTTAATGCCCTTTTCAAAGAGCATTGTTTGCTTACCAGCAGTATTTCAAAAGAGGTCTGCCCGTTGGAATTAAAAACCATTGGTTTGTTTGTTATTACTGCACTTGCTGAAATTGTTGGGTGCTATCTGCCTTATTTATGGTTGAAAGAAGATAAGTCCATATGGTTGTTAGTACCAGCGGCTATATCGCTCGCGCTTTTTGCTTGGCTGTTATCACTTCATCCCACCGCTGCCGGGCGCGTATACGCGGCTTACGGTGGTGTTTATATTTTTATGGCTATTATGTGGCTTTGGCTTGTTGATGGTGTGAAGCCAACGTTATGGGACTTGGTGGGCACCTTTGTCGCTTTGATTGGTATGGCGATAATTATGTTCGCACCAAGAAGTCATGGATAAAAGTCTTGCTTTCAATAAATAACGAAGAAAACCCGATGAAGATTACCTTTATTACAAGTACGAACCTACCAAGGGCTGCTGAGTTTACCTTTAATAACATGCGCGATTATTACGCTCAGTTTGCGCCTGATTGGGACGCCGAAAAAGTGCTTGGGGTTACCGCAGAGCTCATTAATTACGACATTCAAGTAGACAGTGAAACTGTGGGGGTTATGCGCCTTCAATACGACGGTAACACCTGTATATTGCGCGACCTTCAGGTCATACCCAACTCACAGAACAAAGGCATAGGTAGTGCTGCCATTGAAGAAGCAGAAAGACTAGCGTTAGAGGCCAATACTAACTCGCTTGACTTACGAGTATTCAAAGTTAGCCCTGCCGTTTCGCTTTATAAAAAAGCGGGATTTATCATTAAAAGTGAAGACGACCGCTTTTTTAACATGACTAAACCCTTAGGCACTTAAAAAACGGGCTTGTACTGCCGTCTATTCAGAATATACCTAAAGGCCAAAGCACATGAAGATTATTATTGATGATCTCACCGGAGGAGAAGTGCTTGCGCTTTTAGAAGATCATCTGTCTGATATGTATGCTACATCGCCACCTGAGAGCGTACATGCATTAGATGTTAAAGCACTAAAAGCTTCGAACATTACTTTTTTTAGTGGCAGGAAGCAGCAACAGCTTGCGGGCTGCGTCGCTATTAAAACCCTTGATACACATAGCGTCGAGCTAAAATCTATGCGCACAGCCAAACCGTTTAGAGGGTGCGGTGTAGCGTCTCAGTTATTACTTTTTGCCCTAGAACATGCGAAAATGAAAGGGTTTAGTTCGGTAAGTTTAGAAACAGGAACGCAAGACTACTTTTTAGCGGCCAGAACCCTATACAAAAAGTTTGGTTTTGTTGATTGCGGTCCATTTGGCAGTTACTCATTCGATCCCAACAGCCACTTTATGACCCGAGCGCTTTAATTTAGTATTTTAAGAGAATTCCACATGTCGTTACCTCCTTGCCCGCATTGCCAATCAGAATATGTATACGAAGATCAGCCTCTACTTATTTGCCCTGAATGTGGACACGAGTGGAACCCGAACGAGGTAGAAGAGGAAGTCTCAGCAAAAGACTTCAACGGAACACCGTTAGTAGCCGGCGACAAAATTACGCTAGCAAAAGATTTAAAGGTAAAAGGCAGTTCATTGGTACTTAAAATCGGCACCAAAGCCGTTATCCGACACGTGAAAGACGCCAAAGACCACCAGCTAGATTGTAAAGTAGACGGCGCGGGTGAAATGATGCTGACTGCGCAGTTTGTTAAAAAGGCATAGACGGCCTTTATTGAAAAGCTGTTCCTCCTGTCGGTGCGCTCGCCTTTTTGTTGTTTAGCGGGCGCGCTAGCTATCCCCTGCAATTTCCTGTTAAAAGTTTGCGACTTCGTTGATAATGGTTTCAGTAAGCAAGCTAATCGCTTTCGATGACACTTTCTGAGGGTTAACTAAACAAACACCCACATGCCCAAGCTCGGGTAAACTTTCCGAATTAGATAAAACGTGTAGACCAGGCGGCACCGAACTTTTTGCAAGAACGGTTATGCCCAGCCCTTCGTTAATGGCCGTTTGTATGCCGTTTAAGTCAGCAATGGTATACACCACCTGCCACGGTTTTTTGATAGCCGATAACAGATTGGTTGCTCGCTTGCGGTAAATACACGGCGACGGTGCAGCAATAATAGGCAATTTAGCAGGCACGCTATTTACAAAGCGCTGACTCCCCACCCATACCAGTTGATCTGAAATAATGTAGCCATCTTGCTGAGGATCTGGTGTTTCTTGTAGCGAAAGAATTAAATCGAACTGGCTTTTAAGGGGCTCACTAAGTAAGTCTTTACTTAGCGCACAATGCACCTCTAGCGATATTTCCGGGTAGGTTTGCGTGAACCGTCGAATGATTTTAGGCATAAGCGTTGTGCTAAATTCGCTGGGAATGCCTAACCGAATATTTCCCGTAACCTGCGGCTTGCCGAATTCGGCCATCGCCTGGTCGTTAAGTGCCACTATCTTTTCACCATACGACAATAAGCGACTACCAGCGCCAGTTAGTGCCAAGCGATTTTTGTCGCGGGAAAATAGTTTTTCCCCAATCATTTCTTCTAGTTTTTTTATCTGTAAGCTAATGGCAGGCTGTGTGCGCTGAAGCTGCTCGGCACATTGTGTATAGCTACCCGTCTGTGCAATAAGTACGAACGAACGCAGAAAATCTATCGATAAGTTTTTCATTACTTTGCTTTACACCTCTTTGTTAGCTTTGCCTGCTGTTTTGCCTTGTTAGTGCCAGAACTGCTCACAAAGCTATTTAATAAAGTTATAATGCCATATTTTTTATTAATTTTATTTATTCTTTTTACGCTCCTAGTATCAGATACAAAATAATGACATTTAGGAGCCAGCATGAACCCACTTAACCAGCACCTTCACGAACAAGACCCAGATATCGCAGCATTTATTGCGCAAGAAAACAAACGCCAAGAACACCACATTGAACTGATCGCATCGGAGAACTACACCAGCAAAGCTGTTATGCAGGCGCAAGGCAGTCAGCTAACTAATAAGTATGCAGAAGGCTATCCAGGCAAGCGCTATTACGGTGGCTGCGAGGCGGTGGACAAAGTAGAACAGCTTGCTATCGACAGAGCTAAAGCATTGTTTGAAGCTGACTATGTAAATGTGCAGCCTCACTCTGGCTCTCAAGCGAATACTGCAGTTTATATGGCGCTATTAAACCCTGGCGATACCATTCTTGGGTTGAGCCTTGATCACGGTGGGCACCTCACACACGGAGCAAAGCCTAACTTCTCGGGAAAACTATACAACGCGATTCAGTATGGCTTGAACACAGAAACTGGTGAAATTGACTATGACCAAGTAGAAGCCTTGGCTAAAGAGCACAAACCAAAAATGATTGTAGCGGGCTTTTCCGCTTACTCTCGCGTGGTCGACTGGCAGAAGTTTAGAGACATCGCTGATAGCGTAGGCGCGTATTTACTCGTAGATATGGCACATGTTGCAGGCCTTGTTGCGGCCGGTGTTTATCCGTCGCCAATTAACGCGGCTCACGTGGTTACTACTACCACCCATAAAACACTACGTGGTCCTCGTGGCGGGCTTATTATGTGTAAGTCAAACCCCGAGCTTGAAAAGAAATTCAATTCATTAATCTTCCCTGGCATTCAGGGTGGCCCACTTATGCACGTTATTGCCGCAAAAGCGGTAGCGCTTAAAGAAGCCATGACAGCAGAGTTCCGCGCTTATCAAAAGCAGGTAGTCATTAATGCACAAGCTATGGCTGATGTGTTTATGAAGCGTGGCTTTGACGTAGTATCTAATGGAACCGACAACCACATGTTCCTGCTAAGTCTTGTAAGCAAAGGAATGACAGGGAAAGAAGCCGACGCGATATTAAATAGCGTGAATATAACGGTAAATAAGAACACAGTACCCAACGACCCGCAGTCGCCATTCGTTACAAGTGGTATTCGAATTGGCACACCTGCGGTCACTTCACGCAATTTTAGTGAAGAAGACTGTGCTCAATTAGCCCATTGGATTTGTGATGTGTTAACAGCGCCAGAAGACAATGCAGTAGTACAGCAAGTGATAGATAAAGTGGCAACGCTAACAGCGGCTCGCCCCGTTTATACTAAGTAAAACCTAGTACTATACCGAGCGAACTCGTGCGTTGCAGGTAGCCACCATTACCCGCCACACGAGTTTGGCTCGTTCATTAAACTGCACTATTCCCACTCCCCAAGCGTCTTCCATGGCGCCTTGCCACACGCTACACGTTTCAATGGTATCGCCGTACAAAGGGGCTAACGATAAGCTAATGCGTAGCGACTCCAACCATTCCCTAAATAACGGGTCCTGATTACCTGCTTCACGCATTTGAGAAAGCTGTAGCGAAGCTTGTTGCTTAATACCTTGAAGCCTTTTGTAGATTTCGCGAGGGTCTTCTTGCTGCCCCAAAAGATGAAGTTCGCGCTCAATATCGTAAGCATTGTGCCAGTGGATAGTTTGCTGCGGTTCTTTTGAACAGCCCCACATTGCCGCACTCATAAGCGAAAGCAGCATGATACGCTTACCCCATAATAAAAGGGTTGAAGGAAATAGTTTTTTGCCACGCACCAAACTGCGAACTCCTCAAACGATGTCATCTACAGTATAGATGAGTATTGCGCTAGGGCTCGCATAAGTGCGCGTAATTAAACTAATTTACTAAGGTGAAACTTGCGAAGCACCTAAAGTGCTTTGCGCTCTCGTTACGGTAGGAAGTGGCTAGCTAAACCACTTCCACCATATAAACACCATTAGAAACCCAAATAGATAGATTAGGCCTAAATAGCTAAGCAGCTTCACTACCACGTTTGGCGCCGCGTCTTGATGAAGCTTGGTTTGTGCCACAAGCTTATGGTTAAGCCAAGCAAACATTGGAGTAGTAACAAAGGCCAGCGTCATCGCAAAGCCTAACATTGCCAATAGCGCAGATTTAAAGAACAACACAATGATAAAACTCGCCACTGCCATGAACAGTAACACCGGCGTTACCAGCGTATTTCGTGCGTTTTTGTCTTTGTTAAAAAGAAGCGCTATTGCTTCAGCAACCACCCTCGCATAACCATCGTAAACGGTTAGCGCCGAACCAAATATGCACAAAAATGCAACCAGTGCGATAAGCCAATGCGCCCACTGTCCAATGGTTGATGAGTACATACTAATTAGCTGATGGGAAAAGCCGATACCGCTGGTACTTAGCTCTGTACCGCTGCCATACAAAATTAATGCACCTAAGCCCAAAAACAACAATGCGAGTAGCACCGTCACTGCATAACCTAAATTAAAATCGAAAAGGGCCGACTTTGGCGTTACGGCTTGCCCTTTGCACTGGCGCTTTAACCAAAGTGAAGTAATGGACGATATTTCAATAGGTGCGGGCATCCACCCCATTGTGACGACTAAAAAGCCTAATGTAGCGAGCGTCCAAGGCGAAGGCGGCGCCACGGCAGGTGCTGGTGAAGCAGAGTAATTGCTTAGTGCCACCACGAATACGGCTACAGTCGCCACCACAAGCACGCCCATTATGCCTTTGGCGATATTGTCCAATCCTTCAAAATGGCCAGCGAGTAGAATGATTAAAATAAGTGCCAAAACCACTGAAGCGGACAACGTTATGGCGATATCGAAAGGAATAAAATACGACAATAAGCTTGCTGCAAACAACAACAGCGCTGCAGCATTGACCACCGACGCAATGGTATTCAAACCCAAGGCAATGGCCAAATATCGTCGTCCCATTCCCAAGTACCCTTGCTGAAGGGTTTGTTTTGTACTGATGGTGTAGCTAACGCCTGCTCTAAAGAATGGGTATTTGAGTAAGTTAACTACCAATATAAGCAGCGCTAACTGCCAACCAAACTTCGCCCCCGCTTGAGTTGATGCTACTAAGTGACTACCGCCTACCGCCGCTGTTGCCATAAGCACACCCGGGCCGAGTAATTTTAATAGTGCAATACAACGGGCAAAAAACGATGTTTCAGCTGAATACGACAAGGCAACCTCTAAATGGGCACTTCAAAATAGCCGTTAACAATATCAGTAATATAATAAACAGAAAAGAGAGTACGCGCTCATCTGCAAGGCTGGTGGTGTAAGCAGCTGTACCCAGTTTACGCGGGCTATTTCGCCGGAGATTTTAATAGGTATACAAAGCGCCGGTAAATACCCCCTACATCAGTATCATGTGCACTGAAGTATATAGATTATTTTTATTATCGCACTGCCCTTTTAGTTTAATTTATTATGTCTTTGGCGTTTAGCCAGCGGGGCTTTTATATAGCCCCTTAGGCCTTAAACGCCAGCTAACGTCTGTCAAAATTCACTTTTTTCTGCGGATGCTGATAGTAGCCTTCTTTTAGAAGGCGTTTAAAGCGGGTCTGTTTTCCGTCCAGCGTTAACTCTTCTAACCCTTTATTAAATAGCGACAAAATAAGCTGACTGTCACTTTTGCCTTTAGGCACTAACAGATGCGTGGTTACAGTTGAGATAAACGGCTTAATCGGCATCACATCTCTGCGGTCGCCACTATCGAAATCACGCTGAAGCAAATACCATCCGGTTAACTCATCAATGGGAAAAACGTCAATTTTACCGTCAATCAGCGCCTGCAAATTATCTTTGTCTGTGGCACTTTCCACAACATTACTGCTGCTTTTAATGTAAGCGGCAAGTTCATCGTTATATAAATACCCTTCTGTTACGCCCATCTTTAGGTCTTTCAAGTCGCTTAATTCAGCCCAAGTGTCGGGACCCTTTTCAGCATTAACATAAAACACCAAGCTTTCCGCACTAATAGGGGTACTGTGGAAAAACTCGCTTTCTCGGGCGCGCACAAAATTGCCGTATGAAATGGCGTCGTATTCGCCTTTCAGTGTTGCTTCAAGCGCTTCTTCCCAGGGTAAAGATACAAACTCAACCACAACGCCCGTCTCTAAAAACGCATCAGCGATAATGTGATTGATATAACCGTCATGCTGCATGTCAGTTGACGTATAAGGGGCATACTCTGTGGTCGCTATTCGTAGTTTCATCCACGCGTGGGCAAAACTTTGCATTGGAACTAGCGCTAGTATAAATGTCGCTATTAGTAGTAATCGCATGTCAAAGTCCTGTTAGTGATTAGAAGTAAATACCAAGGTTTATGTTCAGGCGGTGGGTAGTTTCTTGTCTACCACCTAAGTCGAGTCCCACGCCCGGACCGCCTGAGAACCACATGTTTTTACCTTGGATACTATCTACATATACAAACAATTTATCCCAGCCAAAGCTACAGCCGTTTATCCACTGCGACGAGTTTTTCCCTTCGCTTCCTTCACCTTTTGCCACGCTGTACTCTGAGTAACAAGTAAGTGATTCTATGTGAGTAAACTTATAAGGCACAGAGTACACAAGGTTTGCTGAGTAGGTTTTACCGTCGGCCGCGGCTAAGAACGGGAAGGTGAAAGAGGATAGCGCTATGCGATCCTCTGCTTGCCCTTCTGGTGCAGCCAAATCGTATTCATAGTCGATATACTGCAGTTCGACCTTTAGATCGCCTTGGGTGTGGCGCATATGCATGGCATAGGCATTCATATCACCATCGTCCAGGGTATCCAGGTTTAAGATGTTGCCGTATTGGTAAGACACGCCAATATCGGTAGTGCCTCCGCGAATAAAGTTTGCCGTGTAGTTAGCGCGTAAATTATATTGGCCGTCTTCTTTATTTCGATATTCACCGTCGTCCGCCACGTCGAACGAATAGCGCCCAAACTCAGCGGCATCGTTGTACTCGTCGTTCATAAAATAGGCGGCTTGAAAATCCCAGTTGCCCCAATCATGGTTTATTTTAACCCCAGCATCGTAATCATCTTCGAAGCCAAGATAATAATTTACCGAGAACCAAAAGTTGTTACTGGCAAAGGGCTGCAAACCAAACGGTGTTTGGGTTATACCTGCGGTAATTTCGGTTTGCTCATCGAAATGATAAGTCAGGTCGGCGAACCTTACTGTGTTGAAATCGGTGTTTTCGTACCATCGATATTCGGCTTTATAGCTAAATTGATCTGACTCACCCGACACGCCAAGTTTGAATGATTCAAATTCGAAACCATCTCTAAACTCGGGAATTTGCCAGTCTTGATGCCCGTAGTTAACCCTAACATGACCGCTTAAATTAAAGGGAAGTTCGTCAGCATTTGCGAAGCTTGAGGTGCACGAGGCTATTGAAACTAAAGAAAATGCGGATAGTAGCTTGTTCATTACTGTTCCTGTATTGAATTTTTGGCGGGAACCCTTTGCTAAAAAATGCCTCTAAGAAACACGAGGGGCGTTCAAGCGCTCAGGTGTATCGCGCACCAAAATAAATCCTTCAGTACTAACAATACTGAGCAAACCTTAAAAAAAGATCATTTGTTAAAGTCACACTTCTGTGAAGTGACTCATGGAAAGTGAAGTGCTATGTATGCGCGGTAGATGCAGAAAATTTTACTGTAAACGTCAGGTCTTATCTACTAATTGGTCGCCACTTGAACAGCGAAAAGGGGAATATGTGAACATAGCGTGCCAGCTTTACGACTACATCGAAATTGCCTGTATGTATGGGCTTGAAGTGAGCGTGGTGTTAAAAGACGGGAATACGATAAACGGTACAGCACTGACCACAGTTATCGATAGACGCAATAACGTGGCCACAGAGTGTATCCAAATGTCCATCGACAAAACCAAGCAAAATATTGCGCTTAATGAAATCGCTCAACTTCACGCAATAACTGACAACCCGCATTTCAGCTCAGTCAGCTTTTAGGTAGTATGCGCAGCTAACTTAGCTTAACTTTCAAAGTGAGCCTGATTTATGACGCTAAACCTCTCGGCCATTACTTTTTTTGTAGACGACTACGACAGTGCCATTGAGTACTTCACCACGGTTTTAAACTTTACCTTAACCGAAGACAAAGTAACCGGCGAAAACTCGCGTTTTGTTTTGGTAACCCCACCTCACAGCGCTACGAGCTTGTTGTTGGCGCAAGCGAAAAATGACACAGAAATGGCACTCATTGGCAGGCAAGCCGCCGATAAAGTATTTTTAATTTTGAATACTGACGACTTCTGGCGCGACTACAATGCCATGCAAAGCAAAGGGGTGGCGTTTTTAGAAACCCCTCGAGAAGAAGTGTATGGTACGGTAGCCATCTTTAAAGATAAGTTTGGCAATAAGTGGGATTTGATCCAAACCACCTAATTGCACTTTATATAAGTACGCCTTGTCGTTGTGATATTTTTTCTGCAAGGCTTTAAGTGAATAGTGTAAGGAAGTAGAGGAGAAGTAGCACGTGCAGGCCATGAAGCGTTCCATTATTGCTGATGTTGTTGCAATAGCGGCAATAGCACTGTTGATCACTACGACGTTTTATTGGATAGAAGCAAGGCGCGAAGTCATAATTCTCTGCGATAATTTTACGCCTGGCGTATCGAAAAAAAGTGTCGAACGCCAGCTAGATACTGCAAACTTATTGTTGTGGGATACAGAGTTTGTTGCAAATGGCAGCAAAATTGAAGCATATAGCCCTCTACACTTAGGCATTATGAAATGCAGTGTAGAGTTTAATAAGCAAGATACCGTTGTATTCTCTATTGTTGAGTAATCAGACTCCCTAGCAGCTTCCTCTACTTTTTGCGTTTTATGTGAACCAGGTTGGTGCAACGTTTACATCGGCGCAACACCCTATTCACCGGTGTGCTAAAAGTCGTAAAGGCAAACTTACCTTCCGCCATTTATCGCACCGCGTTAACTTTTCATCTAGCTGTAACCTACTGTGTTGTAAACGTATAATTACGCTGTGTCTTCTTAACGCAAACTTTTTCTTATGCAAAAAACAAAACACAGTGTCATCGAGGATGTTTTCGCCCTGATAAGCGCCGGCTTGTTTGTTGCTTTTGGCGTATATTTATTTCAGTCTCAAGACTTAATGGTAGGTGGCGCGGCAGGCTTAGCGCTATTAGGTACTTATGCCGTAGATATGGACTTCGGCTTGCTATTCTTTCTGATTAACTTACCGTTTTACACCCTAGCTTGGACGCAAATTAGCAAGCGTTTCACTATTAACACCTTTATATCCGTCACCACGGTTTCTGTACTAACTGAGCAAATTCCAGCGTTTGTGGATATTAGCCACGTAAACCCATTTTTTGCGGCGGTATTTGGCGGTATTTTAATTGGTGTAGGTATGCTGATGATGTTTCGTCATAGCTCAAGCCTTGGTGGCGTTGGTATTATGGCGTTCTATTTACAACAGCGTTTCAATATTAGAGCCGGTACATTCCAGCTAACCGTAGATAGCTGTATATTACTTAGTGCTCTGTTTTTCATCGCTTGGCCTTTAGTGCTGATTTCAATTTTAGCCGCATTTTGTTTGAACATGGTTATTTCGCTTAACCATAGACCAGAGCGTTACTTCCCAGTGCAAGGCGAATCTGAATCAAAAAAGGCAAACGCTGAGTCGAACAACGCCGATACCAATCACATGGAAAATCGTGCTGAAAACAGCCTAGAACAGTGCTTAGACAGCGAGCTTCGCGCACAAAACGGCTAAATTTACTCAGCCAGTCTTTGCCATTCGGTCATAAATTTTCGCTGTTACTCCCCTCAAAAAGAGACAGCAGCGATGATTAGGGCAACAAATAAAAAGCCCGGTTAGGCACAACCTAACCGGGCTTTCTTGTATCTTTTATTTGTATTCCTAGACGCCTACAACAAACCTATTGCTTCTTCTGAACAGGTCTTGACGGTCGACTTACTACTCCACGGTTCACTCTTGGACGAGAAAACGAAGTACGCATACAAACCTCACTTATGAGTTGTTGCTCAGCACAGTTGGAGGCGAAACATTCACCGCAATCCCGCAACCAAGCCGATACAGTATAGGCTCAAAATGGGGGTAAAAGTCTCATTCTTTTAATGAATAGTGCTTTATTAAAACTTATATGCGGTCTAGCCAAACTGGCACTGCTTTGATAACTAAAGGTATTTTACAATGCGCGGCACGCGTTGAGAAACGCGGGTCATTAATTCGTAGTCGATAGTGTCAGCATTAGCCGCAACTTCCTGAATTGGCACATTATGCCCCCAGAGTTCAACTTCATCGCCCACCGCGACGTTGTCGATATGAGTTACATCGATTGTGATCATGTCCATAGAAACGCGGCCAGCTAAATAGGCGCGTTTACCTCTAATCATTACCGGCGTACCGTTTTTGCAGTGTCTTGGATAGCCATCGGCATAACCAATGCCAACGGTTGCAATTTTGCTGGGCTTACTTGCTACCCAGGTTTGACCATAACCAATTCCCTCGCCTGCCGGTATGGTTCGTACCGCTAATACACTGGAGCGAAGTGTCATGGCAGGGTAGATTTCAATGTCGAGATTTTGTGAGGTAGAAACGGCACCGCCATAAACCCCCACACCTAAACGGTTCCAAGCATTTCGACTTGCAGGCCAGTTTACCGTGGCGGGAGAATTAGCCACGCTGGATGGCAAGTCCAATTTACTCGCTACTTGATTGAACGCATCGATTTGCGTGTTGGTAAAGTTATTATCTAAATCGTCAGCGCACGCAAAGTGCGTAGCAATAACCGTTTGCTCGCTAAGTAAATGATTGTACTTATCAGCAATCCCTTCGATATCGGAAAGGGCAAAACCCAACCGGTGCATGCCGCTATCCACTTTAAGCCAAATATGCGGGCGCTGCTGTTCGGGGCAGCTTTCTAACCACGTAAGCTGTTCTTCGCAGTGCATAACTAATATACAGTTATGCTGAAATGCCATTTGGCACTCTTTTGCCTGATGTGCCCCTTCTAACACCACAATAGGCGCAGAAATTCCCGCGTCGCGAAGCGCAATGGCTTCTTCAATTATTGCTACGGCAAAACGCGAAGAAACATGCTGAAGAATGCGCGCTACATTTACTGCTCCATGACCATAAGCATCGGCCTTTACTACCGCCATAGACTGACTTGAGGGCGCTAAAGCAGCAAGGGCTTTAAAATTATGTAAAAGGGCATCAGCATGAATGATAGCTTGCGTTTGTCGGCTCACAGAAAAACACGTTCCTTAAATGTTTAATGAGAAAGAATATCGAAAGCCAAAGTGTACCACGAGAAGCGTATTAGCTGCGCAGGATTAATAATGAAAAACGTACCATCTAACGCAAGGTTTCTTATGGCATAAAATACCGTTATGCTTTGCGCTAGCTCATTATCACAATTTCGTTGCCCCAAGGTTTTTAATGTCTTCGCACAATTCTTATACTTCAGAATCATCCGCCAACGCCAGTATTAAAAATACAGTCAGTACTGACAATCAAGCGGCAGGTAATAAGCCCACCGTTAACGAATTAGCCCAGTCACTGAATAAAATTGTATCAGAAGGCAGAAACCCAGACACCCTCGATATAGACACGCTAAGCACGGAAGGCATTCTTGCCCGCATTAACAACGAAGACGCGAAAGTGGCAAACGCAGTTACCTCGCAAATTCCGCAAATTGGAAAAGCGGTGGATGCTGCAACCATTAGCATTAAAAATGGTGGCAGGCTTATTTATATAGGCGCGGGGACCAGCGGCAGGCTGGGCATACTTGATGCGGTAGAGTGCCGCCCCACGTTTAGCGTGCCTGATGAACTGGTTGTTGGCGTGATGGCTGGCGGTGAAAAAGCCATTCAGCACGCCGTAGAAGGTGCAGAAGATGACGTCGACGCGGGGCGTGCTGATCTTGTAGCGCTGTCCTTAAACCACAACGATACCGTTATTGGTATTTCGGCAAGCGGTCGTACACCCTATGTAAGTGGCGCACTGGAATATGCCCGTTCGCTTGGCTGCTTTACCGGCGCTATTGCATGTAGCCCTAACGCCGCTATTTTTACCCATGCTGATGTAGCTATATGCCCAGTTGTTGGCCCTGAGGCACTTACTGGCAGTACGCGCATGAAGTCGGGTACGGCGCAAAAGCTAATTCTTAATATGATTAGCACCAGCACAATGATTAAGCTGGGGAAAACCTATCAAAACTTAATGGTAGATGTGAATGCCACTAACGAAAAACTAAAAGCCCGTGCGCTTCGCATTGTTATGCAGGCTACGGACTGCAGTGAAAATGCTGCTTTAGCAGCGCTTAGTGCGTGTAACAACAAAGCTAAAGTTGCTATTTTAATGGTATTAACGGGGCAATCTGCCGAGCAGGCCGCCGCTCAATTAGATGCTAGCGGTGGGTATTTACGTTCCGCCGTGAATAAAAGCGAATAACCACGGTAGCCTAATGCTATGAAAGTTTTAACTTCGGTCACATTGAACAAGGTTTTTAGACGCCTAACGTCGAGCGCATTCATTGCAATACTATCTTCAGCACTAATTAGCTTATCGCTTAACGGCTGTGCACAGCAAAGCTTATCTACACATGTATATACAAGTGATACAGGTGGCAACGCGAAGCATCCTACACTAATAGAAAAGCAGCCTGTATCAAGCACTAAGCCGTTTACTGTAGGCGCTGAACGCTATTCGAAATACCTGCCCTTGCTAGCAGGTAAACGGGTTAGTTTGGTGGTAAACCAAAGCGCGTTGGTTTCGAGCCACAGCGCATTGCCTTCTAGCACGGTTGAGCCTGAAGAGCGCGAATCGAGCAACAGCTTGGCTGCACAAAAAAATAAGATAAAGACAAGCCAGCGCAATCAGCACCTGCTTGATGCCCTTCTTCAACGCAGTGTTAATGTTGTAAGTATTATGTCGCCGGAGCACGGATTTAGAGGAGACAAAGGCGCCGGCGAAAAAGTAGATAGCAATATTGATGCTAAAACCGGTATACCTATTCACTCCCTTTACGGCGCAACCAAAAAGCCTACCCCCGACATGTTGGATGGCATCGATGTGATTGTTTTCGATATTCAGGATGTAGGCGTACGCTTTTATACCTATTTAAGCACCTTGCACTATGTGTTGGAGGCGGCATTTGCGCGTAATATCGACGTTATCGTGTTAGATAGGCCAAATCCTAACGGCCGTTATGTTGACGGCCCAGTACTTCAATCTGAATTTTCGTCGTTCATTGGCATGCATCCTATTCCCGTCTTACACGGTATGACCTTGGGCGAACTTGCTCAAATGATTGTGGGGGAACAGTGGTTAGATATTGACGTGAGCAGTTATGACAACGCTAAGCTTACCGTTGTCCCAGTGCAGAATTATCAACGCACTGCACATTATTCATTGCCCGTAGCCCCTAGCCCTAATCTGCCAAACGATTTATCGATACTCCTTTATCCAACGCTGTGCTTTTTTGAGGGCACCGACGTGAGTATAGGTCGCGGCACTGACTTTCCCTTCCAACTTATTGGCCACCCGTTTGTTGAATTTGGTAAAACCGAGATACCGGTAAATGCAAATAGCGCAGCGCCCCACCCTAAACATGAAAATACTCTGCTAAGTGCACATGTCTTTTCTTATGCTGATCCAACGATCTTTGAAGGCTCTGACTCTAAGCAAACAACTCACAAGCGCTCACCAATTAGTGGCTTAGATATCGCTACATTGATAGATGCCTATTCTCGTTTTTCTGAATATAACAAGATGATCAGCGCCAGTAATGCCTCTGAAGAAATCTTCTTTACTCGCCCAGATTTCTTCGACAAATTAGCGGGTACCGATGCGCTACGATATCAAATTCAAGCCGGTAAAACGCCTGCAGAAATTCGCCAGAGTTGGCAGAAAGAGTTAAGCAAATTTAGAGAAAAACGAAAAGCATACCTGCTTTACGAAGACACGGATTGATGTACAGATAAACGTTTTTAGCCTTGAGGATTTGAGGTTTCTTATCAAGGTAAATGTGGAGGAAGCGATAGCGATGCCAAACTTAACATACAACATGTAAGTAAACACTCACACCCACATAAACACAGCTTTATTTGAAGCTAAAAAAGTTAGTGAAAACTAACCTTCTTCATTTTTTGTTTTTACCAAAGCTGCGAGCTGAGCTTCAGCGGTGGCTTTTTGATGTTTAAGCTGATCTCTGTTTTCGCCGTCACTCTCAGCGATTTTTGCATCAATATCGGCGATCGTCTGCATCAGCGTTTCTTTACTTTTTTCTTTTTGCTCGGCCTCTTCAGCTTTGTCAAAAATAACATCTTCAGGAGATGCTTCTTCTTGTTTAGTGTGTCCAGGCGATTTAGCTATCATTTTCAAACCGTCGGGCTGGGGGCGTTGATTCATAAAGCTAGGAGAAACAATTTCAATATCGGCATTATGCAAAGCGTCGAGTACGGCTTTATGAAGCCTTGAGCGCGCGCTCAGCAAACTCTTCACTTCAGTTAGTAGACCTGAAATGCGATAACTTACTGAAAAGTCGCCTAACCCAACTACTTGTACAAATGGCTCTGACAGCTGGGCATTTTCAGCTGCAACAAGTAAGTGCTTTTCAATAATGCTGTGATGTATATCGTAACCTAAGCTGATATCTACACTAACAATTGCGCCAGACGCTCTGGTCACAGAAACGGGCGAATTCACCATCAGCGTATTGGCAAAGGCAATAAGCTCTCTGCTCTCAGTCTGAATTTCCACATCGAGCAAGCCCATTTCGGTAACGCGACCGCTGTAGCCTTCTACCTTGATAAAGTCACCCACTTTAAACGGACGATTTACACGAAGTACGATCCCCGCCATCAAATTCCCTACCATGGTGGTAGAAGAAAAGGCAATCACACCTGATATAAGTACGCCGATAAGTGCAATAACCTGATTTCTAGTACTCTCACTTACAGGGAGCGTCATTGCAATTACAACAGCGCCAATGATAGTAAGTACCAACATTCCAACTTGGCGAGGTAACTTCTGCTCACTAGTAAGATGGCTCTGCTTGGCTAGCAGAAGGTAGTGCAGTGCGATGAGCGCACTTATTACCAATACAATAGCGACAAGAAGCGGAACAAAAGGGAACAACGCACTTAATACCGTATCGACTAATGAAGTTTGCGTAGCACCTGATGTATTTGTTGTATTCACGATACTTCCTTTTGAAATGGCTCTTTGTTCGCACTTAAATGGGCAATATCTTTGGTCTTGGTCTCTGCTTTCGCGTGGCCACCTATTTCAACGAAACAGGTGAACGTCCCTCAGCGAGCGCGCTACCAAGTATTACATCAACCAAAGCATTAAGACTATAGCTCGTAACGTGCTGATTTTCTTTATCACTTTGCTGTGTAATGTTCACCGCATAACTAAATGTAGCAATAGCAACATCGGCTAGCTCTTTCACGTCATGCGCTTTATATGGCATGCGCAGTGGAGCAAAGACCACGGTTTTATTCTGTGCTTTCGCAGCAACCATTATTTTTTTGCTAAATGCCATCACCTCAGTCTCGCTTGCGCGTCGTTTCACATGCTCAGGTAAATCGACTCCTCCTAATTCATAGTTAGCATGTAGCGGACTAATATTACCAACCACCAGCACGTCAGCTTGTTTTAGTAGATTCATTGCTAATTGGGTTTTAGGTAACGCAGTTAACGGCAAACACGCAAACTCCAGAGTCTTATTGTTGAAGTTGGAACGTGCGCGTGTAAGCGCGGCTTCAAATGCTAAACATCTTGCTGCGTCTGGCATAAGCGCCAACCAGCGATTTGAAGTTATTGGCAACTCATCCTTCCCGAAGAGTACAGAAACTGACGATTTAGAAAGCGCTTTCTCAATTTGAATTCCTCGGTTTTTCAAACTGTTAGGATTATTCATTGAAGCATTTTCTTTCGCTTCATTGAGCCACCATGACATCGGCTTGGAAATAAAACTTTGCAAAGCAAAGCGCAGTTTTGCCTTAATAATACGATTATGAGACGCTCTCAAGAAAGCGCTTTCCGACATTCGATTTGCTGCATTATCCAAAAGTAACGCGAACTTTTTTATGTCGTCTTGGGTTCTTATTGTGAACGGCATAAGCGCAATGTCAGCACCTGCGCTAAATGCACTAACTAATGCTTCTTCATGGGAGAAAAACTGAGTAATACCTGCCATGTCTAACGCGTCAGTAACGATAAGGCCTTGATATCCTAATTGGTTGCGAAGCAAATTGCTTAGTATCTTCTTCGACAAAGTAGCAGGAACTATTTGTGACTTACCATGCTTATCAATAATTGTCGTATCGTCTAAAGACGGGTACTGAATGTGTGCACTCATAACCATTGCAGGAGGCGTTGCACTATTAATGATATTCGCAAAAGGAAGGATGTCACCCGCCATAGCTTGCGCTTTGCTATGCGTTACTTGCGGCAAGCCACTGTGGCTATCTACATGGGTATCACCATGGCCTGGAAAATGTTTGATAGCACTCATTACACCTGTACTTTGCATAGCACTGACAAATGTCTGCCCGAGTGCGGCTACCTGCTCTGGATTTTCCGAAAAGCTGCGTACGTTAATAACGGGGTTCTTCGGCTCGCTATTTACATCAACCGACGGCGCAAAATTGGTGTTTATTCCCAGCGGTAAAAGCGTTTGCCCAATATGCGATGCCACACTTTGCGCAAATGCGCTGCCTCGCTGATGAAAAGTGGCGCCAATGGCCATGTTACCCGCAAACGGCGAGAGCATGTCTGAAGGCAACCTTGCTACTCTGCCCCCTTCTTGATCGACAGCAATAAATAACGGCTGACGACCTGCTTTTACCATATGCTGCTGCATGGTGTAATTGAGCGTAATTAACTGCTCGGTATTTTGAATGTTCTCTGAAAACAAAATAACACCGCCGATGTTGTGCGTACTAAGCACATTTAAAAGTGACGGTGGAATTACGGTCATGGGCGTACGGCAGCGCGAAGACGGCGTATTGTCTTCACAGAAATAGCGAAAATCCAAAATGATTTTTTGCCCGAGCATGTTTTTTACAGCGCGAATTGTTTCGGCATCAGCGCTGGGCTTAGGATTATTCGAAGCGTTAGCACTTCCAGATTGAGCGGTTGCGCTAGCAGTAAACAGTGAAGCACTTAATAAAATGAGTATGCCTGACAAGATAGCGCTAAGGCCCATCAATGAAGCACGTTTTTTACAAATAACTTGCTGGAATAACAATGTTTATCTAATCCTTGGTAACACGAAGCACAATACGGTACGCTAGCATAAATGAGAGAAGCATGTTCGCCAACTTTGAACTGCAATCACACATTCTCTTACGCAAATAGACATACCTATAGGGCAAGTAGAGCGTAGTAACTTATCAAAGCTCAACAAGTCCTAGGCACACATAAATTTAAGTTTGGAAAGAAGTATGGATTGGATGTCAGTCATCCCCCCTCTTGTGGCTATTGCCGTCGTCTTTTGGAAAAAAGAAGTCATACTCGCATTAGCGCTGGCTGTTTTGTGCGCGGAAGCGTTAATTTTGGTAAATGCTGATATCGCTAGCAGCTATATGGCGCCCATTAATGCCATAGAGCGCGTGGTTGATACCGCCGCGAGTCCGGGCAATACACGGGTGCTTATTTTCTCTGTACTAGTGGGCGCGTTGCTCGCATTTATACGTGACTCTGGCGGAGTAACGGCAACGGTCAACTTTCTAGTAAACAAAGGGGTAGCGAAGAGTCGCAAACAAGTTGGCGGCTTGACCATGTTCACTGGCATCGCTGTATTCATAGAATCAAACTTAAGTGTGCTCACTGCCGGCATATTCGCCCGAGGTCTGTTTGACCGTTTCGGCATGAGCCGCGCGCGCTTAGCCTACATCATCGACTCCACCAGCGCGCCCGTTTGTATTTTGATTTTATTGAACGGCTGGGGGGCATTTATACTCAGCCTGCTCGATGCATACGAGCTACCAGCTTCGTCAGCCTCAATTTTATGGGGCAGCGTATTTTTTAACTTTTACGCTATCTTCACCTTACTTATAGTGGCCTACACTATTTCCGCTGACAAAGTGCATGGCCCCATGGCTGAGGAAGAAAAAGCACTCACGCATGTAGAGGTTAACCAAACTACGGAACCTGCCACCAAGGCACGTTTTATGTTGGTACCGCTAATAATAATGGTATTAAGCATGGTTGGCTTCATGTTCTGGACAGGTAATGGCGTATTGTCTGAAGGCAGCGGGAGCAAATCTGTACTTTACGCTACGGCTCTTGCCACTGCCATTGCCTATGGTCTGCTCTTAATCCACAAGCGTTTTACCCACAAGGAAGCGGTAGAAATTGGTTTTAAAGGGATGGGTGAACTACTTCCTCTAGTAACCATAGTGTTACTGTCGTTAACCTTAGGCAATAGCCTTAAGGTGCTTGGAACAGGCGTGTTTGTCGCGGGCATAGTGGGAGAGTATCTTCCTTTGGTGCTTATTGTTCCCATGCTATTTATTGCCGGAGCGATCATGTCGTTTACCACAGGCACGTCATGGGGCACATTCGCCATCCTAATTCCTATTGGTGTGCCGCTGATTCAAAGTTTAGGGTTACCCCCTTCACTGGTCATTGGCGCTATTTTGGGGGGCGGCATATTTGGTGATCACTGTTCACCTATTTCCGACACTACTGCCGTATCTTCGCTAGCAGCAGGTACTGACGTATTAACGCACGTTAAAACTCAGTTTCCCTACGCACTATTTGCGGGCGCACTTACGCTTATTGCCTATTTTGTAGCAAGCTTGATCATGCTTGGTTAATGCTGTTGATTAAAGCTTGCTGGAAGTCAGTTGCTAATCGCAAAGGTTTAGCAATGTCTGTAACAAGGAGTTTGTAATGAAAAAGCGGATAGCTAACGTCGGGTTTATCTCGGTAATAGTGGCATTTATTTCAGTAGTGGCGGCATGTTCCCATGCGCCAAATCCCCCTGTTGATAGTGCTAGCAACAATACAGTAGGGCTTAGCCAACAGGCCGTTGCCATGCCTGACAGCTACAGTGCCGATGCTGCAATGCAGGTACTCCAAGAAGGTGGTAACGCAATTGACGCTGCTATTACAGCACAGTTTGTCTTGGCTGTTACTCTACCTGAGGCGGGCAACGTAGGCGGTGGCGGCTTTATGACAATAAAGTTTGAAGATAACACCGACTTTTTAGATTACCGTGAAATGGCACCTGAAAATGCGCATCGCGATATGTATCTTGACGAGCAAGGTGACGTAAAACCGTACGAGTCTTTGTTTGGGGCTAAAGCGTCTGGCATTCCTGGTACCGTTGCTGGTATGTGGGCCGCGCATAAAAAATACGGCACATTGGATTGGGAGCGTCTACTCGCACCAGCCGTTGATTTGGCCGAGCAAGGTTTTGTGGTTCACGAGAAGCTGGCCAATAACATTGATCATTATATTGAGCGTACCAAAGAAGCAGCTATCAATAACAACTTTAGCGAGTATTTTGCACACGCTAAAGCAGGCACTACCTTCAAACAGCCAGAGCTAGCGAAAACGCTTAAAGCTATTCAGCAACAGGGAAAGGATGGCTTTTATAAAGGCGATGTAGCAAAGCATATTGTTGGTTTTATGCAGCAAAACGGCGGCCTTATTACCTATGAAGACTTACTGGCTTACAAAGCAGTGTGGCGCAAACCTCTTCACCTAAACTGGCAAGGTTATGAGCTGGTGACCGCACCTCCTCCAAGTTCTGGTGGTGTTGCCGTTGCCCAGTGGATCGGCATGCTAGAAGCCTATGACGCAACGCACGATTTGCCAGCGCAAAACAGTACTGAATACATTCACGTTATGTCAGAAATTGGTAAGCGCGTGTTTGCCGATCGCGCTGAATACATGGGCGATCCTGATTTTGTTAGTGTTCCGGTAGAAGCGCTCACTGACGCTAACTATATTACTCAACGCGCAGCAGATATTCAGCCTACCAGTATTTCTGATACCCCAAGCGTTAAGCCTGGTTTAAAAGAAAGCGAAGATACAACACACTTCTCCATTATGGACAGATGGGGTAACGCGGTTGCTAATACAACGACCATCAACCTTACTTTTGGTAGTGGTGTTGTTGTGACTGGTGCTGGCTTTTTGTTGAATGATGAAATGGACGATTTTAGTGCTAAGCCTGGCGTGCCTAACTTCTTTGGCGCAGTGGGTGGTGAGGCGAATGCTATTGAACCTTACAAGCGCATGCTGTCTTCTATGACGCCAACACTGGTCACTAAAGACGACCAAGTGGTACTGGTAACAGGCTCTCCTGGCGGCACTACCATTATTTCGTCAGTAACTCAGTCGCTATTGAATGCCCTGCTTTACGATATGAGCGCTGAAGAAGCCGTGAACTCACCACGGTTTCATCACCAGCTATTGCCCAAAGACACCATTCGTATGCACGACGGGTTTACAGAGGCAACGATAAATGAGCTTAAAGCAATGGGCTATACCATAGATAACCGTCGCTTTGGTGATGTACACTTAATTAAGCGTACTAAAGAGGGTGTAGAAGCCGCATCTGAAAAAAGCGGACGAGGTAAGAGCCTAGTACAACCATATTAGTACAGCCTTATTAACACAGTCGTCTTAGTACAACCGTATTAGCACAGGGCTGTTAGCTGAGCCACATTAGCTGAGCTCCATTAATGTAACTTTGGGGGCTCAGCGTAATTAGTTAAGCCTTGAACAAAGTACAAGCTGAAAACTACAACAACAGCGTGGCGTCGATAGGCACGTACTTAGACGCCACTTTTTGAATACTTTCAGCCGTTAATGCAGGAACACCGTACACCGTTACGGTTTTC
>Ga0213837_1000646_pt1 | contig 29837 bp, 28 predicted proteins | sample SWPATP12_FD_160572 | JGI IMG/M metagenome (GOLD analysis project Ga0213837, IMG submission 160572) | Coastal seawater microbial communities from Marineland, Florida, United States - SWPA TP1 #2 | ecosystem: Environmental > Aquatic > Marine > Coastal | place: USA: Florida | collected 2016-08-06
CCATCGCCGGCGCGGCGCCCAGCGCCGTGCGTGCGGCTTGCGGCGGGCGCGCCTGCCTGCGCGCCGACGACGTACGCGAACTGGTGCTGGCGCCGCATCCCGGCGCGCGCCGGATCGTGATCGACGCCGTGCCGCTCGACCTTGCCGGCATGGGAGGCAACGGCGACGCGCTGTATCGTCACCTGCAGGTCAAGGAGGGACGGCTCGCCTGGCAGGCGCTGGAGCAGCGAGGGCATGGAGCCGCTGCGGCGCCGGTGCCGGTCACGCTGCTCGACCGCGCCGGCGCGCCGCTGTGGGAGGCCGGCAGCGCCAGCGCGGCGGCGCGCGATGCGGGCCTTGCCACGCTGCTGGGCCTGAACACCCGGCATGCAAGCAGCGTGGCCGGCATGTTGGCGCGGCTGCCTTCAGCAACCGGCCGCGCGCATGCCGCCACCTTGACGCTCGATTTGTCCCTGCAGCGCGCCGCCCAGGCCAGCCTGGACTGCGTCGGCATGCGCCGCGGCCAGTGGGACGGGACGGGCTGCCTGGGCGGTGCGAGCCCACCTGCAGGGCGCCAGGCCGCTCTGGTGCTGCTCGACACCGGCAGTGGCGATATCCTCGCCGCCGCCAGTGCTTCATCATCAAGTCCGGTCGCGCACGCCGATTGGCGCGAGGTGCGCGATTTCGACCGCGTCGACCCGGCACGCAGCCCCTTGCGCCAGGCCGCCTTCCAGCACGACGGCGGCGCCGAGCGCAGTCCGGGGTCCACCTTCAAGATCGTCAGTGCGCTCGGACTCGAGCTGGCCGCGCAGCGCGACCCGCGCCTGGACGCGCTGCTGGCAGGAATGCCGCTGGCCGGGATCAATGCGCTGGCGGCTGCGCGCGGCTACGCCTTCCGCACCGATGCGCCGGCATATCCCAACAGTGGCAGCGGCGCGCACATCACCAATTTCCGCGACGGCATCCTCGACCGGCGCGCGCAGGACGGCAAGCTGGGCCTGGCCCAGGCGCTCACCTACAGCCTGAACACCTGGTTCGCGTGGGCTGCGGAACTCTCCGACGCCAGCCTGCTGGGGCAGGCACAGGGCGGCGTGCCCAGCCTGCGCGCGCTCGACGACAACGCATTGGCCGGCGTGCGTCCGATCGCCGACATGGCGCGCCGGCTTGGCTTCGAGCGCGCCTTGACGCTCGACGGCGGCCTGCTGCCCTCAAGCTACGACTGGCGCGGCTGGGATGCGCTGCAGGCGAGCGTCGCCGCTTTTGACCCGATCGGTTCGCGCCACGAACTGCGCCAGATGGCGATCGGCCTGCGCATGCAGGCCACGCCGCTGCACATGGCGATGGCCGCCGGCGCCGTCGGCGAGGGCAGGGCGGTCAACCCGCGCCTGCTGCTGGCGCTCGACGGGCGCAAGGCGCAGGCGGAACCGGGTGCGCCGCTCGGCGTGCGCCTGGACCGCATCCGCGCCGGCCTGCACGGGGTCGTCGCCGAGGGCACGGCGGCGAGCGCCTTCCGCGGCGCCGAATTCGGGCGCCTGCGCGCTGGCCTGTTTGGCAAGACCGGCACCGCCCCGGTGGGCGACGATGGCCAGGCCAGCGTCTGGTTTACCGGGTATCTCGAGCCGGGCAGCATTCCCGGCCAGACGCGGCGCCTGGCGTTTGCGGTGTTCGTCAGCCGCTCGGACGCGACCGGCGGCGAGCATGCGGCCCCGGTCGTGGCCAGCCTGCTGCGCACGATGCTTCAAAACGACAAACAGACAGGCATCTGATGCCCTCCTGCGCGCCTTGATTTTGTGTTTTCGTGGCATGATTTACAAAATCCGTTATCTCGCGGATACACCATCAGACAAGAGGAAGGTATGCGTTTGCCGGGAACCCGGTATCAGGAGCCTGGGTGGGAGCAGGTGCGCAAACTGCTCGGCCAGTGCTCGCTCGATGTGTTCAGCCGTTGCGACGTGGACGCACTGCTGGCGCAGGGCGATGCGCTGGGCGTGTACGTCGAGCGGCTGGCCGAGTCGCTGCACGCGGCCAGCCGCAGCGCGCGCGCCCAGGCGGCCGGCAACAGCTATGGCGACAGCGTGGTCGAGCTGGCACTGCTGCTGGTGTACGAACTGGCAGCGCGGCCGGGCGACTTCGACGCCTTCCGCACGGCGCTGCCGCCGGCGCATGCACGCGGCGAGGCGCTGCTGCGCAAGAAGGTCAACGACATGTTCGCCCTCCTGCGCGACAAGGTCGACGCCGACAATTACCAGGCCGCCTGCGGACGTCCCTGCAGCCCGAACCGCATCTATGCCTACCGCATGCTCGATACCGCGTACGGCGAGCTCGCGCGTCTGTTCGCCGGCTGGCGCGAACACCATGCCCAGGTCGGCGCCATCCTCGGGCGTGGGCTCGACGGCGCGCTGCCGATCGAGGTCAGGCAATTGACATCGATCGCCGGCTGCCGTCCCGAATGGATTTTGCGCTGGAGCGAAACCCTGGAGCGCTTCACGGGCTCGCCGGGCCCCCTGCACACGCGCTCGAAGCGCTTCGACAGCCTCAAGGGCAATGCCGGCAAGATCGGGGAAATGCTGCTGGAGATCGGGGAATACGAGGCCTTGTCGGCAAACCGCGACCGCGACTGGCTGCAGGACCTTGACACCTCGGCCGCCTGGATCGAGGATTACTGGCGCGTGCTCGACGAATCGCACGCCGCGGCAACGCCGGGACCGGACCTGATCCTCGAAGCGCTGCAGGACGAACGCGATGTGCTCGACGTGCCCGCGCCTGCCGCCGCAGCCGGGGAAGACGATCCCGTCGCCATGCTGCGCGCGGAATCGGTTTCACTGCCCCCCGGCTTCGTATTGGCGGCGGGCGCGGCGCAGGATCCGGCCAGCTGGAGCGCGCGCATGCTGGCCGGCGACACGCTGGCGGTGCGCCTGGCCGTGTATGCCAGGCTGCTCGGGCTGGACGACGACAGCTATCCCGACGCCTGGCGCGACCCGGCCACCGGCCAGCTGCCGACGATGGCGCAACTGGCGGCGCTCGACGCCGTCTCGCTGCCGACGCTGCGCAAACGGCGCGACGCGGCGATTGCCCGGCTGCAGGACGCAACATCGAAAGGGAGAATCACATGAAGACAAGCAGCGATATCGACCGCAAGCTGCGCGAGCGGCTGCTGCTGGCGCCACGCGTCGAGGGCGACCGCCTGATGCTGGGCGACGCCGTACTGCTGGCGGCCCTCGACGGCAGCCGCGCGCTGACCGCCGGCGAACGCGCGGCCCTGCAGGGCTCGCCGCTGACCACGCGCCGCCTGCGCACGCTGGCGATCGAACGCCGTGTCGCGGCCAACGATGCCTGGCAGGGCAGCCACGGCATGCTGCGCGCGGCCGACAGCGGCGCGGCGCTCACCCGGCTGGCCACCGACGACGGCTTCTGGCGCCTGCATTTCGTGGACAGCGGCGGCGCGCGGCGCGTGATCCTGCAGCTGATGCCGGAGGCGCCGTTCGCCGCGCGCCTGCTGCGCGGTGGGACGCTGCTTCGCGTGCTCGACGGCGCCGGCGCCGAGGTATTGGCGGGCCGCCTCGACCTCGACGGCGAGTGTGAATGCGCCTGGCCTTTCGCCGACGATCCGGCGGCGCACTTTCAGCAGCGCGGCGCAGTCTTTTGCGTGCAGCCGCAGCCGGGGCCACAGCCTTGATGCTCGACCTGTTCAAGCGCATGGCGCGCGCGCCCGCCTTCGACGGCGCCGGCCTGGGCGTGATGACGGTCGCGCGTCCGGTCAGCGCCAGCTGCCTGCTGCCGCCGAACGGCATTGGCGTCGTGGTCGCCGCCAGCGGCCGTCCGCGCCGCGTCAGCGCCGGCGCTCGCCTGGTGCTGGCCGCGGGCGAGACCGGCTGGTGCTTCCATGGCGGCCCCTACGGCTGCGACCTGGCGCCGTTTGCCGCCGCGCCCGAGATCGGCCTGCGCGTGCACTTCGCCATCGACAGCCCGGACCCGCGCGTGACCCAGCAGCGCTTCGACCTCTTCCTCGCCAGCGAAGGGGCGGGCGAGCTGAGCGTGGCAAGCCTGGCCGCGCGCATCGAAGAGGCCTTGCAGCGCGAGCTGGCCCAGGGCAACCTCGAGCTGCCGCCTTGCACGACGCTCGATGAATGGAATGCTTTCCGGGGCGGCTTCAACCAGCTGCTCTACACGCGCTTCGGCCTGACGGTCGACGATTGCGTGCCGGTGGATTTGGGACACACCCGCGATTTCGCGCGCACGCTGGCGGCGCGCGCGGTGAAGGAGGACGAGGCCCTTGCACCTGCCGCCGCAGCGCCCCCGGTCGACGCCGCCGCCCTGGATGCCCGCGTGCTGCGCCGGCTCTTTCTCGAATTGCCCTGCGTGATGTGCCGCGTGCGCGAGGCGGCGCTGCCGCAGGGGCAGGCGCTGTTCCACCAGCAGCAGGCATTGCTCCAGCGCCTGGACCTGGCCTGCCTGGCCGCCTCCACCATGCCGGCCCTCGGCCTGGCGGCCCCCGGCCAGCCGCTGGACATCGAGACCCAGCGCCGCCGGGCGCGCCACAGCCTGCGCGCAGCAGGCGCGCTCGACGAAGCCTGGGCGCTGCTGGCACGCCTCGAACGCGCCGACGACGAGGGACTCGAGTTCCTGTTCGACGAAGCCGACCGCATCGTCGCCAACCTCGAATCCGCGCTGGGTGAACGCAAGCGCGTGGCGCCCGACAGCGAGGACGCATGAACGCGGCACTGCCAAAACCTCGCGACACGGTCGCCGTGCGCAGCCAGCTGCAGGATGGCGGTTTCGTGACGGTCACCGCCACGCGCCGTGAGCGCGCCGGCCGCGCCGACATCAAGTGCAGCGCGCCGGGCGCGCCCCAGCTGGCCGCGCGCATGGCGCAGGTGGTTCATCTGGCGCGCCATACCGAGGCGCGCCATGACAGCCGCGACCAGGTCGTCATCAGCATCGACCGTGCGCCCGGCCACTCGGCGCGCGACTGGGAGCTGGCCGTGGTGCTGGCCGACCGCGCGGTGCGCGGCCTGCTGGCGCTGCCGCGCGGCGTCATTGCCAACGGCTGGTCGGCGCAGTGGCAGATTGGCCGCATCGACGGCCACGACGTGGGCAGCGCCGCGCCGGGCGCACTGCGCGGCGGACCCGGTCACTTGCCTCATCTTGGCGCATTGACGGGCCAGCCCGACGTGGCGGCCTCGGTATCGAGCGCGCGCGCCTGGTTCCCGCTGCACAGCGGCGGCATCAACGACGCCTTGTGCTGGGTCGAGGTCAGCGTTTATCCGCTGGCGGCCGGTGGCACGGCCGACGAGGAAGCGATCGCGGCGCCGGGCCTGGATGGCGTGCGCCAGCAGGCGCTGCGCCAGGTGCTGGCCGGCGCGCGCCATTTCGACGGCGAAAAGGCCGCGCGCTGGCGCACCACGGTGCGCTTCGGCCACGATGGTTTCCACGGCAATTCGCACGAGCTGGCCCTGGTGCTGGCCGACCGCCTGGCGCGCGGACGCGAATTCGTGCCGCGTGGCCGCATCATCGCCAGCGGCGCCTCGAGCGCCTGGCATGCCGGACTGGTGGAGCCGGTCGAAGGGCTGGCGCCCAAATGTGCCCTGATCGAACGCGAGGCGCAGCTTGGGGACCGCGTGCTGCTGCCGCGCGCCTGGGAGGCCGGGCTGCCGCCCGGTTTGCAAGACGCGCTGCGTGCGAAGGGCGCCAGCCTGGTCTGCGTGGAGCGCATCGGGATCATTTGAGGCGGCGCCTGATAGAATCGGCATGGGCCGTCGCGTGTTCAAGAATTACCTGAGATGGAGTGGGATCATGGTCCAGATGTTCGGTTTTGGCGGTAGCAAGTGTCCGCGTTGTGCGCACAAGAACGTGGGCGGCGCCGGCTATTGCGCCGCTTGCGGCATCACGCTGGGCGCGCCGGGCCGCAGCCCGGTGCTGGTCGACAACCGCTGGGTCGCCGGTCCCGACGAGCTGGCCGTGTTCTTCGGCGTGCAGGCCTTGTCCGGCATCTTCGTGAAAACCCTGCGCGTGCCCGCCACCGCACGCGCCTACATCCTGCAAGGCGGCCAGGCTACCGAAGTGCCGCAGGGCGAGTACGAGATCGAGGGCTTCTTCTCGCGCCTGAACCACCTGCTGCGCGACGGCCACGCCGAGATCCTGGTTACGCGCACGAATGCGCTGCCGGTCGAATTCGCGTTCGACGATCTCGAAACGGCCGAACATCTCGCCGTCGGCGCGCAGTTTACCGTCAGCCTGCGCATCGAGAACGTGCCCGTCTTTGCGCGCCATTTCATGACCATGCCCGGCACCGTGACGACCGCCCAGCTGCGCGAACTGCTGCTGCCCGCCGTGCGCCAACTGGCCGCCGAATTCGTGGGCAGCCGTTCGCTGCGCGAGATGGCCCATGAGAGCGCACTGCGCGGCCAGTTCGACGAACGCCTGCAGGGCGCGCTGCGCCTGCTGCTGGCGGACTACGGCCTGGGCGTGGTGCAGGTCGACACGCTGGCCCTGCGCCACGACAAGTTCGACGCCAACCGCGCGCGCATCGGCACCCTGTGGCTCGCCGCCGACGAGCGCCGCGTGCAGATGACGCATGCGCGCCAGCTCGAGGAGCTGTACGACGAGCAGGCCTGGCACCGCATTGCGCGCGAAGAGCAGGCCGGGCGCCAGCGCCTGCGCCGCCTCGCACTGCAGGAAAGCGAAACCCTGGAGCGCGGCCAGGTGAAACTCGATCATGCCGAACGCGCCCTTGCCATGCGTGCGCGCGAGATCGAACTGTACGGGCGCATCGCGGAAGCCAAAAACCGGCGCGAAGCGCTCGAACGCGGCGCCGGCGAGGTGCTGGCCGAACTCGAACACGACCTGGCGCAAAAGCGCGGCCAGCGTGCGGGCGAACAGGCCGAGTGGGCCCACCTGCAAGCCCTGGCCGCCATCCGCATGCGCAGCGCACTCGAAGTGGCGCAGCAGGAGGCGCAGCAAACGCGCACCCTGGCGCGCCAGCGCTTCTCGCAGCAGCTGCTCACCCAGCAGATCCGCAACAAGGTCGAGCAAGCCAGGGAAATCGAGGATGCCACGCGCCAGCGCGCCGAACTGGCACGGCTGCGCGCCAGTGAAGAAGCGGCGGCGCGCCGTGCGCGCGACCTCGACGAGGAAGAGCACAAGGCACAATTCGACCTGGTGTTGCTGGCCAACGCCGCCCGTGTGCGCGCCCAGGAGCGCGAACAGGAGTGGATCGAGCTGCAGGCGCAGGCGCGCGTGCAAGGCCATGTGCGCGGCGAAGACCTGGAAGCCGAAGGCGTCCAGCAGAAGCTCGACGCGCTGCGCCGCGCGGGCGGCCAGCAGGAATCGATCGCCCAGCACGAAAAGCTGCTGCGCACGATCGAGGCCGAGCACCGCCAGGCGCGCGCCGCGAAGGAAGTCGAGCTGCTGGGGGAGGAAAGGCGCCACCAGCAGCAGCGCGCCGGGCAGGAAGCCAGCTGGCAGCAGGAACTGCGCCGCCTGGGTGCGCAGCGCGCCGAACGCGCCGCCCAGCTCGCGCATGCGCTCGACCTGGCGCGTCTGGAAATCACGCGCGCCGAATCGCTCGACGCGCTCGACGACACGACCAAGCTGGCCGTCGCCGCCGCGCCGAATGCGGCGGTGCTGGCCGACTACCTCAAGACGCGCGTGCATGCGGGAATGGATGCCGGCCAGTTGGCGGCCCTGGCCGGCGTCGTCGCGGCCGGCGGGGCGCTCAGTGCGATGGACGCCACGCGCCTGGCGCAGGAAGCGCTCGAACGCGAACGGGTGCGGCGCGAGATCGAGGTCGACAAGGACCGGCGCCACCAGCTGGACCTGCTGGCGCTGCAGAACGATGTGAACAAGGCGGCGCTCGGCGCCCAGGCGCAGGTGGGTGCGGCCGTGGCGACCGCGGCGCGTACCTGCATCCACGGCCACCCGGTGCGCCTGGATGCGCGTTTCTGCGGCGCCTGCGGCGCGCCGCTGGCTTGACGAAGGCCAGATGCAAACCGCCATCGACAAGATCCGCGAACTGCGTGCGCTGCACGAGGACGGCCTGCTGAGCCGCCAGGAATTCGACCAGCGCAAGAACGCGATCCTCGATGCGGCCCACGCGCAGCCGGCGGCGCCAGGCGCGCCCGCTGCCGCGCGCGGCACCGAGCTTGGCCTGATGGCGGGCCAGCACATCGGCCCTGGCAACCGCCGCTACCGCCTCGAGCGCCTGATCGCGCTCGGCGGCATGGGCCAGGTCTGGCAGGCGACCGACCTCGCCACCCACGCGGAACTGGGCCACAGCGCCCAGGTGGCCCTGAAAATCCTGTCGCCCGAACTGACCGAAAGCGCGAGCCACGCCAAGCTGCTGGTGCAGGAGGCGACCCGTGCGCGGCGCCTGGCGCACGAGCACATCGTGCGCGTCTACGACTGGGCCCAGGACCCGGCCACGTCCAGCTATTTCGTGATCATGGAATGCCTGGTGGGGGAAGACCTGGAAAGCCTGCTGTCGCGCGAAGGCGCGCTGCCGTTGGCGCGCACGCTGGCGCTGCTGCGTCCCGTCGCCGAGGCGCTCGATTATGCCTGGGAGCGGCATCGCCTGGTCCACCGCGACATCAAGCCGGGCAACGTGTTCGTCACGGCGCGCGACGACATCAAGCTGCTCGACTTCGGCATCGCCGCGCGCGCCCGCGCCGGCGGCGGCACCCTGACCGAGGCGCCGGCCCTGTCCGGCACGCCTGGCTACCGCGCGCCGGAAGCGGGCGCGCCCGGCGTCCTGCCTTCGCGCGCGCTCGACGTGTATTCGGTGGCGGTGATGGTGCACCAGATGCTGTCCGGGATCGCCACCCCCGCCGGCGGCGAGCCCGCGCGTCCGGATGGATTGAACGACAGCCAGTGGCAGGCCTTGTGCAGCGGCCTGGCCCAGGATCCCGCAGCGCGGCCGCAGAGCGTGTCGGCGCTGCTCGAGCGCCTCGCGCTGCCCGAGGCGCCTGCGCGGGTCGAACCGGTCGCGCCCGAGGCCGATGCCGCCGATGTCGCGCCCGTCGGCCCACCCGTGCCCGACCCGGCCGCACAGCAGGCCCTGGAGGCGGCCGAACAGTCGCGCAACGCGGCCGTTGCAGCCGCCAGCCAGGTTGCGCGCCAACTGCTGCGCGAACAGCAAAAGCGCGAACGCGCCGAAGAAGACGTGGTACGCCGCGCGCGCCGCGAAGCGCTGCGCGAACAACTGGCGGCACGCCGCGACGAAGACGCCGCAAAAACCCGCCAGGCCCAGGACGAGGCCCAGCGCAAGGCAGCGCAGGCCAAGGCCGCGGCGGCCTATCTCGCCGAGCAGGAGCGCGTGCGCGCCCAGCCGGCGCCCGAGGAGTCCCTGGTGGCGGCCACGCCGATCGCGCCGCCCACTTTGCTGCGCGACCGCTTCATCGATGGTGCAGGCGAGGGCCCGGAACTGGTCGTGCTGCGCGCCGGCCGCTTCCAGATGGGCTCCCCCGAGCACGAGCGCAAGATCGCGATGGCGTCCGGCGCCCAGCAGAACTGGCTGGCGCGCGAAACGCCGCAGCACTGGGTCGGTATCGAACGCCCGTTCGCCATCGGCCGCTACCCGGTCACGGTCGGGGACTGGCGCGCCTTTGCCGAGGCCAGCGGCTGGCAGCCGGGCGGCGAGGTCGACTGGACCGCACCCGGCTTCGCCCAGGGCGGGCTGCATCCGGTGGTCGGCGTCTCGTGGAACGACGCCCAACACTATGTGGCATGGCTGAGCGAGCGCACCGGCCAGCGCTACCGCCTGCCGAGCGAAGCCGAATGGGAATACGCTTGCCGCGCCGGCACCAGGACCGCGTTCAGCTTCGGTGACGCCATCGACACCGGCAAGGCCAACTACGACGGCAATTTCACCTGGAACGGCGGCCCGCGCGGCGAGTACCGGCGCGGCACCACGCCCGTGGACCAGTTCGCGCCCAACCCCTGGGGCCTGCACGACATGCACGGCAATGTCTGGGAATGGGTGCAGGACGTCATGCACGAGAACTACGACGGCGCACCGCTCGACGGCAGCGCCTGGGAAGCGGGCGGGGAGCGCGCCCGCCGCATCCTGCGCGGCGGCTCCTGGCTGTACAACCCGCGCTACCTGCGCTCGGCCTTGCGCAACGGCTTCTCGGCGGTGATGTCGAACGATATCGTGGGTTTTCGGGTCGTGCGCGAGTTGCCGGAGGAAAGCGACGGCGAGGACTGTTCCTGAAGCCAATATCTCACCGGTAGCGTGTTGAACGACGACGGCAAGCGGCATATCCTGACGCAGTCAATTGGACTTTTTATCGCATCGGAGATGCCATGAAAATCCCCGAAGAGCTGCGCATTCCCGCCTTCGTGTTCGGACTGCAAGCGGTCATGATGGCTGGCTGGATCCTGATTTTCTTGCTGATGCTGCCCGAAGGGCACTAAGCGCTCAGGACAGGGCGCCGGTGCCGCTTTCCTGCATGCGCGGCACGGGCGAGGACGGTCCGGTCCGGTCTTCCGGATACGGCCGGGCGGCAAACTGCGCCCCTGGCGGCCAGCCCGACAGTCCCGCGGTGGACAGCGTCGGTGTCAGCGCTGTCGCGTCGCCGCTGACCGGGTCGAGATGCCAGAACCCGCCATCGCGGTGAAACAGCAAGGGCAAACCGGGCGCAGCCAGGCGCGGCGTGGGTTCCAGCCCGCGCTCCGGGTCCATCAGGTAAAACGCTTCATGGCCCATGCCCGGATCGGCCCGGTGCAGGATGATCCCGTTCGGCAGCAGCGCCGTCACCTCGAGTAGCGCGACGCCCGGAATGCTGGCGGTCAGTTCGATGCGCGTGCCGGGGCGCAGGGCCACCGGGGTATGTTTGCCAGGCCACGCACCGTCGACCAGCAGCCCGTAGCGCGACACGTCTTCGATGTCGTAACCGTCGCGTGCGCGCCGGATCAGGGCGTGGCGGCTCGAAATGCGCCGCGTCAGGCCCTCCGGCACGGGGCCGGTTTCGCCATGGTGCATCAGGCGGATGTCGGCAAGGGCCGCACCGGGTTCGTCGCGCCCCAGCACGCATTCGTCGAGGGCGAGCAGGCGCAGGTAGTGCGCTTGTCCGGGGTGTCCGGCATTCTCCAGCACCAGGCAGCCGGCGCCGGCCGGGCAGGGATGCAGCGCGGCCTGGACCGGCACGTCGACCTCCAGCAGGTCCTCGTCCCAGGCGATGCTGGAAAAGCCGAGGTCGATCTTGCCGGGGCCGGCATCGAGGTCGAGGTGGGCGATGCCGGCATTCGTGGCCCTGACGTCGATGTCGACCCGGCCGCCGCCGGTGCGTGCGCCAACCCGCGCGATCGAGGCGTCGTCGGCATGCACGCGCACGTTCTTGTGGGTGGCCAGGAAAGTCTGGTGGATCTCGTGCAGGCTGGCGTCGGCGCGCGGGGCCAGGATCAGCAGGGTGGCGATCCAGGTGCGCAGCGCGGCGCCCGGCTCATCGGCGCGGCTGTGGAGTTCGACTTCGATGCGGTACTGGCCGTGCTCCAGCCCGCGCGAGGAAAATTCGAGGAAGACCGGCAGCCACTCGCCGCGCACGGTGCGCGTAAAACTGTGGCGCTCGCCGTTTTCGAGCTGCAGGCGCGAACTCGCGAGCAGGGTGACTTGCGCGGCGCACTCTAGCGGCATGCCGCGCAGTTCGAGCTTCAGGACCTGGCGCCCGCCGGCGGCGCGCGGATCGAAACCGCTGATGTGCAGGTGCGGATGGGGACGCAGCTGAGGACGCAGCTGAGGCGCTGGTGCACCCGGCGCGGCGATCGGCCCGCTGGCGGGGAGGTCAGGCGCCGCCAGTGCAGCCGGCGCCGGCTGGACATGACCGTGGGCGCAGGCGCTCTCGCCGGGCATCACCCAGACGGTGCAATGTGGATGATCGGGATGGCTGCAACGGTTCATGACAAGGCCTCGTGGACCGGTGAAGCTTACGTGGATTTGCCCAGCCGTGGCGCGCGGCAGCGGCTGCATGTGGTTGATTTAACGCATTATTTCCTATTGTAAATCAACCACCCGTGTTCAACCAGTGTGGGGCAGGGCGGTCTCTTCGCGCCCGGGGCCGCGCATGCGCAGCACGATCGCGGTCAGGTTGTCGGCCTGCAGGCCGACGGGCGGGTGGGCGCGCATTTCGGCGAACAGGGCGTCCAGGCAGGTGGCGGCGTCGCTCCCGGCAAACAGGCGCGGCCAGCGTGCGACGAATTCGGCCGGATCGCTGCTCGACCAGAAGCCGTCGGTGGCAAGCAGGTAAGTCGCATCCGGCCGCAGCGCGATCGGGCGGCGGTCGGACAGGGCGCCCAGCCAGGGCGGCAGCGTGCGAGCGTCGAGCGCGAACAGGCCGTCGTCGAGGCGGGCCGGGTCGCGCAGGGAATTCCCGAGAATGAAGGCCTGGGCGATCTGCGGCGCGTGGCTGCCGTGCACGTGGCGCCACCAGGCGTCTTCATCGAGCAGCCCGGCGATGGCCAGCACGGTGGCCGGCACGTGGTCGACCGTGAGCGGCAGCGCCGCCTGCGCGCTGATTTCGTACAGGCGCGAGTCGCCGGCATGCCAGAGCAGCGGGCTGCCGCCAGGGGGGATCTCGAGCATGGTCAGCGTGGTGCCGGGACGCGGGCCGGCCTCGTGCAAATCGTCGAAGCGCTGCTGCAGCGTGCGGTGCAGGGCGTCGAGGTGCAGGCTCAGGCTGTCGACATCGACGCAGGCGGGAATCGCCAGCAGGCCGCTGGCGACCGATTCGGCGGCCTCGCGTCCGTGCCCATGCCCGCCCATGCCGTCCATGACAGCCAGGCGCAGGTGGCCCGGCGGCCAGCCGCCCAGCTGTACCGATTGCGCCTGGCCGCCGCGCAGGAAGCTGGCCCGGCCCGTGCCGTCGATGACCAGGAAATTATCCTGGTTCTCGGCGCGCTGCACCGGCCCCGCGCCGATCTCGCTGCGTACCGCTATGTCCAGCATGTCGAATCCGCTCCTCACTCGTCGTTGGCCGGATTCCGGCATGCGCCTATCGTATGGTATGTTTGGCTTTTGACAAAGCCCCGCGCCACATGCAGATCCGTCCCCTGGTTGCCGCCGACCTGCCCGCCTGCGCGCGCCTGCTGCGCGCCAGCGCGATCGAATTCATCGTCCACGAATCGACGCGCGAAGGCGCCTGTACCTTCCTGCGCGAGAACAACGAAGACGGCATGCGCGGCTACCTGGCCGCCGGCCACGTCTACCATGTGGCCGAGGATGCCGGCGAGATCGCCGGCTTCATCGCCATCCGCGCCGACAGCCACCTGTTCCACCTGTTCGTCGACAAGCGCCGCCACGGCCAGGGACTGGCGCGGCGCCTGTGGCAGACGGCGCGCGACGCGGCCATCGACCGCGGCGGCAACGGCAGCTTTACGGTCAACGCCTCGAATCATGCCGTGCCGGTATATGCGGCCTTCGGCTTCGAGCGGACCGCGCCGACCCAGTGCGTGAAGGGTCTGTATTTCAATCCGATGCGCTACGTGCCGGCATAAAATTCAACGCCCGTGCTCGTCGGCGCGGCGTAGCCACAGGCTGCTGGCCCAGCCCTCGAAGCGCTGGCCGCCGGCCTCGTGCACCACCTGCCACCAGTCGCCGTCGCGCAGTCCGGTCGCCTGCACCAGCGCGCCGGGCGGCAGCACCAGCACGCGCCGCGCGCCGACACCGTGTTCGGAACGCAGGTTGAGCGCATCGGCCACGCGGTAGCTGCGTCCGGCGCGTGGCGTCGCAAGGCCAGGCTCGACCGGGGCAGCCAGCGCAGCGGTCGGCGCGGCGCTGCGCGGCGGCGCCAGCCACCACCACAGTGCGCCGCCAAGCAAGCCGGTCCCCAGCACCAGCACCGCCAAGGCGCGCGCGTTCGGCCGGCGCCACCAGGCGCGCGGCGTGCAGCGCGCGGCCAGCACCAGGGTCGCCAGCAGCGCGGCGCCGAAGCAGGCGGGGGCGAGCAGGCCCGGGGCCATCGTCAGGCCTCGACGCGCAGCACGTAATGACCGGCGACGATGTGGTGCCCGAGCGGCACGATATAGGGAGCGCCCGCCGTCGCGCTCTCGATCGTGGCCACGAAGCCGAGGCGCTCGTCGAGGTGGTACAGGGCCTGGGTCGGCGACTCGCGGGTGATGCGGTAGCCATCGGCCGTCGCCTCGAAGCCGAAAGCGGTGCGCGACAGGCCGAGGCGGTCGGCGCCGCCGGCGTCCGCTCCGTCGGCGCCGCGCAGGCAGGTCGCGGCGTCGAGTACGCGCAGGGTGGACAGCATCGGCGCCGCGCGGCCGAACAGGTGGCGCGTGCCGCCCAGCACCGGCAGGCTGTGCGGCTGCGGCAGGCAGACGATGGCGCTGTAGCGCTCGGCCATCTGCGCCGCTGGCGCGAGCACGCGCACGTCGACGCCGTCGCGCGGCGCGAAGCGGTTCGGCACCGCGATGCGCTGGCGTCCGTCGCTCGTGACCGCATGCACGGCGTCGCTCGCGTCGAGCGCAAAGCCGAGCAGGGAGTCCGGCGTCAGGGGGCCGATGGCGAGCTCGCGCGTGAGGCCGAACTCGATGCCCCCGGCGCCCGTGTCGCGGTAGCGCGAGAGGCGCGGCAAGGCCAGCGCGGCCAGGCTGACGCGCTGGCGCATCACGGGTGCATAGGTGGCGTCCTGCGCCAGGCTTGCTGCAGGTTCGGCCGCGGCGCTGGCGCGGTGCATGACCGGCACGGCGGTCAGCTCGGCATCGTCGAGGGGCCGCGTGCGCGACTTCCAGACGGCGGGCGCGCGGGGAGCAGGCGGCGCGCTCACGGGCCGCGGCGCAGCACGCGCGGCCGGCTGGCTCGGCGTGACTTTCAACAGCAGGCGCGGCGCGGTCCCTGGCAGCTCGCTGCTGCGCGCGCGGATCGTGTAGTAGCCGCTGGCGGCGTCAAAGCTGCATTCGAAGGCGTCTTTGGGGCGCACCTGCACCTCGACCGGGGCATCGGGCCCGTCGTTGATGAGGAGGATGTTGGCATCCTGGGCGAAGGGCCAGCCGGGGACGGCATGCGTGGCCTGGGCCGCGTCGGCGCCGAGCACCGTCAGGCGCTGGTTCGGATAGACCGGGCAGACCGGTTGCCAGATGGCGCTGTCGCGCGAGACGCTGACCGTGTGCAGCACCTGCTCGCCCGGCGCCGGCAGGTAGACGGCGTGGCCGAACTTGACCTCGACCTGGCCAGCTTCCAGCGCTTCGGAACCGAGCACGTGGTAGCGCACGTCGTCGAGGCCGAGCAGGTCGCCGAAATCCTTCTGGTGCAGGGCCTGCAGCGTCTGCGCCAGGTCGCGGATGCGGGCGCCGCGGGTCAGGTGGCGGTCGTCGTCGACTTCCTCCTGCGGCAGCACCAGGGTCACGTGCGAGAAGCAGCGCGTGGCGGCGCGTCCGCGCTGCTCGCGCGGCGCGCGCTCGAGCAGGTCGCGCAGGAAAGGGCGGCGATTGAGCAGCGCCAGGCCCGGCGCCTGCCACAGGGCTTCGGCATTGAACACGTCGCTGACGCGGTTCAAGGTTTCGTGTTGGACGTAGACCGGCATGATGGATTCTCCTCGATTGATGGGGCGCCTGCGGCACCGAAGGCTAGCAGGGGGAAGATGAAAAACAGCAGGTGCGAGCCGCCGGCGGACAGGAAACTCATCGGCTGGCCCATGATCGGAAAGAAGGCGAGGTTGGTGCCCCAGGAAAGCAGGAAGTGGCCGAACACGAAGGCCGCGCCGCCGCACAGTACGAAGCTGCGAAAACGTCCGAGCCAGGTCTGGCGGTAATCGCGCGCCGTGCTGCCCGCCTGCCAGGCGCGCCAGGCCGCATGCAGCAAGGCGCCCAGGAACAGCGCCTGCAGCGCCCACAGCAACAATGCTGTCGTCAAGCCGTGCCGCTGCAGCAGGAAGGAGGGCGCGAAATCGTCCTGCACCGCAGGGATCGCCACCGCTTCCAGCGCGGCGCCGCCGAGCGCCTGCAGGCCGAACAGGCCGTCGGCCCCGAACCAGCCGCCATCGGCGATCGCTTGCGCGCCCAGCAGCAATTGCTGGCCCGTGTGCGGATGCGCCGCCGGGTCGAGCCAGACGCCGAAGCGCTCGCCGTAAAAACTCCACTGCGCGACGTCCACGGGCGCGGCGCCGCGCAGGACGCTCAGCGCGAGCAGGCAGCTTCCCGCCAGGGCCAGCACGGCGAAGGCCGGTCCCGCCTTGCGCGCCGCGCAGGACCAGGCCAGCAGCATGGCCGCGCCCCAGACCAGCAACAGGATCAGGGGTGAATAGTCGTCCACCTGCACCAGCGCGACCGCGAGCAGCAGGATGAAGAGCAGCGCGGGCGAGGCCAGGCGCAGCCAGCGCAGCAGGGCGCCGCCGCGCGTTTCTCCTTTACCCAGGCCGAGCGCCACGCAATGGGCGCTCAGCACCGTCAGGGCCAGCTTGGCGAATTCCACCGGCTGCAGGTCGAACACGCCGGTCTCGTTGCCCCAGCCCACCTGCAGCAGCAGCGCGGCCAGGGCGGCGCCGGCCAGCAGCAGCAGGAGGGTCTCGACGCCGGCCTGGCCGGGCGGCTTGGCGCCTTTCAGTAACGCGACCAGCCCCACCAGGCCCAGCCCGAGCGTGCTGACGGCCGCCGTCTTCTGGAAGTGGCGCAGCCAGGAGGTGTCGGGCGCGCCGATGCCCAGTTCCAGCTGCAGCAGCAGGCCGGCGGCCAGCAGCAGCACGCCCAGCAGCATCACCGCTCCGGTGCGGCGCGCGGCCATGGCCGTCCACAAGGCCGCCCAGGCCAGCAGCAGCGAAGGCATCACCCCCGGTGCGCCGCCGGCGCGCTGGGCCAGCAGCAGGCCCAGGCCGGCGATGGCGAGTGCGGCGCAGGCGCCCAGGCGCACGCAGGCCGGCAGGTCCTTGCGATGGCGGGTACGGCGCGCGAGCAGCGCCGCTAGCAGGCCGGCTGCGACAGCACCGCATACCCACCACGACAGGCTCGCCGGCCAGGCCCAGGCGTCCCGTTGCTGCCAGTGCCAGCGCACGCCTTCGGGCAGCTGGATGGATGGCCTGGCCGACAGGCCCACACGCTGGGTCGGCTGCAGGCGCAGCACGCCCTGGTCAAGGCTGGCCAGCATGCGCGTGCGCCCGACCGTCAAGGCCGTGAGGCCGGCAAGCGGCTGCTCGGCCAGCGCCAGGTCGCGCGGCAGGCCGGCGTCGATCACCAGCAGCGGCACCCGTTCGAGGCTGGCGGCGGCGATCAGGAGCGGCACGCCGTCCTCGATACTGAGCTGGGCGCTGCCGGCCGGCGCATCGGCATTGCCGACCTGGGTGCCGCAGGACAGGCTGCCGCCAAAGCGCAGCGCGCGTTCCACCGTGAGCGCGCCGGGCGCCCAGCGGTTCCACAGGCCAAGCAGGCGGGCGCCGGGCGCCGCACCCGGACAGGCGCCCAGCGCCACGCCGTCGCGCCGGACAGTGGCGCCGTCGTAGCGCCAGGCATGCAGGCCGTCGCTGAACGCTACCGCGCTGCTGCCGGCGGCGTCGACCCGGTAGCGAACGGCGCCCAGCTGGAACTGCTGGCCGGCCCGCAGCGCAACGGCGCCGCTCCGGATGCGCAGGGCCCCGCGCTCGAAGCGCAGGCCCTGCACGCCGTCGGCGCTGGCGGCGAACCAGGCGCCGGCGGCGTCGCGCCGCAGGCGCAGGTGGCGCTGCCCGGCCTGGGGCGCGGCCAGCTCGGTACGTCCGAGCACCGTTTCGGCAGCGGGCGGCAAGCTGACCTCGATCGCGGCCGGCAGCCAGGCGGGCGGCGTGCGCAGCACGGCCAGCGCCTGCAGCAGGCACAGGAGCGCGAGCGCGGCGCAGGCCAGGGTCCTGGATCCGATGCGCATCATGCCGCCCGCCGCCAGGCGGAGCCGAGCGCCGCCCCGACCAGGCGGCTGATGGCCAGCGCGTGCGGCGGCCGGTCTTGCGCACGGCGCGCCAGCAGGGCGCGCAGCAGGGTCAAGGCCGCGCCGGAATCGACCTCGCCCCCGGCGCCGGCGCCGGCCAGGAAGCGCGCGGCTTCATCCTCGGCCAGGATAGTCGGCGGCGTGCCCGCGAACTGGGCGGCGCCTGCGCGGCCATGGGCGCGAAAGGCGTCGCCGCAGGCGCTGCAATAGCGCAGGGTGGCGCCGTCGGTGACGAGATAGTAGAACAGGGCGCCGAGCGAAAAATAATCGGCGCGGGCATCGGTCAGGTAGCCTGCCGGCGTGCCGGGCAGCGCAGGGAAGAACTGCTCGGGCGCCTGCCAGCTGGCGGTGCCGACATAGGAATGGGCTTGCGCGTCGGCCAGGCTGCGGCTGGTGCCGAAATCGGCGAGCTTGAGGCTGACGTTGGTCCCATCGTTGGCCGCATCGACCAGCAGGTTCGCCGGTTTCAGGTCGAGATAGCGCCAGCCGTGCTGGTGCACCCTGGCCAGCGCCGCGTTCACCTGGCCGAGCCAGGCCAGGGCCTGCGCCAGGCCAATGCCTTGTCCGGACGCGTTCGCGCGCGCCATGTGCGCGGCCAGGTCCCCGTCGCACAGTTCGAGCGCCAGCGCCGGCAAGCCGTCGTGGGTGCCATGGTCGAGCAGGCGCACGATGTGGCGCGCATCCCAGGGTGCGAGGCTCGAGAGGAAGGCGATTTCGCGCGCCGCGCAGTCGCGCCAGGCAGCGCGCAGGGAGGGCTCCGCAGCGTCCATCTGCGTGCGGTTGACGAGTTTGAGCGCGACCGGGCCCAGCCCATCGCGCTCGGCGCGCCAGACCACGCCGTAGCTCGACGCTGCCAGTTGCGCCTGCAGGCGGTAGTGGCCCGCTCCCAGCGTCACGATATCGCCGCTTTGCACCATGCTTCTCCTCGAAAACGACGGCCCTTGCCGTCGTCAAGCGCTAGCGGGGGGAGGGGCAAAGGCTTCGAGGCGCGGGACGAAAAAAAACCGCATCCGAAGACGCGGTTTTTGCATGCTGCAGATTCCGATTAACGGCGGTAGCCGTCGTGACGGTCGCCGCGGCCATCGCGGTCCCAGTCACGGCCACCGCGGCCGTCGCGGTCCCAGCCGCCATGACCCCGGCCATGGCCGCGATCCCAGCCATGGTCACGGTAGCCGCCGCGTGGTGCGACATACACGACTGCCGATTCACGGTAGTAGCGCGGCTGCTCGTAATACACCGGGCGTGGCTGTTCGTAGTACACCGGGCGTGGCTGGTCGTAGTACACCGGCGCCGGCTGGTAGTAATTCACCGAGGCGTAGCCGCGGTTGTTGTTGTAGTAGCGACGGTCGTTGTGGCCACCGAGTGAATTGCCGATCGCGGCACCCAATACGCCACCGACCAGCGCGCCGCCGCCACCGCCCGCAGTGCCACCGATCGCTGCGCCCAGCACCGCGCCGACCGCCGTATTCGTATCGCGGTCGCCAGCGAATGCCGAGGGCGAGACGGCGACAGCGGCCAGGATCACCGCACCAAAGCATTTTTTATTCAACATGGCTTTTCCTTTTTTGCCTCAACGAGGATCGACATGATCGCAGTGACGCCGGGGCATGGAATGAACTATAAAGGGGGCTGGACCGCACGGCACGGGTTAATACAGATTCTTACATCTGATCCGTACCCAGTAACATTCTTTTGGCAAGCCTTGCAGATTGACCACAATCCCCCATCTGCCTCTGTATTGCCCCCTTTATTCGAGCCTTTATGTCCGCACGCCGTAACCTGCTAGTCGTCCTCTCCCTGCTGGTGCTCCTGCACGTGTACATCGGCCTGCGCCTGATGCCCGACCTGGATCTGGGCCTGCCCGGCATGCTCGCAGGAACTGTTTTCCTGCTCCTGTCGACGCTGCTGGTGCCGGTCGGCCTGCTGTCCTCGTCGCTGCGCCGGCGGCGCTGGTCGGAACAGCTGACCTGGGTCGGCCTGCTGGCGATGGGCCTGTTCTCCTCGCTGCTGGTGCTGACCTTCCTGCGCGACCTGTTCCTGCTGGCGGCCGCGCTGGCCGGTTTCGGCAGCATGATGCTGAATTACTACAGCGCGCTGGGCGTGCCGCTGCTGGCGCTGGCGGTGACGATCGTCGGCTTCGTCAACGCCCGCCGCGTGGCGCGCGTGGTGCGGGTCGACGTGCCGATCGACGACTTGCCCGAAGCGCTGCACGGCTATGCGATCGCGCAGATTTCCGATATCCACGTCGGCCCCACCATCAAGCGTCCCTACCTCGATGCCATCGTAGAACGGGTCAACGGCCTCGGGGCCGATGCGATCGCGGTGACGGGCGACCTGGTCGACGGCAGCGTGGCGCGCCTGTCCGCGCATACCCAGCCGCTGGCGCGACTGGCGGCGCCCGACGGCGCTTTTTTTGTTACCGGCAACCACGAATACTACTCGGGCGCCGAAGAGTGGATCGTCGAATTGCGCCGCCTCGGCCTGACGGTGCTGCTGAACCAGCACGTGGTGCGCGAGCGCGGCGGCGCCTCCCTGATGATCGCCGGCGTGGCGGATTTTTCGGCCCACCATTTCAATCCCGCGCACCGCAGCGATCCGCAAGCGGCGGCAGCCGGCGCCCCGCCGGGCCTGGCCGTGCGCATCCTGCTGGCGCACCAGCCGCGCAGCGCGACGGCCGCCGCGGCGGCCGGTTTCGACCTGCAACTGTCGGGGCATACCCATGGCGGCCAGTTCTTCCCCTGGAACCTGTTCGTGCCGCTGCAGCAGCCCTTTGTTGCCGGTCTGCACCGGGTGCGGCGGCTGTGGGTCTACACCAGCCGCGGCACCGGTTACTGGGGGCCGCCGAAGCGCTTCGGGGCGCCGTCGGAGATCACGCTGGTACGGCTGGTGCCTGCGTGACGGGATTTGCCCTCGTAAAGACAGCAAAATGTTGCCGTATGCGCTAACCTGCTGATCCTTACCATTCGAAGGATAGTCCGCATGAACCGTCTCCACCAGTTCCCCCTCGGTCTGCTTGCCGCGGCCCTGTTCGCAAGCGCCGCGCAGGCGGCCAGCCCCGGTAACGATCCGGCTGCGCTGGCAAAGATCCGCGACGCCGCCCTGCAGAGCGACTATGCCTGGGAACGGATGGCGGATATGACCGACCTGATCGGTCCGCGCCTGTCGGGCTCGCCCGGCGCGGCGGCGGCCGTGACCCAGGTGGCGGAGGCGATGCGCAAGCTGGGAGCGAAGGTGACGCTGCAGCCGGTCAAGGTGCCGCACTGGGTGCGCGGCCAGGAATCGGCCGAGCTGGTCGAATACCGCGGCCGGCCAGCCGGCATCAGCCAGCGCGTGGTGCTCACCGCCCTGGGCGGCTCGGGTGCAACCCCGGCCGCCGGCCTGACGGCGCCGGTGATCGTGGTGTCGAGTTTCGACGAACTCAAGGCGCGGGCAAGCGAGGTGAAGGGGAGCATCGTGCTGTTCGACGTCGCCTTCGACCAGAACATGGCCGACCACGGCCTCGCCGGCCAGGCTTATGGCCAGGGATCGAACTACCGCACCAACGGGCCGCGCATGGCTGCCGAGTTGGGCGCGGCAGCGGCGCTGGTGCGCTCGGTGGGCGGTGCGACCTATCGCCTGCCGCATACGGGCGCGACCAATTTGCAGGATGGCGCGCGCATCCCGGCCGCAGCCGTCACGGTCGAGGACGCCATGCTGATGAGCCGCCTGGCCAAGCGCGGCCCGCTCACCCTGCGCCTGCTGCTCACGCCGCAGATCCTGCCGGACGCCGACAGCTACAACGTGATCGCCGACCTGCCCGGTACCGACAAGGCGGACGAAGTCGTGATCGTCTCCGGCCACCTCGATTCCTGGGACCTGGCCACCGGCGCCCATGACGATGCCTCCGGCGTGGCCAGCGCCATGGCCGTCTTCGATACCCTGAAAAAGCTCGACTACCGGCCGCGCCGCACGATCCGCCTGATCGCCTGGATGAACGAGGAGAACGGCACGCGCGGCGCACGCGCTTATCTCGAGGCGAACACGGCCAACGCCGCGAACCACGTGGGCGCGATCGAAAGCGACAACGGAGCAGGGCGTCCGTTCGGCCTGCGCGCGAGCGTGCCGGTCAGCGCGACCCGCTTGTTCGCCCCCCTGCAGGCAGCGCTGCAGCCGATCGGCGCGGGCGTCTTCCAGCGCCAGGATGCGCTCTCGACCGGCGACCTGTCGGGCCTGGAGCGTGCCGGCGTGCCCAGCTTCGCACCGCTGATCGACACCTCGCGCTATTTCGACTACCACCACACGGCAGCCGATACGCTCGACAAGGTTGACCCCGACAACCTGCGCCGCCACGTTGCGGTGATGACGGCCACGGCCTGGTTCCTGGCGAACGTCGAGGAACCGATCGGACGCGCGGTCGTGCCTGCCCGCTGAGAGCATGCCATGGCGGGACGGGGCAGCGCAGTGCGGCCCTGTCTTGCCCCTTATTCGATCGCTACCCGCCTGATCGCCCGGGCGTGACCGCGGAAGGGCCGCCCGTACACGGTCTGGATGCCGCTGGCGAAATTTTCGCCCCAGACCAGTTGCGCACGTGTTTCGTGCGGTTCGGACGACCAGTACCACTCGCGCTCGAACTGCTCGCGCAGGTTCGCGAACAAGAGCGACAACTCGCGCCGGTTCGGCAGTTCGCCGCCTTGCGCCGCCGTCCATTCGAGCGCACCCGGCCAGCCGACATCGGCTGCGTCCCCGGGTAGCAGGATCAGGTGGTGGTCGGGTTCGCCGCCCTTGCCAAGGATGATGCCGGCGTAATGTTCGCCTTCCTTCAGCGTGTCTCGTAGTTGCATATAAATGCCCATCGGTGTCCTCGCACGTCGGAATCGGGTAATACCAGATATGACAGGGGCCACTTCTCTTTAGTTGCGGCGTCGAGCACGACATGGATCATGGTTCTGTCCGATTTCGCGAGAACTCACCCCATGTCGCCTGCGTCTTGACCTGGCGCAAACATGTGTTGCAAATTCGTATTGAACAGGACAGGGCTTCGTGTAGAATCAATCGCTTGATGTTGCGGGGCGGGACGGACGTCCCGGCGGCACGCGGTGCTCCCGGCAGCAGATCGATTACGGTACCAGGCATGTCAAGCACTGTGCATTTCAAGTCCTTCAGCTTCACGTCCTGCGACGGCGCGGCGCCTGTCCGTACCGTTTTCATTTCCGCTCACGGGCGCTGCCGCAGTCGATGCCAGCATGGCGCGCCCGGCGCCTCGATTCCAAGGCCGCTCGCCCGGCTTGCCTGAGCTCGGCCGACGCCGCGCGCGTCGTGCCCGAGCCTTCAGCCACTTTTGCCGCCACCGCACCGCGGGGGCCAGGCACCGCACATTTACTCGCTGTTTTCCGGGTTACACACAATGGATATCGTAGAAATGAACACCAAAGAAACACAACACGAATCGGCCCTCGACGATGCAGGCCGTCCGCGCCGCGACGTCGCCAAGCGCATGCTCGAACGCGGCCAGCGCCTGCGCAACCGCGCCGGCGTGCTGATCGGTTTGTCGCTGGGGATCGTTGCCTTGCTGACGATGCTGGATTAAGACGCAGGCTCACCCGGACATCGGCAGCGCCATGGCCGGGCTGTCGGCGTTCGCGCGGTTGACGTCAGGGGTGACCTTGAACCATTCGAAGGCGTCCGGCGGCAGCGCCGCCTGGCGCGCCAGTGCGAGGGCCTGCTCCGGACTGATGTCCGGATCGAGCCAGAGCGCGGCGTCGGCGGCCTCCAGCACCACGGGGCGGCGGTCGTGGATGTCGAGCATGCCCTCGGCGGCATCGTCGGTGACGAGCACGAAGCCCGCTTCGGCGCGGTTCTCGACGAATTCTCCAAAGTTCGCCAGCGCCAGCATGAACAGCGGCGCGCGGTCCTTGCGGTGGATGTGCCAGGGCTGCTTCTTTCCCTTCTCGCCGGTCCACTCGTACCAGCCGTCGGCCGGCACAACCGCGCGGCCGTTCTTCAGCAGCCGGCTCCAGTAGCGGTTGGTAAGCTTGTCGAGGCGGGCGTTGATCGAAATCGGAAGCTTGCCTTCCGCCCATTTCGCGCGATAACTCCAGAACACATCGTCGATGCGCCGTTCGCCGTCCCGCAGGTGCATGACGGGGCGATAGGTGCCGGGCGGCACGTTGTAGGCAGGCGTCGATTCACTGTCATACACGGCATCGGCCCAGCCGAAGACGTTCGCATAGAATCTCGCCGTTTGGCTTTGGTCAAATCGTCCACACATGGAAGTGATGGTACTGGAAAACCCTCTGCGCACGATTGGGCTGGGCGGTGCGGGGGCAGGGTGATGCTATCCTGTAAAAATGACAAGTCAAGGAGAGAGCAATATGGCGGCAGCCTGGCTGAAAGTACTGAAATCGGTTCCCTGGGGCGAGGTAATCTCGGCCGCACCGCAAGTGGCGAGCAGCGCGCGCAGGCTGTGGGAGACGGTGGGGCGCAAGGGGATCGTCGAGCCGAACATGGAGTTCGACGAAACGGTGGCGCGCATGCCGCTCGACGATGGCCTGGCGATGGTCGCCGCGCAGGTCGAGCAGCAGGACGTGGCGATCGTCCAGCTGCAGGGCCAGATGCGCGAAGCGTCGAAAGTGATCGCGGAACTGGCCGACCAGAACGCCCAGCTGATCGCGAAACTGCAGGCCGCGCGCGAGCGCCTGAGCCTGATCGGTTTCGTGGCCGCAGCGTCCAGCGTGCTCGGCATCGTGTCGCTGGCCCTGGTACTAGCCCGTACCTGACGCCGGCGCCATGAAATTTGTCCTGATCCTGTTCGCGAGCTTCGTTTTCGTCGCGATGCTGATGAACTCCGGCCGCAAGCGCGGCATGCTCAGCAAGGATGCCGACAGGGCCGTTGCCGGACTGGCAACGGCGATGCGGTATTTCCTGTACGGCCTGCTCGCCATCGGCGCCGCCGCCTGCGCGGTGCTGATTTACCAAGGTAGCTGAGTCAGCACTGTTTTGTTGTGCGAATGATGCAGTGCAGCAATAATCTAGTTTCCATCCTGTCATGTAATCCGGAATTGGGTCGAAAGACGAATAGAATTCCCGTAGGAAATTTGCCCTACGGAATCTTTTGTTTTTGACAGCAGCGCACCGCGCTCACCAATCCCCATGACAATCTTCACCCGGCGCCTCGCGCCGCTCGCAGGGCTTGCCCTGTGCGTGCTGCCCTGCGCGCATGCCGACGACGCTTCCGCCTCTTCCACTACGTCCACCAGCGCCTGGACCCTGACCGGCAACGCGAGCATCGCGTCGCAATACGTTTCGCGCGGCTTTCGCCAGACCTGGGGCAAGCCCGCGGCCCAGGCCGGCATCGATATCGCGCACAGCAGCGGCTGGAGCGCCGGCAGCTGGGTCTCGACGGTCAGCAAGCGCTATATCGAAAACGGCAAGCTCGAGTGGGACCTGTACGGCGGCTACAGCGGCAACCTGGGCGCCCTCGGGTACAACCTGAGCGCGCTCTATTACCGGTATCCCGGCGCGGCGATCGGCGCCACCGGCACGCGTTTCGATTACGGCGAACTCTCCGCCGGCCTGACCTGCAAGTCGGTCTACCTCAAGTACAACAGCACCGTCACGCGCGACTTCTTCGGCATCACGCATGCGCGCGGCACCGGCTATGTCGACGGCGGCGCCAACCTCGCCCTCGACGCCGCAACCACGCTCAACCTGCACGCGGGCCAGGGCCGGGTGGCCGGCGCCGGCAACGATGTCTGGGACTGGCGCGACGTGAAAGTGGGCGTCACGCGCAGCCTGCCGGCCGGCTGGAGCGTGGCCGGCGCCTGGACCCGTGCCTGGGGCGCCACCGATGCCTACGACCGCTACAGCACCGGCGTGCCTGACGCCGCCGGGCATATCGCCTATTCGAATCCGGCCAAGGGCACGCTTGTCCTGACGCTGACCCGCAGTTTCTGACCCGACTTCCCATGATCATGATGAATACCGATTCTCCCGCACCTTCGGCGCGCTTCGCGCTCTCGCTCAACGCGCGCATCTGCGCCACCGCCACCGCGCTGGTCGTCCTCAGCCTGGGCATCACCTCGTCCGTCATCGGCCTGAAGGGCAGCGAGACGTCGGAAGAAGCGGCGATGCGCCTGGCGCGCACCGCCGCGCGCGAAACGGCAGCGCTGCTGGACGGACGCATCGGCGCCAACCTGAGCGCGGTGGCGACGCTCGGCGGCGCCATGCGCGCCACCGGCGCGGCAGGCGAATTCCCGGCGCGCACGCAGGTGTCGGCCATGGCCAAATCGCTGCTGCTCGGTTCCGACGATTTCGTCGGCGCGATGGTCGCCATGGAGCCGAATGCGCTCGACGGCAAGGATGCCGAGTTCGCCGGCAAGAAGCCCGAGTACGACGACAGCGGCCGCTACATGCCGTATTACACGCGCGGCGAGAATGGCGCGCTGCGCGTCGAACCGGTCATGTTCACGGCCGTGCCCGGTGCGAACGACTGGTACGAGGTCCCGAAGGCCACCGGCAAGCGCGTCCTGACCGAGCCCTATGCCTATCCGGTCAACGGCAAGGACGTGCTGATATCCTCGCTCGTCACGCCGATCATGATCGACGGCGTCTTCAAGGGCGTCGCCAGCGGCGACATGATGATATCCAAGCTGACGGCGATCCTGGCCGCGATGAAACCGATCGACGGCGGCGTGCTGACCCTGGTGTCGAACGGCGGCCTGTATGCGAGCCACCCGGACGCGGCGCGCAACGGCAAGAAGGCGGACGACATCCCCGCCGCCGGCCTGGACAGCATCCGCAACGGCAAGCCCTACGAGTTCACGGACGCGCGCGGCATGGTGCGCCTGCTGCAGCCGCTGCGCCCGCATCCCGACATGGCGCCCTGGGCTGTCCAGCTCAGCTTCCCGCATGCGGTCGCGACCTCCCCTGCGCGCGAACTGGGGAAGTACTCGCTGTTCGTCTCCATCCTGTGCGCGCTGCTGGCGGCGGTCGCCATGATCGCCGTGCTGCACCGCCTGATGCGGCCGGTGCGCGTCCTGGCAGCGACCATGCGCGACCTGGCCGGCGGCAATGCCGACCTCTCGGCCCGCCTCGAGGTCGCGGGCAAGGACGAGCTGGCGACGATCGCCGGCGGCTTCAACACCTTCGTCGCCAAGATCCAGGGCGTCCTGATGAGCGTGCGCACCAGTTCCGACAGCGTCGCCGGCGCCAGCCTCGAAATCCGCCAGGGCAACGCCAACCTGTCGGCGCGTACCGAACAGCAGGCCAGCGCGCTCGAGGAGACCGCGGCCTCGATGGAAGAACTGACCTCGACCGTCCGCCAGAACGCCGACAATGCCCGCCAGGCCAACCAGATGGCCGCTTCGGCCTCGCAAGTGGCGGTGCGCGGCGGCGACGTCGTGGCGCAAGTGGTCGAGACCATGGCCTCGATCGACGCCTCGTCGCGCAAGGTGGTCGACATCATCGCCGTGATCGACGGCATCGCCTTTCAAACGAATATCCTGGCCCTGAACGCGGCGGTCGAGGCTGCCCGGGCGGGCGAGCAGGGCCGCGGCTTTGCCGTCGTGGCCAGCGAAGTGCGCAACCTGGCCCAGCGCAGCGCGGCGGCCGCGAAGGAAATCAAGGGCCTGATCGGCGACTCGGTCGACAAGGTCGGCATGGGCTCGAAGCTGGTGCTCGATGCCGGCCAGACCATGCGGGAAGTGGTCGACAGCGTGCGCCGCGTGACCGACATCGTCAGCGAGATCAGCGCCGCCAGTGCCGAACAGAGCACCGGTATCGCCCAGGTGAACCAGGCCATCGTCCAGATGGACGACGCGACCCAGCAGAACGCGGCCCTGGTCGAACAGGCGGCGGCGGCCACCGAAAGCCTGCAGGAGCAGGCGGCCACGCTTGTGGCGCTGGTCGGCGAGTTCCGCCTCGAGCGCACCGGCGCCCCGGCCGCCACGCGCCTGCTGGCGCGATGAAAAAACCCGCTTGCCGTGACGGCAAGCGGGTTGTGCGCAGCAGCTGCGGCGGGTGTTGCTAAATGTGTTACTGCATGCCGCCGCTGCTGACGAAATGCTGGCGCGCGTAGGCCAGCAACTGCTTGTCCGACGGGTGGTCGACCGTCTCGACCGCCTTGATCTTGCCGGCAACCGCAGGCAGCTTGCCGGTCAGGTAGGTCATGAAGCTCGTTTTTTCTTCCGCAGGGCCGACGATCAGGATCTGCTCGCTGTCGGCCAGCGCGTCGGCGATGTCCTTGTAGAACAGCGTATTGTCGTCGCCGTTGACGTGGTTGTCGCCGTGGTTGTCGCGCGGGTGCGGGTGGGTCGAGTGGGTTTTCAGGGACTCGGACTCGGATGCATTCTTGTCGAAATGAATGATCTGGGCTTTGGTATGGTCGAGCCAAACAACGGTGTTATTGAAGGACATTGATTGCTTTCGTGGACTACATGACGACGGCGATCCCGGAGCTGCCGCGTTGGCCAGCATAAGCATACGGAGTCGGAAGGAAGGGCAAGTGCAGAGCGTCGCCAGGACGAGCGGGGCGACCTCACAACTGCACCAGCCTAACCGCCAGGCGATTGCCCGTCGGTGCGCCACCACACCCAGTGCCCGGATGAGCAGTGGGGGACGCCGTCACGTTATGCGGGCCGCGCGCGCTGCGATCGGCGCCGGCCGCACGCCAGAGGCCTTGCGGGCCATTCGGGGCAACCAGGCTCATCGCGATCGGCGGCGCACCTGCTCGCCGGCCTACTGGCTCCTGGTGATGCCGGTCACCACCATCACCAGGCTGAGCACGCCAAGCGCGGTGCCGGCGAACGCATGCCATTCGTTCAGCAGCATCACCAGCCCAAGCCTTTTTCTTTTCTCGTGATTTTCGTCAATCCCTGCGCTGCTGCGTCGCATTTCCGCCTTGCCAAAAAGGTATTTACTGGTTCTTGAGCTTGCCTGAATGGCAATAGCCGGCGGGCACCCAGCCTCTGCAGAACCATCGTTGCAAGGAGTTGGATCATGGCTGATCTGCGCAAGGCGCTCGAACATCACCTGGCCAGGACGGCTGCGACCGTCCTGCTCGCCGCTCCCGTGCTCACGGGGTGTGCAAGCGGCAGTCCGCAGGCGCCGTCGCCGCAACAGCGGATCGAGCGGCTCGACAAGCACGCCATGCAGGCGGCGGTCGCGGACGGCGTCAGCACCGGACTGGCCCTGTCGAGCGGCGCGATGGAAATGAATGGGCTGATTTCGACGTCGCCACTCGGGCTTGTCGCACTGACCGGCGCCAAGATCGGAATGGTCAAATTCGCCGACCGCCTGCCGGAAAACGACAGGCGGATGGTCGTCAAGAAACGAGCTCGCTCTGGGGCGGCGCCGCCGTCAACAATTTGATGGTGCTGATGTCCGCACCTTCGCCGGTCGCGATCGCCGCCGGCGTGGTGGCCGGCGTGCTCTGGTGGCGCCACAGCAACCGGGTGTACGCGCAGGCGGACCGCGAGATCGCGGCGCGCCAGCCGGCGTTGCCGCCGGATCCACAGCGGCCCGAGGTGGCGGCAGTGAGCGTTGCGCAGCCGGCGCGCCAGGATCAATAAAAAACCCGCCGTCAGACGAAGATCGGCGGGTTCTGAGACATCGAGCGACGCCTCGACACGAATAGCTGGTGCCCGGAGCCGGAATCGAACCGGCACGCCCTTGCGAGCACGGGATTTTAAGTCCCGGGTGTCTACCAGTTTCACCATCCGGGCAGCGGCAGGATTCTAGCACAGGCGTCGCCCGCGGGGTCGAAATTGCAAGATTTCTTGTGGCAGCGAAGGCCAGCCTTTGGCCCGGCCAGCGAATGGTGTAGCATGCTTCCCGGCGCAGAGAACGCTCCATTGAGCGCCGTGACAAGAAGCACAAGGACCACCATTGACTACCACGAACATCATCATCCACGACCAGCTGCGCGCCTTCGTCGACCCGCTCACCGAGATCGAACGCGAGGCCCTCGAGCGCAGCCTGCTCGCCGAGGGCTGCCGCG
>Ga0213837_1000647_pt1 | contig 29825 bp, 21 predicted proteins | sample SWPATP12_FD_160572 | JGI IMG/M metagenome (GOLD analysis project Ga0213837, IMG submission 160572) | Coastal seawater microbial communities from Marineland, Florida, United States - SWPA TP1 #2 | ecosystem: Environmental > Aquatic > Marine > Coastal | place: USA: Florida | collected 2016-08-06
GGCGCGACGCTCGAGGTCGCGACGTTGAACGTGCTCAACTACTTCACGACGCTCGACAGCCGCGGCGCCGTCACGCAGGAGGAGTTCGAGCGGCAGGAGGCGAAGATCGTCGCCGCCATCGGCGAGCTCGACTCCGCGATCGTCGGTCTGCTCGAGATCGAGAACAACGACGGGCTCGCGCTCGAGACCCTCGTCGCCGCGCTCAACGAGGCCGCCGGGCCGAACGCCGACGGCAGCGCGCGCTGGGCCGGCATCGACACCGGCACGCTCGGCACCGACGTGATCACCACGGCGCTCATCTACCAGCCGGCGCTCGTCGCGCCAGAGGGCGACCACGCCGTGCTCGACGCCTCGGTCGACCCGCGCTTCGACACCTCGCTCAACCGGCCCGCGCTCGCGCAGTCGTTCCGCGACCTCGCGACCGACCGCGTCGTCACCGTCGCGGTGAACCACCTGAAGTCGAAGGGATCGGCCTGCGAGGGCGACACCGGCACCCCGGAGCAGGGCAACTGCAACGCGGTGCGCACGCTCGCCGCTGACGCGCTCTCCGACTGGCTCGCGATGGACCCGACCGGCGTCGAGACCGACGGCTCGCTCATCATCGGCGACCTGAACTCCTACGACGACGAGGACCCGATCACGACGCTCGAGGCGGCCGGCTACACCGACCTGCTCGAGGCGTTCCAGGGCGAGGATGCGTACACCTACGTCTTCGACGGCCTGCTCGGCTACCTCGACTACGGCCTCGCGGACGCCGCGCTCCTGCCCTCCGTGGTCGGCGCCGACGCGTGGCACGCGAACGCCGACGAGCCGAGCGTCTTCGACTACACGATGGCGTTCAAGGCACCGGCGCAGGACGCGCTCTTCGCACCGGACCCCTACCGCGCGAGCGACCACGACGCCGTCGTGGTCGGCCTCGCGCTCGAGGCGGCCCCGCCGGTCGAGACCGTCGTCGAGACCTACGCGGGCGACGACCGCTACGCCACGAACGTCGAGACGTCCGAGGCGCTGTTCGAGCCGGGCACCGACGTGCTCATCGCCTCCGGGCAGGTCTTCGCCGACGCGCTCGCCGCCGGCCCCGCGGCGGCGCGCGCCGACGCGAGCCTGCTGCTGACGCCGACCGACGGCCTGCTGCCGGTCACGGTGGCGGAGCTCGAGCGCCTGCAGCCGGCCACGGTCACGATCGTCGGCGGCACGCCCTCGGTCTCGAGCGCGACCGCCGCGCAGATCACCGAGGTCGTCCCGAGCGCCGCCATCTCCCGCATCGCGGGTGCCGACCGGTACCAGACGGCGGCGCTGGTCGCCGAGCGGTACTTCGGCGACGCGACCGAGGTGCTGCTCGCGAGCGGCGAGCAGTTCGCCGACGCGGTGTCGGCGAGCGGCGTGGCCTCGGCCGTCGGCGACCTACCGGTGCTGCTGACGCCGCGCGCCACGGCGAGCGAGCACACGATCGACGCCATCGAGTCGCTCGGCGCCGGCACGGCGGTCGTGCTCGGCTCGAGCGCGACCGTGACGGACGCCACCGTGCGCGCCTACCGCGCCGAGGGCTTCACCGTGCCGCGCGTCGCCGGGGCCGACCGGTACGCGACGAACGCGCTGCTCGTCGAGCGCCTCGTCACGCCGACCGAGAGCCAAGCGATCGCGATCGCATCCGGCACCAACTACCCCGACGCGCTCTCCGCGTCGATGGTGGCGGGCGCGCACAGCGCTCCGGTGCTGCTGGCGGCGAGCACGTGCGTCACGCTCGACGTCGAGGAGCGGATCGCGGCGCTCGCGCCGACGACGGTGTACAACGTCGGCGGCCTGCCGACGCTCGCGTCGAACGCGTGGCGCACCGGCTGCTGACCCGGCCCTGCACCTGTCGAGGGTTTGCGTCCGAGTTGCCCTGCACTCGGACGCAAACCCTCGACTGGTCTCAGCGGAAGTCGCGCGAGCCGCTCGTCGGCACCTCGAAGCGGTCGAGCTTGTCGGCGAGCAGCGCGATCACGCCCTCCGGTGTGCGCTGCAGCATCCCGCGCACGATGAGCGCCGGCGCGTGCCGCGCGACCTGCCGCGAGTGCGCCCACAGGCCCTTCGAGCAGATGACGTTGAGCATCCCCGTCTCGTCCTCGAGGTTCATGAACGTCACGCCCTGCGCCGTGCTCGGCCGCTGCCGATGCGTGACGATGCCGGCCGCCTGCACGCGGCGGCCCGGCTCGGCCGTCGCGAGCGCCGTGATCGGCAGCACGCCGCGCTCCTCGAGCATCGCCCGCGCGTACCGCACCGGGTGATCGTCGGGCGCGACGCCGGTCGACCAGATGTCGAGGGCCACCTGCTCCTCGGCCGACAGCATCGGCAGCAGCGGCGGCTGCAGGCTCACCTGCGAGCCCTCGAGCTGGTCCTCGCGCTCGGTCGATGCCGGGCCGGCGAGCCACAGCCCCTCCCGGCGGCCGATGCCGAGGCCGTCGAGCGCGCCGGCGGTCGCGAGCGCCTCGAGCTCGCCGCGGTCGAGGTCGGCGCGGCGCGCGAGGTCGTGGATGTCGCGCAGCGGCGACGCCTCGCGGGCGGCGACGATGCGCGCGGCGGCGGCCTCCCCCATCCCCGTGACGCTCGACAGGCCCATCCGCACCGAGAACGCGCCGTCGCGGCGGTGCCGGGCGCGCGCCGAGAGCGACTCCGAGGCCTTCGGCGGCACCGGCGGCTGGTCGCGCTGCAGGCACGCGTCGTCGCCGCGCGGCACCGGCCGCCCGTGCAGCTCGAGGCCCGCGTCGACGGCCGAGTGCACGACGTCGGGCCGCAGCGTCTCGACGCCGTGCCGCAGCGCATCCGCCACGAGCGTCTGCGGCGACCAGAAGCCCATCGGCTGGCTGCGCAGCAGGCCGGCGAGGAACGCCGCCGGGTAGTGCAGCCGCATCCACGACGAGGCGTAGACGAGCTTCGCGAAGGCGAGCGAGTGCGACTCGGCGAAGCCGAAGCCCGCGAACGCCTCGATCTTGCGGTAGATCGACTCGGCGACGTCGGGCTCGACGCCGTTCGCCGCCATCCCAGCGAAGAGCTTCGCCTTGAGCGCCTCGATGCGCTCGAGCGAGCGCTTCGAGCCGATCGCGCGCCGCAGCTGGTCGGCCTCGCCCGCGTCGAAGCCGCCCACCGCGACCGACATCTGCATGAGCTGCTCCTGGAACAGCGGCACCCCGAGCGTGCGCTCGAGCACCGGGATGAGCAGCGGGTGCGGGTAGCTGATCGCCTCTGCCCCCGTGCGGCGGCGGATGTAGGGGTGCACGGCCCCGCCCTGGATGGGCCCGGGGCGGATGAGCGCGATCTCGACCACGAGGTCGTAGAAGCAGCGCGGCTTGAGCCGCGGCAGCGTCGCCATCTGCGCGCGCGACTCCACCTGGAACACGCCGACCGCATCCCCCTCGCAGAGCATGTCGTAGACGCCGGCCTCCTCCGCCGGGATCGACGCGAGCGTCCACCGCTCCCCCACGAGCTCGGCCGCGAGCTCCATCGTGTGCGAGAGCGCGCCGAGCATGCCGAGGCCCAGCAGGTCGAACTTGACGAGGCCCATCCACTCGCAGTCGTCCTTGTCCCACTGCAGCACCGTGCGGCCGGGCATGCGGGCCGGCTCGATCGGGCAGACCGAGCCGACCGGCTCCTGCGTGAGCACCATGCCGCCGGAGTGGATGCCGAGGTGCCGCGGCGCGTGCAGGAACTCGCCCGCGAGCTCGGTGACGGCGGCCGGGATGCCCGGGGCGTCGGGGCTCGAGTACGACTCGACCGACTTCGACCAGGCGTTCTGCTGGCCGACCGCGTAGCCGAGCGCCTTCGCGGCGTCGCGCACCGCCGACTTCGGGCGGTAGGTGATGACGTTCGCGACCTGGGCGGCGTTGCGGCGGCCGTACCGCTCGTAGACGTGCTGGATGACCTCCTCGCGGCGGCCCGCGTCGAAGTCGATGTCGATGTCGGGCTCCTCCTCGCGCATCATCGAGATGAAGCGCTCGAACGGCAGCCGGTAGCGGATCGGGTCGACGGCGGTGATGCCGAGGATGAAGCACACGGCGCTCGCCACCGCGCTGCCGCGGCCCTGGCAGAGGATGCCCTGCGAGTGCGCGAAGTCGGCGATCTCGAACACGATGAGGAAGTAGCCGGCGAAGCCCTTCTGCTCGATGAGCCCCATCTCGTGGTCGAGGCGGGCGGCGACCTCCGGGGTCGGGCGGCCATCGGCGGTCGTGTCGTAGACGCGCGGCAGCCGCTCGTCGACGAGCGCGCGCAGCCAGCTGATGGGCGTGTGCCCATCCGGCACCGGGAAGTCGGGGAGCCGAGGGGACGCGGCACGCAGGTCGAACGCGAGGGCGCGGCCGAGCGCGGCGGCCGTGTCGACCGCACCGGGGAACGCGCGGAAGCGCCGCGCCATCACGGCACCGCTGCGCAGCGACGGCACCCCGCCGGCCGGCAGCCAGGCGTCGAGCTCGTCGATCGAGCGGCGCGCGCGCACCGCGGCGACCGCGTCGCCGAGATGCTGCTTCGCGGGGCTCGCGACGTGCGCGTTCGTGGTGGCGATGAGCGGCAGCCCGCGCCGCTCGGCGAGGTCGGCGAGCACCCGGTTGCGCTCGAAGTCGCGCGGGTCGCCGATGTCGCTGAGCTCGACCACGACGCGGTCGCGACCGAAGATCGACATGAGGCGGTCGAGCTCGAGGCCGGCGGCATCCGCCCCCTCCGCCGATCCGCCGTGCCGCTCGAGCGCCTGCCGCACGCCGCCCTTGCGGCAGCCGGAGAGCACCATCCACTCGCCGCCCGCCGTCTCGGCGAGCCGCTCGAGCTCGAAGACCGGCCTGCCCTTCTCGCCGGGGGCGCCGCGCGCGTCGGTGGTCAGGTACCCGTCGGTGAGCGCCGTCGCGAGCGCCGTGTAGCCGGCAGGGCCGGTCGCGAGCGCCACCAGGTGACTGCCGTCGGGGTCGGGGATGCCGTTCTGCGGCGCGTCGAGGCCGAGCGTGAACTCGGTGCCGAAGACCGTCGGCAGCCCCGCCTCTGCGGCAGCCTCGGCGAACCGCACCGCGCCGTAGAGCCCGTCGTGGTCGACGAGGGCGAGCGCCTCGAGGCCGAGTGCGCGCGCCTCGTTGACGAGCTCGGCCGGGCTCGAGGCGCCGTCGAGGAACGAGTAGTGCGAGTGGGCGTGCAGCTCGGCGTAGGGGGTGGTGGCGCCGGGGGCGGGCACGCCGATCCGCGGGCGGCGCGCCTCGTCGAGCTCGGCGGGATGCGGCCGGCCGCTGCCGACGTCGCGGTCGGAGAGGATGCCCTCGAGCTCGCGCCAGGGCATCGACGGGTTGTTCCACCCGGCCATCGCTCCCCTCCCCTCCCCTGCTTCTCAACGTCGCCAGTGGTCGCTCAAGCGCCTGAGCGGCTCGTGCTACCACCCGCGACGTTGAGAAGGTCAGGCATAGCGGCCCTCGGCGAGCCAGAGGCCGTCGGCCTGCAGCAGCACCCACGCCTCGCCCTCGCCGTCGAGGATCTGCACCCGGTGCACGACGTCGCCGAGATCGCGCCGGCGGATGGGCCACGGCCCTGCCCAGGCGACGACGCGGCGGCGGGCGGATGCGGGCGGCGAGAACGACACCGGCGCCCCCTCCCGCACGTCGAGCGCCGCGGCCTCGACCTGCGCACCTGCGGCGTCGAGCAGCCGCACCGGCAGCGGCGGCCGGAACACGACCGTCGGCCGCGGCGGCGGCAGCGCGCCCGGCCACGGCCCCGCGGCGGGGGCGGGTGCCGCATCGCCCCAGGGCGTCAGCACGCCGCGCTCGGCGAGCAGCCTGCCGCCGCCCGGCGCAGCCGTCAGCACCGCCTCGCGGCCGAGCATCCCTTGCAGGCGCTCGAGCGCGTGCTTCGTGCGGTCGTCGATGTCGCCGCCGCCCCACAGGCCCGGCATGTGCGCGGCATCCGCGTCGAGCCGCTCGGGGAGCGCCTGCACCTCGACGAGCGGCGAGCCGAGCTCGCTCTCGGTCAGCTGCCAGCGCATCCGGTCGACGATGTCGCCCGCGCGCAGGAAGCCCGGCTGGCGCCAGAGCCGCTCGCTGACGTGCCCCTCCTCGCCGCGCAGCACGATGCGGATCTCGCTGCACACGAGCCGCTGCTCGGCGAGCTGGCGCACGAAGCGCTCGACCGGCTCCCGCACGGCGAGCGCGAGCTCGTGCACCCCCTCGATGCCCGGCTCGAACGCGAGCCGCAGCACGCGCTCCTCCCCCAGCCCGTCGGCGTCGACGCGTCGGTCGTCCTCGCCGCGCGCTCGAGCGAGCGCGACGAGCCCCGCCTCGCCGAAGCGGTCGCGGATGCTGTCGTCGGGCAGCTTCGCGAAGCCGCCGAGGGTGTGCACGCCGAGCCGGTGCAGCATGCCCGGCAGCTCGTCGTCGCCGAGCACCCCCACCGGCAGCCCCTCGAGGAACATGCGGCTGCGGCCGGGCGGCACGATCGTCTCGCCCCTGCCGCCCGCGGCGAGCTCCGCGGCGAAGCGGTCGTCGGCGACGCCGAAGCTCGCCGTCAGCCCGAGCGGTGCGAGCGCGGCACGGACGGCCTCGATCGCCCGCGGCTCCGAGCCGTAGAACCTGCTGGCGCCGCGCATCCGGAACGCGAGCGCCCCATCGCCGATCGGCTGCGCTGCCGGCACGACGGCGAGCACGGCGCGCACGACGCGCTCGAAGGCGAGCGCCTCGCCCACCGGGTCGGAGGGGGCGAGCGCGAGCAGCGGCGAGGCGGCCTGCGCGTCGCGCACCCGCATGCCGGTGCGCACGCCGTCGGCGCGGGCGCCCTCGTCGCACGCGACGATCCGCATGGCGTGCACGACGGCACCCGGCGAGCCCTGCTCGCCGCCACCGGGCAGCGCACCGGTCTGGCGCGCGACGACGATCGGCCAGTCGGGCACCCGCAGCACGCCGATGCGGCTGCCGCGCAGGCGCACCGGGTGCGGCGCCGCAGCGCTGCTGGTCGTCTCGATCCCCACACCTCATGATCGAACATACGTTCGATCAGCGTCAAGCCGGTGCGGCGTGGCGCGTCGGGCGAGCTGCGCGTGATCGCTCCTGCGGCAGCATCTGGCAGCCGCCGCTCGCGGACCCCATTCCGGATGGTGGACCCCAGATCTCGGGTCTGCCATCCGGGATCGGGTCCGTGCGGCGCGTGCCGCTCGGCAGGTGGCGCGACGGAGCGCGGGACGCGCTGCACGCGTCCCGCGCCCGTCGACTGTCAGCGCGTCGCTCGGACGCGGCGCGCGCCCACCACCAGCAGCAGGCCGAGCGCCAGCATCGCGAGCGCCAGCGGCAGGATGCCGGGCTGGTCGAGACCGGTCCGCGGCAGCTGAGCCGCCGAGGCGCCCGAGCTCTGCAGATCGGCGCGGCTGTCGCCGCCATCGCGCACGGCGTCATCGCCCGGCAGCACCGGGTCCTTCTCGACCTCGGTGCCGTCGCCCGACCCACCGGTGTCGATGGGGGCCGGATCCGTCGGCTCGCCCGGAGCCGTCGGCTCGGTCGGGACCGTCGGGACCGTCGGCTCGGTCGGCTCCGTCGGAACCGTCGGCTCCGTCGGCTCCGTCGGGACCGTCGGCTCCGTCGGCTCCGTCGGGACCGTGGGGACCGTCGGCGAGGTCGTCGTCGAGCCGGTGCTCGTCGCGTCGCCCACGACGCCGACCGCGTTGCCGCCGATCGTCACGGGAGCGAGGACGTCGAGGTCGATGATCGAGCCGGAGAGCAGCCCGTCGTCGCCCGAGCTGCTGGGCGCATCCGCCGCGCCGCCGGTCTCCGACGTGGTCGTCGAGCCCTCACTGACGGCATCGCCCACCACGCCGATCGCGTTGCCGCCGATCGTCACGGGAGCGACCGCGTCGAGGTCGATGATCGAGCCCGAGAGCAGGCCATCCTCACCCGACGTCGTCGCGCCGTCCGAGCCGGCAGCGGTGCCCGACTCGGTCGTCGCACCCTCGCTCGACGCGTCGCCCAGCACAGCCACCGCGTTGCCGCCCACCGTGATCGGCGCGAGCACGTCCGCGACCACCTGCGAGCCGGACAGCACGCCGTCGTCACCCGAGGTCGTCGCGCCGTCCGAGCCGGCAGCGGTGCTCGACTCGGTCGTCGAGCCCTCGCTCGACGCGTCGCCCAGCACAGCCACCGCGTTGCCGCCCGCCGTGATCGGCGCGACCACGTCGGCGACGACCTGCGAGCCGGACAGCTCGCCGTCGTCACCCGAGGTCGCCGCACCATCCGAGCCGGCAGCGGTGCTCGACTCGGTCGTCGAGCCCTCGCTCGACGCGTCGCCCAGCACGGCCACCGCGTTGCCGCCCGCCGTGATCGGCGCGAGCACGTCGGCGACCACCTGCGAGCCGGACAGCACGCCGTCCTCACCGGAGGTCGTGGCACCATCCGAGCCACCCGCCGTCGTGGCAGACGACGCGACCGTCGAGTGCTCCGACGACGCGTCGGCGAGGATGCCGATGGCGTTGCCGCCGATCGTCACGGGTGCGGTGACGTCGGCGAGCGCCTGGGTGCCCGAGAGCAGCCCATCCTCGCCAGAGGTCGTCGCCCCGGACCCACCCGAACCGGCGGTGGTGCTCGTCGCCGTCGAGCTGTCGCTCGACGCGTCGCCGAGGACGCCGACGGCGTTGCCGGCGACCGTCACCGGCACGTCGACCGCGACGACGGCAGCCGTGCCCGCGAGCACGCCCTCGAGGCCGGCGGTGCTGACGCCGGCGGACGGCGCCGCGGTGTTCGACGACGTGGATGCGTCGGTCGTCTCCGCGTCGCCGAGCAGGCCGATCGCGTTGCCGCCGATGGTGATGGGCGCCGAGAGCGAGATCGCGGCCTCGGTGCCGGATCCGATGCCGTCCGAGCCGTCGGTCCCTGTCGCACTGGCGACGCCGGTGCCCGCGGCCCAGAGGCCGCCTGCGAGCGCTGCGGTCAGCAGCGCGCGCTTCGTGAAGTCGTGCATGGTCATGCCTTCCCTGTTCGAGTGATCAGCCGTCCCGCTCCGGGACGACGGCGTGCCGTGCGCGATGCACGGCCTCGATCGCTCAATCAGGGCTGGCGGTGTGCTCCTCGACCGGGGATGCGGGGGCGCGGTCGAGCTCGATCGCACCGACCTGGCCGGCCGCGAGGACCGGCAGCAGGACGTCGTGGGTGATCGCCGAGGGCGACGCGGAGCCGCCCGGGCTGCCGCTCGAGCCCGACGGCGCGACGCCGTCGCCGGCGGGCGTGCGCGCGGGCGCGTCGCCGTCCCGGCCGGCGGCCGAGGACGACGCGGCGGTGCCCTCGAGCACCGCTGCGGCCGCGGCGCCATCGCCCGGGCTCACCGATCGCAGGACAGCGGCGAGGCGATCGGATGCGGATGCTCGGCCGGCTGCATCGGACGCGTCGGCCTCGGCCTCGGCGCCATCGGCGTCGAGTGCGGGGCCGCCAGGGAGCTCGACGACCGGCGCGAGGCCGGGATCGACGACCGGATCGACGCCTGGCTCGGGTCCGACGCCAGGTCCGACGCCGGGATCGGCACCCGGTCCTGCGCCCGGCGCGAGCGGGTCGCGGACGGTGTCCACGATCGGCTCGACGACCTCGTCGACGACGCCGGCGACCGGCGCCTCGCCGAGCAGCTCGTCGACGACCGGCAGGGCACCGAGTGCGCCGTCGACGGTGTCGACGACCGGCTCAGCGACGGGCGCCACGACGTCGTCGAGGACGACGCCGATCACCCGATCGACGGGCTCGAGCACGGGCTGCAGCGGCTGCAGCACCGGGTCGAGCGCACCGGTGACGGGGGCGACGGCGTCGCGGACGGTCTCGGCCGCGGCGCCCGGCGCCTGCACGACCGGCCGCACGATCGTGGCCACGGGCTCGACGATCGGCGTCGTGATGGGCTGGACGGCCGCCTCGACGGGGCGGAGCACGGCCTCGACCTCGCCGACGAGGGCGTCGACCGGGTCGGTCGCGGTCTCGACGACGCCGCCGACCGCGCCGCCGAGCCCGCCCAGGAGCCCTGCGTCCTGCTCCGAGGCGGTCGCGGCCGATCCGCCGACGAGGAGGGAGATGGCGACGGCGCCGATCGATGCAGCACTCGCGGACAGGCCCAGGCGCAGCCAGCGGGACGGTGTCCTCGCGCTGCTCGCCTGCATCGGCGCCTCCGAAGTCGTGACCTTCTTGCGATGACGGTAGGCCTGGTGTGCGGTTTCGGCAAGATTTCTCAGGACCTTCTCAGCGAGCGGCCGGAGACGAGGTCAGGCGGCCGGCTGCTCCTCGAGCTCCGGCTCGCGCTCGGGCATCCCCTCGCCGGCGATCGGGATCCGCGCGAGCCTCGGCGCCCCGCCCGATGCCGCTTCGACGACGAGGCTGCCCGCCGCGATCCTGCCGTCGCCGTCGGCGAGCCCCTGCCACTCGGCGCGGACCTGCCGCACGACGGTCGCCGCGTTCGGCCACGGCCCCTCGATCAGCAGCGTCGACGACGCCTGCCGCAGCCGGGCCGCGAGCCGGGCCGCCTCGGTCGGCGCCACCCGGCCTGGCGAGACGGCGAGCACGACCGGCATCGCCTCTGCGAGGCTCGCGACCACGTCGAGCCACGAGCGCCCCGGATGCGGCACGAGCGCCACGCGATCCATGGGCACGCCGAGGTCGCGGGCGGCCTCGAGCCCCAGGTCGGGCATCCCGACGATGGCGCCCCACGCCCCGCGCGGCATCGCCGCGCCGAGGCACGCGAGCGCGAGGCTCCGCGACTCGATGCTGTGCGCGGCGCCGGAGCGGAGCCGGCGCACGACCTCGTCGAGCCCCGCGGGGATGGGCTCGACGAGGTCGGGCGCGGTGTGCTGGGGCGCGGTCTGCTGCATGCTGCGCAGCCGCTCGCGGAGCGCGTCGACGGTGGCCGTGCGGTCGTCGCCCGCCCGGCGTTCGAGCCTCGTCGACGCCATCCTCATCCTCCTATCTTCGAACATGTGTTCGAACAGGGCAAGCCTGCCCGGCGTGTCGACGGACGTCCCGCGTGGGATGATCGAGCCGCCCCGATCCGATCGGGATCGACCGCGACGAGGAGGCACCATCGTGACCAGCGCCGATGCCCGAAGCGTCGCACGCACCGCTGACGCGCCCGACGCATCCCCCTTCCTCTGCGTCACCACGAACCCCGCGATCGACATCACCTACACGATCGACGAGCTGCGGATCGGCACGAGCCACCGCGTGCCCACGGGCCTCGCCCGCGCGGGCGGCAAGGGCGTCAACGTCGCCCGCGTGCTGCACCAGCGGCACGAGCCGGCCATCGTCATCGCCCCCATCGGCGGACCCGTGCACGCGCTGTTCGTGCATGACCTCGACCGCGCGGGCATCCCCCACCGCCTCATCGAGGTCGACGCCCACACCCGTCGCACCACGGCGATCGTCACGCCCGCGGGCACGACCAACCTCAACGAGCACGGCGCGGCGATCGGCGCCGCCGACTGGGAGCGGCTGCTCGACATCGTGCGCGACGAGGTGGCCGGCGCGCGCGTCGTGGTCTCCTCCGGCTCGCTGCCTCCCGAGACGCCGCAGGGGTTCTGTGCGAGCGTCGTCGAGATCGCGAGGGCCGCAGGCACCCCCGTGCTCGTCGACGTCGGCGGCGAGCAGCTGCCGGTCGCCGTCGCGGCCGGTGCGACGGCGGTCAAGCCCAACCGCCACGAGCTCTTCGACGCGATGGGCGGCACCGACCCGCTCGACGCCGCCCGCCGCCTCGCGGCCCTCGGCACCGGCACCGTCTTCGCGTCGCTCGACGTCGAGGGGATGCTCGCGGTGCTGCCCGACGGCCGCGCCTGGCACGCCGCGCTCGACCTCGTGCTCGAGGGCAACCCCACCGGCGCCGGCGACGCCGCCGTCGCCGCGATCGCGCAGGCGATCACCGAGGGCGCGACGCTCGAGGAGCAGCTCGCGCGGGCGACCGCCTGGTCGGCGGCCGCGGTGCTCGCCGCGCAGGCGGGGTCGATCGCCGACCCCGACGACCTCGGCGGGCGCATCCGCATCACCCCGATCGGCTGACCGCCGTTCATCCAACCGCCACATCGGCGTCGGCATGCCGCTGGTACGGTGTCGCCATGGAGACTCTGCGCCTCGAAGAGCTGTCAGCGGCCAACATCGTCGCGGCCAACGGCATGACCCTCAAGCGGGGCCAAGAGGCGTTCCTGGCGCCGAACGCGCGGCTCGAGGAGTTCGTGAACACCCAGAGCGCGTGGCAGCGGGTCGTCTTCGACGGCGACGAGCCGGTCGCCTTCGTGATGGCGAACTTCGACCCAGAGGTCGACCGCGAGGAGTACCGCTCGAGCGTGCTGCGGATGTACGTGGCCGGCACCTCGCAGCGCAAGGGCGTGGGCAGCTACACCGTCGAGCAGGTCGCCGACGAGGCCCGCCGCCAGGGCTTCGACAGCCTCTACGCCGTCTGGGAAGAAGGCGACCAGGGTCCCGGCAAGTTCTTCCAGGCCGTCGGCTTCGAGCCGATCGGCGAGAACGAGTACGGCGAGGTCATCGGGCGCAAGACGCTCTGACGCGAGGCCCTGCGATGCGCGCTGGCGTGCGGCGTCGCACGATCGCCGCGATGAGCGTCGCGGCGATGCTCGCGAAGGCGCACAGGCCCGTCGAGAGTTTGTGTCCGAGTGGAGCGCAACTCGGACGCAAACCCTCGACCGGCTGGATCAGACCAGCGACTCGCGCCAGGCGCGGTGCAGCGACGCGAACTTGCCGCCAGCGGCGATGAGCTCCGCGGGGCTGCCGTCCTCGATGATGCGCCCGTGCTCCATCACGAGCACCCGGTCGGCGATCGCGACGGTCGAGAGCCGGTGGGCGATGATGATCGCCGTCCGGTCGTCGAGCAGGGTCGTGAGGCCCTCCTGCACGAGCCGCTCCGACGGGATGTCGAGCGACGCCGTGGCCTCGTCGAGGATCAGCACGCGCGGGTCAGCGAGGAAGGCGCGGGCGAACGACAGCAGCTGCCGCTGGCCGGCGCTCACGCGGCCGCCTCGCTTGTTCACGTCGGTGCCGTAGCCGTCGGGCAGCGCCATGATGAACCCGTGCGCGCCGACCGCGCGCGCGGCCGCCTCGATCTCCTCGTCGCTCGCGCCCGGCTTGCCGAGCGCGATGTTGTCGGCGACGGTGCCCGAGAACAGGTACGCCTCCTGGGTCACCATCACGACCGCGCGCCGCAGGTCGTCGTTCGAGAGCTCGCGCAGGTCGACGCCGTCGAGCTGCACCGAGCCCTCGGTCGGGTCGTAGAAGCGCGAGACGAGCTTCGCGAGCGTCGACTTGCCGGCGCCCGTGGTGCCGACGAGCGCGATCGTCTGCCCCGAGGGGATGTGCAGGTCGAAGTCGGGCAGCACGACCTTGCCGCTGCTGTACGAGAACTCGACCGCGTCGAAGTCGATCTGGCCGCGCGACTCCGGCAGCGCCTTGGGCGCACCGGGCTCCCGCACCGTCGGCTCCTCCTCGAGCATGCCGGAGATCTTCTCGAGCGCCGCCGATGCCGACTGGTAGGCGTTGAAGAACATGCCGATGCCCTGGATGGGCTGGAAGAAGTTGCGAGCGTACAGCGCGATCGCGAGCAGCACGCCGATCTGCAGCGACCCCTCCGCGACCCGCAGTCCGCCGACGAGCACGAGCGTCGCGATCGTGACCGCGCCGATCGCCATGATGCCGGGCTCGTAGATGCCGAAGATGTTGATCGTGCGGTAGTTGGCGTCGCGGTAGTCGTCGACCCGCTCGTCGAACTCGCGCTGGTTCGCGGGCTCCTTGCGGAAGGCCTTGACGGCGCGGATGCCCGTCATGGTCTCGACGAAGTGCACGATCATGCGCGCGCTCGTCGTGCGCGTCTCGCGGAACAGCAGCGTCGAGCGCACCTGGAACCAGCGGGTGAGGATGATCGCCGGGATGAGCGCGATGCCGATGATGAGGCCCGACAGCGGGTCGAGCACGGTCATCGCGACGCCGGTGAACGCCATGAAGAGCACACCGCGCACGAGCTCGTTGAGCCCCTCGTCGAGCAGGTCGCGGATCGCCTCGAGGTCGCTCGTCTGGCGCGCGATGATGCGGCCCGACGTGTAGGACTCGTGGAACTCGAGGCTGAGCCGCTGCGCGTGCGCGAAGAGCCGTCGGCGCAGGTCGAACAGCACCGTCTGGCTGATGCGCGCGATGCCCACCGTGTAGAAGTACATGAGCACGCCGGCGAGCACCGCCGCGACGATGTAGGCGATCGTGGCGACCCACAGCGGCATCCAGTCCGCGCGCTCCATGATCGACGGCAGGCCGGTGTCGATGCCGTAGGCGATGAGCATCGGGCCGGCGATGTTCGCCGCGACCGCGACGACCACGAGCACCATCGTGACGACGACGCGCCACAGGTGCGGGCGCAGCAGCGTGCCGAGCAGCTTCCGCGAGCGCGCGCGGATGGCCTTCGACTCGGCCTTCGTGTAGTCGGTGCGGTCCTCGCCCTGCACGCCGTAGACGCTCATCGCGACACCTCCTCGTCCTGCTCCTGCTCGAGCTCGCGCTCGAGCGCATCCACGTCGATCACCTGCATCGAGCCGGTGACGGCGTCGATGCTCCTGCGGCCCCGCTCGGCCTCCTCGAGGCTCGAGATCACGTAGCGGTAGTGCTCGCTGCGCGCGAGCAGCTCCGAGTGCGTGCCGACGTCGTCGATGCGGCCGTCGCGCATGAGCGCGACCCGGTCCGCGAGCTGCACGGTGCTCGGGCGGTGGGCGACGATGAGCGCGGTGGTGCGATCGAGCACGCTGCGCAGCGCCTCCTCGACCTGCGCCTCGGTCTCGACGTCGAGCGCCGAGAGCGGGTCGTCGAGCACGAGCACCGCCGGGTCGGCGGCGACGGCGCGCGCGAGCGCGAGGCGCTGGCGCTGGCCGCCAGAGAGCGAGAGTCCCTCCTCGCCGATCTGCGTGTCGAGGCCGTCGGGCAGGTCGCGGACGAACCCGGCCTGCGCGATGTCGAGCGCGCGGTCGAGCACGTCGTCCGACGCATCCGGCACGCCCATCAGCACGTTCTCGCGCACGGTGGCCGAGAAGAGCGTCGCGTCCTCGAACGCCATCGCGACGTGCGTGCGCAGCTCCGAGAGCGACAGGTCGCGCACGTCGACGCCGTCGAGCAGCACGCGGCCGCCGGTGACGTCGTAGAGGCGCGCGGGCAGCGCGGTGAGCGTCGTCTTGCCGGAGCCGGTGATGCCGATGAGCGCCATCGTCTCGCCCGGCTCGAGCGTGAGCGTCGCGCCGTCGACGAGGTCGCGCTCGTGCGGCTGCGCGTCCTGGTAGCGGAAGTGCACGTCGTCGAACACGAGCCGGCCGCGCGGCTGCGCGATGGTCGTCGGCGCCTCCGGGTCGACGATCGTGTTCTCGCTGTCGACGATCTCGTGGAAGCGGCGCGAGGCGTTCGACGCGTCGATGAGGAAGGCGAAGAGGAAGCCGATCGACTCGATGGGCCAGTTGAGCACCATCGCCACGGCGAAGAACGCGAAGAGCGTGCCCACCGAGAGCTGCCCGGTCGCGGCGAGCCAGACACCCAGGAAGAGGCAGACGGCGTACGAGACGTACGGCACGATCGTCAGCCACATCCACAGGTGCCCGTCCATGCGGGCCTTGTCGATCTCGGTCTCGCGCAGGTTCGACGCCTGGTCGGTGAAGCCCTCGAGCGCGTGGCGGCCGCGGCCGAACGCCTTGAGCACGCGGATGCCGTGGATCGACTGCTCGACGGTGGTCGCGAGGTCGCCCGCCTGGTCCTGCGCCGAGCGCGAGATCGTGAAGTAGCGGCGCTCGAAGCGCAGCGCGACGAAGACGATCGGCGCGGAGAGCACGACGAAGGCGCCCGCGAGCACCGGGCTCCAGAAGAAGAGGATGACGATGCCGACGACGAGCGTGATCGCGTTCACGACGAGCAGCGGCATGCCGAACGCGATGAAGCGGCGGATCATGCCGAGGTCCTGCACGGCTCGGCTCAGCAGCTGGCCGGACTGCCAGCGGTCGTGGAAGGCGACCGGCAGCGCCTGCAGCTGGCCGTAGAGCGAGCGGCGCATCGCCGCCTCGATCTGCGTCGAGGGCAGTGTCACGAGGATGCGGCGCATGTAGACGAAGAACGCCTCACCGAGCGCGAGCAGCAGGATCGCGAGCGCGACCGGCCACACCGCGGATGCGTCGGACTGCGCGAGCGGGCCGTCGACGAGCGCGCGCATGGCGATCGGTGTCGCGAGGCTCAGGAGCGCCGAGACGAGCGCGGCGACCGTGCCGAGCACCAGGCGCGGCAGCACCGGGCGCAGGAACGGCAGCAGCCGGGCGAGCGCGGACAGGTGGCTCGCGGTCTCGAGCTGCGCAGCCGGCTGCTCGGTCGGAGGCTGCGCGGGCGGGGACTGCTCGGGCGGGGGCGTCGAGGACATGAGGGCGATCCTTCGCGGTCGCGGGCGTCGTGGGCCCGCGGTGCTGGTGCGACCGGTGGGTCGCGGTGATGGTGCTGCGTCCGACCTCTGCGGTCGACGCGTGCGAGCGAGGCTCGCGACGGGCTGCGAGGCCCTCCTGCTACCGGCGTCCGCCGACGTCGGTGCGGGCGAGGAGGGCGCGGGCGGCAGCGATCGGAGCGTTCGTCGTCGTGCTCATGGCATCCTCCTCGGTCGGCCGCGTCGGGGTGGCGCGGACAGCCTTCCATCCTAAGCAGTCCCTGCGCGACGCGTCTAGCCCCACGGCCGCGAGTCGCCTGTCAGAGCGACGCGAGCAGTCGGTCGGCGTCGCGCGGGCGGGCCAGCAGCAGCACGGGCGGCGCTGACGCGTCCGCGTGCCACGCGCGCATCCGCATCCGCTTGGCGCGCCACGACCGGACGTGCCACACGATGATCGAGTGCCGCGACAGCGCCCTCGACAGCGTCTCGACGTTGCCGTTGCAGATGCGCTCGCGCGTGCGGATGCGCCCGAGCGTGCGGCGGAGCAGCCGCGCGAGCGAGACGTGCCGGTCGTAGTCGAGCGCCACGATCGCGTCGATCCGATGCCAGGCGTGCGACGCGTGCGACGACCAGAGCGTGTCGAGCACCCACGCGTCCTGCGCGATCACCGGCAGCACGCGCCGCAGCTGCTCGTCGTTCGGCACAGGCGTCCACTGCGGGTCCCAGCAGAGGTCGTCGACGAGCGTGACGGGCAGCCCGAGCCGCTCCCCCAGCGCGATCGCGAGCGTCGACTTGCCCGAGCCGGTCACGCCGACGCAGAGGATGCGGCGCGCACGGCGGACGTCGTCGACGGTGCCTGCGCTCACGGCAGCCAGGCTAGCGATGCGGGCCGTCGCGCGGTGGCGGGGTCCCGCGCCGGGTGGCGCCGCCCGCGACGGGTGGGGCTGCCCGCGACGGGTGGGCCCGCTCCGCCACCGCTCGCGGGCCGGCCCACCTGTCGGCGAGCAGCGGCCGTCAATGCGCGAAGTGGCGCTCGCCCGTGAAGTACATCGTGATGCCGGCCGCGTTCGCCGCGGCGATGACCTCCTCGTCGCGCACCGAGCCGCCCGGCTGGACGACCGCGGTGACGCCCGCGTCGAGGAGGATCTGCAGACCGTCGGCGAACGGGAAGAACGCATCCGACGCCGCGACCGATCCGGCCGCGCGGTCGCCGGCGCGCTCGACGGCGAGCTTGCACGAGTCGACCCGGTTCACCTGTCCCATGCCGACGCCGACGGATGCGAGTCCCGACGCGAGCAGGATCGCGTTCGACTTCACCGACCGGCAGGCGCGCCAGGCGAACTCGAGGTCGGCGAGCACGGCATCCGACACGTGCGACCCGCTCACGCGGCGCCAGGTGTGCGACGAGAACCCCTCGAACGTGTCGGGCTGCTGCACGAGCACGCCGCCAGAGACCTGGCGCAGCTCGGAGCCCTCGCGCGCGTAGCCCTCGGGCAGGCGCAGCAGGCGGATGTTCTTCTTGGCCGTCAGCAGCTCGAGCGCTTCGGGCTCGAAGTCGGGGGCGACGACGACCTCGGTGAAGATGTCCTTCACCGTCTCGGCCATCGCGCGCGTGACGGTGCGGTTCGCCGCGATCACGCCGCCGAAGGCCGAGACCGGGTCGCACGCGTGAGCGCGCTCGTGCGCCGACGCGATCGGGTCGGCGGCGCCGGCCGCGGCGACCGCGATGCCGCAGGGGTTCGCGTGCTTGATGATCGCGACCGCGGGCTCCGAGAAGTCGAAGGCTGCGCGGAGTGCCGCGTCCGCGTCGACGTAGTTGTTGAACGACATCGGCTTGCCGTGGAGCAGCTCGGCCTGTGTGATGCCCGCGCCGCCGGGCAGCGCGAAGATGCCCGCCTGCTGGTGGCTGTTCTCGCCGTAGCGGAGGCCCGAGACGAGCGTCGCGGCGCCGACCGCCTTGAGGAGGCCCGTGGCGCTCGACGTGTCGGGCGCTGCGGATGCCTCGGGCGCGGCCGATGCCGGCGCGGCCTGCGCTGCGGGTGCCGCAGCGGCCTGCGCGGCGGCCGGCTCGACCGGCTCGGCCTTGGGCGCGGCCGGCGCTGCGGGCGCCTCGACCGGCTCGCCCGCGAACCAGCGCGCCACGGCGCCGTCGTAGGCGGCGGTGTGCGCGAACGCGTCGCGCGCGAGCGCCCGCCGCTGCAGCAGCGTGAGGCCCGTGCTCGCGGCCTTCGCGATCAGCGGGTAGATGCGCGGGTCGGTGACGATCGCGACGTTGGCGTGGTTCTTCGCCGACGCGCGCACCATCGCAGGGCCGCCGATGTCGATCTGCTCGACCACGTCGGCGTCGGCCGCGCCGGAGCGGACCGTCTCGACGAACGGGTAGAGGTTGACGACCACGAGCTCGAACGGTGCGATGCCGAGCTCGGCGAGCTGCGCCTCGTGATGCTCGAGCCGCAGGTCGGCGAGCAGGCCAGCGTGGATCGCGGGGTGCAGCGTCTTCACGCGGCCGTCGAGCGCCTCCTGGAACCCGGTGACCTGTGCCACCTCGGTGACCGGGAGGCCGGCATCCGCCAGCATCTTGGCGGTCGAGCCGGTCGAGACGAGCTCGACGCCCGCCTCGGCGAGCGCGCGGCCGAGCTCGACGACGCCGCTCTTGTCGCTCACCGAGAGCAGCGCGCGCCGGAAGGGCACCAGGTCGCGCTCCCGGTAGAGGCTCGGGTCGTGCTGGGGTCCGCTCACTGTCTCTCCTCCGTGTCGCTCGCCGCTCGGCGTCGCTCGAGGCCGTGGTCGGCCAGGTCGCACGTGCCGTCGGCGATGTCGATGATCACGCTCGCGAGCAGGTCGCGCTCCACGAGCTTGATGCGGTCGTGCAGGGTGTCCTGCGTGTCGTCGGGCAGCACGGGCACGCGCTGCTGCGCCAGGACGGGACCGGTGTCGACGCCGCTGTCGACGATGATCACGGATGCGCCGGTCTGCGCCACGCCGGCCGCGATCGCGTCGCGCACCCCGTGCGCGCCGGGGAACTCGGGCAGGTAGGCCGGATGCGTGTTGAGGATCGCGGGCTCGAAGCGCGCGACCGCGCGCGCCGACAGCAGCCGCATGAAGCCGGAGAGCACGACGACGTCGGGCTCGAACGCCGCGATGCGGTCGGCGATGCGGTCCGACCACGCCTCGCGCGGTGCCGTGAACGGCTCGACGAACGTCGGGATCCGGGCGGCGCGGGCGATGTCGAGGCCGGCGCACTCGCGGTCGGCGCCGACGGCGATGATCTCGGCCGGGACGCGGCCGGCGCGGGTGCGCTCGAGCAGATCCGCGAAGTTGGTGCCGCTGCCGGAGACGAGGACGACGAGGCGCAGCACGTGCCCCATCCTACGGCCCCGCTGATTCACCCGATCGGGTGGTCGCCCTCCGGGTCGCGCGCCCGGTCGCGCGTGCGCTCGTGCTCCGGATGCGCCGCCTCGGTCGCGTCGTCGTCCGCCGGATGCCGCGCTGCCGCGTCGGACGGGGCGGAGTCGCGCGTCGGCATCGGCCTGGGCGTGGGCGTGGGCATCGGCATCGGCATCGGCTCGACCGCGGCCGTCTCCTGCTCGTCGGGGTCGACGATGCGCCCGTCCGTCACCGGCGCATCCGCATCGCGGTCGGCCACGTCATCCGCGCCATCCGCGTCGTCCACGCCATCCGCATCGTCCACCGGCTCGTCGCGGCTGCGGCCGAGTCCGAGCACGTCGAGCATCGAGGTGCCCGCGCCCTCCTTGGCGAGCGCGCTCGCGCCGCGGCCGCCGGCGAGCATGCCGATGAGGAGCCCGACGCCCACCTCGAGCGCGCCCCACGCGGCCACCTGCACGGCGTCCGGACCGGTGAGCGACAGCCGGCCGGGCCCCGCGGCGCCCGTCGCGAGCATCGCCGCGACGCCGAGCAGCGCGCCGGCGAGCACGCCGCCGCCGAGCGCGGCCGCCGCGAGCTCCCACCAGTGCACCGGCCGATCGGCGCTGCCGGCGAGCGTGGTCTGGCGCGCGAGCGCGCCCACCACGACGGCGGCGAGCACCGGGAGCGCGACGACGACGAGCATCCACGACTGGGTGTCCGGGTCGATCGCCGTCAGCATGGGCAGCGAGGGCACGGGGCCGAGGTCGGTGCCGAGGGGTGAGACGCTCGAGCCGCGCCCCAGCATGAAGCCCGGGCCGATCGCCCACGCCGCGCCCCACACGATCGCGACCGGCGCGAGCGCGAGCTGCAGGAGGAAGAGCACGCCCGCGCCGAGGTGCGTCACCTCGAGCGACTCCATGAGCAGCAGGCCGTCGGTGAAGCGCAGCAGCAGGCCGGCACCGACGAGCAGCGCGCCGACGCCGAGCACGCCGACCGCGCCGCCGATCCCCGCGCGCAGCGCCGCGCGCACCGGTCGCAGCCAGCCGTCCTCGATGGTGAGCGCGCGCGCGAGCGCGTGCAGCCAGTCGTGGCCGCGCGCCGCGAGCACGGCGCCCACCATGCCGACGAGCGCGACGAGCGCCGGGAGCGCGAACGCCTGGCCGAGGTTGGGCGCGGCGCTCGGATGCTGCGCGCTCACGCCCGCGAGCAGGCCGACGGCGCCGGTCGCGAGCGCGCCGGCGACGACCGCGATGCCGGTCTCGAGGGGCGGCAGCTCGGCGAGCCGGCGGCCGCTGCGCCAGTGCAGCCAGAGGGTGACGAGCCCGATGCCCCACGCGCCCAGCGTGAGCACGAACGAACGCCCCGCTTCCTCGAGGCCGATCGCGAGCACCGCGTCGGGCGCGAGCGTGATGCCGACGTCGACGCCGTGGCCGAGCATCCACGCGTCGACCGCGATGCGCCACTGCAGCAGCGGGTCGCCGCCGAAGCCCTGGTCGATGCCCCAGACGGCGAGCAGCACGAGCGCGCACAGGACGAGGCCCACCGCCGCGATGGCGGCGGACTCGACAGCCTGGCCGATCCCGGCCCACACGCGACGCACGGCTGGCAACCCTACCGACGATCCGCTCGCCGGCCGTCTCCCCCGCCGCGCGCCGCCAGAGCCCGGTCGCGGTAGGTTGGAGGCGCATGGCGCGGCCGGCGCGAAGCGCTCGTGGCCGCCGTTCTACACGACCGCGAGGGGTTCGAGCCGCATGGCCAAGATCATCTACACGTACACCGACGAGGCGCCCATGCTCGCGACGCACTCGCTGCTGCCGATCGTGCGCGCGTTCGCCGCCGCGGCCGACGTCGAGGTCGAGAGCCGCGACATCTCGCTCGCGGGCCGCATCGTCGCGGCGTTCGCCGACCGCCTGCCGGCCGACCAGCAGGAGTCGGACGCGCTCGCCGAGCTGGGCGAGCTGGCGAAGTCGCCCGACGCCAACATCATCAAGCTGCCCAACATCTCGGCATCGGTGCCGCAGCTGAAGGCGGCCATCGCCGAGCTGCAGGGCAAGGGCATCGCCCTGCCCGACTACCCCGACGAGGTCTCGACCGACGAGGACCGCGACATCCGCGCCCGCTACGACGCGATCAAGGGCTCGGCCGTCAACCCGGTGCTCCGCGAGGGCAACTCCGACCGCCGCGCCCCGCGCTCGGTGAAGGAGTACGCGCGCAAGCACCCGCACTCGATGGGCGCCTGGCTGCCCGACTCGAAGACGGCCGTCGCGACGATGGGCGCCGGCGACTTCCGCGCCAACGAGCAGTCGGTGACGATGCCGGCCGACGACACGCTGCAGATCCGCCTCGTCACCGAGGGCGGCATCACCGTGCTCAAGGACGGCCTGCGCGTGCTCGAGGGCGAGATCGTCGACGCGACCTTCATGAGCGCGAAGGCGCTCGACGCGTTCCTCGTGGAGCAGGTGCAGCGCGCCCGCGACGAGCACGTGCTGTTCTCCGCCCACCTCAAGGCGACGATGATGAAGGTCTCCGACCCGATCATCTTCGGCCACGTCGTGCGCGCCTTCCTGCCGACGGTCTTCGAGCGCTACGGCGCCGCCCTCGACGAGGCGGGCCTCTCGCCCGAGAACGGCCTCGCCGCGATCCTCTCCGGGCTCGGCGAGCTCGACGAGTCGACCGCAGCCGGCGTCCGCCAGGCGATCGAGGACGGCCTCGCCGACGGCCCGCGCCTCGCGATGGTCAACTCCGACCGCGGCATCACCAACCTGCACGTGCCGTCCGACGTCATCGTCGACGCGTCGATGCCCGCGATGATCCGCCAGTCCGGCCACATGTGGGGCCCGGACGGCGAGGAGGCCGACACGCTCGCCGTGATCCCCGACTCGTCGTACGCCGGCATCTACCAGGTCGTCATCGACGACTGCCGCGCCAACGGCGCCTTCGACCCGACCACGATGGGCTCCGTGCCCAACGTGGGCCTGATGGCGCAGAAGGCCGAGGAGTACGGCTCGCACGACAAGACGTTCCGCGTCGAGCAGGCCGGCCGCATCGAGGTCGTGAACGCCGCGGGCGAGGTGCTGCTCGGGCACGACGTCGAGGCCGGCGACATCTGGCGCGCGTGCCAGACGAAGGATGTCGCGGTGCGCGACTGGGTCAAGCTCGCGGTCACGCGCGCCCGCGCATCCGCCACCCCCGCGGTGTTCTGGCTCGACAAGGGCCGCGCGCACGATGCGCAGCTGATCGCGAAGGTCGAGGAGGAGCTCGGCACGCACGACACCGAGGGCCTCGAGATCGCGATCATGAGCCCCGTCGACGCGACGAAGCACGCGATCGAGCGCATCCGCCGCGGCGAGGACACCATCTCGGTGACCGGCAACGTGCTGCGCGACTACAACACCGACCTCTTCCCGATCCTCGAGCTCGGCACGAGCGCGAAGATGCTGTCGGTGGTGCCGCTGCTGAACGGCGGCGGGCTCTTCGAGACCGGCGCAGGCGGCTCCGCCCCGAAGCACGTGCAGCAGCTCGTCGAGGAGAACCACCTGCGCTGGGACTCGCTCGGCGAGTTCATGGCGCTCGCCGAGTCGTTCCGGCACCTGTCGGAGTCGACCGGCAACGCCCGCGCGGGCGTGCTGGCCGAGACGCTCGACGCCGCGACCGGCTCGTTCCTCAACGAGAACAAGTCGCCGTCGCGGAAGACCGGCGAGCTCGACAACCGCGGCAGCCACTTCTGGCTCGCGCGCTACTGGGCGGAGGAGCTCGCGGCGCAGACCGACGACGCAGACCTCGCGCGGACGTTCGCGCCGGTCGCCGAGGCGATGGTCTCGCAGACCGAGGCGATCGAGCGCGAGCTCGTCGCGGTGCAGGGCAGCCCGGTCGACCTGGGCGGCTACTACCGCGTCGACACCGAGCTGGCCGACGCCGCGATGCGTCCGAGCACGTCGCTGAACGCGATCCTCGCGCCGCTGCGCTGATCCGCACCGACGAGGGGCCCGGCTCCGGCCGGGCCCTTCGCCGTTCCCCCAAACATGTGCAGCGGAGCGGACTGCCGAGTGGATAGTCCATCCGGCGGTCCGCTCAACTGCGCATCTTTCGGACGCGCGGCCGGCGGTGATCGCCACGGCGCACGATCGCGAGGATGTCCGCCGCGATCCGTGGCCAGTCGTCGTGGATCTGGCGGTAGGTGAGGCGCAGCGGCAGGTACCCGAGCGCCGCCAGCTCGCGATCCCGCGCGCGGTCCTGCTGCTGCTGATCCCAGTCGGCGTGGTGCTCCCTGCTGTCGCACTCGATGACGAGCCGATCGCCGATGAGCAGGTCGACCCGCATGCCCTCCCAGATCGACACCTGCGTGCGCACCGCGATCCCGAGCGCACGCAGCCGGAGCCGCACCATCGTCTCGGTCCCGGACTCCGCGACATCGACCTTGTCGAGCAGGCGGCGCACGCGTGCCGGCGCGTCCTCGGCCCAGCGGGTCAGCTCCGCCCGCGTCGCCCTCCGCAGGTGCAGCAGCGAGTCAGCCACGACCACGACGTCCTCCGCCGATCCGCACCGCAGCAGGCAGCGGAACGCGGTCTCCACGTCGTCGACGGCGCTCGCCACCGCATGGCTCCCACCGAACGGCGAGCAACCGGACTTCCCGGCCCGCCGCGGGAACCGCACATGCCCCCGGCCGAGCCCCTCCGGCACCCAGACGCCGCGGGCGCGCAAGGCGCTCGCGCACGCGAGGCACCCGCCCTGCCGCACCGCCGACACGACGCTCGCGCTCGCTCCTGGCTGGGCGAACCATCCCGAGCGCAGCCGGAGCAGCGTGCCGAGCTGCACGGCTCGCTCGATCTCCCACCGCGACCATCCAAGCTGCAGCAGCTGCGCCGCGCTCAGCACGCCGAGCTGGACCAGGAGCGGATCGACCATGCCGCGCACCGTGCCACGCGATGCGCGACCCCCGCGGCTCAGTTCGCGGCCCCTGTGGACTACGTCAGGTGGTCGAAGGCGCCCGTCACCCAGCCGATGTGCCGCTCGGCGCTGCGCGCGATCGCCGTCGGCCCGTCCTCGACGACCTGGCCGGGGATGTTGCCGTAGACGCGGCGGAACCGCAGCTCGGCCGCGCGGTCCGCGAGCCGGCGCACGACGCCCGCCGAGAGCGGGATGTTGTTCGGGTACGAGCGCATGAAGCCGACGCTCGCGCGGTCGGGCTTCGGCTGCATCGTGTCGCCCGCGAGCAGCGACCCCTCCCCCTCGCTCCCGGCCTCCCACACGACGACGCCCGCGCCCGGGAAGTGCCCGCCGAGGCGCAGCAGCCGCACGCCGGGCAGCAGGTCGACCTCGTCGTCCCAGAGCTCGATGCGGTCGTGCTGGCGCTGCACCCACGACGCGTCGTGCCGGTTCACGAGCACGCGCGCATCGAGCGCATCCGCCCACGCGCACTGCACGCCGAACATGTGCGGATGCGACGCCGCCACGACCGCGAGACCGCCGAGCTCGCGCACCTGCTCGACCGCCGCGTCCGTGATGGTGCCGAGCGGATCCCACAGCAGGTTGCCCTCGGTGGTCTGCACGAGGATCGAGCGCTGCCCGATGCCGACGGCCGGGTCGGAGGTGAGCGCCCACGCGCCCGGCTCGAGCTCGACGACGTCGATGTGCATGCCGTCGCCGACGTGCTCGTCGGTGCTCGTCCAGATCTGGCCGTGCATCGGCACCCACTGGCGCTCGTCGGCGCAGATCGGGCAGGTCTCGGGCAGCGGCTCGGCGGCCTCGACGCCGCACGTCGCGCACAGGATCGTCATGCGCCCACTCTGCCGCGCTGCGGCGCCGAGCGCGAGGGCGATGCCCGGATGCGCCAGGACACGACCGGATGCGCCCGGCTCGGTCGTACGCTCACCCCATGGCCAGCTTCCGCCGCTCGATCGCCCGCAGGCTCGCCGACCGCGCGATCGTGGCGCTCGCCCGGGCGGGGTTCGGCCCGGGCGGCGCGGTCGCCCTGACCGTCGTCGGCCGCTCGAGCGGGGAGCCGCGCACCACGCCGGTCACGCCGCTCGCGCTCGACGACCGCCTCCACCTCTTCGCGCCCTACGGCGTCGTCGACTGGGTGCGGAACCTGCGCGCCGCGGGCGTCGCGACGATCGAGCGCGGGACGACGCACGAGGTGCGGGCCATCGAGCTCCCGCCCGAGGAGGCGGCGCCGGTGCTGCGCGCGTACGTGCGCCGCATCCCGATCGTGCGCCCGCACGTCGAGGCCGGGCCGCACGACGACCTCGCGGCGTTCGCAGCGATCGCCGCCCGGCATCCGGTCTTCGTCATCGAGCGCATCGGCGGAGCGGCGCCCGACGCGGCTCCGCGCTCGTCGGCCTCGCGCTAGTCGGCGTCGGGCTCCGCGGCCTCGTCCTCCTCGGGCTCGAACGTCGACGACTCGTCGGTCGTCGTCGCGCCCAGCCCGTCCGGGTCGGCCGGGATCGTGCCGTCCTCGCCGAGGCCTCCCGGCTTCTTCGTGCCCTCGCTGTCGTGTCCCTCGTCCTGGCTCATCGCCGCCCCCTCCGTCGTGTCGATCGGTGCGGCAACCCTAGTGCGCGCGCTTGGACGCGGACAGGGAGCGCACACCCGGCCGGGAACGCGAACAGGGCCCCGGCCGAAGCCGGGGCCCTGCATGGCGAGTCAGCTCAGAGCGACTCGATGATCTCCCGCATGAGGCGGGCGGCCTCGGACGGCGTCTTGCCGACCTTGACGCCGGCGGCCTCGAGGGCCTCCTGCTTCGCCTGCGCCGTGCCCGACGAGCCGGAGACGATGGCACCGGCGTGGCCCATCGTCTTGCCCTCGGGCGCCGTGAAGCCGGCGACGTAGCCGACGACCGGCTTCGTGACGTGCGCCTTGATGTAGTCGGCAGCGCGCTCCTCGGCGTCGCCGCCGATCTCGCCGATCATGACGATCGCCTTCGTCTCGGGGTCGGCCTCGAACGCCTCGAGGGCGTCGATGTGCGTCGTGCCGATGATCGGGTCGCCGCCGATGCCGATGGCGGTCGAGAAGCCGAGGTCGCGCAGCTCGAACATCATCTGGTACGTCAGCGTGCCCGACTTCGAGACCAGGCCGATCGGGCCCTTGCCGGTGATGTTCGCGGGCGTGATGCCGACGAGCGACTCGCCCGGCGTGATGATGCCGGGGCAGTTCGGGCCGATGATGCGCGTCGTGCCCGCGGACTTCGCGTGCGCCCAGAACTCGGCCGAGTCCTGCACGGGGATGCCCTCGGTGATGACCACGAGCAGGCCGATGCCGGCGTCGATGGCCTCGATGACCGCGTCCTTGGCGAACGCCGGCGGCACGAAGACGATCGAGACGTCCGCGCCGGTCTCGGCGATCGCCTCGGCGACGGTGCCGAACACGGGCAGCTCGACGGCGGAGCCGTCGGCGGCGGTGTGCGAGACGGTCGTGCCGGCCTTGCGGGCGTTCACGCCGCCCACGACCTGCGTGCCCGCGGCGAGCATGCGCGCGGTGTGCTTGGAGCCCTCGCCGCCGGTGATGCCCTGGACGATGACCTTGCTGTCCTTGTTGAGATAGATCGACATCTTCTGCTCTCCTAGGCCGCAGCCAGCTCGGCGGCCTTGGCCGCTGCCTCGTCCATGGTGTCGACGACGGTCACCAGCGGGTGGTCGGCGTCGGCGAGGATGCGTCGGCCCTCCTCGACGTTGTTGCCGTCGAGTCGCACGACGAGCGGCTTCGAGGCCTCGTCGCCGAGGATCTCGAGCGCCTTGACGATGCCGTTCGCGACCTCGTCGCAGGCGGTGATGCCGCCGAAGACGTTGACGAAGACGCTCTTCACGTCGGTGTCGCCCAGGATGACGTCGAGGCCCGCGGCCATGACCTCTGCGGATGCGCCGCCGCCGATGTCGAGGAAGTTGGCGGGCTTCACGCCGCCGAACGCCTCGCCGGCGTAGGCGACGACGTCGAGCGTCGACATGACGAGCCCGGCGCCGTTGCCGATGATGCCGACCTGGCCGTCGAGCTTCACGTAGTTGAGGTCCGACTGCTTGGCCTTGGCCTCGAGCGGGTTCGCGGCGGCCTTGTCCTCGAGCTCGGCGTGGCCGGCCTGGCGGAAGTCGGCGTTCTCGTCGAGCGTGATCTTGCCGTCGAGCGCGATGACGTCGCCGCTCTCGGTGAGCACGAGCGGGTTGACCTCGACGAGGGTGGCGTCCTCCTTGTCGAAGACGCCGTAGAGCGTCACGAGCACGGGTGCGACCTTCGCGACGAGCTCCTCGGGGAAGCTCGCGGCGCGGACGATCTCCTCGGCCTTCGCCGCGTCGATGCCGACCGCCGGGTCGACCTCGACCTTGGCGAGCGCCTCGGGGCGCTCCTCGGCGAGCTGCTCGATGTCCATGCCGCCCTCGTACGAGCACATGGCGAGGTAGGAGCGGTTCGAGCGGTCGAGCAGGATGGAGAAGTAGTACTCCTCCTCGATGGCTGCGCCCTCGGCGATCATCACGCGGTGCACGGTGTGCCCCTTGATGTCGAGGCCGAGGATGGCCTCCGCGGCCGTCTTCGCCTCCGCCGGGCTCTTCGCCAGCTTCACGCCGCCGGCCTTGCCGCGGCCGCCCGTCTTGACCTGTGCCTTCACGACCACGACGCCGCCGCCGAGCTCCGTGGCTGCTGCCTCGGCCTGCTCGGGGGTGTCGGCGGTGATGCCTCGCAGCACGGGTACCCCGTGCTGCTCGAACAGGTCCCTTGCCTGGTACTCATAGAGATCCACGCGTCATCCAATCCGTTGATGTTGGGGGATTCGCCTGGGCAAGCCTAGCGCCGACGCGCATGCGCCCCCGCTCGCTTTCGGCTCCCCGAAGCGTCAAGATTCGGCATTCGTACGGCTTTCGAACGAGCCTGGCCTTCGTTGCGGGAGCGCCGCGGAGCCCCGACGATGGATGCCAGGAGGACTCCCATGGATCCAGCGCTCCAGCGCCGCCCCGACCTGCCGCCGCCGGTCGAGTCGATGGCCTCGAGGCTCAACTGGCTGCGTGCCGGCGTGCTCGGGGCGAACGACGGCATCGTCTCGACGTCGGCCCTCATGGTCGGCGTCGCGGGCGCGGGCACGACGCTCGCGGGGATCCTCACCGCCGGCATCGCCGCCCTGGTCGCGGGCGCCTTCTCGATGGCCGTGGGCGAGTACGTCTCGGTGTCGTCGCAGCGCGACAGCGAGCGCGCGGCGATCCGTCGCGAGCTGCGCCACCTCGACGAGAACCCCGAGGGGCAGATCGACCAGCTCGCGCACATGTACGAGCTCCGCGGCCTCTCGCCCGAGACGGCGCACCTGGTCGCCGCCGAGCTGACGGCCGCCGACCCGCTGCGCGCGCACCTCGACGTCGAGTACAAGCTCGACCCCGAGGACCTCAACAATCCGTGGGCGGCCGCCGCCTCCTCCGCCGTCGCCTTCACCCTCGGCTCGCTCGTGCCGCTGCTCGCGGCACTGCTCTCCCCTGCCGCGTGGATGCCGTGGCCGATCGTGGTCGCGACGGTCGTGGCGCTGCTGGTCACCGGCGTCGTCTCGGCGCGCATCGGCGGCTCCGGCAAGCGGCTCGGCACGGTGCGCGTGCTGCTCGGCGGCATCATCGCGCTCGCCGCGACCTGGTCGATCGGCACCCTCCTGGGCTCGCCCGTGCACTGAGGCACCGGGCTCGGCTCACGCGAGGTCGAGCGGTGCCGCGCCGAACGAGGCGGCGAAGCGCTCGCACCAGATCGACACGCTCGTCACCTGCGAGAGGTCGACCCCATCGGGGATCGCGTACTGCTGGGTGCCCACGTTGCCGCGCAGCGGCCCGAGCGAGGTCCATGCCCCGTCGTCGAAGACGAACCACCCGTCCGTGCCCTCGATGACGGGCTGGTCGGTGAGCCACACGTGCAGGTCGGGCCCGTTGACCGTGTCGAGGCCGTCGAGGACGAGCACGCGTGCGCCGTCCTCGAGCTGCAGCACGCGAGCTGTGCCGGTGGTCGGGTGCTCGTGCGAGATCAGGGCGCCCGACGCGAGCTCCACCGGTCCCGTCGGTGCCGCGGGCGGCGGCGAGGCCGAGGGCGCTGCCGGAGCGGACTCCGCCACCGGTCCCGCGGTCGGCACC
>Ga0213837_1000651_pt1 | contig 29528 bp, 22 predicted proteins | sample SWPATP12_FD_160572 | JGI IMG/M metagenome (GOLD analysis project Ga0213837, IMG submission 160572) | Coastal seawater microbial communities from Marineland, Florida, United States - SWPA TP1 #2 | ecosystem: Environmental > Aquatic > Marine > Coastal | place: USA: Florida | collected 2016-08-06
GAGCACAAAGCAGTACAGGTAATGGCTTGGAGAATGTTACAAAGACTTCGAAAAGAAGGTTGGCCACAAGACTTACTAGATATGATGTATCTAGATGACGAAACAATGGCATTTGCAAAAGAAACAGGTGAGCATAAAGACGACAGCGAAAAGATTATTCATAGAGACTCTAATGGTGTAATATTAGCACATGGTGACTCTGTAGTGCTTATTAAAGACCTTAAAGTAAAAGGCTCAAGTATGGTAGCTAAACAAGGAACAGCCGTTCGCAACATTCGTTTAGATCATGAAAACGCCACTTATATTGAAGGAAAAGTTGACGGACAACAAATTGTTATTGTTACCGAGTATGTAAAAAAGCTTTAATCATCCTTTTTCTTTCTACTGAAAAGCCCTAAACCTAAGGGTAAAAAGATAAACAAGAAGAAAAATTTACCGCTTACTACACCATAAATTGTAATGAGTAACGCAATAGTTAGTATTAAATAAGTGTATTTGTTTTTCATGTCAGCTTGTTTGTCTAAAAACATAAGGCGTCATGCCTTTAACAGATTTGAACTGTCTGTTGAAATTAGACATATTATTAAATCCGCAGTGTTCAGCTATTTGAGCAATAGTAATCTCTTTATCTAAAATTAATTGTTTGCAGGCATGCTCAATTCTTAGCTCATTTAAAAATTGAATATAAGTTTTATTAGTACGTTTTTTAAAGTATTTACAGAATGCATTTTTGGTCATTGCTGCAATTTCTGAAATCGTTTCAAGTGTAATATTTTCATGAAAATGATTCATAGTATACTCAAAAACATTTCGCATTCTCGCACCTTCATTATCAGTATATTTTTTGTCGTATATAAAAGAAGATAAACTTTTATAGTTTGCTGAAGACGTCAGTTTTAAAAGCTGAAGCAAGATGATCAGCCGGTTTAATTTTGAAGCATTTTCCAATTTAAAAAACAGTTCACTTGCTAGTTTTTGTTTAGATGTAAGTTTAAATCCGTGAGTTGCTCTTTTAAAAAAAGGTTGAACCTCTTTCAGTTCTTCAAGCTGAAAAAAAGAGCTTCCAAAAGTCTTTTTGGTAAAAAATAATGTTAGCATGTGTGATGTGTTACATGTACTGTCATCACTTTTAAACACATGAGGCAAGTTGCTGCCAATAATAAGTATGTCACCTTTAGAATAGTAGTTAATTGTATCGCCAACTAGTAAAGTGCCTTCACCTTCAACAATAAAACTCATTTGTATTTCTTCGTGTTGATGTAGCTTATCATAAAAAATAGCTGCGTTATCAACTTGATAGACAAAAGCATCTTTTTCAGGTTTTGGAATTTTAAAAGGTAATACTCGCATTGAAAATGGCTGTTTTTATTTCTGTGAAAACAAATTTTGGATAAACACTATTATACCAGTAACAACAAAAGTTGTCACATCGAGCGCAGTCGAGATGTTTTTATTGACCTTTCGACTGCGCTCAAGGTGACTAATCTGATGGATTTTTGACATATGTTTAAATACTGGCTTAATAGTGAGTAATCAAAAACGATTTTATAATTAAATACTATTCAAATTTAAACATAAATATACTAAACTGGATAATATAATATTAATTAAGGATAACTGCTTATTAATTTTTTAGTCAATTGTTACTCTAAATTTACACTATCAAAAAAAACGTAATTTATGAGTATACAATGGAAAGGCGTTATGCCAGCAGTCACCACAAAGTTTACTGACACTGATGAACTAGATTTAAAAATGTTTGAAAAAAATATCAATTCTCAGTTAGAAGCTGGTGTACATGGTATTGTTTTAGGAGGAACTTTAGGAGAAGCGAGTACGTTGTTAGATGAAGAAAAGCGTATTCTAACAAAAACTACAGTAAATCTAGTAAATTCAAGAGTTCCTGTGTTGGTTAATGTTGCAGAGCAAAGTACCAAAGCTGCAATTGCTACAGCTCAAAAAGCTGAAGATGATGGAGCACAAGCACTCATGATGTTACCTCCAATGCGCTATAAATCTGGAGATAAAGAAACTGTAGAATACTTTAAGGCAGTTGCAAATAATACCTCATTGCCAATAATGATTTACAACAATCCTGTTGACTATAAGGTAGAGGTGAGTTTAGATATGTTTGAAGAATTACTCAAGTGCGATAACATTGAAGCAGTAAAAGAGTCCACGCGAGATATCTCTAACGTTACTAGAATTAAAAACCGATTTGGTGACCGATTAAAAATCATGACAGGAGTCGATACCTTAGCGTTAGAAAGTCTGCTCATGGGAGCAGATGGCTGGATTGCTGGTTTGGTTTGCGCGTTTCCAGCAGAAACGGTTGCAATTTACGAACTTCAAAAAGCAGGACGCATTAAGGAAGCAATTGACATTTATAGATGGTTTTTGCCGTTGTTGGAGTTAGATATAAACCCTAAATTAGTACAAAATATTAAACTCGCTGAAGTTTATACTAAAATAGGAACCGAAAATGTACGTGCTCCTCGTTTGCCATTGTATGGAGAAGAGCGCAAACAGGTTATAAAAATCATAGAAAAGAGTCTGGAAAATCGACCAAAACTTCCAGATTATAAAAATTTATAAACTAATTTGAGTGTTTCCACGCAAAAGGCGTGGTCAGGCTTTCGGCACTCGCTTTTACCTTTTTGTCATTCCGCACTTCGATGCGGAATCCTTAAAAGCTAAAGAGCTCAAACAAAGCCTCAATCCTTAACACAATAAAAATGTTAGACATAAGACCAACATGCGAACATTGTAATAAATCATTGCCTTATGATTCTAAGGAGGCAATGATATGCACGTTTGAATGCACATTTTGTAAGGATTGTGTAGAGAACGTTTTACAGCATGTGTGTCCTAATTGTGGAGGCGGTTTTGAGAAACGACCAATACGACCAAAACAACTTTTAAAAAAATACCCTGTTTCAACAAAAGTGATTTTTAAACCAGTAGATGTTGAAGCACATTTAAAACGAATTAATAAAAATTAGACTTTGTCATTCCGCACTTGATACGGAATCCATAAGTAAAACAAATAGATTCTGCGTCGTAGCGCAGAATGACAACAAGAAATATGATAACCGGAAAAAACTACATAGGAAACAATTTATCATCCAAAGGAACAAAGCAGTACAACACGTTTAATCCGCAGCTCAATATAAAAAATGAGCATGTGTTTACTGAGGCAACTTCAGAAGAAATTGATGAAGCAGTTCATCTCGCAACAGAAGCTTTTAAAGTATTTAGGTCAATCTCAAAAGAGAAAAAAGCAGCATTTTTGAACACCATAGCCGATGAAATTTTAGCTCTAGACGATTTGCTGATAAAAACTTATTGTTCAGAATCCGGATTACCTGAAGGCAGAGCAAAAGGAGAACGAGGTAGAACAGTAATGCAATTGCGCATGTTTGCCGATTTAGTAAATGAAGGCTCTTGGGTTGATGCTACAATAGATACAGCATTACCTAATAGAGAACCAGCTCCAAAACCCGATTTACGTAAAATGTATATTCCTTTAGGTCCAGTAGTGGTGTTTGGAGCAAGTAATTTTCCCTTAGCATATTCAACTGCTGGTGGTGATACAGCTGCAGCTTTTGCTGCTGGTTGTCCTGTTATTGTAAAATCGCATCCTATGCATGCAGGAACAGGAGAATTAGTAGCTTCTGCAATAGTAAAAGCAGTTCAAAAAACAGGAATGCCAAACGGAGTGTTTTCAAATTTAAATAGTAGCGGAATTGAAGTTGGTGAACAATTGGTTAAACATTCAGGAGTTAAAGCAGTAGGCTTCACAGGAAGTATAAATGGCGGAAGAGCATTGTACGATTTAGCTGCTCAACGCGATGAGCCAATTCCTGTGTTTGCTGAAATGGGAAGTATAAATCCTGTTGTGATGCTTCCTAAATCCGTAAAAAACAATTATGAGAGTTTAGCAAAAACCTATGCGAGTTCTATCACGTTAGGAACAGGTCAGTTTTGTACCAATCCAGGTTTAATTTTAGGAATTAAAGGTGATGATTTAACCAATTTCATCATTAAATTATCTGAAGAGATTATCGAAATAGATCCTTCTTGTATGTTGCATCCAAATATTGTTGAGGCTTATGATACTAAACGACAAAAGGCTGTGAATCAAGATGATTTGCATGTAGCTGCTGAATATGCTGAAGACGTTAAAACCAACTATGCTAGACAAACAGTTGCAACGGTTTCTGGAAAAGCATTTATAGATAACCCAACATTACACCTAGAAGTGTTTGGGCCATTTTCTTTGGTTGTTGAATGTGAATCTGTAGAAGAATTAGAAGTAATTATTTCAAATTTAGAAGGTCAACTTACAGGAACATTAATTGCTCATGATGATGAAGCTGCTCAATATCCTGAAATTGTCTCTGCATTACAAAATAGAGTAGGACGAATCATTTTTAATGGTGTACCAACAGGAGTTGAGGTATGTCCTTCAATGACACATGGTGGTCCATATCCATCATCAACTGATAGTCGTTTTACAGCTGTTGGTATCCATTCTATAAAGCGTTGGGTACGTCCATTTAGTTATCAGGATTGGCCTAATGAATTGCTTCCTAATGAATTAAAAAATGAAAATCCTTTAGGTATTTCACGTTTAGTAAATAACAAACAAACCACTGAAAAAATATGAAACGCATAAAGCAAATTGCACTTATTGCATTGGTACTATGCTTTGGATGCAACAAAGACCAACAAGTTGAGAAAGCATCAAAATTAGATGAAATCATTAATAGCTATCAAGACCATGAAGGATATGATTATAAGTCATATCCTTTAGGTCTTTTTACAAAAGAATATTATAAAACCGAAGCTGATTTTGCTCAAAAAACATTAGATGAATTAGCAAAGATTGACACGAGTAGTTTGAGCGAAACTGATAAAATTTCAGCTAAACTTTTAGCATTTGTGCTTCAAGACCAAATTGATTATTACACGTTTGAACAATATTTAAATCCAATACTTTCTGATGCAGGTTTTCATAGCAGCTTGACTTATGAGGTAAGACCGCTTGCAAATTATAATCAAGTAAAAGATTACTTAAATAAGCTTAATGCTATTCCAGAATTTGTAAATCAGCATCTGGTAAACTTAAGAGAAGGATTAGAAAAAGGGATTTCGCAACCTCTAGTTATTTTTAAAGGTTATGAATCAACTTATAACGATAATATTGTAGATAATTACCAAGATAGTTACTACTATTCGCCATTTAAGAATTTGCCTTCAGATTTAAGTGAAACTCAAAAAGACTCTGTGTTAACAGCTGCTAAAACAGCAATCGAAACTAAAGTAACACCAGAATTTAAACGCATTAAAACTTTTTTTGAAACCGAGTATTTCCCAAAAACAAGAGCAACTTTAGGTGTTTCAGAGACACCAAACGGAAAAGCACTTTATCAAAACAGAATTAACTTTTACACAACTAGTACACAATACACAGCAGACGATATTCACAATATTGGATTAAAAGAAGTTGCTCGTATAAAAGCCGAAATGGAGCAAATCATAAAAGAGTTAAATTTTGAAGGAAGCTTTGCTGACTTCTTTCATTTTTTAAGAACAGACAAGCAGTTTTATGCTGAAACTCCTGAGGAAATTTTAATGATTGCTCGTGATATGGCTAAACGTATTGATGCGCAGTTACCAAGATATTTCAAAACCTTACCTCGTAAACCTTATGGTGTAGCTCCAGTACCAGATGCTATTGCACCAAAATATACAAGTGGTCGTTACATAGGCACTTCTAAAGAAAGCACTGATCCTGGTTATTATTGGGTAAATACTTACGATTTACCTAGTAGAACCTTGTACACCTTGCCAGCATTAACAGCTCATGAGGCAGTTCCTGGTCATCATTTACAAGGGAGCTTAAATAATGAACTAGGAGACAGTATTCCGCAGTTTAGAAAAAATTTATACCTCTCAGCTTATGGAGAAGGTTGGGGATTATATTCAGAATATTTAGCTGATGAAATGGGTATATACACAACGCCTTATGAACAATTTGGAAAATTAACTTACGAAATGTGGCGTGCTTGCCGATTGGTGGTTGATACAGGAATACATGCAAAAGGATGGACGCGAGAGCAAGTAGTGGATTATATGTCATCAAATACTGCATTATCACTACACGAAATTAATACCGAAACTGACAGATACATTTCATGGCCAGGACAAGCATTATCTTATAAAATTGGAGAATTAAAAATAAGAGAACTACGTCAAAAAGCAGAAAAAGAATTAGGAGCTAAGTTTGATATTAGAGCATTTCATGAAATAATTTTAGAACAAGGTACAGTAACCTTGTCAATCCTTGAAGAGAGAGTGAATAACTACATTCAAAAAGAAAACTAAACACCCACCTTAGTCCTCCCTCAAGGGAGGAAACTCAAAAGAATTCCCCTCTTGAGAGGGGATTAAGGGGAGTGTCAAAAGAAATGTGCCTAACAAAATAATTCCATATAAGCCTGAGCTCAGAGAATATGCTAGACATTTAAGAAAAAATTCTACAATGTCAGAAATATTACTTTGGCAAAATATAAAGAACAGAGCTTTTGGAGTCCAGTTTCATAGACAGGTGCCTATGTTGGATTATATTGTAGATTTCTATTGTCATGAAATAGGTTTGGCTATTGAAATTGATGGAAGTAGTCATGAACATAAATATTTTTATGATGCAAGAAGACAGGGACGACTTGAAAAAGAAGGAGTAATGTTTATTAGGTTCTCAGATATTGAAGTCAAACAAAATATGTTTAGTGTTTTGTTATCATTAGAAACAAAAATAAAAGAATTGTTAATTGAATGACACTTTCCTAAAACTTATAAGGAGAGTGCTTAAAAATTTGTAAATGAGTAAAAGTACTTTTGTTTGCATTGATGCGCATACTTGCGGAAATCCAGTAAGAGTAATTAAGGAAGGAGGTCCAGAACTTATTGGTAAAACAATGAGCGAAAAGCGTCAGCATTTTTTAAAAGACTTTGACTGGATACGAAAAGGATTAATGTTTGAACCACGAGGTCATGACATGATGAGTGGTTCAATTTTATATCCACCACACAATCCAGAAAATGATTTTGCCATTTTGTTTATTGAAACTTCAGGATGCTTGCCAATGTGTGGACATGGTACTATAGGAACAATTACCATTGCTATTGAAGAGGGATTGATTACTCCTAAAATACCTGGAAAAATAAAAATGGAAGCTCCTGCTGGTTTGGTAGATATAGAATATCAACAAACAGGTGAAAAAGTAGACTGGGTTAAACTAACTAACGTAAAAAGTTATTTAGCTGCAGAAAACTTATCTGTAGAATGTCCAGAATTAGGCGAAATTAAGTTTGATGTTGCTTACGGAGGAAATTTTTATGCTATCGTTGACCCACAAGATAATTTTTCAGGAGTTCATGATTTTTCAGCGTCAAAAATTATCCAGTACTCACAAGTAGTAAGACAGCGCATTAATGAAAAATATCCTAATCAATTTATACATCCTGAAAATGAAACTATAAAAGATGTCTCACACATGTTGTGGACAGGAAACCCTATTGATGCTAATTCATCAGGTAGAAATGCGGTGTTTTATGGTGATAAAGCTATAGATAGAAGCCCTTGTGGTACAGGAACTTCAGCTAGAATGGCACAGTTGTACGCAAAAGGAAAGCTGAAGATTGGAGAAGATTTTATTCACGAAAGTTTTATAGGTAGTAAATTTATAGGACGTGTTGAAAAAGAAGCAACTTTAGATAATAAATTAGCCATAATACCAAGTATTCAAGGTTGGGCAAAAATTTATGGACATAATACAATAACTATAGATACTGAAGGCGATCCTTATGCGTATGGGTTTCAAGTTATTTAGATATGAGTAAAAATGTAATTATAATTGGAGGCGGAATTATTGGTTTATGTTCTGCGTATTATCTTCAAAAGGAAGGTCACCAAGTAACTGTTGTTGATCAGTCTGGTATGGACTCAGGAGCTTCTTATGTAAATGCAGGTTATTTGTCACCAAGTCATATTGTTCCACTTTCTGCTCCTGGAGTTATGAAAAAAGGATTGAAATGGATGTTTAATTCTTCAAGTCCGTTATACATTAAACCTAGATTAGAATCTGATTTTCTAAAATGGGTCTTAGCGTTTAATAAGTCGTGTAATGCTAATCATGTTAAAAAAGCAATTCCTGCCATAAAATCTATTTCATTGTTGAGTCAGGACTTGTACGACGATATAAAGCAAACTGAGAACTTTTCATTTCATTATGAAAAGAAAGGGCTTTTAATGTTGTGTCAAACAGAAAAAATGCTTGAAGAAGAAGTTAAAACAGCACATTTAGCTAAACGAGAAGGATTAGATGCATCAGAAATTAGTCTTCAAGAACTGAAAACTTTAGAACCCAACGTCAACATAAATGCTAAAGGTGCAACGTATTATAAATGCGATTCGCATACTACACCGCATGAGTTTATGATTGAAATGAAAACATATTTGCAAACTGTAGGTGTTCAATTTCTTTTAAATGAAAAAGTAGAAAATTTAACGGTTGACAACCGAAAGATTTCAGAAATAAAAACAAATATGCAATCTTTAAAAGCAGATGAGTTTGTTTTGGCTGCTGGTTCTTGGAGTAATTTGCTTAGTAAAAAATTAGGTTTAAAATTATTGTTACAAGCAGGAAAAGGCTACAGAATCAATACTACTAAAACTACTGGAATACAAATTCCTTCAATATTAACAGAAGCTAAAGTAGCAGTAACTCCTATGAATGGTTTTACGCGTTTTGCAGGTACTATGGAAATAGCAGGAATTAACCATGCAATCAACAGCACTCGAGTTGAAGCCATTTCTCAAGCGACAACACGTTTTTATCCTAATGTAGAGTTAACCCAAGAAGAAAAGCAAGATGCTGCATGTGGTTTGCGACCAGTAACTCCTGATGGATTACCTTATATAGGAAAATCATCAAAATGCGAAAATCTAACCATTGCAACAGGTCATGCAATGATGGGTTGGAGTATGGGAACAGCGACAGGGAAGTTAGTATCTGAAATTATTTCAAATCATCCAACTTCGCTAGATGTCAATATTTTTACTCCAGACAGAAGGTTTTAGTAGGTAAAATACTCTAAACGTGTGTTTTGTCGACTTTTCTGCTTTGTAATTTTATCTAGTCTAGCTTTTAAGTAGTTTATCGAAAATCTTTCGGTTTTTTATTTCATTTATAGACATTTACACCATTCCCACCCGATTTTAATAGCACCAGATTTATTGTTTAACCTTATAAAATTATGTTTATGAGTCTTAAAATTACTTGCTACAACAATTTTTTTAAAGTCACTGGTGTACTAGATAGAACTAGTGTAGATGTTTTTCATCATGAATTTAGAAATGTATTCGAAAAGTCTGATGAAATCACCATTAGTATTGAAGGTATTGAAAGTATTGATAGATATGGTGTAAGAGCATTAGCTAAACTCCATAACGAATCTATTACAAGACAAAAACGCTTGTCTATTATTGGTTTTGGATGTAAAGAGTTATACGACCACTTTAAAACTAAAGAAACAGCAGCTTAATTTATAATGCGTTTTTTTGGTGCTTAAAAAAGGCATCAGCTTGTAGTTGCATTAATTCTCGAGCTTTTTTGCGCTTGTATTGATACAACTCGTCTTCCTCAGCAATATCGCTGTAGATTTTATTGTTGATGTCTCTATCTGTTTTTAATAGAACATTTCGTTCGTTAACCTTTTGTTCAACCCAAGTTTTAACAGCAGTTTCAGCATCTTCTAGTTTGAAATCATACTCGCCTTTTGGTGATAATAGTTTTGCAAAAATAGGAGAGGTTTCAATAGCTAAAAACAGCAAAAAGATAAAAAACGAAGGCAGCCAAGGTAGTTTGCCTAAAGCATTTACACGAGCCATTAAACCATCAAAACCATCAATAATAGGTTGTGTGGTTGCAATTTGTGTGTCGTAATTGGTTTTAAGCTGAGTAATTTCAGCTTCAATAGCTTCGATTTTTGTTTTATTATCGGATTTTAGTTGCTGTAATTCTGCTAGAGCAGTATCATGCTTTTCACGTTTTTCTTTGTAAACAGGACCTTTGCCTAGTTTCATGGAACCGCTTGTGCCTTCAGCTTCAGTAATGTATGTGTCGTAAAGCGCATTAACTTCAGCTTCTTTGGTGTTGACTTGATTTCTAAGAAACTCAATATTGTTTTCTAATGCTGCAATTTCAGGAGTGTATTGTTCAGCAATTTGATTTTGATTAGCAAGTGTCATGCTATTCTTTTCTTCTAAAAGCACCTGGTTGATTTCCTTTTCAAAAATCTTTAATTCGAGTGGTTTAGAAATAACTATAGCTATAATCACTGCTAAAATTATCCTTGGAGAAGCTTGTATAAGCTCATCAATAATATTACCTCTTTTTTTAATGGTTGATACTATAAAACGGTCGAGGTTAAAAATGAGTAATCCCCAAATAAAACCAAAAGCAACAGCTGTAAAATAATTATCAAAAACGGTATAAAGCGCATAACTAGCAGCAATAAATGCCATTACTGCAGTAAAAAATACAGTAGCTCCAATACCTGCAAATTTGTTTTGTTCGCCAATAGAACAATTATCAAGAATATCAGTATCAGAACCAGAACAAATGATGAAGAATTTTTTTAACATAACTGATTCGGTTTTTTGGTTGATGTCTATTAGAACGTAAAAAACACTGAATTGTTACAAAAAAGCCTTGAAAATTCAAGGCTTCAGGTAATTGTAAGTTTTAAGTGAATCAATTTTTAATACTAACAGGTGCTTTTGTAATGTAAACTTTAGCTTGTTTTGAATCAGTCTGTTGTGTGGAAATATTAAGTTCATCATTCTTTTTTAATAAAGCAATGGCTTCGTCTGAAGAAATTGACTTCCCTTCATAATAAAATGCAGCGCCTTTTTTAGCCATGTCAATTATATGGTCTAAAGGTGATTTTGGAGGAGGTGGAGGAGGTGGAACGTCTTGACTCCAATTTTTATTGAACTCACTTACAACCTTATTATCTTTATATACTTTTGTTATTTTTTGACCTGGAACTACTTTGTCGCCATCAACTTGAGTGTCGTTGATTATAGTTCCTTTTTTATTGGTTTCTTGACCATAACGGTTATAATATTTAGTGTTTCCATTTTGAGTAACATAATAATGAGTAGAATTATTTATAGTTATAAAACCTGTTTTAACATTTGGGTCTGGAGCAGGTGGAGGTGGAGGTGGAAGCTTTGAGAAATCAGGGAAAGCTTCGGCAGATTCTTTTTGCTCTTTAGACATTTTATTGTACAAATACTTTACCCTTACTGCATCTTTGTGCTTCACAATTGGATATTCACTCTCAGAAATTTGAGAATTGATATGTTTAGCAAGCGTATTGTATTCTTTTAATTCTTCTTTAGTAACTCCTTTAGTGTCTTGCGAACTCTGTTCTAAGATATTTTCAACCTTAACCCAATTGTTAAATGCTTTTTTTTGAGCTGGTAATGGAGGTGTTTGTAGTATGTTATTCTCTTTAAGTTCTTCTTTTGTAAACGTATTGTATATTTTATCAGCTTGCGCTTTTAAAATTTTTAGTTCAGAATTGTCTTCTTGTGAACCCTTTAAGAAATTTTGTATCGCATTAGTATATGCTTCTGATGCTTTTTTATACTGATTTACATTTGCTTTTTGATACGTGTTTTCAAACCCTTTCTTTGTGTATAATGAGTATTGGTAAGGTTGAGGAAATTTATCGCTTCTTGCATTATTGTGAATAAATGAACCTGTATAATGCACAATATCGTTAGCAGAAAGTTTATTTAGGTTTGAGTTTGGTATAGGCTTTCCATCTAACCAAATGGCAAACTCTTTTTCATTTTTCCAAGATTCAAACTCAGAAGATGTTGGTTGCTTTGGTTGTGTTTTAGAAAGATTGCTATCAGGAATTAAATTACTAGGATATTTATCAACCGATGCACGTTGCTTATCAGTCATTAATTGGTCATAAATAATTACCGCACGTTTATGTTTTTCATAATAAACAACGTTAGTTGATTTGTATTCATTGATAAAATCGCGATACTCTTGCATTTGTTCTTCTGAAGCACCTTCGTTCTCGTCTTGTTTTGTGATTTTTGCTTTAAGCTGTAATTTGTTTTTAAATGTCTTGAACTTAGTTTTAATATCATAAATGAATACCAAATCATTATGGTTCATTTTTTTAAGAAGCTCCTGTGCTCTGGCATCCAATTGATTGCCTGTTACTAAAAACGCATCTTCATTTTTAAATTGAATTTTAAACTCTTCAACAGTTTCATCAAGAGTTGTGGTAATAGCTAACTGACCAATTAGGTTTTTACTTAGAGCGCATTGGTTGCAATCCGTTTTAATTCCATTTATAAACTCTAGTAGTGGTTTATTCTCAATATGCTTGTTTATAATTTCCTTGTCACTATTAAAGTTGAAATTATCGTGAGTTATTCCGTATTCAGACTCAAAATAGATTTGCAATAAGTTTGGTTTTAAAGCTTCACTAATTTGTTCAATAAAGGACATTTTAATGTTTTCTTTTGAAATGATTTTCAAATCAGACTTTTCGCCTTTTGTAATGTTCAAAAAATCTTCACCTAAGCTCTCTAAAGATGTATTCTCATTGTTTAAAAGTAAAAGTGATTGGTTTTTTTTGACTTCTAAAACAGGAGGAGAGGTAGTGTGATTGTTTTCGGTAATTAAAGGTGTAACTTCTTTTACAACCTCTTCTTTTTTACTAAACCCAAAGATTAAAATTGCCAAAAGTGGTAAAACTACTAAGGTTTTAATCCATTTTTTGGTGGATGATGTTTGTGTTTTCATAACTGTAAGTCGTTTTTTGATTGATGAATAATTAATGGCATTGGTAAGCTCGTTACCACCATGTGTTGATGAAAAAGCCAACAATAAATGTTGGTATGTGTTTATTTGAGTGCCTTGTTGTAATACGGCTTGGTCAGCTAAGTACTCGTGGTTGAGTTTAATGTCTTTTTTTAAGAAGTATATAATCGGATTAAACCAAAACACAATTTGTAAAAGTTCAATAAATAATATGTCTAAACTATGTTTTTGAGTAGCGTGTGTGTACTCATGTAATAATACTTCTTCTGGTATTTGATTGTTTTCAAACTTGGTTTTGTTTAAAAAGATATAGCTTAAAAACGTGTGAGGAATTTCAAGATTATTGATTAAAACATTAATGATGTTTTTGCTTTTTAGTTTAGGATTGGTCTTTATTTTTACGATGAGTTTTGTGAGGTTAACCATAAACTTCACTAAAAATAAAAGCACTCCTATTCCATAAATACTCCATAATAGTATAGGCCAAAAATTGGTGTTTTGTTCAGTAGGTTGAGTGGTTTCAGGATAAAATACAGGCTCTAGTAAAGGAGGTTGAAATGTGCCTAAAGTATATGTTGGTTCTACATAGGTTGTAATGGTAATAAACGGAATAGTAAACCCTAAACCGGTTGCAAACAATAGGTAGAAACGTTTTAGCTGGTGCATGTTTTCACGCTCCAAGATTAACTTGTAAAATAGTAGTAAAACAAGTAAGCAAGCCGATGATTTTAAAATATAATCGAGCATGGTTTTTTAGTTTGGTTTCTTTTTTATTTCGCTATCAATTAAAGCTTTTAAGTCTTCAAGTTCTTTTTTTGATAAGTTAGTTTCTTTGGTAAAAAACGATGCAAATTGACTTGCGCTATCATTAAAAAAGTTCTTAATTAACCCATTAACATGCTTAGAGAAATAATCTTTCTTTTTTACTAAAGGAAAATATTCTCTAGACTTTCCATAGAGTTTATAATCTACAAATCCTTTGTCGATCATACGTTTTAAAAGCGTAGCAACGGTTGTTGTAGCTGGTTTTGGTTCTGGGTAAGCATCAAGCAAATCTTTCATAAAAGCTTTTTCTAACTTCCACAGATGGTTCATTAAATCTTCTTCGGTTTTTGACAAACTCATTATTCTACATGTTTAGAATTAACTCTACAAATGTAGAATAAAAAACAAGATAACCAAATTATCCAAAGCTTTATTTTATTAAAATCTATTATATTTGACTAAATTTTACACGAATCCCCAAAATGAAGAAGCTTATTTTTAGTCTGTTAGGTGTTTTTGCATTTGTGTTCGTTACAAGTGCTCAAAACATTTCAGACATTATAAATGAAGTTAATTTAGACTCTCTTCAACTCACCTTAAGAGAATTTTCAGGTGAGCAATCGACTGTTGTTAACGGAAATACAGTAACAATTCTTAATAGGCAACAAGCTAATAACGATTTGGCAGCAGACTATTTGGTTCAAAGGTTCGAGCAAATGGACAACATTACTGTAGTAGCTCAACAGTTTGACTCTAATGGTAGAAATGTAATTGCAACTCAAGTAGGGAAAACCAATCCTGACGATATTTATATTATTTGTGCGCATTATGATACGGTTGCCGATTATTGTGCTGATGATAATGCTAGTGGAGTTGCAACTGTACTAGAAATTGCTCGTATTTTATCAACACAATGCTTAGATAATACTATTGTTTATGCACTTTGGGATGAAGAAGAAATAGGCTTACTAGGTGCAAATTATTACGCTACTCAAGCAGCTTCAAATGGTGATAATATCTTGGGCGTTTTAAACATTGATATGATGGGTTATGATGGCAATGATGATAACGATTTTGATATTGATGTTAGAGATTTTGGCAATTCGCTTGCTATGAAAGATGATATTATTGCGGTTTTAGAAGATACTACCTATGGTTTTACTTTAAATGTTAATGTTGTAAATCCTGGAACAACAGCAAGTGATCATGCTAGGTTTTGGAATCAAGGTTTTACAGCTGTTTTAGTAGGAGAATCTTGGGAAACCAATGACGAAACACCATTTTACCATTCTTCAAATGATAGGTACAACACGTTAAACTTTCCGTATTATCATGAATTAGCTAAGCTTATTATGGGTTATATGGTTACTAAGGCAAATTTGATTGATGTTGATAATACAATTACGCAAAGCCCAAGTACATTAACTTCTAATGATGCTTCCGCATCATATCAATGGTATAATTGTGATACAAACACTGCATTGTCAGGTGAAACAGGGCAAACTTTTACACCAACTGTAAATGGTAATTATGCTGTTGAAGTCACCAATGGAAGTTGTTCAGAGTTTAGTGTTTGTGTGAGTTTTAATTCGTTGAGTTTAGAACCGTTTTCTAATTCTGAAATAAGTGTTTTTCCAAATCCTGTAAAAAGTAAACTCAATATCGATATTTCTTTTGAAGAGCCTTATGAATTTACTCTTTATGATGTTGGAGGTAAATTGCTTTTAAATAAATCAGAAATTATGGGTTCAACAACTTTGAAAACAAAAGATTTGCCTAAAGGTATTTATTTTTTAAAAGTGTCGTCTTCTAATAAATCAGGGACTTATAAAATTGTTAAGGAGTAACTTTTTGTAAAAAGCATAAAAAAACCGTTCAAGAAATTGAACGGTTTTTTTTACTATTATTTAGAAAGCTCAGTAAAATACTTATAAAATAAAGGAATAGTTTCGATGCCTTTAAAATAATTCCAAACACCATAATGTTCGTTTGGTGAATGTATAGCATCACTATTTAAACCGAATCCCATTAAAATAGTTTTACTTTTCAGTTCTTGCTCAAAAAGAGAAACAATTGGAATACTTCCACCACTACGTTGAGGTATTGGTGTTGTTCCAAAGGTGTCTTCATAAGCTTTTGAAGCTGCTTGATAACCTATACTATCGATAGGAGTTACATAGCCTTGTCCACCATGATGAGGTTTCACTTTCACTTTTACTCCTGCTGGAGCTATACTTTCAAAATGAGTTTTAAATAACTGTGTGATGTCCTCCCAATCTTGATGAGGTACTAAACGCATTGATATTTTGGCGTAAGCTTTACTAGCAATAACTGTTTTAGCGCCTTCTCCAGTATAACCTCCCCAAATACCATTAACATCAAGAGTTGGTCGTATTGAGTTGCGTTCGTTAGTAGTATATCCTTCTTCTCCATAAACAGCATCAATATCTAAAGCTTTTTTGTAGTCTTCTAATGAAAAAGGTGCTTTTGCCATTTCAGCACGTTCTGCATCTGATAAATTTTCAACCTTATCATAAAATCCTGGGATTGTAATATGATTGTTTTCGTCATGAAGAGATGCAATCATTTTGGTTAACACATTTATTGGGTTAGCAACAGCTCCTCCATATAAACCAGAGTGTAAGTCTCTGTTAGGTCCAGTAACTTCAACTTCTACGTAGCTTAACCCTCTTAAGCCTGTTGTAATAGAAGGTACATCTTTAGCAATCATTCCTGTATCAGAAATTAAAATGACATCATTTTTTAATTTCTCCTGATTGTTTTTAACAAATTTTGAAAGGTTAACGCTACCAACTTCTTCTTCACCTTCAATCATAAATTTCACATTACAAGGTAGTTGGTTGGTTTTAGTCATAAACTCCATAGCCTTAACATGCATATACATTTGACCTTTGTCATCGCAAGCTCCACGCGCAAAAATAGCACCTTCAGGATGAAGTTCGGTTGCTTTTATTACTGGCTCAAAAGGCGGCAAAGTCCACAGCTCAAGTGGGTCTGGTGGTTGTACATCATAATGACCATACACTAAAACGGTAGGTAGGTTTTTATCAATTATTTTTTCGCCATAAACGATTGGGTAACCTTCGGTTTCGCAAACTTCTACATGGTCACATCCAGCAAGCTCTAAGCTGGTTTTAATAGCATCAGCAGTTTTTAAAACATCATTTTTATAAGCTGAGTCAGCACTAATAGAAGGTATTTTGAGTAAATCAATCAACTCATTTAAAAATCGATCTTTATGTTCTTCAATATAAGATTGAATATGTTGCATATGTTGTATTTTTTTGAATTCTCCCAAAAATACAAAATCGAGGACGATTTTTTAGTAAATAAAGTTATTTGAATATTGAAACTATTGTTTATATTTGCATCCCGAAACTTCGGAGAATAAATGCAGGCGTGGTGGAATTGGTAGACACGCTAGACTTAGGATCTAGTGCCGCGAGGTGTGAGAGTTCGAGTCTCTCCGCCTGTACTTCCAGGGACAAATCAGATTTTTTTGATTTGTCCCTTTTTTTATTCCTTTTCAAACCCTCATTAACACTGGCAATCTTAAGAAGTATAGGATTGATATCCTCGGTTCGAACTTTGTTGTCCTCAAATTGGAACTTTTCAGGGAAAATTGAACCTATAAGCTGTCGTTTTTGGTCTAAGTCGCTGAGGGTGAATTGTTTGTTAAAGGATTCGAGTTTTTTAAGTCCTTTTTTATAGATATCCATTACCTCTTTGGATTTTTGAAAAGCCAGTTGAATATCTTTGAGCTCATTGAGTCTGGATTGGATACGATTTTTGGCATTTTGATATTCAGTGGAGCTAAATTCCCCATCTAGGTATAAATCCTGTAAGCGAATCAATTTTTGTTCAAGAGACTCAACCTCTGTATAGTGTTTTGGGCTTAACCTTTCATTTTTCGTTTGCGCTTTAATACGCTGTTCGATCAGTTTTGTCAATAGTTTCTGTGCGTTTTTGTTCAGGGAAATACCACTTAAAAACGAATTGAACCACTTGTCAACATCTTCAGATTTATAACGTGTGTCGCAAGGTTTGTAACAATGGTAATAAGAATAATATTTTGACCTGCCTTTTGAAGTGCTTGCTTTTAATGGTTTCAAACAGTTTGGACAGAGCACAAACCCTTTAAGAGGAAACTTGTCATTTAATTTTTTGTGCGAGACCCTGTACTGCTTGGATTTGCCGTTAATGATATCCTGTACCTTATCAAACAAACGCTCAGATACTAAAGGTTCGTGGATGGCCTTGATCAGCTGTTCAGGTTCATCCTGAAAGGCTTTCAGTATGATATATCCTTTGTAGATAGGATTTCTAACGATCCGTCCAAAAGCGGCCTTACTGGTTTTAAAACCACTTTTTTTGAGCCTGTCCAATACTTCCTGCTGGGAATATATTCCCTTGCCAAGGAGTTCAAAGGTTTGTTTTATGAATTTGGCCTCCTTGTTAGGAACCAAAATAGGTTTGTTCAGTCCATCCCTTCCCATATCATAGCCTTTGGGAGGAGAGACAACATACCTGCCTTCCTTAAACGCTCGCCTCATACCTGATATCACATTCAATGAACGTCTGTGGTTTTCTACCTCTGGAATGGATAGGTAGACCGCTAGCATCAGCCCCTGTTCAGGAACCGAAAGGTCCAAAGGCTGTTCTATAGCATTGACAGTAACACCAAGATCATAAAAGTCTTTAATCTTGTTGTAGGATTCTTTGGTGTTTCTGGAAAACCGATCCCATTTGGTGAATAATAGCTGGTCTACTTTTGATCTGTTTTTTTTAATAAACCCAAACAATTTTTTAAACTCAGGTCGGTTGAAGGACTTGGCGGAATGGTCATCACGGAAAATCGCTATGACATTTATATCGTTGGAGCTACAGTAATTCAACAGTTTCTGTTCCTGGTCTCTTAATGAAAACCCTTTGTCGGCTTGCTCATCTGTAGAGACTCTAGTGTATAGAATGGCGTTTTTCATTTGTGTTTGGATTTTTGTGTTAGGTTAAGGTAAATGATATCGGAGAACAGTTCTAAAATAGAAATGATTTCGTTGATTTCAGAATCAGAATACGGTTCTGTTTCATTATCGTTCAATAGTTGTTTTGCTTCTTCGAACAATTTTGATTTCTGGTCCATCTCTGTAAGTGATAAAACCAGGCTGTATTTTCAGGGACTGATTGTGTTCTACGTTTCGTTTCATAATTATTTCAAAGTATTAAGTGATTCTTCTTTTTTAATCAATGTAATCTTATAGTTGTCGTTTGATCGGATGTCAATAAGTAGCTTTGAACCCTTCTTTATTTTGTTTAAAAGGATATATTCGGCAAGTTTTTCCCTGCTCTTATGCTCTTCCGTTACTACAATGGTTTTAATGCTGTCTTCTTCAAAAGCAATCTCTACTACCTTCGGTTTTTTAAAGACCACAATATCCCGAATCTGCTTTTCAATTTCATTTAAATAGTTGAGGTCTTTTTTCTTTCTGTCGCTAAATTCAGTGTTGATGATTCTGGAGAGTATGGGTAAAAAGGGAATTGAAATTACGGTATGCTGCAGATAAAGACTATTTAGGTCTATTAAAAGATCATTTCCATTGTATCTAAACCCATGTTCACCCGTATCGGGAACATAAATAAAGGAGTAGGGTAGGTCCTTTTTTGTGAATGCGGATTTAATTAAATCGGTAAACGGGTTGATGATGGTACGGTAATAATACTCCATAAGCATCTCATCCTGTAAAATATGTTCCAATTGTTCAATGCTTTGCTTTGACAGCTTAAGGGGATTCTTTTCGATATGCCTTTTAAAAACTTTATCTGCATATTTCTCCTCCCTTGATTTTTGCCAGATATCTTCAGCGATGTCCTGTACACTTTTCTTGGATACATTCAATTTAAAAAGTTCTTGAATAAGACAAGCCCATACAGCATGAGAAGCATTTAACCGCACCCATTTGCCTTTGTTTGATTTTTTATCTTTTTGATTGTTTGCTACTGAAGAAGCAAAAGGAATAAGCCCTTCACTAATCCAGTAGTTTATTTGTCTACTTGACACACCAATTTTACTTGGGTTAATCTCAATCTCACTATAGATTAAATCACCGATGTGTATAAGTTCCTGTTCTGTCATTTTTTATGTTTTGATATTTCAAATATACAAATTTGATACAAATGAATCTAAAAACATTTAAAAAAAACTACACAAATGAACTATATTTGATTATTATTACAAACAATATTAATAGGTATACATAAAGTCTACACTAGGTTTACTAGCTGTGTACAAGAGGTATACCCTATACAGAAAAAACTATTAAGTTATGGAAAACATTGTAGGAGCAAGGGATAGAACCCTAAGTTTTAAAACCACGCAGGAAGATAAAATCAAGCTGCAGCAATTAGCAAACGAAAAAAATGTAACAAGATCTGAATTTGTAGCAAGCGTAGTGCATGCCTATATGCCTTACTACGATTTTATTGGAAAAGCATTTCCAAGAGAACAGGCGTTTCAAAAGGAGCTTGAAAAAGTAAACAGGGAGAACAGGAAACTGATCTTGGAACTGGAAAATGCAAATAACAGAATAGATATGGAACAACGAGCCAATCGAAAATTTGTAGGGGAACAGTTTAAATTGAACAAAACGATATTCGATTTAAGGGAAGAGCTTAAAACGGTTAACATGGAGATGTATAGATTGAATGAAGCAATCAAATCAAATCAGCCTATTGAAAAGAAAAATGTAGATACAAATCTACTTATGGGATCTATAGGCTCTATTGTACTTTCGGGATTGGCACTGATTGTTGCGCCTGTGCTCTTTAAAAAATGATGAAGAACAGAATACAGAAAATGAATTCTAAAGACATAAAAGCACCTAGATAAGATTGTAATTCTTCTCTAGGCGTTTTTATAGAATATTACCACTGATAGGTTACTTCTAAATCAACCAATATTTCATCGGATTGACTAACCACAGTAATTACATTAGGGAAGTTATTGTTTGACGTATAAGCAAAGAAACCATAACTAGTCATAAAGTCATCAGTATCGGAGGAATCATAATCCCAAATACTAATTAAATAGGGGTCATCATAGTCTGTGATTTCAAGATTGGGGTTAAAACTGAATTCATAGAATGTTCCACTTCCAGATAATGCATTCTCATAAAAGCTAGGGCTATCAAAAATTAAGTTAAGATCAGAATTTTGTACAGTGATATAAACATCAGGCAAGGCATCTTCAGCATTGGGTATGCCAACATCCCAATTATCACCATTATCAGTGTTTGGAAATACCTTTACAATAGCTTTGTTAATGATTACTTTGTTGGGAGTTTCTTGAGTAGAGCAATCGTTTCCTGAATAACCATCAGGACATTGGCATTCGCAATCCACAAAAGTACCACCATTGGAGCAGGAAATGGTTTGACAATCGTCCGAATCGGAATCAGAAGAACAACCAATGTAAGTTGTAGTTAGAATTGATAAACAAATCAATTTGAAAATTTGGTTTCTCATAATTTTAAAAATTACAATCACCCAGTTCCCAAGTGAAGTTAGTAAAAACAATAAGCGTGGAACTGTAGCTCATCGTTCAAGAGGTACTGGTATACCCTGTATGCAACAAACTAAGCCCACGCCATTGCGTGAGCATCAGTCTATTTACCTTGCATACTTAAAATTACCAGTTTTCTTGAACAAGTGTAAATAGCTAACGCTATATTCTATATTTTAAGCAAATATATGACTTTAGGATTTAGTTTTATTAAGATGTATAAAATCTAATCAAAAGATTAATTTTCAAAATTTCTAACAACACTTAAACCAAAAAATCAGACTCTAGGTATGATTGTTAAAAGAAAATTGTATAAAATAATTAATCAGCTATTAATATTGTTTGGAAGTTTGAATCGTTTTAAGCAAATATTAACAACGTTACGTTAATATTTTTTTTCAACAAAAACACGTTCAGCAATCCCTTATGCTAGCTAAATAGTACGGAAAAACCGTAATTTACTCAAGGTCAAACATTTTTTTGTTGAGAATTATTTTTTTAGTTTTAACCATCTCATTAATAGTAAAATGAGATTTCTCCTTGATAAAATTATAAATATCCTTTAACCAAGATTTCATGTACAAATTTTTATTGTATTCATTTTTTATTTTTTTTTCTTTTGAAATAAGAGCTCAGGAGTTACCTGAAATAACTCCTTCGTCACCAACTGCACATGAGCTTGGAAAATATGGAAATGTTCCTTTGGGCCTTTTTACTGGAACCCCTCAAATAAATATTCCTTTAGGGCTCTTAAATACCAAAAATTTATCAATTCCAATTTCTGTCGAATATCGGTCAAACGGCATTAAGGTGGATCAAATGGCATCACATGTTGGTCTAGGATGGAGTTTAAATGCAGGTGGCGTTATTACTAGATCACTTAGGGATGATCCAGATGAAGACGTCTCTAGGCTAATGGTTCCCAATACACCTCTTTATTCTCAAGATATGAATGATTTTTTGTCAGCAGCTGTTAGCAGCTCGAATTCGACCGACACATCTCCTGATCTTTTTTCATTTAATTTCAATGGATACTCGGGAACATTTATTTTTGATGAAAATTTAACACCAAGATTATTAAGTCCATCCCCTTTAAAAATTATTCTTTTGAATAATGGGTCTTCAGAATCGCATTTTAAAATAATTGACCCTAGTGGTATAGTGTATTTTTTTGGAGGGGGTAATGCTACTGAGGAAAGTTATAATCAAACTTATAATTGTGGATCTCACTCTCCTCCTTCTGACTTATCTGACACTGCTTGGTATTTAACAAAGATGATCCATCCTAATGGGGATGAAATAAATTTTTTATATGAATCTTATAATAATATTTATGATTCAGGAATTAACCAAACAATTACTAATTCAATTACAAACTGTTCTGGGGCTGGAGGAGCAGGAGTTAGCACAAATGAAAGCACATGTATTTCCAAAGTTTACACAAAAACAGCTAAGTTAATTGAAATCAATTCTGACGATGTTGGTAAAATAACATTTTCTTATTCAATAGGTATTAATGGAAATCAAAATAGAAAACTAGATTTGATTAGTTTTTATGACATTAACAATACCTATATTAAATCATTTAATTTTTTATATGAAGTTGTTGATTGCGACCTAACTTACGTAAATCCTAATCCCGCAGTTTTCACTGAAGCATCCGACAAGAAAAGACTTTTTTTAAAAAATGTAGTTGAGAATGGTAAAAATGGAGATTCAAACCCACCTTATATTTTTGATTATATTGATCCTGAGCAACTTCCTCCTCGATTGTCATTCGCTCAAGATTATTGGGGTTATTTTAATGGCCAAAATGCAAACACTCATATTGTTAATAATTTAGACAACACTACTTATTTCAATAATTCAAATATAATTTCTAATAGAAACCCTAATGGTAGTTATGGTGAAAAAGGAATGTTAAAAAAAATAACTTACCCTACTGGTGGATTTAATGAAATTACCTATGAACCACATACTAAGTATGGACTAAGTTTAATAAATGGACCTACTTTATATGAAAATATTGATTTGTTTACCGGTGAGTTTTTCGGCACACAATCAGAAAGTTTTATTTTAAACAATACTGTTAATCAAAATATTAATATTAATTCATATGTTAGATACGAAGAGTGTGATGAATTAGATGAAAACGTTTATCCATCACATTGGATTGATGCAACTATACAGGTTTTAGATATTACAGATCCTAATAATATTTTTCCATTAAACTTTTGGGTTAACTCATCTTACGCCTCAAATATTTATTCATGGGAAGTACCTGAATATGACCCAATTAATCCACCTTCAGTTGTTCCTTTTGTTAAATTAGTTCAAGGGCATAATTATGAATTTAAAATAACTGGGGCTAAACCATGTTTATATGCAACCATGTACTTCAGCCATATATCAAGTTCTCAGCTTGAATATTCTAATATTGAAGTTGGGGGAGTAAGAATTTCAAAAATCAATACTAATACCTATGATGGAAATACTGAAATTAAAAAATATTATTATGCTTCTTTAAACGATTTAACTAAATCTTCAGGAATTGGAGAGAAGCCTAGACCTCAATATTCATACAATTACAATTTGTTAACTTGTAATAATGGTTCTGGTCAAACAGATAATTACTCATTATCCTCTAGCACTTTAACTCAACTTTATTCCATGCAAGGTTACCATGTTGGTTACGAATATGTTATCGAGAGTCTTGGTGAAAATTTTGAAGGAGGCGGCACTGAATTCAATTATCACATTTCACTCCCTCCCTCTCCAATAATTATCAAAGGAGACGAAGTGATTCCAGGAACACCATATTCTAATATTTTTGGTATTGGAAGAGAAAAAGGTAGGAGAAAATTCAAAAAAGAGGGAAGTTCATACATATTTCTTAGTGAAACAGAAAATTATTATACACATGATAGTCAATTAGACAATATTATGAAAGTTTATGATGTTAGACAGAAATGCTTTACGCAAGGAACTCCTTGTGGTAATTATACCGACACTTATTATCCTAATAACTTTGATATAAATCAATCCAATCTTTATTCGCAATGGCATTACTTATCATCAACTATATTTAAACAATACGATCAAAATGGTTTAAATCCAATTATTTCAACATTCAATTATTTTTATGATAATCCTCAGCATTTACAACTAACAAGAACTGAGTCTGAAACAAGTAACGGAAAATTAACAGTCTCAAAAACCTATTATCCTGATGATGTTTTAAATAGCTCCTCATTAGGCAATGATGCTTTGACAACTAATGAGTTAAACGCAATAGAATTGTTGAAATCTCCAACAGTAGCTAATCCAAATGGTCAACATCGTATTATTGAACCTATTCAAACCGAAATAATTGTCAAAGATGTCAATGGAGATGTTTTATCAAAAAACACAAAAAGGACTAACTATAAAGATTGGGGTAATAATTTAGTGTTGCCTGAGTATGTTCAAACTTTAAAAGGGGAGTATTCTGTTTCAAATCAATTGGCAGATAGAATCAAATTCATAAGTTATTACAATAATGGAAATGTAAAAGAATTATCAAAATCTGAGGGTACTTTAATTGTTTATATTTGGGGCTATAATCAACAATATCCCGTAGCTAAAATAGAAAATGCAACTTATTCTGATTTAGAATCAGTATTAGGAACCAATTTTAATTTAGGTAGTGGAGGTCTAACTCCTACTCAAGAAACAAACTTAAGAACTAGCCCGTTATTATCTCAAGCAATGATATCCACATACACTTACGACCCTCTCATTGGTGTTACAAGCATAACCGACCCCCGAGGTAATACAATCTATTATCACTATGATGGCTTCAACCGTTTGGAGTACGTCAAGGATGAAGACGGTAATATACTGAGCAAGAACGAGTACAACTATAAAAACTAAGCGGACATGAAAAAGTTACTATATACCCTTACAGCTATTTTAGTGTCCAACTTGGTTATGGCACAGACCCAAACGGAGAACTATGTGAAGAGCACCACCTATCAGGCGGAGACCACAGATGGTGAACATAAAACAGGTACGTCCACGGACCTTTCAGATGATGATAAAATCGAAACAGTTACTTATTTTGATGGGTTGGGTAGGCCTAAGCAAAGTGTTTCCAAACAGACCGGTGGCAACAGGCAGGATATCATTACCCCTATTGTGTATGACGCGTTAGGAAGACAGTCCATGGAGTATTTACCTTATGCAGATCCTAACCAAACATCGGGAGCTAGTCTTGATTATAGAAACCCATTAACCTTACTGAATAACCTAGAAGATTATTATGTGAACAAGTACCCTGGAGACGGTATAGCCTCCTCAACCATAAACGCCTATTCCGAAAAGCACTTTGAGGACTCCCCGTTAAATCGGGTATTGGAACAGGGTGCACCAGGAAAGGATTGGCTTGTGGATCACGATAACGATACAGACCATACCATAAAGTTTGAATATGCAACCAATGTTCAAGGTGAGGTTGATCTTTTTAAGGTAATCTTCCCAACATTGAACACTGAGGAACCACAATTGTATTATGATGGAAAATATGAAGCAGGAGAGCTTTACAAGACCATTACCAAAGACGAGAACTGGCAACCTAACCAAACAACTACCAATGCGCACACAACAGAAGAGTTCAAGAACAAACAGGGACAGGTAATCTTAAAGCGAACTTACGATTCCAATGGAGTAGCTCATGATACACAATATGTCTACGATGATTACGGAAACCTTACCTATGTACTTTCACCAAAGGGAAGCGACCTTGTTTTTTTGGGTATACGTTATCAATCGAGTACAACTTCAGTTCATAACGAGTTTTTTATCCCAAGGAATAAGTACGGACGATATACTACTTATGGAACTGGTTCTGCAAATGTTATAATGGATGCACCAGCAGGTACCATTGAAGTTAGTTTCAACATTACTTTTAATGATCCTACGCAGCTTAGAAATGGGGCAATCTTCCAGTTGGCGAGTGGTATGCCAGACATGATAATTGGGACCATATTAAACGGCAGTTATACAATATCAGTACAGGATGGTTACCTTTATGTGGCTGGTAGTGGGACGGTCAGTAGTATTAACGAAACAATTGTTGCCGATCTTCCTCAGCTTTCAATAAACCAAGTGACTTTGGACGATCTGTGCTACCAGTACCATTATGATAAAAGAAACCGTCTTGTGGAAAAGAAAATCCCCCAAAAGGGATGGGAATACATTGTTTATGATAAACTAGACAGACCCATACTAACCCAAGATGCCAATTTAAGGGCTACGGATGATTGGATTTTTACAAAATATGATGCTTTTGATAGACCTGTATACACTGGAACCTTCCATAGGGTCCCAAAAACACCTATATCTACAGGGCCAGAGAATCAAGAACGTATAAGCATCCAACAAACAGTTGATCAGGGAACAGTATATCATGAAACTCTTTTAACCTCGCCTATAGCCTTAGACGGAACAAATATCTATTACTCAAACAACGCTTATCCAAAAACTAATCTAACATTGTTTACGGTAAACTATTATGATAGTTATAATCCTGTTTTAAGTGCTGCTTTCCCAAACCCTACAACAGTATTTGGTCAAAGTGTGACCAATAAAACAAAAAACCTTTCTACAGGAAGCATGGTAAAAGTGTTGGGAACCAATGATTGGATAATGTCGGTAAGTTATTATGACAATAAAGCAAGACCAATATATGCAGGTTCTAAAAATAATTATCTCAACACTACAGATATTGTAAAAAGTGAACTTGATTTTGCGGGCAAGGTCTTAAAAACAGAGAGCACACATACAAAAGGCACAAATAACCCAATTGTAGTGACTGATTATTTCACCTATGACCATGCAGGCAGACTGTTGACCCAAAACCAGCAAATAGGGTCAGGTGGCCTAGAGCTTATCGTAAAGAACACCTATGACGAACTTGGTCAATTGAAAAAGAAAGGGGTCGGTGGACAGGAAGCATCTCCTTTACAGGACGTGGACTACACCTACAACATAAGAGGTTGGCTAAAAGCCATTAATGATAAAGAAAACTTGGGCAACGACCTGTTTGCTTTTGGTATTAATTACAATACTACAGAACTAGGACAAGCCAATGCCCCTCTGTTTAACGGTAATATCAGTGAGACCATCTGGAGGACTACCAACGATGTGGCTTCATCAACCACTAGGGGCTATGCCTACCAATATGATGCGCTCAACAGGATAGAGCTTGCCAATATGTCCATAGATGCGGGAAATGGTTTTGGATTGGCTGATGGGTACCACGTGAACGGGCTCAACTATGACAAGAACGGGAACATCGTATCGTTACAGCGTACGGGAGCGACAGCAGTCTTTGATGACCTGACCTATATTTATAGTGGAAATCAGCTTTCAAGGGTTAGTGACGTAATTACCAACCAGCAAGCAGAAGGTTTCATTGATGGAAACACCACTGGGAACGACTACCAATATGACGACAATGGTAATATGGTGGAGGATAAAAACAAAAGCATTTCAAACATCAGCTATAACCATTTGAACCTACCAAGAACAGTCAGTTTTGGTGGCTCTGATGAAATAGAGTATATTTATGATGCAACTGGGATAAAACTGGAAAAGATGGTGACCGACAACAGTACCGTAACTAAGACCTACTATGCGGGTAACTACATCTATGAGGAAGGTAGCTCGGGAGAGGAACTGAAGTTCTTCTCGCACCCTGAGGGCTATGTGGAGCCTGATGGACAGGGAAGCTATAATTACATATACCAGTACAAGGACCACCTGGGGAATATTAGGTTGAGTTTTTCCAATCCTAATGATAATTATGAATCCTTAATTGACAGTGGTTTTTATGAGGATTATGATGGCTGGGAGTATACATCAGGACCAGCAAATGGAAGTATAGAAATTGATGATGGTCAATTAAAGGTCAATGCAAAAAATGCATACAATGGAGTTAGGTTCTATTTGGACGAGGACACGAATATTGGTGATGAAATAGAGATTGTTTTGGATTTTAATATTGGGACAACAGATCAAGTTCGAATAATATTAAAAGAATTGGACTTAAATAATAATCTATTAAATTATTATACGCTGAGTAATGATTTACAAACAGGTAGTCACGTATTTAATCATACGGTACAATCTGGCTCAAAACTGGAGCTTAAAATAGATAAACATCCAAATAGTTCTGACGTTGGAATACTTAAATACTTTTATTTGGACAATGTGTTTTCTAAATCCGGTGAACTCGAAATCATTGAGGAAAATAACTATTATCCCTTTGGGCTTAAACATAAAGGGTATAATTACGTGGTGACTTCCACCAACATCGCTCTGAATTGGAAGTTCGGGGGAAAGGAGTACAACCAAGAGCTTGGGCTCGATTGGTATGATATATCGGCACGTAATTATGACCCAGCGATTGGAAGATGGATGAACCTTGACCCATTGGCGGAACAAATGCGTAGGCACTCGCCTTATAATTATGCGTTTGACAATCCTGTTTATTTCATTGATCCAGATGGGATGAAACCATTTGGATCAGGAGACAAACCATGGTGGAAAGATCGCCAATTTTTTGGTGAGGCAGTTCAAAAACTGGAGAATAAACTGAATGAAGTATTAGATGAAGTAGAAGAGTATGTGAGTACCTTTAATAGCCCTACTGGTGAAAGAGGCAAAAAAACTGATACTGATGGTTTTGCTGTTACTTCTAGTGACAGGAAAGGAGACCAAAGTCAATTGGATAGAGGACCAGCTGATATTACAGAAGTACCTAAAGAAACGTTAGATGCTGGTAAAGGTTATGCATCTTTGAAAACTAATCAAAATCAAAAAAATGGTGGAGATGGTAAAACAAATGCAACTCTGAAAGGAGATGGTTCTAAAGTTAAAAAAACTTTAGAAACAAGTAAAAAGTACAGCAGTAATATTAAAAGAATTGATAAATATGCTAAAGCTGCTGGTGAAGCGTCAATAAATATTGGAAATACTGACGAATATGTTACAGAAGTTCATGCCAGTGGTCCATCCGTTTATGGTCAAAATACGGACTATGTAAGTTGGGGAACTATTACATTTGATACTTATGGAGAAGCACAGTCAGATTCAACAAAAGTAATGGATAGTAGAACATCAAAAGGAGCAAATAGTTATGGTGTTGACTCTGTAACAATAAGAAAAAGAAGGAAAAAAGGATTTTAAATTATAATATGAAGAAAGTAACCTTATTATTA